>Ga0315274_10008294_pt1 | contig 15052 bp, 17 predicted proteins | sample YL17G02_20_MG_FD_203700 | JGI IMG/M metagenome (GOLD analysis project Ga0315274, IMG submission 203700) | Sediment microbial communities from Yellowstone Lake, YNP, Wyoming, USA - YL17G02_20 | ecosystem: Environmental > Aquatic > Freshwater > Lake > Sediment | place: USA: Wyoming | collected... | reverse complement strand
TGGTATATCTTAATGGGTACTTCTTATGAGCTAATCGACAAAGAAGATGCTGAACTTTTAGAGGGCTTATACAAATTAAAGTTATGATAGCAAAAGGAACGAAAGGGGCTGAGGTGATAACCTTGCAACTTAAACTAAACGAGGCGGGCGCAAAGCTCAAAGCGGATGGCGATTTCGGTACAGCAACCGAAGCCGCTCTAAAGGCATACCAAACAGCGAACCTAAACACGAAAATTACTGGTGTGCTGGATGCTGAGACTTTGGCGTGTATGTATCCGCTCGTTTTGCCCTGTGCAAAGTACGTGCCTATGAAACGTGGGCAGTACCATCATGGTGTTAGTGATAAACGTGGGGTTTGCTTACACCATACTGCGGGAGGTCCTAAGGCGGAGTCAGTCGGTCCAATGTGGGACAGGGATAAACGAGGGAATGTTGCTACTCACCTTGTCGTTGGTGCTGACGGGACTATCATTCAAACTATGCCGCTCCAATGTTGGGCAAATCACATCGCTATGTTTCGTGTTGGCATGAAAAACGATACGAAAATTAATAGCCAATACATTGGTATTGAAATTTGTAATTGGGGTTACTTGGACCTCAAAGAAGGCATATTTATAAACTACGTAAATAGGGTAGTGCCTGCCAACGAAGCGGTGCAACTTGACAAACCATTTATGGGGAAAAAGTATTGGCACAAATATACAGATGCTCAGATAAAATCGGTTCGTTTGATACTTGCGGAACTGAAAGAAATTTACGGCTTTAAGTACGAAAATTTGCCCTTGGATGCATCTTGGTTCGATATTGATACCAAAGCCCAAAACGGTATAAGAGTACTCGCCACGCACACAAATTTTGAGGGCAACAAAAAAGCCGATTGCAGCCCACAACCCGCATTTTTTGAAATGATAAAACCATGACAGAAAGCGAACAACTCGAAGCTGCGCTAAAGAAAATTTTGTATAATGCGAATGCTTTTTTGGTCGAAAAATTACAAAACGAATTGAACGAATGCAACTGCAACAAATAGGGATAAAATAAAACAAAATGGACAATAATAAAAAGGAAAAACTACTTATAGAATTAACTAAAAGTAAGGGAATAGTAACAACTGCTTGTAATAATTCAGGTGTATCTCGTTCTTCTTTTTATGTTTGGATTGCTGAAGACCCCGAATTTAAAAAAGAAGTTGATGATATAACTGAGCAGGCTATTGACTACGTAGAGGGGAAGCTGTACCAATTAATCGAAAACGAAGACACAGCCGCTACCCTCTTTTACCTCAAAACCAAAGGGCGTAAACGTGGCTACCAAGAGAAAGTAGATGACCAAGCAGCGCAAGTAAAAATCGTAATCAATCGCATAGTAGGGGATTTAGACGATGGAGATTAATTACGATGCTTATATAAATCCCATATACGATAAACATATATGGAACTGCACAGACCCAACTATTATTTTATTTGGAGGGGCGGGTTCGGGCAAGTCAAATTTTGCCATTTATATGATTGTTGAAAAGTATTTACTATCTTATAACGGTTTTAAAAAGCCTGAGAAAACGTTATTTGTTCGCAAGGTAGCAAATACCCTAAATTTTACGCTTTGGGCTCCTGTGATTGCTTTAATTAAGGAAATGGGAGTTTGGGCACAAATGAAAGTAAACGCCACGCTACGCAGCATTGAGAATATGTCTAACGGCAATTCGATAATAATGGCAGGGCTTGACGATGTGGACAAATTAAAGTCCATTCATGGAGTAACTAAAATTTTTATTGAGGAAGCTGACGGAGCAACTGATACCGATATTCTACAATTAAAAATGCGGATGCGTGGCGAATATGAGGGCTTTTACCAAATGATAATGTGCTTTAATCCTGTGAGTAAAACACATAGTCTAGTAAAGCACGCAGAGCCGCAATATTTGCCCGAAATAGACCGCCCAAAGAACTTTGTAGGGGTTGAATATTTGAACGAGAACAAAACAGCTTGGCGGCTAACATTTGAAACTGAAGATGGTGAGTTGTCACACACAACGGTACTAAATACGAACTATAAGCACAACAAGAAGCTAGATGAGGGATATAAAACAACCCTAAAATTAATGGCTTCGATTGATGAGGTTTACGCCCAAGTTTACGAACATGGGAGGTGGGGGATAGCTGCTTTGGGGAATATGTACGCTCACCAGTACAGAATATCAAGGCACGTGAAAAAGGTTGAGTATGTGCAAAATATGCCTATTCACTATACGACTGACTTTAACGTAAGCCCGCATATGACAGGGCTTTGTATTCAGTTTTGGAGCGAAAACAATAGGTATAAAGTACAAGTAATGAAGGGTCTTGCATTGAAATATCCCAACAACGAGGCATTTTACTTAGGTGCTGAATTTATCGGATTGTTTGAAGATGTCATCTCTTCGGGTGTTTTTTTGTACGGTGATGCGAGCGGTAACAATCGCACAGGTATAGGAGGCGATGTAAAAACGCTATTCCAAGACGTTCTAAAAGGATTTGGGGTATATGCCTATGCAATTGAAAAGCGAGTACCTAGCTCAAATCCTAGATACCTAAAAATCGCCCCAAATTCGATGGGGCGCAAGACTTTTTTAAATGCGATTCTTTCGGGCTTATTGCCGATTGATTTAATAATTGACCCTAGTTGTACGGAGCTTATACACGACTTAGAGCAGTGCACGCAGGATGCCAACGGCAAACTAGCAAAGCCAAAAAACAAGCTAGGTTTTGAAGAACGAGGGCACGCATTGCAAGCCTTTGAATATTTTTTATGTCACCACGAAACACTCGGTAAACTCGCATTATTATAATGGAAGAACAGACACTAAAGGCAAAGATATTAAAATGCTTAAACCACGATTATAAGCACGCAGACTACCACAGGACGGTCGAACTTGCTTTGCTCTACAAGCAAATAGTTACCAAAGTAGAACAGGATAAGCTTGTAATTTCTTACAAGCCTTCGGAAAATGAAACCCAAAAGCAACAGCGAATAAACATCACCAAGAGTAAAACACCTGCCGTTTCAGCTCAGGTTATGAGCCAATTTGACTACATAAAATCAACCCCTCGAATAGTTGATAGTATAATATATGTAGAGGATGCTGGCGATAAAGTTAGTGAAACGCAAAAGTTGAACGCTCTTGTTTCTCGTTTTTATGGTCGTCAAACTTTGCAGCAGTACCTAGAAGAAAAGCAACGGCACTATTCAGCTATTGACCCCAACGCATGGCTAATAATTGAATTGGACGAGCAGGGCGAAGCGATGCCCACCACCGTAAACTCTGAAAATGCAATTGACTTTTTGACACGTGGAGGCATAACCGAATATTTAATTACGCTATCAATTATCAACAATGTAAAATATCTTTATGCCTATGCTAAGGGTATAAAAATAGTTTACATCCAAGATAATGCGAACGCCACCTTCCCAACATCACCTAACTACGTTATCGAAAATGGCTACCGTGTTTGGGTAGAAACGAATGGAACGAGCGAAACCCCAGCAATTCGTTTTGGCTATACTCCTGATGATTCAACGGACGGACGTACTTTCGTTGGTGTTATGCAGCCGGTTACCGAAGACTATAAAGACCTAATTAACAGCAAAAGTGAACTAGATTTATCTTTTGCCCAACATACCTTTTTGAAGAAATACGCCTATGTTGATTCTTGCGACTACCAAGATAGCGAAACGCCACATTTTAGATGTACAAACGGAACGCTTGTGGCGGTTGGCGGTGCTACAAAAGGAACTTGCCCCAGCTGCAAAGGGTCGGGCATAAAAACGCATACAACAACCCAGGAGGCTATCATGGTAAAAAAGCCAACCGAAGATATGCCGTCTGTTTTGAAATTGCAAGATATGGAGTTCTACTCTACCCTGCCGATTGATATTGTAGATAGGCAAATTGCCAAAGTTGATAGCATCGCAAAAGGGATACCGACCTCAATTTTTGGGGTAGATTTAAACCGCCGTTCTATGGGTTTTGCTACTGCTACGGAAATTAACGCTTTTCTTGATGCAATTGCAATGACGCTAATCCCCTACTCTGAAAAGATTAGCCAAAACTATATATTTTCTGTTACTGCCATGGCAGAAATTATGAGCATTGACGAAGGGTTAATTGTATCACATAAGTACCCTAAACGCTTTAAAATGGAAACTTTAGGGGAACTACTAATCATGCTAAACGATGCAAAGATAGCCGGAGCAAATAGCGAGATATTGTGGAATATCGAAAAGCAAATAGCGGAAATTCAAAACGCTGACAACCCCGCCCAAATTCTATTAATGAAGGTGAAACGCAGGTACAAGCCATTCAAGAGCCTTTCGGCAGATGCCCAAATGTTGGAACTTGCAAACTTACCACCGGATAGCCGTACTAAAATGCTTTATTCGTACCTTGACGAGATATTCACCGCTGCATTATTAAAATACCCTGCCCTTTTGCAATATGACCAAGCGGCACAGGATAAAATAATTTTTGAGTTTGCCGATAAAATGGCAGCCACATTCACGCCAATAATACCAACACTATAAAATGCGACCTACTCAGGAACGAACCAAAGCCATACAAGCAGCCGAAAAACGCTTGGTAGAGCTATCTAACGAACTACAAAAAAAGTATTTCGATAAGGTGTGGCGTTCTATTTCGGGTAGCATTTCGGCATCGGGTAACTCTATCACTAGAATTACTCAAAACCCAATTTTTGTACAGGCTTGGAAGGAAATTGTAGGTCGTGGGATTAGTAAATTCTTAAAAGAAGAGTTTACTAAAATCGAAGAAAAGGCTACTAGTTATTACAGCCAATACACGCCGCCAACCCTAGATTTTAAGACCGTCAAAGAAATTGTTTTGACTAAATTAAACAATAACATTCAACAGTTTGCAGCAGCTTACAATATAAATACTAGCGTTGCAACGGCAACCCGAAACTTTGCTGTTTCTCAAATTTCAGCAGGTAAAAGTTTTGCTGAGGTGCGAGATGCAACGGAAAGTTTTATAGTTGGAACAGGTCAAAGGTTGGGCGTGGTTGATAATTATAATCTAGTCCAAAATAGGGTACAGGATACCTTTGCTCAATTTGATAGAACGATGAGCAACCAATACGCCACCCAATTGCAACTAAATTACTTCATTTACCAAGGAGGCGAAATATTAACAACTCGTTCTTTTTGCGAAGAGAGAAATGCAGGGGTATTTACTCGCGAACAGGGTGTAAGTTGGAACGCTTTAGACTGGGACGGTAAGATGCCAGGCGATGTAATGCAGCACGCAGGTGGCTATAATTGCCGTCATTATTTCGATTGGATAAGCTACGAACTAGCGGTGCAACTAAACCCAAATATTGAACGCAGTATATTTGACGTAAAATAATGGCAACATATCAAATACTATTAGACGGACTACCATACGACCCAACTAATTTTGGGGATATAAACATCGCATTAACAAAAGTTACTGAAAATGGGGCGTACTTTTTCCGCAGGTCGTTGGATTCTAATTTGAATTTCTATAAAACTGCATATAACTATATATTAAGTAAAATTAATATTAGTCAATGCGAGCAAATAGCAGTCGAGATACAGCAAAGATGCTCGGCAGGTTTTGAAACGATATTACTAGGTTTTTTTACTAGGCAGGCTTGCACGGTTAATTATGATACTTGCGTAATTGAATGCGAGTTGGCGGTAACTGATGAATACTCCTGCCTGCTTGACAACATCGACAAAAAGGTTAATTTTTTAGCTGCAGATTTTGGCGTGTTGCCTCCTGAAGACTTCGCATATACTCCTTCGTTTGGTTTGGAGTTGCTTTTAGTTGATGGGGTTGGCGTTGGTGTTTGTGGGGCTGTTCCTTTGTGGGGACAGGCTTATAACTCGATTGCATCATACGCAGGAAACATCGGAATTAACTATTGCTTATACGCTCGTTATGTTGTGCGGGTTAATTGCGTGGGCGGAACTTTGCAGCCGCCACCCCTTGCGTTTTCTACTTGGTTTTTACTGAGTGACGAATGCGCAATAAATGGAACGGCTACTTATTACCGTAATGTTCAGCCCACGGAATTATACTTAGAAATATCGTTTAATAACTGCTTTGGAATTGGTTGTACGCCTCCTATTTGCTCCACAGCATCAACTAGGGATATGGGAATATTTAACGGTACAGTTCCCTTTTTAAATTGGAAGGAGCGGGTATGCGTGCTAATAGGTTCAACTAACTTTTTCTTTTTGAACACTCGCCCCTTGGTAGGTACGCTAAATTACATCTTAGACCAAATTTGTGGAACAGGGATAACGATTGATAGCGAGCTTTTAACCAATGCGACAAACCCTGTAACGGCTGTTAATCCCAACCCAATGGCAACCCTTTCGTTGCAACAAAAAAGTGATGCGGTGAACCCAACGGCAACGGAACTAGCAACAATAGCAAACCTATCTTTTAAAGATGCTATGAGCGATTTAACGACCTTGTTAAATGCTCTTTGGTATGTTGATAGTGTAACAAACAAGGTAATTTTTGAGCATGTAACAGGCATACTTTCTAATGTGGTTGGGGTCGATTTAACGACCTTAGACGGCGGAAAATGGAACGTAGGAAGGAACAAAGTTAATTGGGATAAAGACCAAGTGCCACGCCAAGAGACGTTCACCTACGCGAAGGATGCGCAATATCAAGACTTTATAGGGCTACCGATTATCTATACGCAAGGCTGCTCAACTGCTCGGACATTGCAGGTAAGAACGCAAGTGATGGAAACAGAAGTAGCCCGAATATTCCAAAATCCGAATGAGCAAAACGAGGGACTTTTGTTGCTGGCTACTAACTCGCTAAATGAAGATGAAACGGCAGATGAAGTAGGGGAATTGTCGCAGCTTTTTATCCCTAACGCTCCGCTCGCTTGGGCTAATTTGCACCGTGATTATTTTCTTGATTATCGCTATTTGAACAATGGAACATTGAATGGTGTGGCAACGGTCTTTAACTCAACACGACCAATAAAACGACAAGAAGGGCTTGTTTTTCCTGTTCCTTGCTTAAACGATTTTAACCCATTAGAGTTAATCAAAACAAGCGTAGGTCAAGGACGGCTAGAAAGTGCCACTTACAACCTATCTAGTCAATTATTTAATGTAGTGATAAAATTCGAGGATTTATAATGAGCATAAGAATATTAAATCGAGAAACAGTCGATAAATTCGGGACGGGGCTGCCGTTTTATTTATACAAACGCTACCAAGAGCGTTTCGATGAAATAACGGAGCCAGGCACGGCAGGCATGTGGGCAGTACCCCAGAACTTCCTGCCTTCCTTTCAACTAAAAAGCTACTCGGATTTAGTAGCGGTTAAGTTGGTGCAAGTGATTCTCGGAGTTGAACAAACTCCGATTACTATCAACTTAGCTATAAATATTGATAAGAAGTGCCTGACAACACTAGATGCAATTTATTCTTATTTGAGCCTAACGGAGCTAACCTTTATAATGCCATGTGGTACTTGGTTCTATCAATTAGAATTCACAGCACACCCGACTTTATACTCTGAATTGTTCTTAGTCGGTGGCGTTTGCGCCCATGGGTTTAGTCTAAGTTACACAATATTAAACGTGCAAATGGACTTATCTATGAATGTCGCTTTTACAATCAACTATACAGACCCTGCATACATCGTGGGGTATATAAATGCTGTAAATGCCGTTCCAAATTTCACGCAAAACTTTACGGCAAATTTGCCGAATGGAGCGAATGCAGTTGCGATTTCGATTGAAACTGAATACTGCGGCACATTTGCACAAAGTTACAATTTTCAAAATGCCGCAGGTATCAAATTAACGCCTACCCCAATTTATTAAAAATGGATGCAAAATTAATAATCGGCAGCAGCCCAACCACTACTGGAGGCTTTAAAAACAATGTACTTTGGGGCAACCCTCAATTTTTTAGCGTTGTTTTATGGCTAAATGTTGAGCTAACAAGACCCTTAATAGATACCTTCCAAGAGGTTGACGAAAACCAACTTAAGGATAGAATTATTACTTATCAAAGACAAAGAGCATCCGTCTCTTTTTTCTTTGAACTTAGAGCTGCTTTAGTTGATTTCTTTTCAAAAGTGGGCATGAAAGATAGCGTAGTGCTACAACTTTTGGAAACAGGAGAAATTTTTACTTTGTCCAACGTTCGTTTTGAGGATGGAGGCACTCTGGGCGAAGTAGTTGGTGTTTGTAGCTTCACATTTGATATGAACAGCGTCACCGCTTCAAATTGCGGTGATACAACCTTGGTACTAACACCATGCTAATAAAGCAATTTATAAGCCTCTTGGATAATCTGAAAAACGATTTGATAACAGAGCGACCAAACGAAACTCTTCTAATCGCTAAAGAGGCACTAGCCTTGATTAGGCGTAGAATACAGACCGAAGGCGAAGACTTAAACGGTGTGCAGCTCGGGCATTATAGCGATGTGCCGTTGCCTCCGTTCTACTTTGACAATAAGTCTATAAATGCGAGCGGAGCCAAGGCAGTCGAAGCAGCAAAGAAAAAAGGGGTTGGGCTTTCTTATAAAGGTTTTAGGCGCGCGAACAACCTGCCAACCGATAAAGTAACGCTTACTTTTACTGGCGGAATGTGGCGTGAAATGGACGTGCAAATAACAGAAAACGACCAAAATAAAACAACTGCCTTAATAGAGCCTAGAACAGCCCGAAGCCGACAAGTATCCCTTTATAATTCTGAAAGATATGGGAATATTTTAGGCTTGTCTAAAGATGAAATTAGGATGTTAAGAATTGCTAATTTAAACAGGGTAAAAAAATTAATCAATAAGTATCTAAAATAGTTTTTTTTTCGTATATTTGTGAAATAAAATGGTTGTATGTTAATTCAAGAGGCTTTAAATTTACTAACACCCGATTTGATTGCGCTAGGTTGGGTAGAGTTTTTTGGCGGCGTTACTCAAAAGGTGACGCAAGCTATGCCGAACTCAACCGATGGGGTGGTGTATAAATCGTTTCCTGTATCTTGCAGCGTTACGACCGCCCAATGCAATAACAATCAAAGGTATCAACAATTGATGCCCGACAGCTCTAAAAAGTCGGTTTTATATTGGGAGATAACACAAGGGCTTTCAGATGTTGGAATATTTAGAGATAACCAACAAATACGAATTTTGCGTGGCAAGGCTCGGCTGGTTGGTTGGCTGAATACTCAAAAACTAGGCGTTAATTATTGCAATGCTGCGGCTTATGCACAGCGTTCAATACTACCAATTCTATATAAAAAGTTCACCAATGGCGGTGGAAATGCTTTATTAGAAAAAGCCTCAATAGATTTCTTTTTCTCGCAGGAGGAAAAGAAAGATAAAGACATTTTTAGTCAATACGACTACGGCAAAGATGTTGACGCTTTCTTGCTTTATCCTTATGATACTTTTGCGATGAATGTAGATATAACAATGCGTATTCCTTTATGTGATTACACTTTTGCAACCTCTACACCGATTACTTGTATTGATTTTTCAACACTTTAGCCATGGACAAAGTAATAATCGAACTAGACTTTATTAATCGCATTTATACAGCAGGAGACCCACAGGCAACTTTTGTTGCTCTTATGGTTGAGCTTGCTATACTTAGTGCATTTTATCGAAAACGAAACGAAGCACACCAAGCCCCAATATGCTAATTATACTTTTTTGTTCCTGCTTTGCATGGATTTGGACAACCGAACTAACGAAAAACGAGGGGCTTTTGTGGTTTATACCTAAGTTCTACCCCTATCCTGAAACAATATTTGGTTGGCTACTTCGCTGCTCAATTTGTCTTTCTGGCTGGCTCTGTCTTTTTTCGTGTTTCCTCTTCGGCATTTATTCAATGGCGGTTCCTTACATGTTTTTTTCAATGGCACTGACAAAAATATTAACAAAATGGAATTGAAAGAATTAGATCCCAGTAGCGGTTTTTTTACTGCCAATGGGATAAAATACATTATAACAAAAGTAGTTGAAAGCTTAGGGATTGCAAGATATAACGAGTATGAAAAGCTACGGTTTTTATACTCAATGAATACTAGCGTTGAATCTTTAGTGGCTACTATTCAGCAGATGCAGCAGATGACCGCCGACATAGGGCGTGGGATTGGCAAAGCGAATATTTTTCATCTTGCGACCCTGCAAAATGAATTGATTGATAGGTACATCAACAAGGAGCAGCGCACAGGAACAATGGCAGAATACTATTTGATGCTATGTACCTTATTTATTAACGAAGAGGGCGAAGATACAAGCCAATGGAGCAAAGAGCTAGCCGAAACAAAAATTAAAAATTGGATAGCTGAGGGGTATCGTGGTGGCGGTTTTTTTTTGCAAGCAAAGATTTTTTTGCAAGACTTAATAGAAGACTACACGAAAAGCATGGGGCATGGCTTGGAAGAAAAGGAGTAGCAGACACGGAGTCCTTCACTTATGGGAACACCATTTTAAAACAAAATTCTAGTAGCCGCAAAATAAAGGTTGTTAAAATTTACAACGAAATAGATAAAAATCATTCAGAGCTTTTACACCTTATCGTTACTCAATCAAAGTACGAAATAAGTTGGATGTTAAAGCTTGGTGTAATAGATTTTTACACGCATATCCGACTAATTGAAAAAGACCTCAAAACCGCAGCAAATGGCACAAAATGATATTGAATTAGACATAACACTCAACGATGAAAAGTTGCTAAGGTCGCTAAACCTAGTCGAGAAAGAATTAAACTCAATCGACAAAGAGGCAGCTCAGGCAGGAAAAAACATTGATAAGGCTTTTGGGGTAGCTGAAAAAGGAGCTAAGGACCTAAACAAAGAAATTGATAAGGTCCAAACTAATTTGAAACAAACCGATAAAGCGGGTGGCAATGTGGGCAATGGTTTGATAAAAGGATTAAAGGGAATGCGTTCTGAAATGCGGTTGTTTAACACTATCCCCGGCATTTTCGGGATGGTGGGCAGCGCAATAACTAAAATAGGGCTCGCAGTTGATTTTTATAACGACACCTTCAACGCATCCACATTAATAACGAAAGCGGCAGCAGCAGCCACAGAAGATGCAACAAAGGCTTTTATAAAAGAATCGGGAACGCTGAACGACCTTAAAAAAGTAGTCGAAAGCGAAACGACAAGCAAGAAGGACAAGCTACTCGCTATTGATGCTTTAAAAACGCAATTTCCTGGCTATTTTAATAATTTAACCTTAGAGAACGCCAAAACAGGCGAGCTTAAAAAAGGCTACGATGCGGCTACCATTGCACTAATCGAAAATGGGAAGGCGAAGTTACAGAATCAAATAACAGAACAATTACAACTTGACTTAGCAACAAAAGCACTAGCAGCCCAAGCAGCAATAAAAAAGCGTGTTGCATTTGAAAGTATTCAAGTTTTCACGCTTGAAAATTTAGCAGCAGGCGAGACGCTAAAAATACAGGAATCCCTTGCAATTTCAGCCGCAAAAACGGCAAAAGCTGCATTGAACGGAAAAGAAATTGCAGCGGTCGTTAGCGGTGTATTTGATGTATTAGCACCAGTAGCAGCGCAGGTCGAGGGGATAACGGATGTAACGACAAAAGGACTAGAAGAACTCGGGGTGAGTGCCGAAAAGACAGCCGAAAAGAATAAGATTTTAGCGGGCTCTATTTCGGATATTGAATCAAAATTAAGTAAGGTAAACGCCCAAATAAACGAGCAAACGAAGGCAGGGGACGTGACGGCACTAACGCCATTGGTTGCTCAGGCAGAACAATTGACAAAGGATTTAGAAGCGGCAAACGCTCAATTGGATGCACTAAGAACACCTAAAGCGGTTGTTCAAAAAGCAGACATAGGAGGCGATGACCGGCAGCTTAATCCTGAAGATGTCCTCAAAATAAGAGAAAAGGCACTTGACGAAAGTATTGCTTTACAAGAGGCAAACCTAAGACAGGTGCAATCTCTTGAATTGCTAAGATTAAAGCAAGCAGGGGCAACTGAGGAGCAAATAACAGCAAATCAAGCTAAGCAGGAAAGGGAGCGGCAAAAGTTGGCGTTGCAAACGGAACAACAAAGACTTTTATTTATACAAAGATTTGGAGTTGAAAGAACGCAAGCGGAACAAGATGCAACAAAAGCGCAATTAGCAGCGATAACCAGCGAGCTAGAAAGTTTCGGCATTGAGGCACAAGCAGCAGTGGGCACTAAAAGAAAGTCATTTTTTGAGTTTCTAGGTCTTGACCCTGACACCCCTGAGGGCTCAAAAGCTATTGCAGGGATTGAAAAGGGTGTCGGAATGGCTATTGATGGGCTCTCAGACTTGTTTCAACAACAAGAGCAAATAGCACAACAAGAAATTGCACTAAGAAACGACAACATAAGCAGGTTACAAACTGACTTAGCTAACGAATTACAATTGAATGAACAGGGGTTTGCATCAAATGTTCAATTGAAACAAAAGCAGCTAAAAGAAGAAGAAGCTGCAAGGGAAAAAGCATTAGCATCGCAAAAGAAGGCGCAAACCGCACAACTAATACTTGATACTATTACCCAAACGGCAAATCTTATCACAGCAGCTAGCGAGATATTTTCGAGTTTTGCGGCTCTACCTTTTGGCATTGGCATTCCTATCGCTGCTGGCGTAGTTGGTGCAATGGTAGCGGCATTTGTAGCCTCTAAAGTCGCAGCTTTTCAAGCTGTTAAATTGCACGATGGTGGGCAACTACCAACGGTTGGAGCTGGCGGAATTAGCGATAAGAATGGAGGGGAAGGGCATAGAATTGAAGGCACTAATTTTGTTGTAGGTGGCGGCGAATTTATAACGAACGAAGATACGACAAGCGAACACTTGGGGTTCTTGGAGCGGCTAAATAATGACGAATTTAAGGGAGTAGATTTATCAGCTTTGGTAGATGGTAAAAGTAGCCGTATTCGCTCAATGAATCGTAATGTTGATGCCGTCAAGTTGTTAGCAAAAATAGACTTTTCGGAAGCTATTGAAAAACAAACAAAAGCAATTACGCTATATTTGCATAAGATGTACACCGATCCAAAAATAACCCCTTTGTCCGATGGGTCGATGCTAGAAGTAAAAAAGGACTTAAAGGGAAATCGAATCATTACTAAAATAAAAAAACGTTAATCATGACAAAAACAAATTTTTTTGAACAGCTCAAAGACGAGCAAAAGGAGCTTATAAATAAACAGTTGCCCAAAAAACAAGTTAATCAATCGTTGGTTGAAAGAACTGACAAAAAGGGCAACATTGTTTATTTTTATGCCTCAAAATTCGTAGCAGAAGACCAGAACAACGATAACTTTAGCTTTAAAATTACCGATGGCGAAGATACGGTAAAAAACGAATTGGCATTGGTTGTTTTGGCTAAGGAGGCAGCAGTCAAGGAGGCAGCAGCGAAAGCAGCTAAGGAGGCAGCAGTCAAGGAGGCTAAATAATGGGGTTCTTTATCAAACACAAAATAACGAAAAAGGAAACTGAAGTCAGTTATGGAGATTGGGGCTCAATGCAAAATAAACCCCCATTTTCCAACAACTTCGATTTTTACACAAAAGACGAAGCCCCAAGTTTAGCTGGCGTTCCTTTTTCTGATGTTACCGATTCGGAAGTAAAGCCCGAAAAAGCAGCCCGAAAACCAAAAAAAGAGTAAGGTTAAAAAATATTTTTTGCTAATCTAAAATAAATTTTGTATCTTTATGGATAAGATAGAAATATCTGTGGAAGTTCTTGCTAATCTTTTAAGCAAAAGCAAGGAGGAGGTTATTAATCTCACCAAAAAAGAAGACGGCACAGCCTTTGAGCCGAACGAAATAAACGCAAGTATCAAGTCGCTTGCAGCCGACAAATTCAAAAAAATAGAGAAAGAAAGCGCAGATAAAGCGGTTAAAAATTCTCTTGACAAACGTGAAAAAGAACTTTCTAAAGCGTTTGAAATTTCTGATTTTTCCGATTATAGCGACTTAGTCTCACAGATACAAGCGAAAAAAGGCGAGGGGACAGCTAGTCCCGAACTTCAAAAACAAGTTGATACGTACAAGAAAAAGTATAGCGATTTAGAGACGAAGCTACAAAATGTAGTAGCTGAAAATGAAAAAAAGCATAACGAGTACGAATCAAAAGCTTTGTTTAACGAAGCAATGAACACAGCAAAAAACCACGTAAAAACTTTGGGACTAAAACTCCCCTCAGATGCAGCGATTGAAAAGCTTGTAAAGGCTGAAATGCTAGGAAAAACCATTAAAAAAATTGGTGGAAAACTGCGTTTTGTCGATGAAAATGGGGACGAGGAAAAGGACGATATGCACAAACCGATTGAGCTAGAAGGTTTTTTCACTGCTGCATTTTCTGAATTTGGAAAAGCTGATGCCACCCCAAGCGGCAGCGGTAGCGGCAATCCACCAAAAGGAGCGGGTAAATTCAACTTCACAAAAGAAGAATTAGACCCAAAAAATTATTTAAAAACTTACGAAGCGATTGGAACGGCTGACAAAGAACGTCAAGCCGCTTTTAATAAGGCTTACGAAACCCAATTCGATTAACAAATAAAAAATAATAGAATATGTCTTATGTAGATGCGGTATTATCGCAATTGCAAGTCGGGCTGAAAGAAGTTTCACCCCTCAATAAACGCACTGAACCAGTGTTTTTCAAATACCCAAAAACGGCTGCTATCCTTGCGGAGTTTCAAACCTCCAAAATGCTGCCTAAAATGACAATGCAGGAGGATGGTACATTCCGTTGCACTAGCTTTGACATTGTTTACAATCAAGCTGACCAAAACACAATCGGTAGCGGTTCATCTAGTGCTACCGGTGCATGTGTTATCGTTCCTGACCAAACATTCTCGGGGTTAAAATCTACGAAAGATATTGACCGTTTTTTCGAGCGTAAGTTGACTATCAACAAAAAGGCTTGCAATAGCTTCCTAAACTTCCAAAGTCGGTTGGAGCACGCTATTGATGTAAAGATGCAAGAAATTGCATTGGAGTGGAATGCACGCCAAATTGCTGTA
>Ga0315274_10008293_pt1 | contig 15053 bp, 7 predicted proteins | sample YL17G02_20_MG_FD_203700 | JGI IMG/M metagenome (GOLD analysis project Ga0315274, IMG submission 203700) | Sediment microbial communities from Yellowstone Lake, YNP, Wyoming, USA - YL17G02_20 | ecosystem: Environmental > Aquatic > Freshwater > Lake > Sediment | place: USA: Wyoming | collected... | reverse complement strand
TATGTCTCGCTCGAGTTCGAGTGAGAGAGAGAGAGAGAGAGAGAGAGAGAGAGAGAGAGAGAGAGAGAGAGAGAGAGAGAAGAGAGAACGAGAGAAAGGAGGCGAGAGTGCCAAGGAGACAGCGCGAACATGAACGGGAAGAGAGAGTGATTGGAGGTCTGGGTTCTTTTTCCTCTTTTTTTTTTTCAAGTCTTCAGTTGGTCCTCCTCTCCTTTTCCGCACTCTCTCTTATGCACTCGCTCCCTTTCCGCCTCACGGGACCCGGGCAAGAGACTCGCCCCCTCCTCCTCGCAACGCCCCCGATCCAACGACAGCAGCAGCAGCAGCAGCGCCGGAAGAAGAAGAAGAAGCGCCCCCCGCCACAGCGACGACCCTTTTCCGCTGCCTCTGGGCCAGCAGCAGCCCGCCGAGCCCGCCCCCCGCCAGCAGCCCCCCTCCCGTCCTCCTCAGCGCGGCCGCCGCGGCGATCCTCGCTTCGTCTTCGGGGTCGAACGCGAGCAGCCTCGAGAGGACGGGCAGCAGCGGCGACTCCGCTGGGCCGAGCGCGCCAGACTCGAACCCGCCGACAACGACGCCCTTGAGGTAGTCCGCGGGCAGCCCCCCGCGCCGGCGAGCGCGCTGCAGCTCGGCGACCTCCTGCTTGAGCGCCGCCTGCGCGGCGTCTCTGAGGGCGCTGGTCGAGTCGGCGTCGGCGAGCTCGGCCTCGAGGGCCGAGACGCGCGCCCGCAGGGCGCCAACGAGATCGGCGTCCTCGCCGCCGCCGCTCCCTACTCCCGCCTCTGCTCCTGCCGCCGCCGGAGCAGCCGAAGCTGGCCCCCCGAGCCTCGAGGGGGCGCTCACCGTCGCCGCCGGAGAAGAAGCCGAGGGGGGCTGCGAATACTGCTGCTGCGGCGGGCTCGCGACGAACAGCTCCGCGGGCTCGATCTCCGACGAGACCGAGGCCCTCGACGTCATCTGCTGCAGCGAGGCCGGCAGGGCCGCGCCCGCCGCGGGCGACTCGGGCGCCGGGGAGCCTTCTCCGGCCGCGGGAGCGAAGGAGGTCTCTCCGAGGGAGCTGAGGCGCCTCGCAACGGCGAAGGCGGCGAGAGAAGGGGAAGGAGAGATCGTTTTCGCCGTCGGTGCCGCCGCTAAAGCTGCTGTTGCTGCCGCCGCTGAAGCTGCTGCTGATGCTGCAGTCAGCTCCTCCTGCACGACCGCGAGCTCGGCAGAAAGAGAAGCGCAAGAGGCGCAGGGCGAAGGAGGAGGAGGAATCGCGTTCTCCTCATGTACAAGATTTTGCCTCGTCGCGGCCCTCTCTCTCTCAGCGACGAGCGCCGCGGTCGCGGCGTCGGCATCCTCGGCGGCGGCGTCCGCTCTCCCCTTCGCGAGCCTCGCCGCGGCGTCCGACGCCGACGCGCGGGCCACGGCTTCCGCGAGGGCCTCGCGGGCCTCGGAGAGCTCCGACTCGAGCGAGGAAACGAGCCTCTCGCTCGCTTCCGTCCTGCCGCCGCTGGCCTTCTCCTCCTCCTCCTCCCGCGCCTCTTTCTCCCCGAGCGCCGCTTCGGCGACTGCGGCAGAGGCCGTGGCCTCCGCCGCCCTCGCCCGCGCCTCCTCGACCTCCACCCGCAGCCTCGCCGCCTGCTCGAGGCACCCGCCGCCGCAGACGGACAGCAGGTCAGACTCGAGCCTCAGCCTGTCTGCGTCGGCCTCGGCGGCCCTCGCCCCGGCGTCCGAGTCCGCCGCAGCGAGCGCGGCCGAGGCCGCCCTCGCCCTCTCTGCCTCCGCCGCGCCCCTCGCCTCCCTCGCCGCGTTCGAGAGGGACTCGCACTCGACCAGGAGCTCGTCGCGCTGGCGCTCGAGCTCCGCGAGGCGGAATCGGAGCTTCGAGGTCTCGCCGCTCTCGTGGGAGGAGGGCTCCTCCTCTCGTTCGGGTTCGACGAAGGTTATCACGGAGGAAGCGCCGCCGAGCGCCAGAGTCTCTCTTCCTCCTCCTCTTTCTTCTGCGCCGCCTGCTCCTCCTCCGTCGCCGGTTGCGGAGAAATCCCCGCGGCGCGAAGAGGAAGAGGGAACGGGGGAAGAGCGGACGCTGCTCAGAGCGGGGCCTCCGCCGGCGCTGCTCATCCTCTTGGAGTCCGCGGGTCCCCCATCGACAGAGGCGGCGGCGGCGCCCGCGCCCGCGCCGGCGCCCGCTCCGGCGCTCCTCCGCAGCACAGAGGCCTCCTCCTCCAGCAGCGCGAGGTGCGCCTCCAGCCTCTCCGCCGCGGCCGCCTCCTCCTCGGCCGAGGCCCTGGCCAGCTCGGCCTTGGCGTGCGCGGCGGCGAGCTCCGAAGTCAGCTGCTGGGTGGCTTCCCGGAGGCGCGCCTCGCCCTCGGCGCGCGCAGCCGAGAGCGCGGCGGCGGCGGCGGAGGCCGCGGCGGAGCGCTTGGCCTCGGCGGTGGTCGCGCGGGCCTCGGCCTCCGCCGCGCGCTGGGAGGCCTCGGCGATGGCTTCAGAGGCCGCAGCCTTGGCTTCCGCCGCGGTGGCGGCTGCGAAATCGTCTTTGGAAGAAGAAGAGGCAGCAGCAGTGGCAGCAGCGGCGGAAGCGGAAGCGGCGGCGGAAGCGGCTTCAGCGACAGCAGAGGCCGCCGCCGCCGCCTCGAGCACAGCGGCGTCCCTCTCGGCGCGCAGCGCCGAGGCCTCCTCTCGCGCCCTCTCCAAGGCAGCTTGCAGCTCACCAGAAGGACGAGGAAGAGCAGCAGCAGCAGGAGGAGTATCATGACCTCCTCTCGCGGCGGCCAGCGCGGCGGCGAGGCGCTCGATCTGCGCCTCGGCAGTGGCAGCGCGGGCATTGGCCGCGGCCGCCGCGGCCCTCGCCTCCGCGACGGAGGCGGACTCTCCCTCCGAGGAAGGGGACGCTTCCGATGCCGACGCTGCTGCCGCTGCCGATGTCGTTGTTGCTGCCTGCTGCTGCTGCGGAACCGCGGCCAGGGCCTCGACAGCTTCGGACAGCCTCCGCCGCAGCTCCCTCGCCTCAGCCGCCGCGGCCTCTCTCACGGCGGCAAGCTCCGCATCAAGAGCCGCGGCCCTCCTCCTCGCCTCGGCCGCGTCCGCCGCCGAGGCGGCAGCGACGCCCGCGTCGGCGGTCAAATCGCGCAGGTTGGAGCGGAGCTGCCCTACTTTGGAGCGCAGGGAGGCGCTCAGCGAGGAGAGGTTGCGGGAGGGCGATGCGGCGGTGGAAGCGTCGAGAGGAGGAGGAGGAGCGGCTGCCGAGGCGACGGCGGCGTCGAGGGCGGCGGCAGAGGGGGGAGGAGGCCCGCCACTCCTTCCGATGGAGAGGCTCTCCAGCTCGCGCTTGAGCTTGGCGTCGAGGGCGTCAAGCTTCTCTGCGTGTGAGTGCATGTCTCGGGTGGCGTCTAAAAAGAAGAAAAAACGGGTTTCGAGGAAGGAAGGAGGAAAGGAGGAAGGTTGAGCGAAGGTAAGAGGCAAACGAAGGCCGGCGACGAGGAAAGGAGGAGCAAAAAAAAATGACGGAATGCAGGAAAAAGGAAAGCAAAAATGGCTCCCAATGGACAGATAAATGCGCTTTTCTTCGCAGTTTTCTTGACCAGAGGAAAGAAGACATGCTATCTCTTGCCTCCTGGATTAAAATGCGGGCGAGAGAACGGACAAACAAAGCACGAGGACGCGGGAAAAAGAAAGAAGAAGAAGAAGACTAACACACCTCGGTGCCGATGATGGTGCATTTCGCCTCTCTCGTGCTCCTCGCGCCGCTCTCTCCACTCCTCGTCATCCTGAGATGCGTCAAAGCCCCCGTCTCGCCGCCTGTTGTTGCTCATGGCTCGATAGAGAGAAACAAAGAGGAGGGAGAGAGAGAGAGAGAGAGAGAGAGAGAGAGAGAGAGAGAGAGAGAGAGGGGGGGAACTGAGAAAGAAAGGAGTTATGAGACAAGTGCCGCAGCTACTAAGAACAAACGGAAACCTCTTCTTCTTTTACCTCTCCACCTCACTTCACGACCTTCGACTTCGCGTCCTGCTCCAGGACCCACGCCACCACCCTCTCCGCCAGCCTCCCGATCTCCTCCCGCGACCACGGGTCGTCCTCGGCACCCCAGAAGTGGTCCAAGCCCCGGGAAATCTCGAGCGAGAGAGGCTGGAAGGAATCGGCAGCGGCGACTCCTTGCTTCCCTCTCCTCGCCTCGCTACGCGCCGCGTTGACGCCCTCGACCGAGCTCCTCGCCGCCCTCTCGCTGCAGAAGAGGTCGCAGTCCCCCATCGTGACGAGGACGGGCAGGCTCGGCACGCTCGAGAGCGTAGAGAAGCATTTCCCGGAGCCCAGGGCGAGGGAGGCGGCCGTCCCCAGCGGAGGAGAGACGGCAACAAAGCCCCCGATTTCGACCGAGGGCGCGCCTTCCTCTTCGCCGCCGCCTTGTCCCCTTTCTTCTTCCCTAGCCAATATGAGGCCCGAGGCGGCGGCGGCCCCGACGCAAGAGCCCCAGGAGTATCCCACGACGAAGGTGCGGGCGATGCGAGGGTATCCCTTTCTACCTCGGCGGCGGCGGCTGCTGCGAAGAGGGAAGGGGGGCGCCGTCGCCGCCCTCGGCGTCTCTGCGGCTGCGGCCGAGGAGGAGCAGGAGCCGCCGCCCCTCGCGCTCCTGCCGTCCTCCTCTCCCTCCTCTCCCTCGCTCTCCTCCTCGTCCCCAAAAGTCGGCTCCCCGTCGATCCCGATCCCCTCGCCCGTGGACACGGCCCGGATGACCGCCGCGGCGTCGTCGCCGCCCTGGCAGCGCCTCCACAGCGACGACAGCAGCAGGCGCCCCCTGCCAAAGCCCGAGCCCCCGCCGCTTTCGCCGGCGCCGCGGGCGTTGTACTTGGCCACGGCGCCGAAGCGCGGGTGCTTCCTGGCCTCGCGGTAGATCGCCGAGCAGATCGGGTCGGCCATGGAGCCGCCCAGGGCCGCGTGCGGGTGCAGCAGGACCAGCGCGAGGTCGGGGAGAAGCAGGGGCGGCGGGGTCGAGGTCGAGGCATCGCCGCCGCCGCCGCCGCCGCCGATGCTCCTCGCTAGTCCGTCTGCCGCCTCGCTGCTGCCTCCTCGCCGCAGAGCGAGCCTCCCCTCGAGCGTCACATCTGCGTCCGCCGAGGGGAACGAGACGCGCTCGGCGAGCGGGGAGCGAGGGGAGACGGGCATCGAAAGGTGCTTCTCTTCGTCGAAAGCGACGGACGCAGAGAAAGTGTTTTCATTAATCTTCGTTCTCTCGAGCTTCAAACTCTTCGAGTCGAGAGCCTTCTGTTCGAAGGATTCTCGGGAGAGAAAGCGAGAGAATTACAATGTCAGTCTGCGCGGCTGTCCGCCTCGCGGCTCCCGCTACGGCGGCAGCAGCCAGCAGAAACAGCGGCAGCAGCGGCTGCTCCACTTCTTCTCCGGCGCTGTTGCCGTCGTTGCCGTCGATGATGATGAAATCGTCGCCGCGAATTTCCCTTCCTTCCCATCGCCGCTGCCTCGTCGTCTCCCGCGCTAAAAAAGCAGAGAAGGGGGGCTTTGGGAAGGCGGATTCCAGCAAGCAGGCCGCGCCGGTCAAGGTGCGCTCGGAATTGAGATCAGAGAGAGCTCGATCTGCTGTTCCAGACGGAAAAACCGGAAGGAAAAAACTCACCTTATCTCTCTCTCACTCTTCTTTCCTCTTTTTCATCTCAACTTCAAACAGCTGAGCAAGCGAGGCACCATCTCGACACGCGGAGGGCAGCTCTCGAAAAAGGAGCTCGAGCAGCAGCAGGAGGTGTTCAACGCTATCGAGCAGGGCAAGGAGCTCCCCACGGGCGCGCTGCCGCCCTCCCTGCGGGCCCCCGGAGAGACCCGCCTCCCGCCCTCGACCTCGTCGACATCGACCCCGCTCGGAGGAAGCGGGAGACGAGAAGTTTACAACAGCGAGCCCGAGATGAGGGAGGTCTCTCCCGTGGTCAACAGCCGCATGTTCCGCCGCATCCTCGCCTTCTCGGGCGTGCCCATCGCCGCGGGCATCGCGCTCTTCCCGGCGTTTTACTATCTGAAGAAAGTCGTCGGCGTCGACGTGCCCACCTGGGTCGTGTACGTCGTCCAGTCGATCACCTGGGGCGGCGGCTTGGCCGGCATCTCGTACGGGATCCTTTCGAGCTCGTGGGACCCGAGCCGGGAAGGGACGATGCTGGGAGGGAGCGAGTTCAAGGCTAACCTGGGCGCGATCTTGGAGAGGGGTAGGGACAAGAGGTAGTTGAGAGAAACAGATGATTTTTTATCGGTTTTTTTTGTTTTTTTGCAATATTTCTTTGTTTTACAGTTTCGAAGAAGAACAAGGCTCTCCGCCTTCTCCTGACCCCGATCCTCCCGGATCGGGTCAGGCTCCCTCGGCGCGCCGCAGCAGATCCGCGGCGGAGGCTGCCCGGGCGAAGGCTTCAGCGTCCTCAGAAGTGGCGGCTGCAGCAGCAGCATCGGAAGAAGAGGAAGCGACGCCGCCGTTGGCGCGCCCCCCAGCCGTCGACGCCGCCGCCCGCAGCACCATCCCGCGGAACGCCGACCCTTCCTGCCGCAGCAGCACCCGCGGGTCGCCGTACTCTTTGACCTCTCCCCTGTCCAGGACGAGCACCTTGTCGGCTCCCGCGATCCCGTGCAGGCGGTGCGCGATGGTTATCACGGTTGAGGCCGCGAACCTGGCGCCGCGGAGCACGTGACCGACGGCGGCGTCGGCGGCGCCGTCGACGGCGGCCGTCGCCTCATCGAGGACCAAGACCTTGGGCCGCCGCAGCAGCGCGCGCGCGACGCAGAGCAGCTGCCGCTGCCCGGAAGACAAGTTCGAGCCTCCCTCGGCGACGAGAGCCCTCAACTGGCCTGGCATCGCGCGGACGGCGTCTCCCAGCCCCCCCGCGGCGTCGAGGGCCGCCCACAGCCTCCCGTCGCCGCCGGCACCCGGCGCCCCCTCCTTCCGGAACGGGTCGAGGTTCTGGGCGACGCTGCCCGAGAAGAGCGTCGGCTCCTGCGGCACCAGCGCCAGCCTCGAGCGCAGGTCGAAGAGGCCGACCCGCGACACGTCGACGCCGTCGATCAGGATTCGAGACCCCGGGTCGGCCTCGACGACCCTGAAGAGGGCCAGGACCAGCGTCGACTTGCCCGAGCCGGTGCGGCCGGCGACGCCGACCTTGCAGCCCGCGGGGATCTCGACGCGTATGCCCTTCAGGACGGGCTCGAGCCCGGGCCTGTACCTCACCGTCAGGTCGCGGATCGACACCTCGCCGCGGCTCGGCCAGCCCGCGGGCGGGGGCGAGATGCGTCGAGAAGAGGGAGAGAGGGAAGAGGGGGAAGAGGAGTAGTAGGGCGCCTCGGTCTTCTCCGAACAGTACTCGTCGACGCGCTCCACGGCGTTCATGTTGACCTCGAGCTCCGTCGCCTTGCGGACCATCCAGTTGAGCAGTCCCGTGAGGCTGATCGCCGAGGTGAGGGCGAGGCCCGCGAGCCCGGCGCTCGAGTCGGAAGGCGAGGCGTCTCTGCCGCTTCTGCCGCCGCTCGCGCTGCTGCTCCCGCCGCCGCCGCCGCCGCCGGAGAGCGCCACGAGCACCGCGGCCCCGAGGACGACGCCCTGCGCCAGCAGCTCGAGGCGCACGGAGAGCCAGCGGTTGAGGGTGACCATTGGCCAGTAGGTCCGCGCGGCGCCTGTTTTGTAAAGAAAAAAGGGAGTGAGTTTTGGAAAAAAAAGTCGAGGCTGAGTTTCTAGAGGTCGAGTTTTTTTCTTCCTCCTTTCTCTCTCTCGCAGAACCCGAAAGAGAAAAGACGCACCGTCCAGCAGCCTCCTCTGCGCCCCGCGCGCCCTCTCCGCCGCCCCCTCGAACGCCCTCAGCGTCGGCAGGCCGTTGAGAGCCTCTCCGAACGCTCCGAAGACGGGCGAGGCCGCCAAGGAATCGAGCCTCTTGACCTCTCTCGACGCCGAGATGTAGCGCGTCTGCACCCGCCAATACACCAGGGTCAGAGGGATAATAGCGACGACAGAAAGCGGGGCCACGCCGACGACGACGGCGACGGCGAAGGCGGTCGAGGCGGCGCAGGTCAGCGCCGACTGCACGACGTCGCCCAGGGCCGAGTCCAGCGTCTCGACGTCCCTGCTGAACCTGTTGGTGAGGCGCCCCTGCGGCTGCGCGTCGAAGAAGGCCATCGGGAGCCTGAGGACGCGGCGCAGCATCCGCGAGTGCAGGGCCGAGGCGGCGCGGAGCGAGCCCAGCACGGTCGCCGCGGCGCGCGCGGCCTGCAGCGCGAGCGACGAGAGGCCGAGCGCCGCGAGCGCGCCGACGGCCGCGGCCGCCGGCGGCGGGCGGCCGCTCGCGGTCCTGTCCGACCAGGAGGCGAGCCACAGGTTCTGCCCGACCTGGAGCGCGCGCTCGAGCGCGGCGAGGGCGAGGACGAGGAGCGGGAGCGGGAGGGAGGGGGGGAGGCGCGGGGAGGGGGCTGCTGCTGCTGCTGGGGGGGGGGCAGAGGGGGAGGCGCCAGGGCCGGCTCCTCCTCCTCCTCCCCCGCCGGCCGCGCCCCCCTCCTTCCCCTCCTCCCCCTCCTCCTCCTCGCCGAAGCGAGCCCCGACGCCTCCTCCGCCTGCTCCCCCACCGAGGACGCTGCCCCACGCGGAGAGGTACGTGGCGTAGACTGCCCTGGAGACCTTCCCCACGGCGCGCCCCTCGGCCCGGACGATGCGGGAGGAGGAGGCGGGGCCGAGGGCGCTCCCTCTCGCCGCTCCTGACGAAGGGGAGGAGGGGGCGGCGGTCGCGGCAGGGATGAGTGCCGTCGTCTCCTCCTCCCCCCCCTCGACCTCCAGCGCTTTCTTCCTCTTCAGCTCCTTCTCCTTCTCCTCCTGCGCGGCGGCGTCCTGCGCGACGGTGGACCAGGGAGGGAGCGTCGAGGAAGGCAGAGAAGCGCCGCGGGGGCTCTCGACTGCCGTCGCCGTCGCTGCTGCTGCTGCCGCCGCGGCTGCCTGCTGCCGCTGCTGCAGCTGCTGCCGCTGCTCGCCGCCGCCGCCGCCGTCGCTCTCGGGAGCAGAGGGGAGAAAGGCGGCAGCAGAGGGGGCAGCAGCAGCTGGTGCTGTCGCAGCCCCCTTCTGCGGCGAAGGCGTCTGCGGCTGAATCGCCCGCGGCGACGGCGGCAGCGACGAAGCACCGGCGCCGGCTTCTCCGACGAGCAGCTTCTCCATCTCGCCGAAGTCGACCCCCCGCGCGGCCAGCTCCTCGGGCCTGCCGAACGCCTCGACCTTCCCTCCCTTCATCACCACCACGGCGTCCGCCGCCGCCGCGTAGTGCGCGTGGTGCGTGGCCAGGATCCTCGTCTTGTTCTTCAGGATGCCGTTGAGGCAGTCGGACCACAGGGAGGCCCCGACGTGGGCGTCCACAGCGGAGAGCGGGTCGTCCAAAAGATAGACGTCCGCGTCAGCGTAGCAGGCGCGGGCGAGGGCGACGCGCGCGCGCTGGCCGCCGGAGAGGTTGACCCCGCGCTCGCCGATCTCTTGGAGGTCTTTGGCGGGGAGCTCGGCCAAATCAGGACGCAGGGCACAGGCGTCGAGGCAGCGCTCGTACCACTGCCTTCGGAAGCGGCGGCGGGAAGAAGGAGGAGGAGGAGACTCTTTGGAGGAGCTGCCGCGGCTTCCATTGCCGACGACGGAGACAGCAGTCGCTTCGTCCTCTTCCTCTTCCTCGTCGCCGTCGTCGTTCTCCGTCGAGGGGAGCCCAAAGGTCACGTTCTCCCGCACGGTGGCATTCTGGATCCACGGCTCCTGGGAGCAGAACGCGACGGTTCCTCGCACGGAGACGAGGGGGGTGGCGGGGGTCGCACTGCTTTCGCCGCGGTCGAGGTTGCCGCCGCCGCCGTCTCCAGCGGCCCCCGCCTCCTCCTCGTGGAGCGGGAAAGAGTGCATCTCGCCGAGGAGCGCCGCGAGCAGGCTCGACTTCCCGCTCCCGACAGGCCCGACGACGACGACGAGGCTCCCCGGATGCACCCGCAGCGAAGACACGGAGAGGGTGATCTTCGGAGGGGGGCCTCCTTCCTTCGACCACGCGAACGCCGCGCTTCGGACCTCGACCCCGCCAACCCCGAGGGGAGACCCCCTCCCGTCTCCGCCGCCCCTCGCCCCTCGCCCCTCGACCCCGCCAACGCCGAGGGGAGACCCCCTCCCGTCTCCGCCGCCCCTCGCCCCTCGCCCCTCGACCTCCTCGTCCTCGAGAAAGCCCTGGATCCTCCCCAGCGCCACCTTCCCCTGGATCAGCGCCGTGACTTGGCTAGGCAGCATCGTCACCGGAAAGCGCAGCAGCTGGAAGAGCGCGAGCGCCGGGAACGCGACGTCAGCCGTCAGCTGCCGCCTTCCGGAGAGCGCAAACGCGGCAAACGCGGACAGACTGATCAGGATCGGCGCGCCGGTGAACATCAGCGTGTTGGCGACGCCGACCAGCGCGCCCCTGCGCGCCCTGCGCAGCTCCTCCTCGCGCAGCGCCTCGATGCGCAGCGTGTATGCGGCTTCCCAGCCGTAGATCTTCACGGCCTTGATCCCTCCGAGGACCTCAGACGTCAGCTTCAAACGCTCGTCCGTCGCCGAGACGGTCGCCTTGCGGAGCTTTCCCAGCTCCCGGCCGACAAGTGTCGAGAAGGGCACGAGCGAGGCGGTGACGGCGAGGCCCACAGCGGCCGGGAGCGGGCCCAGCACGCGGACGAGCATGGCCATGACGACCAGGATCTGTGAATGGGGAGAGAGTGGGAGAGAGAGGAAGAGAAGGAAGAAAACGAAGAAGAAGAAGAAGAAGTAGAAGAAGAATAAGAAGAAGTGAGCGAGAGAAGACGTGCGTTTTTTTAAGTTTTTTTTTCTCGAGGAAAGAGTGAGCTTGTTTCTTCAATTTTCTCTCTTTTTCTCTCCCTCCCTCTCATCCCCTCCCTCGAGAGAAAGAAAACGACCGCTGCAGCCCAAAGACGACGCCAGGGAGAAGGAGCGGGCGCGGAGGAGGCGGCACGAAGTTCTCTCTATCTCTGTCCCCCCTCCTCTTCACCTGGAACGGCGCCGACCAGATCATGTGGAGGTACTGCGGCAGGCCGAAAAGCTTCGCCGCGTCGTTGCTCATCAGGTTGGCGACCGCGCCCGTCGAGCGCCGGTCGCGCGCCGCGACCGAGCAGCGCAGTGCGCGCGCGAAGAGGCAGTCGACGAGCTGCGCCTTGAGGTGGAGCTGGATGCGGAAGAGGCGATGGAAGTACTGATTGATGATGAGGGGCTCGGCGGCGCCCGCCGCGGCGAGGGCGAGCGCGAGCCACAGCGCGTTGCTGCGCGACGACGAGTCCCTGGCGTTTCCGTTTTGGTCGCTGCTCAAACCGCTCTTGAGTTTTAAAAGCCTCTCGAGGAGGTAGGGCGGCAGGAACATCACGCAGTCGTGGAGCAGCTTGATCGCTCCCGCCGCGGCGAAGGCGCGGCCGTGGGCGGAGACCGCGGCGGAAGCGACGCTTCCCCGCGGGTGGCAAGGAGAGGGAGAGGAGGGAGCAGAGCCCAAAGTCGCGGGCCTCGGAGCGCTCGACGTGGAGGCCCTGAGCCTCGCGGCAAAGTCCCGCGCCACCCGCGACGCCCTGTCCCTCCGCGACAGGGGCCACAGGTCGCCCTTCTCGAGCGGCTTCAGGGATCCCAGGGTGACGAGCGGGGTCGCAAACGAGAAGAGCAGCGAGGAGAGCGGCGTGGCCGAGTCCTCTGGCGACGAGGGGCCTTCTCCTTCGCACTCGGCGTCGTCGTCGTCAGGGCCCGGCTCGTTGTCGTCTCCGAAGAAGCCGCTCGAAGGTCCGGCGTTCCTCCTCCTTATCGATCCATCCTCATCTTCCGCTGCCAGGCGATGAAAGCGCGTGCCTCGTCGAGGGGCGCGGAACAGGCGGGCGAGGAGCGACGACGGGGAAGAGGAGGAGGTCGAGGCCGAAGAGGTTGGCGCTGCCGCCGAGGCCACGACGTCGACGTCGAACGATTGCATCTTGGAGACTTCTGTCCTTCTCTAGCTCTCTCCGCTGATCTGTGCCTATAGCCGAGAGCGGGGCTTTCTCTCGTCCTCTTATCACGAGCCGGAGATGGAAAGAAAAGGCCAGAGGAAAAAAGGGAGCGGGGCAAGAGAGAGAGGGAGCCAGATCGATGGCACAGAAAGAAAAGAAATGAAAAAGAGGGGGGGGGGGGGGGAACACAAAACAAACCCACCAATTTTCGCAAGCTCACCCTTTCAAAGGCACCGGGGCATTCGAGGAAAGAAAAACAGAGAGAGAAGGAGAGGGAGGCTTTTGCTCTCCTTCCTTCCTCTCTCTCTGAGCACCCTCTGCTACGGCGCATGAAAGGCTACTACAAGGTCACGGCAAGGCGGGCGTCTATGGAGCCTGCTGCAGCAGCAGGGGGCGGCAGCGGCAAGAAGGCCAGCGGCAGCGGTGGCGGCAACAGCCGCGGCGACGACATTGCTGCTGCTTCGTCGTCGTCGCTGCCTGGCCGCCCAGCGCTCGCGGACCTCATCAACGGCACGGGCGTCTTCGCACAGGAGAGCAGCGAACAGCAGCTTTTAGAGCAGCAGGATGAGCCCCCGACAAAGAAGCAGAGGACGCTGTGGCCGACGCCGGGAGGGGGAGCAGCTGCGGCAGCTGCGGGAGGCTTGCAGGTGCGAAGCGGGCGAATCGCCGCCCTCGAGAGAGAGAGAGAGAGAGAATCCGAAACGCTTCTTGGAAGCGAGGGTGGCGTTTTTATGTTCTTTTCTCGCTCTGATTAACATCTAGGTGTCTAGAAGACGAGGTCTCGAGCGGCTCGAAGGGAAGAGAGCTCGGAAAAAAGGGAGGAAGAGAGGTAGAAAGCGGGAAACGAATGCGTCGCAAACTGCTCTCCTCTCTCTCGACCTCGACCCTCAACCGACGAAAAAACTCAACCTCTCTTCCAACGACGCTCTCTTCTCCGCAGGCCTCTTCCTTTCCGGGCCGCGCACCGCAACTCCCCGCTCGAGAGGACAACAATGCGATAACATCGGCTCCTTTCCATACGCCGGCCGTCGGGAGAGGTAAGAGAGAGAGAGAGAGAGAGAGAGAGAAACAGGAAGGGAAATAGAGGGGGTTGCTTCGTCAACAGCCGTTTTTTCTGACCTTCGACCTTTGCAACCTTCTCTCTTATCTCTCTCTCCCTTTCTAGGCCCCGCCTTCGCGGCCCGCAACCAGGCCACCGCCGCGGCCAAGGGAAACAACGGCTTCGCACCGCTGCCCCCAAACACCATCCAGCGCCTGTTCTCTGCCGAGCGGGCCCTCGGCTCGCAGTCCCTGCGGGACTCGCCCGGCAGCGCCGGCGCGGGGGCAACGGCGGGGGGAGGAGCGGCCCCCATGGCGACGACGGCGCCGCGGCCTCCCCGTCAGGCGACGACGATGGCGACCGATGCTGCTGCCGCTGCCGTCTCATCTGCTCCCTGGCAGGAGCAGCAGCGACGAAAGCAGCGGCAGCAGCAGCAGGGCATCCCCCGCGCTGCGAGGCCGCCCCCGGTGCCTCTCCCTGCGGCCAACAACCTCTCCCGCTTCCCCCCCGCCGCGGGGCGGCGAGGGGCTTTCGTCTCCTCTTCCGCCCCGCAGCCTCCCCCTCCCGCCCCGCACGCAGCGCAGGCTCCGCCGGCCGTCGAGATCGGGTTCTCGATCTCCTACTCCCAGTCCTACGCGAGGGCGCCCAGCGGGGCCCTGCCCTCCGGAGCCCCGCTCGGAGCAGCGGCGGGGGCTGCTCCCGCTGCCACCGGGGGCGGAGGCTCGGAAGCAGCGGCGGGGCGTCCCGCCGCAGCAGCAGCAGCCACCACCGCTGTCGCAGCTGTCGTCGTCATCAGCAGCGACGAAGAGGACGAGGAGCAGAGCCCTTCTCCTCGCCGCGACGGAGACGACGACGACGATGCCGCTGCCCGCGGGCGCTTTCTCCGAGAGAGGCGGCGGCAGCGGCGCGGGAGGCGGCGGCGGGACAGCGACGCGGATCCTCCGCTCGCCTGCGGCTGCTCTCCCACTGCCCGCTGCGACTGCGCGGCGGAGGAGCTGGCGGCCAAGGCCGCGGCCCTGGACGACGATGACGAAGGAGCGGGGGAGGGCAGCGAGGGCGACGGCTGCGAAATGAGCGAGGGCGGCGGCCGGAAACGCGAGGGGCGGCAGCAGTGGAGGCGGAGGAGGCAGCGCCCCCCGACGAGGAGCGTCACCCCCGAGCTCGCCCCGCGCGAGGAAGAAGACCACGTCGACGAGATCGCCGCCGCGGCAGCAGCAGGGGCGGCCGCCCCGTCGGCAACGACGGCGACGACGGCGGCGAGCGACCGCAGCCCCTCCTGCTCCAACACCTCCTCCGCCGCCCTCGCCGCCGCCGCCGCCTCCACGCGCCAGCTCTTCGGCATTTTCCGCCCCGTCTCTCAGATCAAGCGCCTCCACATCGTGCGGCACGGCCAGTCCACCTACAACGAGGCCGTCGAGGCGCGCGGCTCGGCGTTTGCCGACCCGCGCCACATCTTCGACGCGCCGCTCACGGGCCTCGGGCGGCGACAGGCCGGCGGGGAGCTCCGGCGGGAGCTCTCCAGGCTCGACCTGAAGGTTTCGGACACGCTCTGGGTCGTGTCGCCGCTGACGAGGGCGCTGGAGACGTTCGCGCTGGGGTGCCCGTTCTTGGAGGGAGGGTCCGGGCTCGTCGGCGGCGGCGGAGGGGGCGCCTCCTCCGGGGCCGCCGCCTCCCCCTCGCCGCCGCCCTCGAGGGCCCTCGCCGTCGTCGTGAGGCCGGAGGTCTCCGAGCGGCTCTGCACCTCGGGGGACGTGGGCCTCCCCGCCTCGAGGCTCAGAGAGCAGTGGCCCGGGCTGGCCTCGCTGGGCGCGCTCGATGCGCTGCCGGAGCTTTGGTGGCACGGCGCGCGCGGCGGCGCCAACTGCGCCGAGCGCCGGAGGTTCTCGCTGCCCGAGCGCGCCTCGGAGCTGGAGGCGCGCGTCGCGGCCTTCCGGCGCTGGCTGCACTCGCGGCCGGAGAGGAGCGTCGTCGTCGTGGGCCACTCGGTGTGCTTCCGGTCGCTGCAGAGGTCGTGCTCCGCCGCCGGAGGGGGCAGGGTTGGAGGAGGCGGGGG
>Ga0315274_10008290_pt1 | contig 15056 bp, 22 predicted proteins | sample YL17G02_20_MG_FD_203700 | JGI IMG/M metagenome (GOLD analysis project Ga0315274, IMG submission 203700) | Sediment microbial communities from Yellowstone Lake, YNP, Wyoming, USA - YL17G02_20 | ecosystem: Environmental > Aquatic > Freshwater > Lake > Sediment | place: USA: Wyoming | collected... | reverse complement strand
CAACACCACCTAGGCCCTGGAGACCAAACCTCTTCGGGGCCTTACTCGTTTTTCAACTCATCAACATCTACTTTGCGCGTTTTCCCATTTTTAAACCCTGCGCTCAAACCACCGAATATGATTGTTGCACTTTTATCACGATCGTGATATTTTTGCAACAAATTTTATTTGAACTTGAAGGCCTGGCCTTGGAAGCTAAATATCAGACCTTAATTGTGGAGAGGATTTTGTCTTCGAGCTCTTCCATTGCTTCTGTTTCGGTAGGGTTTTGGTGCTCGTAGCCAAGCAGATGGAGAACGCCGTGGATCACCAGACGGGTCGCCATTTCATCTACCATCGCATCTTCCGCCGCGGCCCGACCAAGCAGTTGGGGGTAAGAAATTATGACATCACCAAGGTTTAAATAATTAGAAGGTGGAGTAACAAATTCGTGCGGTTTTCCGGTTTGCAACGAGTAAGGAAAAGAAAGAACGTCCGTCGGCTCATCTACACCGCGGAATTGCTTGTTTAAAGCGCGCATCTTTCGGTCGCCGATCACGCCGACAGTAAGTTCAACCTTTCCTTTTACTTTTGCGTTTGCTAAAGTAGCTTCGGCCGCAGATACAAGAAGTGATTTTTTGATTGGATAATGAGGTTCAACGTCCGAAGTAATCTTGTAAGCCATGTTTCTAATCGGCAAAGCTATTCCTGTCTATACTTAATCTTGCGCTCGAGAGCCTTTTTTGCCTTTTTCCGCTGTTCCGCCGGCTTTTCATAAAACTCGCGACGTCTCAGTTCCGTGAGGATTCCCTCTTGCTGCACCTTTTTATTAAATTTTCTGATCAGTGATTCCGCGCTTTCACCTTCAGCCGCTTTCACAATTGCCATGAATTATAAGAAAAAACACCCCCAATCTAGTCTCCCAACAAATGAAAATGCAAATGCTCAACCTCTTGGTGCCTACCGCCATTGACCATCAGCCGGTAACCACCCTCTAGCTTTTGCTCTTTTACTAAAGCTTGTACCACTTTTATCATTTTTGTCAATAAGGAAAAATGCTTGTCCCCTAAATCTAAAAACGACCGGATATGTTCGCGCGGGACAATCAATAAATGGACCGGCGCTTTTGGGTAGAGGTCTTTGAAAACAAAAAAGTCGCGGTCTTGGTGGACAAACTCGGTCGGGATCTCCCCGGATATAATCTTACAAAACACACACTCATCTTTAGCCATACAATTTTAAGATTTTCACCCGCTATACGAGCACAGCGTCTTTGAACTAGCAAAAATGCGAAGAGGAAACTGGAACTAACCGAGTCTTCGAGGGAATTCCAGAAGGATCCCGAGCATTTTTGCGTATGTTCAACAGCTAGCGCAGTCTAGCGGCTGTTTTGGTGCTACCTTTGCAGTCAAAGGTAGCAAAAAATTACTATTTAATTCTCAATTTCAATTCCACCAAAACTTGGTACGGAATTTTTAGATAAAAACCAGAAAACCCCAACTCCTTACCCGCACTGCCAAATCCATGATAATCGCTCCCGCCGCTGACCGCAAGATTCTTTTTCTGGGCAATCTGGCCGAAATGTTCAACACACGCCCTGGTATCTTCTTCGTTTTCGCGATGGCAATAAATCTCGATGCCGTCCAAGCCTTGTTTGATTAAATCGTCCAGGAGCTGGTCGTTGAAGATAATTTTCGAATCTTCTTTTTTCGCCAGGCTCCAGCTAGGATGGGCTAAAATCGCCAAGCCGCCAATTCTGTGAATCATATCAATCGCCTCGGCGGGCTTTATCGCTCCCCTTGGTTCGTAGGCCACCGCCCCGGGGATGAGGTATTTGACGATAAATTCGCCGCTGGTCGGGATATGACCAAATGTTCCCAAAAGTTTTTCTTTATTAAATAAATCGTTGATCACGATCCACGCCAGATGGGGCTGGACGATTGTCCCCCGAGCCAGCGCCCGTAGATCGCCAAAATTGATTTGATAGCCAAGATTGTTTAAATTAGCGATTACTTTTTTTGCTCTTTTCTCTCTGGCTGCTTGAAAATCACGCAGCGATTGTTGAAAGGTTTTCTCTTTCCAATCGATAAAATAGCCTAAAATATGAAATTCAGTTTCCGGATCTGGATAGCTGGTAATTTCCACTGCCGGCAACACTTCAATCCCTGCTTTTTTGCCGGCGGCGAGACCCTCCTCCAAACCATCAACACAATCGTGGTCAGCGATTCCGACTGCGGCGAGTCCTATTTCTTTTGCTTTTTCTACTAAATCGGTCGGCGAAAGCCCCCCGTCGGAGTAATAGGTGTGAGCATGTAGGTCGATGGTTTTATCGGATTTATTTATGCTGAGCTTGTCGAACGCAACCATCCAAACATTTTAACTTTTTTATTAATTAAAGGCAACTAAAAGTGTTGGGGATTAACTGGTGCGGCAAAACAGACCTTGGCTACGTCTTTAATACTCAGCCTTGTCGGCTTCTTCTTTGGTTTTGTGGATGGTACCCACGGGGTGATGGGGCGGTGAATAAGTGGTGATGATTTTCAGGTCTTCCAGACCGGTGTTTTTAAAATTGTGCTTGGTACCTTTGTGGACTAAAACAATGTCGCCTTCTTCTATCGCTTGCGTCTCACCTTCAAGAATGATTTCGCCTTCGCCGGCGACAAAGTAAAGAACTTGATCTTCTTTATCGTGAACTTCCTCACCGATTTCGCCACCGGGCGGAATACTCATAATCACCACTTGGGTGTTTTCCCCGGTTTCGAGAACCTCTCGAAAGTAGGTATTGTCAATGGCTCTTTGTTTGATTGCCTTTACTAAACCTTTCATATTTTAAAATTACACTAATTTGATAAGGGTTGCAACAAGCTTTCAGCCAAAAATTAAAACGGGGAAAAAGGATGTTCCCGCCGGCTCGCAGGGTCAGGAAAGCGAGCCGGCGGGGTCGTCGTTCAGGCACTGTTACCGAATGCGTACCGCGCTACGTGCTAGATAGACTCCTCTGATCAGGAGGATCAGCGACACCGCTATACCTATCACGCAGGTGCCTAGGACTAGGGGCCCACCTGGGTCCACGTTTGTCACGATCGCCCATGGAAAGAAGCAAACCCCAAACGCCCCCAACGTCAAGAGGAGAACTGCCGTTTCCATTCGCCAGAGGAATCTCTCAAGTACTTCTCTTTCGACTCTCAACATCACCTTGACCCCCCTCCTTCGGCTCACTCCGAGCCGGTTGAACTGCTATCCTTCGAATTGGTCCCGGCAAACTCGATCGCCCAATAACAACCATAATAGGCACCTAGTTGGCAATCAAGAGCAACTCCCACCTGTTGAAAGTTGGGATTGAGCAGATTGGCGTTGTGGCCGGGAGAGTTTTTCAGGAGATCAAGAGCCCCCAAAGACACTTGAGGTCCAGCCGCCAGGTTTTCTCCCTTCCACACATTGTCACAAAACCCGAGATCACACATCCTTGCAAAGACATCACGACCCAGTGAATCGACATGACCAAAGTAATCATTGCTAGTCATGTCCTCCACCTCCCACCGTGCGATCTTGGCAAGCGTGGCGTTTTCGACAAGCGGCTCTAGCCCCTGGGACTGCCGGTAGCGGTTTATTTCCGCGATGAGTGAGCCTTCCTGTACTATCACGTCAGTCGCCGAAGGGTACGAGGCTTCGGACGCAACCGCCGTTGGCCGTTCTACCTTGGGGACGACGCTCCCGGAACACCCAAGCACCAGTATCAGGCTGGCTAACGGAAGCAACCAGATTAGTCTTGAAACGTTTGTCCGCATCGCTCTCCTACCTCCAGTTCAACCCTAACCAGCTAACATTTGGCAACAATAATATCACAAAATATTTGGAAAATCAAAACTATGGGGCGGAGATTTGCTTTTCCTTTGAAAGCTGATAAGATTTTTAGGAATATGACCAATCAAGAGTTCGAACAATTAGTTACAGAGGCTCTGGTGAATTTGCCGATCTTTTTCAAAGAAAAGCTGGAAAATGTGGATGTGGTGGTAGAAGAATGGCCCAGTCCGGAGATGGCGAAGGGAAGACTCTTACTTGGGCTTTATCAAGGTGTGCCAAAAACCAACCGAGGCGCTGGTTACACAATGGTTTTGCCCGATAAAATCACGATCTTCAAAGGACCAATTGAACTAGTTTCGCGGGGAAATCGACAAGCGATCAAAAACACCGTGGTCGATACTGTCCAGCACGAAATCGCCCACCACTTCGGTATTTCGGATGCAAGGTTAAAGGAACTAAAAAAGTAACCCCGTTTGCCTGTCATTGCGAGGATCCGCCAACTGGCGGAGACGAAGCAATCTCATACACTCAAAAGATTGCCGCTCTTCGCTCGCAATGACCGAAGGAGTGCATCAGACTCTGTTCTTAACTGGACTTTTTCGGGGGATGGATTCTTCTGGCGGCAAAAGAGGCGCGGCGTTCTTGCTTGGCGAGAAGTTCTGAATCAACTATTTTCTGGCATTCCTTATCCGGACAGACATAAGTAGTCAGTTTCGTCTTTGAGGAATTGAGAAGAACAGTCTTTTCTGTTCCCTTTACTCGTTCCTTACCACACCTGATGCAAGGGTTTGATCCAAAATCCATCAAATTAATTTCTGGGCAGATGGGCAGGCCCCGCTAAGCGGGGCTGGTCGAATTTTAATTATCTTCGTCTTGGTCCGCGGTCACGAAAGCCACCGCCGCCACCACCACTACCAAAACCACCGCCTGCTGGTCGCTCTTCGCGTGGTCTTGCTTCATTAACTACTATATTTCGGCCTGATAGTTCTTTACCATTCAATTCAGTGATTGCCTTAGCTGCTTCTTCGTCGGAACTCATCTCCACAAAACCAAAGCCTTTGGACTGACCGCTGTATTTATCGGTAATTAAAGTGGCAGATTCCACTGTACCGACGCCAGCGAAAAGTTCTTCCAGCTGACCTTGGGTGACATCGTAGGATAGACTACCTACAAATAGTCGCTTAGCCATGTTTTCCTTTCTAGCAAAACTGACGCGCTGCCTGGCGCCTTACTCTTCTCTATCTTCGGGAAAAACCAAAGAGGAGCAAAATTAAGGAAATTATAATGCAGTTATATTATCACAAAGAAAGTGGAAAAGCAAGCGGTCACAAAATGTGTTACAAAAATGCGGGTCCTGTCGAAAAAAAGTGGGCTCCCGCCGGCGGTAGGATCGAAGTTGCCGGCGGGATCTTTTCTTCGGGCGTGCTTACCAGAAAACCGGGGGCATCCAGCCGATGGTCAACAACGCCGTCGCTAGTGCCAAGTCTACGGCCGTATTTATTGGCCGCCACCCTCGAATCAGGAGAACCAGAAGGGCGGTCACCAAGAACGGCAGAGCACATACCATTCCAGGCTCGCCGGACTTATGAAGAATCACGGCAACGACTACGGCGACCATAGGCCCAAGACCGGAAGCTAAGAACCAAGTCCTCTCGCGTAGAGATCTCCCCTTCCAAACGCTCATCCCCTACTCCTTTCCTTAAACTAAAAAGATCTTATCATGGATTTATTGCCAGGACAATATTTTGGTTTAGATTTTGGGAGAAATGAAAGATTAGAAAAAGTGGGCTCCCGCCAGACTGGTTGTGCACCAATCCAACGGGAGTCGTGTCTCGGCGATGAAGTTCCCTCACTCCTCTTCCCCCTCATCCTCTACTTCATCCGCAAACTGGCAAGCTTTTACCTGCAAGTCGGGCCTGATATCTAACACTTTTAAACGATATTGGCCGTCTCTGATAGCCACCAATTCCCCAGCAGCGGAAAACCACCCTACCGGGAAATCGCCTCCGTGCTTGACACCAAGCCTTCGCGCGATGTCATCGGTGGTCATCGTAGGATTCCACAGCCTGAACTCCTTACCAGGTAGCGACATGTCTCCTTCCTTCCTTTCCGGCTTTCCCTTGACCGATTCTTATAGATGAGACGAAGCCGCCCTCGCGACTTCCTTTCTATGCTCTGCACAGTCTGTTCTTGCATAGGTACCCTATGCAAATCATGAGAACGCCCAGGGCAAGAACGGCCAGCGATAGCTGCGGAAAGATCCACCAACCGAACCTGCAGGCGGTTCCGATGACGCTATAGAAACCTAGAGCTACTATCGCCGAACCCCAGGCGATCAAGGCATTCTCTTTCTCCGGTCTCCTAAAACTCACGACTTCTCCCTCCTTGCACAGAATCGGGGGCAATTTTACCACAAATTTTTTAACTTTCAAAATTATGGGATTAATTTTGATCGGAATCGTGCTGAACTAAATCTTAGGAAGATTTGTTGTCAAAATTTTCTTGGCAAAGACGCGGGCAAATCAAGAAGGGAGATCTCTCTCCAGAGATCTTCCCTGGGCAATCAACTCACCCACTCAGGCGAAGGCTGATGGTACTACCACAACTTCTCTCTCTTCCCGAGCCCGACACCTGATGATCCAAGCCACCATCAGATGGACGCTGATGAACCAGGCGTGGTACCCAAAGCTATCATCACCAGCGCCGATCTTGTCGCAGACCATAACCACCTGATCTGGGCATACCTTATAGGCGCGAGTCAGGCAGCCGCCCTTGCGACGGAGGTTGCGGAAAACGATAGCTAGCCAGTCTCCATTCTTATCTTGGAAACGACTAAGCCAAAGCTCGGTCCTTGGCCCAGTGGGAAATCTCCCACCACTGGCACCCATCGCGGCCAAAAACATACCGACGTAGTTGGACAGTTCTGGTGGTGTGGCTGTTTCCGGCAAGTAGAACGCCGTCTGAGAACCGGATTTGTCACATTGCATAACCGGCATGACAAGCGACCTCCCTCTTGTTTTTTAGGATTTTATCACGTAGTAGATAAGCAAGCAAATTATAGGATTTTTTCGCCGTTGAGGAAGACAGAGATGACGGCTTTTTCGGAAACTTTCACTTGGCCGGAAAATTCTTTATTGGTAATCACTTGAGCGCAAATGCCTCTGGTTTGGACGACTGCTAGACGGATCTGTACTTGCTCGGGAAAACTTTCTAAAACTACTGTTTCATCTTTCAATTTATAGCAGGGTGTGGGTATCTGAACTGTTCCGGCGTATTTTAGAACACCCCCCTCATATTTAGTTTTCACAGTAATTTGGTTCGTTTGAACAAGGGTCTTCCAACCAACCTGACTACCGTTTGGTTTAGCACTGGCGGTACTTGTGTTCTCACTTGACGGCGCAACCGCCTGCTCATATTTCATTCCGGCATAAAAGCCCAGAAATGGTAAAGCCACAAATAAAATCAGGGCGAATAATTTTGAGTACCAAGTCACTTCCCTAAATTTCAAGTCCATGAAATGGTCGCCCGCCCGCCTTGATTCGTAAGGCGAATCGGGCAGGCAGCATCCGCAGTAGCTGGCTCAGGCATGAAATGCGGGAGGCATAAGCTACGAGGATGCTATAGTTTAATACTAACACTTTTCATTTCTCCCGCTCAAGAATAAAATCTACCAAATTATTTAAAGTCGCTTTCCATTTATTTTGGGGCAAGGTCTCCAAGGCAGATCTTGCCTCGTCGGCAAATTTTTGGGCTAATCTGTATGCCCTTTCCCGGCTTTTTGTTTTTTTAATTAGACCGACTGCTTTTTCAATGTCTTTTTGGCCAACTTTTTCCTGGTTCATTATTCCTAAAAGCTCCTCTTTATCTGGCAATTTAAGTTCTTTCGTGGCGTAAAGAATAACAATATTCCCCTCTTTTTTCTCTTCGATATCTTTGCCAATTTTTTTCTGAAATTTTTTCTCGCTGCCGAAAATATCCAAAATATCATCAGTGATTTGAAAAATCATCCCTAAGTTAAAGCCGTATTTTCTCAAGACTTCTAATTCTTGGTCCTTCGCTTCAGCGCAAATTCCGCCAACCTCGCAACTAGTTTGAAGTAAGGCGGCTGTTTTCTTGCTGATCATCTCAAAATAATCCTTCTCGCTTATTTTCGGAAACCGATTCTCAACCACGTACGGCTCATCATCGCGGCCTGATCTTTCAAATAAGATATCCAAAATTTCTCCTTCAACAAGGCGCTTCAGGGTTTTAGCAAACAGCTGTGATATTAAAATTGGATTTTTTGACGTATTTGCCGACTGAAAAATTGTGGCTGCATAATCTATGCCAACACATTGAGCGATTGAGTTGCCAAAAGCAGACCAGGTGGTTGGCCTCCCCCTTCTCAAAACACTATTATCAATCATATCGTCAACAATCAGGGTATAATTATGCAGAATCTCCAAGCCGGCAGCAGGATATAAAACGTCTTTCAGATTTCCGCCAAATAAGCGACAGCAGATTATCGCTAAGGCCGGCCGCAGTCTCTTACCGCCAGTTGAAGCTGGGTATTTAACGATTTCCTGAAATTTTTTATCAACATTAGAAACTAAGATTTTTTCAATAACCGGATCGATAACCTTGGTAAATTCGGCCATCATTTGATTTAGTTGAGCTTGATTAGCACTCATCATAATAATTTTTTCTGGGCAATATTCTACACCTTTTTAGCCAGAATAGCTAAAAATTGCCGCCGGCCAGGGGAATTGCTCTCGGGCGATTTCTACCAGGCTGGCGGTTTATCTTTTTCGGATCTCCTAGTAGAGAGCCAAATGGCGGCGGGTGACTAAAGGTTTAATAATCTCCAGAGGTTAATTTCGCCCGTGATTTCATATCTGACTTCGCACTCAGAGCAAGCTCGAGAAATTTAATTAAGCGATTTGTACTCGCTGGTGCTTTGACCTTAATTAAATGATCTAAGGCAACCCGAAAACCAGAAGACTTTAATTCTATCGCCTCTTTCGCCTTACGAATCGTTTCAAAACTCACCTTAAGGCTTCCATTGATTTCTCGATAATCGTAACCTTCTACCAACGCTACATACAAAGCGATTCTTTTCGCTAGCATCGCCTTTTCTTCCTTAGTTAAAAATTCTGATAGGAATTTCTTAAGGGAACCTTTCGCTTCGAAAGATACTAGTAAATCAACCAACGCTTGGTTTATTTCTTTCTGTACCTCTGGCTCTAATTCTTGTCTGGAAACTCTCGGCATATATTCCAATATACTAGTATACTAGTATATTAGTGTTAGTATACCAGTTAAAGGGTTTAAAGGTTAGAGATTTTTACAAGACCAGTAGCTTTCTCGCTTCGCTTTTTCACTTCTACCGAATCTTTTTCTAAGGTCTTTTCGCTTACCACCCATCTTTCCGGGATTCCGATCAAATCAGCGTCGGCGAGTTTCACGCCCGGGCTTTCATCGCGGTCATCAAAAAGAACTTCGACGCCTTTCTTTTGCAATTTTTCGTAAATCTCTTCCGCCTGGTTAGTTACTGACTTTTGATCCCCAATCCCTATCAAATGCACCTGATAAGGTGCCACCTGATCTGGCCAAACTATTCCTTTTTCATCGTGATGCACCTCAACAATTGCCGCCATTAGCCGGCCAACACCAATCCCGTAACACCCCATGATAATTGGTTTTTCTTTGCCGTCTTTGTCAACAAATCTGGCACCCATGCTTTTCGAGTATTTTGTCCCCAAGGAAAACACTTGCCCGGCTTCGATCGCGCGCGTCTCCGAAAGTTTCTTTTTACATTCCGGGCAAGTGCCTTTCACGCCTTTTTCCTCGGCGAACTGTTTGTTGATGGCAAAACCGCAAGATTCGCAGAAAAAAACAATGTCTTCGCCCACCTTTGCCGGAACTTGGAACTCGTAGGTAATATCGCCGCCGATACTTCCGCCCGAGGCTTGGCTGACTAAAACTTTCAGACCAGCGCGGCTAAAAATTTTGAGATAAGCTGCAATCGCTTTTTTGAAATACGCCTGGAAATCTTTTTCGTCAGCATGAAAGCTGTAGAGATCTTTCATAAAAAATTCGCGGGTCCGCAGCAAACCCCCGGTCGATCGCAGTTCATTCCTAAATTTATCTTGGATTTGATAGGCCGCGAAGGGTAGATCTTTATAACTTTTAACAAACCGCCTTGCCAAATCTGTAATCACCTCTTCATGAGTCGGGCCAAGAGCGTATTCTTTATCATGACGGTCGCGGGTGATAAAAAGCGGTGGGTCTATCGTCTGCCAACGGCCGGTTTCTTGCCAAAGAGCTTTTGGGGATAGAACCGGCATCGAAAACTCTTGGCCGCCCAAAGCATCCATTTCCTCGCGAATAATCTCCGCGATTTTTTGATGGGTTCGCCAGCCAAGCGGTAAGAAGGTGTAGATACCAGCCGCCAGCTGATCAATAAAACCAGCTCTAGCTAACAGTTTGTGGGAGATACTTTCCGCTTCTTTCGGCGCTTCCCTCAAAGTTTTTCCAAATAATTTACCGTATTTCATAGCTAACCTAATTTATATAACAAAGGGGGCTAGCTTAGCAAGAAGAAATGTAAAATTATTTAAAGAAACTACGGAAGTAGGAGGGATACTTTGATATATCGTTAAAAGTAATTAAAATAATAAGAGTTATCAATAAGAAAAAGCCAATGGTATTAACCCATCTTTGAATATTTTCACTAACTTTGATTCGAAAAACACCCTCCAAAAGAGTAAAAACAAGTCTTCCGCCATCAGCTGCCGGAATTGGCAATACATTTACTAGCCCCAACATCAAACTAATTAGTCCAATTAACATCATTATTGTCCAGCTAGCTGATACCCCTGCTTGTCCAATATAACTACCCACCTGACCTACTATTCCAACCGGGCCGGAAACTTCCTTTGAAACAGGTGCGATAGAACGATTTCCTATCGATTTTGAAACTAAGCCCCCAACGAGTACCCATTGCTCATAAATCATATTGACTGAATGAAGAGGGCCAACAAAAATTTTTTCCGCCAGAGAGGAATATTCCACAACGTATAATTGATCCAAACCAGTACCTAATGGCCCCTGGTCTTTTGGAGGATTTACCCTTGGTACGACAACCACAGTTCTAGTTTGATTAGAATTTAAATTGCGCATAACTAGAGTGGTCTGTTTTCCTTTGTTTTTATCAACCAAATCTTGGAGTTTACTAATAGTGTCGACGCTAGCCCCGTTAATACTGATTACTTCGTCAGGAGGAGTGACGCCTGCTTTGTCTGCCGGAGAACCGCTGTCTACAACCATAATAAATACTGGTTTTGTTTGTTTGCCAAATGGAAAAGAAAAATTTAAAGATTCGCCGGTGGTTGGATTGGAGGTTGGGGCTTCAAATTTAAAGTGGTTAAAGGATAAAACGGCAGTGAACAAAACACAAGCAACCAAGACATTCATCACGACCCCAGCGACCAAAATCGCGCTTTGTACCCACGGACCCTTTGAAGAAAAGCTCCTTTTATCAGCCACTCCTCCTTCTTCACCCAACAAACGGACAAATCCACCAGCCGGAATAGCATTTATTGAGTAGATTGTTTCACCATGCTTCTTTCCCCAGATTCGAGGTGGAAACCCAAAACCAAATTCTTCTACTTTTACTTTGAAAAATTTCGCTGCTAAAAAATGGCCTGATTCGTGGAAAAAAATTATAATACCTAGAAGAAAAGCAGCAATAACAAGAAGCAGGATAATAAACAAAATCACGTAGGCTGTATGCAGAAACGGAATAAAATTCATATATTATATTTGAAGGATTTCGTTCTCTTTCGCTTTTGCTAAATTTTCGACCTGATGCGAGATTTCGTCGGTCGCTTTTTGGACTTGCTCGTGAAATCGGAACTTGTCATCCTCGGAGATTTCCTTCCTTTTCTCCGCTTTGTCGGTTTCTTCAAGTACTTCTCTTCGAATCTGGCGGACAGCCACCCGGGCACTTTCCGTCTTTTCACCAACCAACTTTGTCATCTCTTTTCTTCTTTCCTCGGAAAGTGGGAGGATCGGTACACGGATTAAATTATTCTCCGTCACCGGATTTAGACCCGTACCAGACTCACGAATTGCGCGCTCGACAGCGGCGACATTCCCCTGATCCCAAACTTGAACCACTAAAAGACGGGGTTCGGGTGTGTTAATTGAAGCCAGATCGCGCAGATCCATCTTCGCACCGTAGGCGTCCACCTTGACCCCCTCCAAAAGTGCGGGGCTCGCCCGGCCAGTCCGGACACCGGCCAGTTCTTCCCGGAGGTGCTCGATGGCCTTCTGCATCCTCACCTTAGTTTCAGAAATTAAGTTATCCGAATACATCCGAATGACTCCGAATTAACCCGAATTCTTCAACAGCGGGTTTAAAATCCTTTTATAGTATAACTTATCACCAGAGAAATTTGCTAGGATACCAATTTCCAAATTGGTGGCTTTTAAGTAAGCCACTAATTGTTTGAAATCATTTAACCTTAGTCTAGGAACAGCTTTTAGTTCAAGAACAACTTTATTATCGATTAAAAAGTCTAACGTGTACTTACCAATCTTCTTATCGTTATACAAGAGGTCGGTCTGGATTTCCTTCTTGTAAGATAGGCCCGCTTTCTTTAACCCTTCTTCAACCGCTCTTTGGTAATACTTTTCCTGATAACGACCTCCCAATTTTGAATGAACATCGAACAATACTCCCATGATCTTATAGCTAAGTTCTTTCTCTACGAGTTTAGCCATATTCGGATGCATTCGGTCTCATTCGGGATAATTTGGATCACCCGCCAAGTTCAAAGCGCGCAATACTCTTCACCTGGATATTCTCCCCAGTCTTCGCCGCAACCTCAGCGACTAAATCGCAAACCTTCTTGGCGGGATCGCGGATATATTCTTGTTCAATAAGTTCTTCAACAGATTGTGGGTTCATCGACGCGACTTGCATAGCAATTTCGTGGGCTAGTGTTTTGAACTCGGAAGTTCTAGCAACAAAATCCGTCTCGCAAGCCAGATGCACCATCGCACCAACTCGGGCGTCGGGATGGACGTAAGCTTCGATCAAACCTTGAGCCGTTTCCCGCTCTGTTCTTTCTGCCGCCTTTTCCAAACCGCGCTCTTTTAAAATCTCCTTGGCTAACGTCTCGTCGCCATTTGCTTCCATCAACGCCTTTCGGATTTCCATCACCGGCGCACCGGTTTCCTCGCGAATTTTTTTGACTTGTTCAGCGGTTATATCCATATCCAATCCGGAGTCTGCGACAAACTATTTTGATTCGGCCACAAGTTCGGTTTGTTTCTTGGTCTCAGACTCAACCTCAACCTTTTCGGCAGTTTTCTTCTCGAAGACCTGCTTCCCCTCCTCATAGGCATCAGCGATCGTTTTAACCAAAATCGAAATCGACTTTATTGCGTCATCGTTGGCGGCGATTGGGTAAGTTATTTTTGTCGGATCGCCATTGGTATCCACCAAGGCGACCGTCGGCACGCCCATTTTATTCGCCTCCGCTACCGCGTTGTCTTCTTTCCGGGCGTCAACAATAAATAGACAATCAGGTAGCTTGCTCAAAGCGCGGATGCCGCCCAAAAGCCGGTTTAGTTTATCAAGGTCGCGGCGCATAAGCAGCTGTTCTTTTTTCGTAAACCCTGAACTCTCAGCCGTCTTTAACTTTTCTTCCAAAATACTGGCTTTCTCAATCGTTTTTTTAACCGAGTCAAAATTGGTCAGCAGCCCCCCAAGCCAGCGCTTGGTCAGATACATCGCTCCAACCCGCTGGCTTTCCGCTTTGACAATCTCGGCGGCTTGCCTTTTGGTGGCCAGAAAAAGGACAATGCCGCCTCGGCTGGCAGTTCCTTTGATAAATTCAGACGCTGCTTTAAGTTGAGCGGCTGTTTTTTCTAAATCAATCACGTGGATGCCCGACTGTTGGCTAAAGATATTGCTTTTCATTTTCGGATTCCAACGCCGGGCCTGGTGACCAAAATGGACACCGGCTTCGAGAAGTTCTTCAAGTCTAGGAATTTTGGTCATAATTTTTTAGGCTTTGCGCAGGATGCGGAGAAACCAAATCCTTGGATTTGAATTCGGAGCATCCTATCTACGTCATGCTTTAGCAGGACATAATTTATTTGCAAAGTATGATTCTATCAGAGGACGTCAACCTATTCAAGAGGCTTAATAATTTGGATAATACGAATGGCACCCTTAACGACTCCAATTAGAACTGGAGTGGGTGCCGTACGGGAAGCTTTGCGCTACTTCCAAGAGCGATCACTCGATCTCCTTCTCCTCCAGCTTCCTGAACACAACCTCCGGGGCATGCGTGAGGACGCTGTAGAGTCGTCCGGACGCCGCTTGAGTAAGCCACCCCCCCACTTATTGAGATAGCTATGGGTATACCGCTAGAACGCCCCTTCGCAGTTTTAACAACCACAGGGAAGATCTTGGTGGTGGGTTCCTGATCCATGATCTCGATGGTAGCCATCGGTATCTTGAACTGGCGGCAGAATTCCGCCACAACCCCCAATACTTCGACCTGTAGGCTGCTTAATCGAACGTTACTCATGACTCGTCTCCTTCCTCCTTTGCAGATTTCGATTCCAGCAATTTTAGCACAGACTAAAGAGGAATTCAAACTACAGGACAACAAATATTCGGGCTTCCATTAAAAGGGTACTCAACAGACTTTTCTTATTGTATAATCGAGATAGCTTTTTCCTGCCCCGCTTGAACGGGGCCTGCCCCGAAAGAACTTATCCTGTGAAAAAAATTGCCGTTTTGACATCCAATAAAGGCACCGGCACCAATCTGCAAGCGATTATCGATGCTTGCGCTTCTGGTGAAATCAAAGGCAAAGTCGCAGTTGTAATTAGCAACGCCGCTAACGCCTACGGATTGGAACGAGCGAAAAAACACCATATCCCGACCGAATTTTTCCCCTGGGCCCCTTACAAAGAAGCCGGCAAAAGCCGGGCTCTCTACTCCAAGGACCTGGCCACTTTATTAAAAAAATATGACCCTGACATCGTCCTTTTTGCCGGTTGGATTCTGATCGTTACCGACGAATTTATTAAGGAATTTCCAATAATTCTTAATCTCCACCCCGGTCTCATCCCCGATGATCCAAACGGAAAAGTTTATTTTCCTGATGGAATCCCTGCGCCAAGCAACAAGGGAGTTCACACTGATGATGCGATCGCCAACTTTTTTGCTAAAAAATGCGCCTATGCTGGTTCGACCCTCCATGTTGTAA
>Ga0315274_10008289_pt1 | contig 15057 bp, 9 predicted proteins | sample YL17G02_20_MG_FD_203700 | JGI IMG/M metagenome (GOLD analysis project Ga0315274, IMG submission 203700) | Sediment microbial communities from Yellowstone Lake, YNP, Wyoming, USA - YL17G02_20 | ecosystem: Environmental > Aquatic > Freshwater > Lake > Sediment | place: USA: Wyoming | collected... | reverse complement strand
AAGGCCGAGGACATTTCGTCGGCGTCGTCATGGGCCATCGGGCCCGGACGCCGGGCTGGTTCGGCGAGGGCGACGACATCATCACGGTGGACGGCCAGGTCGCCTTCATCGGCACCGGCACGGAAGATTATTTTTGCGACGCCTGGGGGTTCCGGCAGTTCAGCAACCTCTACAGCGGCGTTTCGCTCTTTGAAGGCCGGGAAGCCGGCCATCGCCTGAGCGCCTATCGCTTCCACATCATCGATCCCATCCCCTTTCGCAAGTCTTTCACCTTCGAGATCGAGCACTGGCCCTGGGTCAGCGTCTGGCCCAATACCGGCCGGGAATATTACTCGAGCACATCCTTCTGGTATCAGAGCGAGATCCACAAACCCTGGCCCCGGCTGACCCATCTCCTTTCCCAAGAGCCGTGGGACCCGGCGAAGGGCCGCTGGTTCATCCCCAACGCCGTCGAAGCCGAAGACCTCACGATCCTGGATTATCGCAGCGTCCTAGGCGCATCCGTCCGGCCCGCCCGCGAGTATCTGATGCCGAACCTCAGCGGGGATCATTATCTCGCCTTCGATCCAGGTCCCGGCGGGACGGTCTCCGTCGCCCTTCCCGTTCAAGAAGCGGGGACTTATACCCTAAGAATTTACTACCTCCGGGGCGAGGACTTCGGGATAGCCGCGCTCGCGGTCAACGGCCGGCCGGCCGGGGAGCCCGTGGACACTTATCTCGCCACCGAAGGCGGCCAACCCCGGGCGATCTGGCCTCCCAAAGAATACGTCTTCGCCGGAGTTCCCCTCACGGCGGGGATGAATGTCCTCCAATTCCGAGTCGATTCAAAGAACGACGCCTCCAAAGGCTATAAAATCGGGATCGACTGCCTGGTCCTCGAAAAGTCCCTTCCCTAACGATGGCCGTTCGGAGCCGAAGGAGTATAAACCGATGAAAGCGTCCCGATTTTTCCTCTCGGCCATGGCGATGATTTCGCTCGTCGTTTCCGGTCCGGCGGCGGCGCCCGCCCAAGAAAGGGAGATGCAGCTTCTGGCGAAACCGCAAAGATACCGGGCCGCCCGCGAAAGCTCGTATGCCCGCAACGGCGGAAACACGGACACCGTCAAAATCCCCGCTGGAGGCGCCGAGGTCACCCTCGCCGAAATCTTAGGGCCCGGCGCGATCACCCACGTTTGGAATACTTTTCGGGGAAACGGCCGGGATCTCATCCTCCGGATTTATTGGGAGGGGAGCCCGCATCCGAGCGTGGAAGCGCCCATCGGCGACTTTTTCGGCGTGGCCATGGGGATCAACGCGCCGGTTTCGAGTTTTCCCGTCCAATCCACTTCGGCCGGCCGGGCCCGGAACTGCTGGTGGCATATGCCCTTCAATAAATCCGCCCGGGTGACCGCGAGCAACGTCGCTCCGGAGGGGCGCGAAATCGAGCTCTATTTCTATATCGATTATGCCCGGTACGAACAGCCCGACGGGGACATTTCCTATTTTCACGCCCGCTTCCTCGAGACCGATCCCGCCGAGCGAGGCCGTCCCGTTCTCCTCGCCGAGGCGGAGGGCGAGGGCCATTTCGTCGGCGTCGTCATGGGCCAACGAGCCCGGACGCCGGGCTGGTTCGGCGAGGGAGACGACATCATCACCGTCGACGGCAAGACCGCCTTCCTCGGGACGGGCACGGAGGATTATTTCTGCGACGCCTGGGGCTTTCGCGTCTTCTCCGACTTTTATTACGGCGTTCCGGTCTACGAAGGCCGGGAGATCGGACATCGCCTCAGCGCCTATCGCTTCCATATCGTCGATCCCATTCCCTTCGCCAAGTCCTTCAAGTTCGAAATTGAACACTGGCCGTGGACAAGTCCGCGGCCGAATACAGGGCGGGATTACTACTCCAGCTTGGGATTCTGGTATCAGACGACAATTCACAAAGCCTGGCCCCGACTCCAGACGATCCTCTCCCACGCCGCCTGGGATCCCGCCAAGGGACGATGGCACGTTCCGGGCGCGATCGAGGCGGAAGATCTCGGCCTCTTGGGCTGGCGGAGCACAGCCCTCGAAGATCGAAGCCCCATCGTCCCGATCACCGACCTCGAGCGGTCGTCCAGGGAAATCGTCCGCTCGCTCCTCAGGTACGGGCCGCGACCCGCTCCGCTCTTCCTGATGCCCAATTACAGCGGGGATCATATCCTCGTTTTCGACGCGGGCGGAGAGAACGGGGAATTCACTCTCGGGGTCCCCTGCGGGGAGGAGGGACGGTACGATGTTCGGATCGACTATGTTCCGGCAGAAAGCCACGGGACGATCCAGCTCTATGTCAACGGCACGGAAACCGGATCCCCGGTGGATATTTCGAGGAGGATGGAAGAGATGGGCAGGCCGATCTGGCCGCCGCGACCTCAGGTTTACCCGAACATTTCCCTTAAGGCCGGGCTCAACGAGTTTCGCTTCGTCGTCGTTTCTAAAAACGCCGCCTCGACGGGCTACCGGGCGGCCATCGACTGCCTGGTCCTGACGAAAGAACGCTGAGATGAAACGCCCGGGGGGAATGGTTCTGGCGGGTGTTTTTCTCGCCGGCATCAGCCTGACGATCGCTTCCGTTTTCGGCGTACCGCGGCGATTGGGAAACGATCAACGTGCGGTCTCGCGCCTCGACCTGGATATTCCCGAATCCCTCCGGCCGTATGTCGCCGCGATCCGCAGCGGCCTCCTCGGAGACAGGACGCCCGCCGTCACCGTAACATCCGAAAGCGCGGGTCTCTATCGCGTCACTTTCGACTTCGACCTGCCGGGCGAGGTCGCCCAGGACGACTGGCGGGTCGAGATCCGCCCGGCCTTTCCGGCGTCCTTTCATTGGTCTCCCCACCTGACTCCGACGGCCGAGCACATCGTCGATCAGCACAGCTTTCGATCGCCGGCGGTCATCGCCTCATCGTCCGACCGCCTCGTCGCCCTGATCCCCGACCTCGAAATCATGAAAGCGGGAACGCCTGCCCGCTGGTACCTCGACTTGGACGCGCCGAACAATATTCTGTCTCTCGGAATGGGCGACTACGCGATCCGGGAGCCGCTCCTCTATGTCCGCAAACCGGGGGCGAAGTATCCTACGGGGCCGGTCAAGGCGGGATTTTATCTTCTGGTTTCCTCCGCCAGGACGGACATCGAGAATCCGTGGCGAAAAATCCTGGCGTTCCTCTGGGACCGCTGGGGCCGGCCTCTCTTCGAGGCCGGACATCCGCTCAAGCCCGATCTCAGCCCCTATATTCGGCACACCTACCGCTGGGCGTTCGAAAGCTGGGCGAAGGCCATCTGGCAGGAATTCGACCTCGGGGGAAAGCGGGTGGGCGCGCCCGTCTTCATCGTCAATGAGACCCAGAGCCCGAATTATCCGGGGGAAGTGAGCGAACGGGAATTCCGGTCGATTTGGAACCAGGCCTGGTTCAGCTCCCTGCGTTCGGCCTCGGGCCTCCTGCGTTATGCCCGGCGGACAAAGGACGAGGGACTTGCCCGCAAAGCCATGATGGCCAAGGAATTGGCCCTCGCCGCGCCGATGAAAGAGGGCCTTTTCCCCGCCCTGATCGCCACGGAAATGGAAAAAGTCGAGATCGGAGGGAAATCTCTCAACCGGTCCAAAGGCTGGGCGACCGCGTTCTGGGGAAATTCGGACCGGAATCCGATCAGCCGTCCTCCGGGCAAACCCCGGAGCCGCGATCCGAAAATCGCGCCTTATCACATCCTGGACATGAGCTGGACCGCCCTATTGATGCTGCGCTGGTATGAGGAACTGGAAAAGGATGAGCGCCTCCTTGAATACGCGAAAACCTACGGAGAAAAGCTCCTCACCCTTCAGACTCCGGCAGGATATCTCCCGGCCTGGCTCGACCTTGCGACCCTCCGGCCGCTCGGCATCCTCGACGATTCGCCCGAAACGTCGATGTCCGCGACGTTTCTCCTGAAATTATCCGACCTCACCGGCCGGAACGCTTTCCGCGACGCGGCCGTAAAGGCGATGGAGGCCGTCGCCCGCGATATCGTCCCCGTCGGCCGCTGGGAGGATTTCGAAACATACTGGTCGAGTTCCCCCTACGGAGATCCTGACCTCATCGGAAAAAAGGTCGTTCGCAACAACATGCATAAGCAGTGCAATTTCTCCATGTTCTGGACGGCCGAAGCGCTCTTCGAGACGTTCAAGGCGACGGGAACACGCCGGTATTTAGATCTCGGCCGGCGAGTCCTCGACGAGCTTCTGATGACCCAGGCGTCGTGGCAGCCCCCTTATCTCTACGTGGACGTCCTCGGCGGGTTCGGGGTCATGAACGCCGACGGCGAGTGGCTCGACGCCCGCCAAAGCCTTTTCGCCGAGATCATCCTCCGCTACGGCCTCGAGTTGGGGGTCGAGGAGTATATTCAGCGCGGATTGGCCGCCCTCCGTTCCTCCTTTGTGATGATGTATTGCCCCGAAAATCCCCGGACGAAGGCCCAGTGGGAAAAGCGGCATCCCTTTTTCGGTCCCGAGGACTACGGCTTCACGATGGAAAACTACGGGCACGGCGGCGCGACCGACCCTCAGGGGGGAGGCATGGGCGTCTTCACGATCTATGATTGGGGGAACGGAGCCGCCGCCGAAGCTTATAACCGTCTTCTGGACCATTTCGGCCCGGAGCTTATCCACCGGGCGAAATAACGGCGGGCTAGGCGGCCTTGAGAGAGCTGAAAAACACCGAGACGGCGTCAATAATATGACAAACGGTGTCTCTGACCTTTACAAATGTCTCGGCGATCTGGTCGTGATTCGTCCCGTACACAAACAAAGCCACCCAGCAGAACAAAAAGGCCGCCAAGAGGAATACAGGCTTCGCCTTGGCCCGGAATCTTTCTTTTCTCGTCAGTGCCCTGTCCATTGTCGTGGCTCTCATTGATCTTCACTTATATATACGTGCAAACAGCGTGCCAGGTTTCATTTTTTTTGCGATTGACAACCGGAATTTTGACGTGATACGTTCGGGAGGGAGAATCGATCCCGGAGGAGGGAAGGCCATGGCTCGAACGCCGATAATGACGACCATTTCGCGACGAAGCTTTCTCAAGACCGCGGGAGCGGCGGCCGCCGCGCCGGCCATCATCCCCGCCCGGGCGCTGTTCGGCAGGCCGGCCCCGAACGATGTCATCCAGCTCGGCTGCATCGGCGTCGGGCGGCAGGGCCGGGGCGATATGCAGGAGGCGATCTACCGCGGGCTCGAAACGGGCGCCCGGGTCGTCGCCGTCTGTGACGTCGACCGCCATCGCCTCGAAGATGCTCAATGGCTCGCCGAGCGGATCTATGCAGCCGAGTTGGGCAAGACCGAATACAGGGGCGTGGACACCTACGCCGATTTTCGCGATCTTCTCGCCCGCGAGGATATCGATGCCGTCCTCATCGTCACCGCTGACCATTGGCATGCTCTTCACGGCATCGCCGCAGCCGAAGCGGGCAAGGACATCTACCTCGAGAAGCCCCTGACCTATACGATCGCCGAAGGACGAAAACTCGTCGAGGCCGTGAAGAAAAGCGGCCGGATTTTCCAGACGGGCTCCCAACAGCGTTCCCAGATCTACTTCCTCATGGCCTGCGAGATCGTCCGCAACGGCCGGATCGGGAAGATCCAGACGATCAAAGTGACCAACCCGACCGACCAGGGGACCGGCGATCCCAAGCCGATGCCCGTCCCCAAGTATCTCGACTACGACTTCTGGCTCGGCCCCGCGGCCGAGGCGCCGTTCACCGAGGACCGCGTCCATCCCCAGGCCAATTACGAGCGGCCCGGCTGGCTCCAGATCGAGGGCTATTGCCGGGGCATGATCACCGGCTGGGGATCGCATATGAACGACGTCGCCCAGTGGGGAAACGGCGCCGACGACTCAGGACCGGTCGAAATCGCGGCGACGGCCGAGTTTCCCGACCGGGGTCTTTTCAACGTCCACACCAAGTACCACAGCGAGGGACTGTACGCCGACGGAGTCCGCCTCATCCAGGACTCGGGTGACCCTGCGGGCGTCCGCTTCGAAGGCGACCAGGGCTGGGTGTTCTGCTCCCGGAGCGAGATCAAGGCCTCGAGCCCCGAAATCCTCAGGTATAAAGTCGGCGAGGGAGCGGTCAAGCTTTACGTCAGCGGCAACCACATGAAGAACTTCCTCGAATGCGTCCGGAACCGCAAAGAAACGGCGACCCCGGCAGAAGTCGGCCATCGCTCGAATTCCGTCTGCGTCATCACCCATATCGCTATGAAGCTCGGCCGCAAACTGCGATGGGACCCCAAGATCGAGCGTTTCCTCAGCGATGAAGAGGCCAACGCTCTGCTCGATTATCCCCACCGCAAGCCTTGGGTCGTCTGAGCGGAAAGGAAGCCCAAGATGCGCCGGTGGATGCCCATCGCCCTTCCGGGAATTCTCGTTCTTAGCGCGGCCTGCGTCGCCACCCCTAAAATCGAGTCGGGGGGGCGCGCCGTTTCAGGCCGGAGGGCCGGCCCATCATCCATCAATCTTCAACGTGACGACAAGGCCGGACAACTTCGGATTTTTGTTGCCGGGAGGGAGGCCTTCGTCTATCAATACGCCGGGACGCTCGACCTGCCGCATTACTGGCCGATGAGGAGCCCCGGCGGGAAAAACATGCTCGTTCAAATGACCGAGCCCTACCCCCATCACCGCTCCTTCTGGTTCGCCGATACCGTCAAGCTTAACGGGGGGCGGGAGGTCAGCCTTTACAACGCATACTATTCAGGCAGGGAAATCGTGCCCAAGGTCAAATACGAAGCGCCGTTCAAAGACCGCATCCGCCACGTCCAGTTCACGAGGGCTGAGGCCAAGGACGGCCGGGCGGTGATCGAAGCGAAGCTCCTCTGGGAGATGGACGGCGGGGTGCCCCTTCTCGAGGAGAAGCGGACGATGACCGTCCACGCCCTGGGTGAAGGTGAGTACTTTCTCGACGTCACTTTCGTCCTGACCGCGGTCGGCGACGAGGTCGCGTTCGTGAGCGATGAGGTCCACTACTCCTGGCCGTATCTCCGTCTCGCGAAAAGCTGGAGCGGCGAAAACGGCGGCAAAATCACGAGCGATACGGGAGCCGAAGGAGAAAAAGAGACGAACTTGGCGTTCGCCAAGTGGATCGATTATTCGAACACTGTTGAAGGCGAAGCGGCCGGGGCGGCCGTCTTCCAATACCCCGATGGGGCGAACCACCGCTGGCTGACGCGCGAATACGGCTGCTTCGGTCCGCGGCGACCCGACGGGGTGAGCGGCAAGCCCTTTCTGCTCACGAAGGGCGGGACGATCAAACAGCGGGTCGGAGTCCTGGTCCACAAAGGGGACGTCAAAGCGGGGCGCGTGGCCGAGCGATACGACGCTTACGTCAAGGACAAATGGCGCTGATGGACCGCCGCGAATTTCTCCGGGCGGCGGCGTTCGCCGCAACCGCAAGCTCCGCCCTCGGTCTTCGTCTTCCTGCTCGCGGAAACAAATGGAGCGACGGCGGTCGATCCTCCCCGGCCGGACCGTCGGGCCGCGGCAACGGATGGGAGCCCTCCGGCCGGAAGATCGACCGGATCGATCTTTATCCGGTTCTTTATCCCACGGTGGGATATTTCAAATTTTTCTCCGGCGCCCACGGGGCCTCCGGCCGTCCCGCCGTGATCGTCAAAATCACCGCCGATAACGGCCTCGTCGGATGGGGTCAATCCGTCCCCCTTTCGACCTGGAGTTACGAAACGCTGGAGACGGCGACGGCCGCGCTCCGGGAATATTTCGTTCCGGCTCTTGTCGGGCGGGACCCCGTGGACATCGACGGGGCGCACGCCGCCATGGATAAAGCCGTTGCCCCCGGATTCTCGACGGGAATGCCGATCACCCGTGCCGGGATCGATTTGGCTCTCCACGACTTGGCCGGAAAGATCATGGGAAAAACGCTCGCCGGGATGTGGGGACGCGCCGCCGGAGGACCCCTCCCCCTCTCCTGGACGGTCAACGTTGCAAAGATCGAGGAGGCCGCCTCCGTGGTCGAGCAAGGGAAAAAGCGGGGCTATCGCCATTTCAACATCAAGGTCGCACCCGACCCGGATTTCGACGTCGCTCTTGCCAAGGAGGTCCGGAGACTCGCTCCTGAAACCTTCCTTTGGGCCGACGCCAACGGCGGCTACAGCCTCGAATCCGCGCTTGAGGCGGCGCCCCGACTCGCCGAAGCGGGAGTGGATGTCCTCGAGGCGCCGTTCCGGCCGAATCGAATCGGCGCCTACCAGGCGCTGAAGAAGCAAGGCGCCCTGCCCATTCTGATGGACGAGGGTATCGTCTCCGTCGTCGAACTCGAAGAGTTCGCCAAACTCGGGATGCTCGACGGCCTGGCGATGAAGCACGCCCGCTGCGGCGGACTCGTTCCGGCCAAAGCGCAGATCGAATTCTGCCTGAAAAGCGGGCTGATGTGGCTCGGCAGCGGACTCACCGACCCCGATATTTCGCTCGCGGCCGCGATCTCGCTCTACAGCGCCTACGGCTTGAAGAAACCCGCGGCCCTCAACGGGCCGCAATTTCTGGCCGCCGACGTCCTGAAGAAGCCGCTCCGGATCGAGAACGGCCTGGCCTATCCTCCCGAAGGTCCCGGGTTGGGCATCGAGGTCGACGAATCCAAAGTCCTTTATCTCGCGAAAAAGAGCGGCGGCGGAGTTCCTCGATGAAACGCTCGATGCTCGCGACCATGTTCATTCTGTGCCTCGCGATCGGCGCGGCGGGACAGATGAGCTTTATCGACGACCCGAAAGCGGGGACGATGACGATCCGGGACGGGAAGGCCGACGTTCTCGTCTACCGCTACGGCGACCAGCTCAAGGAGGGCGTCGATCCGAAGTTCACGCGGTCGGGCTATATTCACCCGCTTTACGGCCTCGACGGCCAGGTCCTGACCGATGACTTTCCCGCCGACCACTTCCACCATCACGGCCTCTTCTGGGCCTGGCCCGTCGTCAAGACGCGCGATGTCGTCACCGGCAATTGGGAGGTCCAAACGCCGCCGCTCCGCCAACGATTCATCCGCTGGGCGGTCAAAACGATCTCGCTCGGCGTGGCCGAATTGGCCGCCGAAAACGAATGGATCCTCGGCGTCGAAGAAAAGGTCGCCCGGGAAAACGTTCTCATCCGGGTCTGGCCGGCCCCGGCCGAAGCCCAAGAGCGCCAAATATATATCCAAATCGTTCTCGAAGCTTTCGGCGGCCCCCTGGAACTTCAAGGAGCGCCCGACCAGAACAAAGGCTATGGAGGGCTCTGCGTCCGAGGCTCTCCCCTTTTCACGGGCGCGGTGATGACGACCGATAAAGGAATTCTCAAGGCCGACGTCGTCAACACGCCCTTTCGCTGGGCCGGATTATCGGCCAAGGATGTCGGTCTGACCATCGAAATCCTCCCCGAACACCCAGGCCCCGAAGTTCCCTGGCTCATCCGCAACAGCTACGGCGGCGTCCTCAACCCATCCTGGCCGGGCCTCAAACCCGCGGTCCTTAAACCCGGCGAGCCCGTCCGCCTGAGTTACCGCGTCCGCGTCCATCGCGGGGCGGCTTAAAATTCAAGCTTGCCGGAATAGCATCTATGAAGCCACCTACGGCTTTTTCCGTCCGATCGTCAAAGAGGTCGTCGAGAAATATCTCGACTGCGGCAATCCCCGCTGCGAGGGGCGGATGAAGATCGTCACCTTCCTCGCGGACCACGTCGTCGTGGACTTGAACGCGGTTTTATCCTTGTCCGCGAGGGCAGGATGGGATTTCAAGACGAGACCGGATCCATGATCGGGCGGAGCAGAAAAGCAATTTCCTATAAGTTAGCCTGAGTTAGCACAACTGAGCCATTTTTTGCGATTTTGTCCCCGCCGTGGAAATCCAGGCTAGCGTTTCACCGGCCCGAGGTACTTGTCGAGCCAGTCGAGGGTCTCGCGAATCATCTCCTTTCGCGGGAGAACATGGCCACTCTCATAGATAATGTGCTTCTTGTTCTTCTCGGGTGTTCCGAGGCGCTGGAAAACCGGGAGCTGCGACGACCCCGGGGGGAAGATTGCGTCGTACCGCCCGTTCAGCATGAGCACGGGTAGCTTCACCCGGGGCACGAAGTTGATCTGGTCAGCCTCGGGAAGGGCCCGCGTGCTCATAATCCCCCCCGCCACGAAGACCGCCGCCTGGAAACGGTTTTCCACCGTCAGCATCACCGGCGCGACCTCGGCGCCCCAACAAAAGCCGTTGTACGCCAGACTCCCGAAGTCGATGTCCCTCCGCGTCTCCAGGTAGTCGATCGACCGGCCCAGGTCCTTCGACCACGCAATCAGGTGGTCGCGGTAGAAGGCGGTTGGCTCGGCAGTCCAAGCGTTGAGCCCGTCCCGCCGCTCGTAGGTGCCCTTGTAGATCGGATACATCAGCGCGCGCCCGCTCTTCATGAAGAAGTCATCGTCGTTATCGAACTTCTCAGCCCAGATTGCCGCCGCGCTGGGGAAGTAAACGACGGTCTGGTAGGGCGGCACCGCGCTCTTCGGAAGGAATAGATAGGCCACCACGCGCTCGCCGCCGTAGGCCGCCTTGAAGCTGACCCTTTCCCTTGTTCCGTCCTCGGTCGCCACCGTCTCCTCAATCCTCGCGTCCAGGTCTCCCTTGTCGTAGGCGTAGAGCCCCTTGAAGGCATTGAAGACCTCGTCGGAGACGGGCTTCTCTTTCGCGAAGTCGCGGATCTCAAACTCAATCTTTCCTGTCCCGGCAGGAGAAGGAGCGGAGGGCAGCTTGACGCAGCGGAGGCCGAGGTTGGGCCCGCGTTCCCAGGGGGATTCCGCATCCGGTTGGATGAACATGTACGAGGGCTCGCCGAAGCCCCCGCCGAGGCTGAACCGCTTGCCCTCCGAACTCTCGTTCCAACACCACTCCTTGACGTTGCCGGCCATGTCGCAGGTGCCGAACGTGCCCAGAGTCCCTTGTCCGCCGACCGGCACCGTCCCCGCGTCCCGAAAGTTGCTCCCGGGCACGGTGACGGGGGCCCAGCCAACCCCCGCGGCCCTGGACCAGTGATAGAACGTCGGGAGGCTCTTCCCGACGAACTCAGCGTAGGCGGCGGCCTCGTACCAGCTCACCCCCGCCACCGGGTGCTTTTCCAGACCCTTGGGGAAGTTCCCCACCTCCCACGTCGCGGGGCCGGGGCGGCCCGTCGAATCGACGAAGAGAGTGACCGCTTCCTCCCACGGAATCGTCCGCCCGTCCTTGACGAAGGGCTGCTTCCAGAACTCGCGCTTTTCGTAGCCCCCCGCCTCCACGAACTTGCTGTACTCCTCGTTGCTGACCTCGGTCCGGTCTATGAGGTAGTCGTCGGCGGGGACCTCCGGAAGATCATTGAGACCGTTCACGCTGGCGGCGATCGTCCCGCCAAGCACCGGCACGCGAACCATGTCGGCCGGAATGCTCCCTTCCGGCTCGATCGGCTCGGGCCCATCTGGGGCCCCAATTTCGTACCGGGTGACGAACCCCGGCTTGGCGTACCGGAAGACATAGGCGTACGAGGAGGCGGAGGGCATAAACGGCACGCGGATTTTCACGAGCGGCGTTTTCCCGAGACTCTCCCAGGCGTTCGGATCCCCCCTGTACGGCCGGATCGAGACGTCGGCGCCCGCGGGGACGGTCTCGATCGAAAGGGAACCGACCACCAGAGGCCAGAGACGAGTGAGCTTTGGGTTCTGAGGGATATATTTTTCTGCCCGAAGAGCCAGGTCAAACAAGGCTTTGTTATCCGATTGATCGAGGAGGCGTTCTATTTCGGGGATCGCAACTCGTTCCGCCCAGCGTATTTTCGCTTGGCGGTCGAGGATGGAATAGATCAAGAAACCCAGGGTGATAAGGATAAGGGCAGAGGGAACGGCGACCAGAGGCCGGCGGATGATGCGGAGGAAGGAATGGAGATTGAATACGCCGGCCTTCTCCTTTTCGAGAACCGCCTGGAGCTTCCTGAGGTCGGCCAGCATCTCGGCCGCTGAGCAGTAACGGTCGTCCGCCGTCTTCTTCAGCGCCCGTTTGACGATCCTCGCGAATTCTTCGGGTACCTTGGGCACGATTGCCTTGAGCGGCTTCGGCTCCTCGTGGATGATGTTGTGGATGACCGCCGACTCCAGGTCCCCTCGGAACGGAAGCTTCCCGCTCGCCAGTTCATAGAGGACGACTCCCAGCGACCAGATGTCCGTCCGCGCATCCACAGCCTCGCCTCTCGCCTGCTCGGGCGACATGTAGGCCACTGTTCCCATGGTCGAGCCCTCTTTCGTGACCATGGCTGTGCCGGCAACCTTGGCCAGCCCGAAGTCCATGATTTTTGCCTGCCCCTTGGCCGTCAGCATGATGTTCGCGCTCTTGATGTCTCGATGGACGATTCCCTTCTTATGGGCCTCGTCCAGTCCGGCACAAACCTGAAGGGCAATATCGAGCACATGGTCGAATGGTAGAGGGTCCTTGGCAACCTTCTCTCTCAGGCTTTCCCCTTCGACGTATTCCATCGAGATGAAAGCCTTTTCCGCCTGGTCGTCGACCTCATAGATAGTGCAAATGTTGGGATGAGAGAGGGCCGCCGCGGCCTGGGCTTCGATCGTGAACCGTCTCCTGATATCCTCATCCAAGGCCAGCCCGGGCGGGAGGAACTTCAAGGCCACCGGACGTTTGAGCCGCGTGTCGTCAGCCAGATAGACAACCCCCATCCCGCCCCGGCCCAGAATCCTGGTGATCTTGTAGTGACCGGCGATCACGGTCCCGGAGGCAGGCTCCGCCGGCCCTGGGGCGAGTGTCCGGGTGAATGAGGCATCTCCTCCAGGAAGCGCCGTCGCGCACTTCCGGCAAAACTTTGAATCTTCCAGGTTCTCAACCCCGCAAGATGGGCATTTCATCGGCTATCCTTTCGGCCGGATCAGCTCTTCGAAGGGCTCGTAGCCACGTAGGGGAGCCAATTCTGGCGCACGGTGAAAAGCTTCGGCGTATCCGTACCAGTCCAAGGTGCCGCCGATTCCCTGAGCAATCGCGTCGCGCAACAATTCGACCGCTTTTGCCTTATCGTCGAGCTGAGCCGCGATACAGGCGCATTGGTAAAGATTCTCCCCGAACAGATAGGGACGCTCCACCTTGCGCAGTTCCGCGGCAACGCGTTCGGCTCCCTCGCGGTCGCCGCGGCGGATCGCGATCACGCCCAAGCGACCTCGAAACCGGACGGTCAGAGCGAAGGCGTTCTCCTCCGACCAACCCTCCGCCTTGATCGGCCGGTCAAGATGGGCCAGCGGTTCATAGAGATGCTGCGCTTTTTCCCATCGCTCGGCCAGGTAGAAGGCGAGCGCGAGCAGCCATTGGTGGGCCTGCGTTTTCGCATCCTCGGACGGCCGGCTTTCAAACCAGGCCACCGCACGGCCGGCCATCGCCAGCGAGTTTTCACGGTGCCCGTGCGCCGCCAGCTCCATGGACACTAGACACATGATCTGCCCGGGATCGATCTTCTCCACCGTGGAAATCTCAGTGCCCCTGGGCAGGTCCGAGATCGATTGCACAACCAGGGACGCGTCTACGACGTGTTCAGCCTCGGCGATGCGGCCGAGCGCGACGAGCGCCCGAGCCTCCCGGCCGTGGAATCCGACCATGCTCGGAAAGTTCCGGCGGCCCAGTTGCGCGACCTCGAGTTCCGCGGCATATTCTTCCAACAGGTGGTACGCGTCGGCGAGGAAATAGTCCCCCCAGGCATCAGAAGGGCTGTCCGGCTTCGTCGGAAATTTGCTGAAGTAGTTAACGGCTAAGCGGGGTTGGTTTGTGCACAAGGCGATTTAACCAGTGTCACTCATCAAGCCAGGTGTCAGCCGGTCCCTCTCGAGAGAGGCTTGCAAAGCTTCGCTATATTTCCCTTTCAGCCAAGCTCGATTCATTCGCAGACGCTGCTGGTCGTACGGAGTCAGTGCTCCGACATGTGACTCGAGGAGGCTCAGCTGTGCGGCCGCCTCGCGGTACATGTTTCGGTCAGTGAGGGCTGAAGATATAGAAAGTCGCAAGGCGATCCAAGATGGATCCAGCTTGAGGGCCAGCTCGAAGTGGCGGTGAGCAGCATCGTAATCAATCCCAAGCGCCGCACTGCCACGCTCGGCCTCCTGGTAGGCTTCGTAGGTCGGGATGTATCTGCCGGGATAGAGAGCGCCGGTGACGACCAGTCCCGCTCCGGTCTGCACAGCGAGAGCGTGGAGAGCATCCGAGATCGATTGTCCAGCCGGCGATTTGCGCAACGAGCCAACCCCGGACGCGAGCGCTGGGTTTGTCGCAACGCCGGCCTCGCCGCTTTGCAGCAATGCCCGTGTCAGCGAATCCGCCGCGAGCAATGCCACGGTGTCAAGATCGGCGTTCCCCGTGCGGTTCTCGAAGAGCGAAACTACGACACGCGTTGGATCCAGGCCAGACGGGGTCGGACCAGCGCTTCCAGACGGTATCGAAGTTGAGACAGCTGGAGTCTTCGCCGGCCGGGAACGCAAGAGGAAATACGATGCGATGATGACCGCGACGACGGCCAGCGCCGGGATGACGAGCCTTTGCGGCGCGAATTTAACCGTGATCTCTTTCGATGTCGACGCCTTGCGTAGGGGCGTGGCTCGCTTGGGAGCGGCCCTCTCGATCGTGGGGAGGCCTTGCTCAACCCGCTCGAGTTCGGCCCGTACGTCCGCGGCCGAGAGATAGCGTTTCGCGGGATCCATCTCCAGGCATTTCAGAATCACGCCGGCCAGATCGTCCGGAAGGTTCGGGTTGAGCAGCTGGGGATTCTTCGGCGCCTCCTCTTTCTGCTTCATCGCGATTCTGAACGCCGTTTCGCCTTCGAACGGCACCCGCCCCGTCACCATCTCGAAGAGGATGATCCCCAGGGCGTAAATGTCCGCTCTCTGGTCCGCCTCCTTCCCCTCCACTTGCTCCGGAGACATGTACTCCGGCGTCCCGATGATCGCCCCGGCCCCGGTGATCCCCTTCTCCCTCATCGCCCGGGCTACCCCGAAATCCATGATCTTGGCCTGGCCGTCCTTGTCGATCA
>Ga0315274_10008288_pt1 | contig 15059 bp, 14 predicted proteins | sample YL17G02_20_MG_FD_203700 | JGI IMG/M metagenome (GOLD analysis project Ga0315274, IMG submission 203700) | Sediment microbial communities from Yellowstone Lake, YNP, Wyoming, USA - YL17G02_20 | ecosystem: Environmental > Aquatic > Freshwater > Lake > Sediment | place: USA: Wyoming | collected... | reverse complement strand
CTGTCTTCCATAAGTGTGACGAGACCATCCGGGGTCATGTATTCTGTAGTTTTCTTGCCCTTGTTCTGAGGAAAGAATTGGATCGACGTCTTGATCAGACGGGCCATTGTTTTGAATGGGCAGACATCAAACAAGATTTAAAATCGCTTCAGGAGATTGTCATAGAAGAACATGGCAAGTCCCTCGTTGTCAGAACCGAATGCAAAGGGACCTGCGGTAAAGTCTTTCAATCTGTTGGGCTGGCCATCCCCCCCACGATTCGAGAAATATCATGATGCACTATAGATCTTTCAAAGAGCCATCTGTGGTGCCAAGAACCTTTAGGGCACCCCTATCTACCCGTAATAACATAATATTTTTTTACAACTGTAGAAGATGAGTGTAGCTATCAACTGAGGGTTCACAGATTAGAGAGGTAAGAACAAATTATGGAGAATTTTCTCTCTTTGAAGGGTTGTTTTCCGCCTATTTCGACGCCTTTCGACCGAAAAGGGAATGTCGCGTTCGACAAACTTGCAGGAAATTTGGAGTGGTGGCAGAAGAACACGCCCCTTGCAGGGTTTGCCGTGCTTGGCTCGAATGGTGAATCCCCTTACCTTACCGAGGCGGAAAAAATAGAAACCTTCAAGGCCGCAAGGGCTGCAATTCGAAAGGATCGTCTGTTCATCGCTGGAACAGGATGTGAGTCTACCTTGGCGACTATTGAACTTACAGAGAAGGCAGGAAAAATTGGAGCCGATGCAGCACTTGTTGTTACCCCACACTACTTCAAGGGAAAGATGGATCATGAGGCGCTCATCAATCATTATGTTTCACTCGCTGATCGGTCTCCCATTCCTATCATTCTCTATAATGTTCCTAATTTTACAGGTATAGATATGAGCCCTGAGACCATTATTGAGTGCGCGCAGCATCCAAACGTATTGGGGTGCAAAGAAAGTTCCGGGAACGTGGTTAAAATAGCGACAGTTGCCTCTGCTACTCCCGAACGGTTCCAGGTTCTCGCGGGGTCAGGGAGCTTTCTTTTACCTGCCATACTTATGGGTGCGGTAGGGGGGATTATGGCAGTAGCTGCTTTGGCGGCAGCCCTACTGGACGAAATGATTCGGTCCTTCGAGAAAGGGGACCTCCACAGAGCGAAGGAAATCCAGGTTAAACTGATCCCACTCAATAACGCTGTTACCTCGCGCTTTGGTGTGGCAGGATTGAAATATGCGATGGATCTTGTGGGCCTGTATGGTGGTCCGGTACGTTCTCCGTTGCGTGAATTGACTTCTCAGCAGAAAGGCCTCTTGAAGGATATGCTGGTTGGGAGCGGTTTCTTTGAATTGTGACTTAAATCGCTCACCCCATTTCAGCCAGAGAGATTATCGATCAACGCGTGAAAAGGTACACTTAAAGAGTAATTGGACGAAGAAATGTCTCCTGCACGTCAACCATTCCAAAGGAAGTATGTGATTTCCTCAACTCCAGTCACGTATCCTAAATGAAGGGAGGTGATATTTAATTAGAGTTTGGAGAACATTCCATATCTTAGTAGTAAATACATAAAGGAGGACGCATATGAATTCTCTAAGAAAAACGATGATTGCAATTTTTTTAGTTTGTATGATGATCAACTTTTCAGTTGTCGCCTTAGCGGCTGGCGAAAAGCCAGTAAAACTTGTAGGCGCAACAATGCAACCACCACAGCATGTGTATTACCGAACCCTTCAAAAATTTTCAGAATTTTTGAAGGAAAGATATAAAGGGCCCCTGGAAATTGATTTACATCACTCCGGTGATATTGGGAATGAATCTGATTTCACTCAGTTTATGCCTGAAGGGATTTCAATAGATTTTTGCATATTGGCTCCTTCCTGGATGTCAGTCGTTGATAAGGGTGTGGGTATTATGGATGCGCCTTTTTTGTGGAAAGATATCAATCAGTGGGAGAGAGGATTAACGGAGGGTGTTTTTGGAAATATTGAAAAGAAGCTGATTGACAAAGGTATAAGAATTGTTGGTTATGCAGGTGGGGGGGGAAGACATCTCTGCTTGAACAAACCGGTATATAAAATTGACGATTTGCCTAAAGTAAAAATGCGCGTTATGGGTTCTCCTATTCAGGCGAAAACGTTTAATGCAACCGGAATTATGGCTGTACCTGTTGACTATTTGGAAACTTACAACGCTATAAACACAGGTGTTGTGGACGGGCTAGAGAATGAGGCTTCTTCCTACAGTGCAAATAAGTTTTATGAGGTAGCACCTTATATCATGACAACTACTCACACATTAACAATTCGGCCATTGTGCTTTAGCGAGAAGAGATTTAAAGGATATGATAAGAAGCTCCAAGAAGCGATATTAGACGCAAGTAAAGAAGCAACAAAATGGGCAAGAGAAACCGAAATCTCTGAAGACAAAAAGATATGGGAGGGGCTGAAAAATAGAGGCTTAGTAAAAATTCTTGAGTTTAGAGACAAAGATAAAATGAGGGAACGGGCGTTGCCTGTGATTAAGAAATTTGCCGAAGAACTCGCAGTTGCGGATGTATTAGAAAAGATTAGTAATATTCAATAGAATAAAGTCGTTAAAAGTTGAGTGGTATATGTATTGAGTGTCAAATAAATTTTATTTATTTGACACTCAATCATCTTGATACTCATACAAAACATGATAATTTCAAATATGCTCAAAAAATATGAAGGCTTCATAAACAATTTAATAGTTGTGTTAATGAGTATTTTAATAATTGATGTGTTCATACAGGTACTTGGGAGATACGTCCCATTTATTCCTAATTTTCTGTGGACAATGGAATTGGCAAATTTCCTTTTGATATGGATTGTTTTTTTTGGGTCAATTATCGGGGTAGCAAGGGGTAAGCATTTCTTTATAGATTTGTTTTCCTCCCGTACAAGTTTGCTATTGAACACTTTTCTAAAGACAGTTTATTACACTGTCATGCTCGTAGTTTCATTCGTTTTTATTTTTTATGGTTATAAATTTGTTTTGATGGGCTGGAAACAAAGCTCAATGGTTCTAGATATTAATTTAGGAATAATCCATATTGTGGTTCCAATTACTGGTATTTCTTGGCTGATGTTTTTATTAAACGATTTATACTCGGCGTGTTTTAAAACCACGAAGGGGGACAATCTATATGAGTATTAACCTTATAGTTACCATAATGTTTGTCTCCTTCCTTTTGTTAATCATATTACGTGTTCCTGTAAGTTTCGCTCTTTGTTTTTCAGTAATTCCTATCCTTTTCGTTGAATCCAACGTTACACCTGTGATGATGTTACAGCGAATGATGACTCAGTATGGGTCATTTATTTTGCTGGCAATTCCTTTTTTCCTTTTGGCGGCGAACCTTATGAATGCTTCTGGAGTGACGAGCAGGTTAATAAGACTTTCAAGGTCGATTGTCGGCTTTCTACCTGGAGGACTGGCCCATGTAAACGTTGTGGTCAGTATGATATTTGCGGGTATTTCAGGTTCATCGAACGCTGAAGCTGCAGGGATAGGCTCGATCATTATCCCTGCCATGATTAAAGAGGGATATGATAAACGATTTACAGTTGCGTTGACCGCATGCTCAGCAGTAATGGGAGTCATCATTCCCCCCAGTATCATGATGGTGGTATGGGGCGGAGTAATGGATACCTCGGTCGGCGCCCTTTTCTTAGCCGGGATTATCCCCGGAATTATGATAGGCGTGAGTCAAATGGTATTGGTTCTTATCTTTTCGATAAAGAGGAGATATTCCACAACAGTAACATTTAGTTTTAAAGAATTAAAAATAAGCCTAAAGCAATCTGTGTTAGCTTTGCTAACACCAATCATTATCATTGGTGGAATCGTAAGCGGTTTTGTGACGCCTACAGAGGCTGCTTTAATTGCCGTTTTGTACGCATTATTGTTAAGCCTAATTGTTTATAAAACGATATCCCTTCGAAAACTTTCTGAAATTTTCTTAGAAACGGGAATGTTTGCAGCAATAATTATATTTGCTGTGGGAGCTGCATCGATTTTCGGGTGGGTATTAGCATATTACAAAATACCATCATTGGTACTTGGAGTTATTGAACATATCACCGATTCACCAACATTAGTTTTATTCATCATTGTAGGAATTTTCTTGGTCGTAGGTACTTTTTTGGATGCTATACCTGCCATCGTGATTATTACACCGCTATTAAAGCCTATGGCGGAAAATGTGGGAATAAACCCTATCCATTTTGCAATTGTTGGCATTATATCTCTCGCTTATGGATTAATTACTCCTCCTTATGGACTATGTTTATTGATTACCAGCGATATAGCTGGCATAAATTGTATGGAAGCAATGAAGGAAGTGGGAGTGTTTTTATTAGCGATGCTATTAGTTCTTGTTTTGGTAATTATGTTTCCAAATATCAGTTTATTTTTGCCAAAAATGTTTTATCCGAATCTATTTTAGAAGTGGAAAGATCGAGTTTAACACTCGGTTCCTACACAGTTCAAAAGAATTGCCTGTTGTCATAAAGAAACTGGTGAGAGTGCTATAATGCGATAATTGCTAATTTATAAGAAAAGTGAGAAATCGATAGTCCAATGTAAGGTGTGCGGATACGTCATTAGGTCATTAAAGAAAGGAGTTGTGGCAAAGTTAAAATGGTAGATTTAACTCTTTACCATGAATTTGGTGAAGAACTTGGAAAACGATTACACTTAAAAACTTTCCCTTTGGCAATAAAACTGTTGGAAAAAGAAAGGGAAATCCCAGAAGATGCACATCGGCCCCTTAAGGACTTTGGCTACCACCTGTCCCTTTGCCAGAGTTTACAGATCTCCCGCCGAGAGGGGAAATCAATGGTAATGTTGAAAGAAGACATGTGGTGCTTTGAACCGGTAATAGGATATGGGTTGGGAGAGCCTCCAGAATATTTCTTGCAAGGACATAATCGTTTTCCACAGGATGTAATGACTTTGGAGGCGGGGAGGCATTATGCTGAGGAGTTTCCTCGTTTAGAGGTCAATAAGTACAAAGGTGTAATATTCACTCCACTAATGCAAACGAATTTTGAGCCTGATTTGGTTATGGTTTATTGTGACTCAGTCCAATTACACCTCTTGCTGCTGGGCAGAGAATATAAAGAGGGTTTTAATCTTAAATGCACGTTGTCGAGCCATGCTGCTTGCGTCTATGCAGTTGTACCAGTTTTACAGAGTGAGGAATGCCAAGTCGCCGTACCATGTCGCGGGGATCGTTACCATGCGATGGCAGCCGACGACGAAATGATTTTTTCGATTCCAAGGTCGAGATTAGAAGATCTGATATTGGGCCTCAGGTACGTTGAATCAACGGGTTCTAAATTACCTAAAGGATATTCATTACAACCCGAGTACCCATTGCCGGAAAATTACAAAAAAATAGCAAAAATGATGGGATATATTGATTAGGCATATTTTTCTTACTTATTTATCCGGCGTTTGAAAATAAGATGGTTAATTTTCCAATATATCTATTCCAAAGCTACTTTTTAGGAGTTTATGTGGAGGGGAGAATAATTAATGATTAATATACGGTTGGACGGAAAGGTTGCCGTGGTAACCGGAGCAGGAAGAGGAATTGGAAAAGATATTGCGCTGACCCTTGCAGATGCAGGAGCTAAAGTAGCGGTTATGAGTCGGACAAGATCAGAATTAGAGAATGTAGGTGAAAAAATTAGAAGCTTTGGAGGTGAAGTGTTAATTTTGGCATTGGATATAAGGAATGTAAATGAAATTTATCAAGCTGTTGACAAAACGATAAAGTGCTTTTCGAAAATTGATATCTTAGTTAATTCTGCAGGTGTCATGATTTTGAATAATGCCATTGATTTTTCGGAAGAAGATTGGGCCAAGGTCATTGAGACAAATTTAAAAGGTTCATTTTTTATGTGCCAAGCGGTCGCGAAAAAGGCAATGATTCCTCAGATAAGTGGGAAAATAATCAACATTACATCCCAATTGGCTTTTGTTGGAAACCATTTAAGATCTGTCTACTGTGCCAGCAAGGGTGGACTATTACAAATCACGCGAGCTTTGGCCATTGAGTGGGCAGATTATAATATTCATGTTAATTCGGTTGCACCTGGTTATACAAGAACAGAAATGACAAGCATCATATTAGATGATGAGGAAAAATATAATCAGGTTATAAGCTTGATCCCCTTACGAAGAGTTGCAGAACCGAAAGATACGTCAGCGGCCGTTCTGTATTTAGCTTCAGATTGCTCTAACTTTGTCACTGGCCAAACCATTATAATAGATGGGGGTTATACCGCTCGATAGTTTGTCTTTGTAATAAGTCCGAAAGCACACATTTCAAGGAGAGAGGAAGAATGATTGACAGGGTAGAAGCAGGACCAAAGATACATGAGGTGATCACGAGAAATCTACTGCAATCGATTTTCAAAAAGAAAATAAAAGTGGGGGAAGAACTGCCCTCTGAAAAAGACCTTTGTGAAATGTTAGGTGTGAGCCGAGGTTCTTTGAGAGAGAGCCTGGCTATCATGGAATTTTTGGGGATTATAGAAAACAAAAGGAAAAAGAGAATTGTTGTGAGAGATCAACTCAGGGCGGAGAGGGTGCTGTCTTTGATAAAAATATCAGATAAGCCTGAACTAATATACGATTTTATTGAAATTAGAAAAGCATTGGAGATTTTCAATGTAGAATTGGCCACAATGAGGGCAACCCCCCAGGATCTCAGGGAAATAGGAGATGCGATTGAGGAGCTTAGAGGATATAAAGACAAAATTTCAATTAAGGCCAATCAAAGATTCCATATCGGTATAGCGAAGGGAACACATAACGCCCTGTTGGCGTTAATCGAGGAACTTCTGATGCATGTTCTTGATTCATTTAGACAAAGAGTGCGATTTCCACCTGAGCGGAAAGAACAAGTAATTGAAGAACATGAAAAGATTTTCAAAGCCGTTTGCGAAAAGGACGCGCAGAGAGCTAAAGCGCTTATGCTGGAGCATTTAGGGAAAGTTCAGGAGTCTATAGAAGTTTCGGGCTTGGTTATGCCGAACGTGCCGAAAAAGGCTGAGTGAGAATGGAAATGAGTCCATTCATCAATTAAAAGAAAGGAGGAAGTAGAATGAAAAGCGGAAAATGTTATCTGGCAATGGTTGTCACCGGGATCTTCTTCATGGGCTTATTGATGTGGAGCGGGATTGTCCAGGCGGAGGTTAATAAGCATGTTTTTCATATCGGCCTGGTCCATTCCAAGACCCATATTCTTTACAGGACAGCAGAAACCTTAAACAGTCTCATGGCAAAGAAGTCTGATGGCAAAATTAAGCTCATCATTCATTATGCGGGTGAGCTCGGTAATGAACCCGAGATGACCAGGATGTTGCAGGCAGGAACCTTGGACTTCACGATAACAAATACAATCACTTTTGACTCTTTTTCACCGGTATTTGGTGCGCTGAACCTACCGTTTCTATTTCCTGACAAAGAGTCTCTTCAATCTTTTTACGAACAAGTGATAAAGCCAAACCGTTTTCCTCAAGTGATTAATGAAGCGAAAGTCATACCCTTAGGGATGTATTCGTCCGGCTGGAGATACATGTTTGCAAGGAAGGAAGCGACCAAGCCCGAGGACTTCATCGGAAGAAAAAAGCGGGTCATGCAAACAAAGTACCACATTGAAGCCTGGAAGGCGCTGGGTGTCAACCCTGTTCCTCTACCTTGGGGAGAAGTCTACAGTGCTCTTCAGCTTGGAACGGTGGATCTTGGTGCCAATGAGTTTCCGACCTTTGTATTGTCCAAATTCTACGAAGTGTCTCCTTACATCATTACCACAAAGCACACTCAGACTCCGATGCTCCTCATATTCAGTAAGAAGATTTATGATGGCCTGCAGCCGGAGGAACAGGCGATCATCAGGGAAGCGGGAAAAGAAGCCATGGAATACTGGTGGGGTAAGCTGGACGAATATGAGCAGGAGAGTATGGATCAACTCAAGAAGATCCCCGGTTATGGTAAGAAATTTAGAATCGTTGAATTCACTGATGGGCAAAGAGCAAAAATGAGAGATACTGCACTTCCGGTTCTGTTCGATAAGTTTTTACCGGAATTGGGCGATGATGCGGTGAAATGGTTCAAACAAAGAGGGTATATAGATCCGTACATGAACAAACTCGGAGAAACGACGAAGGCATGGCTTAAAGAAAAAGTCGGCAAATAGGTCTGAAAAATCCACGTGCGGATGGGAAAGGCAAGAACTTTCCTTCCGCACGGGGATAGGGTTTGGTTCGGACCTGATATCGTGAAAAAAGTATTTCAGACAATTACAGAATGGCAACCGGAGGGAGCGAAAAGACAAGGGGCGATTGCAATGAAGATCCTAGCATTTATAAAGAGAGTACCGGCCATCGTTGAGAATTTTGTCGTGGTAGGCTGCTCCTTATCATTAATGACCTTAGTAACCTACAGCGTTTTTACCAGGTATCTGTTTTCCCGCGGCATGCCGTGGCTCCAAGAAGTGAACGGGATTCTTTACATATGGCTCTGCTTCTTTGCATTGAGCTGGGCGATGAGAGGAGATCAGCGAGGGATCATGTCAATCGACACAGTACCAGATGCTTTGAAAGAAAAGGGAAGATTGAGACTCAGCATAGCCAAGAACATTGTTTCAGTCGTTTTTTATGGGCTGATCATCTATTCCGCATGGGATGTCACAGCCATGGCCATCGAGAGCAACGATGTAACCCCCTATTGGAAATTGCCGGCTTCCATTTTGTCCTTCGGGCTTATGTTAGGCATTAGTTTTACCGCGGTTAGAACTGCTGAGCGGGTACGTGCCGAATTCAAGAAATTGAGACAAATTCAATAAGAGGGAGAGACCAAGATGGTTCCATTAGAAATCCTACTATTAATCATACTCCTATTTTTGATTTCAATCTTTATAGGATTACCGGTTCCCTTGGCGATTTTGTTTGGAGCAGGACTCTTTCTCCCCTTTATAGGTAGAGACTTTTCGCTCACGGTCATTGCTCAAAAGCTCTTATCGACTTTTGATAAGGACCCGCTCTTCGCAATCCTCTTTTTCGTGGCAATGGGAAATTTTTTGTTAGAGAGTCGTCTCTCCGATGTTATTGTGGATTTCGTAGACTCTCTCTTTGGAAAAATGCGCGGCGGGCTTGCTGTGATCAATATTTGGGGCTCAACCCTGTTTGGAGGACTCACGGGTGCTGTGGTCAGCGACATTGCTGCGGTTGGAGGTATTACCATCCCAGCTATGAAGAAAAGAGGATATGGTGGTGCATTCTCGACCGCTGTGGCCACGGCGGCTGGAATAAATGGCTCCATGATTCCCCCCAGCATCAATGGGCTGACTTACGCAATCGTAAACGAGATGTCGGTGGCCGATGTGTTTTTTGCCACTGCTGTCCCGGGCGTTCTGTACGCAATTTTGCTAAGCATTGGGGCAGTGTTGATTTCCCGGAAAAGAGGATATAAGGCAAGTGAAGAATCGTTTTCTGTATTTAGAAGTGGTAGACTATTTTTTAGGACACTGCCAGCAATGTCCATTCCGTTGCTTTTGATAATACTCATATATTGTGGCATCGCCACACCTACGGAAAGCGGAGCGTTGGCTGTATTTGCCGCTATCATGTTGGGTGCATTTGGTTATCGGACCCTAAAAATGGATGGGTTCAAACGAGCCCTTGTAAGCACCTGCATCAGTACCGGGACTATTATGTTCCTGGTCGCATCTTCTTTTGTTTTAAGCTATTCTTTTTCTATGTCGGGCCTTACGAAAGGAATTACGGACGTATTCTGGGCCTTTAGCGATTCCCCGAATCTACTGATTTTCATAGTCATGGTGGTGGTTCTCGCACTGGGAATGATCTTAGATGCTCAAGCCATCATCATCATTTTTTCTCCCATCGTTTTAGAGATATTTAGGCCGCTTGGGGTTGACCCCTTGCATCTTTCAGGCATATACGTTTTTGCCTGCCTGATCGGCCTGATGATTCCCCCGGTGGCATCTGCCCTCGTTATGGGATGCGCCGTGGGAAACGAGCCGCTCTCAGCGGTCGTCAAGGAACTTCTTCCCTTCCTGGGCATAGCTATATTTACCCTTTTCATTTGTGCATACATTCCGGGCCTCGTGGTCTGGCTTCCCCGGCTTCTTGGGTATCACGGATAGGAGATCGCTGGGATTGTTGGGAGACTCAGAATTTGAGGGACGAGATTACTTGAGGGCGTGAATAAGCTACGCTGATGAAACGAATGATTGACATCACAATGCCTTTACATGAAGGAACGGAAAAGCCATCTCCATCTCTTGAAGGGTTTAGACTGCAGTGGGATCTCAGGATCGATAGAGGACAGGGGCGCAATAGGTCCAAATTCTCGATGGAATCCCACATCGGGACTCATGTGGACGCCCCCGTTCATTTTATCCAGGGCGGGAAAAGCATTGACGAGATCCCTGTGGAAAACTTGTTGGGTCCTGCGGAGGTCATCCATGTTTCGTATCCAGAAGCGGTTACAGCAGATCTTTTGGAAAAGCAACACCACGGGCCAGATATCGTGCTTTTCAAATACGGTAAGGAGCGTTTAGATCGAAAATGGCCGTATTTTAGCCGCGATGGGGTTGAAGCTCTCATCGCCAGAGGGGTAAAAGTCGTTGGAACCGACAATTTCAATATCGACAGCATAGGAACGGAATGGGAAATCCATCACCTGATCCTCGGTAACAAGATACTGGTTATCGAAGGGTTAAATCTTGGAGGAATCGCAGATGGCATTTATGAGTTGATATGCCTGCCCTTACTGATAAAAGGAGCGGAAGCTGCTCCCGCAAGGGCATTTTTGATTCAGAAATAGCCTCGAGTTGAGATCTTAAAAATACCCGCGGGAGGATGCATCATGGACAACCGGGTGTTCGCAAAGACGGATATAAGCAATAAAGTGGCCATTGTAACCGGTGGAAGCGGGGGATTAGGAAGAGCCATTTCCCTTAAGCTCGCGGATGCGGGAGCTTCCGTCGTGGTTGTAAATAAGAACAGGGAAAAAGGAATGGAAGTAGTAAAGGAGATAGAGCGCCGAGGTGGCTCTGCATTCCACTGCACTGTTGACCTTTCCAAGGTTGATGAAATACAGGGAATGGTTGATGAGGTTGTGAAGCAAAAAGAGAGGATTGATATCCTTGTGAATTCTCATGGCATTAATATCCAGAAGCCCATCGTCGATGTGACAGAAGAAGATTGGGATAAAACGCACCAAATCAACCTAAAGGGTTTGTTCTTCTGCTGTCAGAAAGTCGGACGAGTAATGATCAAACAGAGATATGGAAGAATCGTGAATATCGGCTCCATTCAAAATGAAGACGTGCTCCCCCTGAGATCGAGTTATGCGGCCAGTAAAGGCGGAGTAAAGCAGCTTACCAAGAGCTTGGCCATTGAATGGGCGAAGTATAACATCAATGTTAACACCATTTCCCCGGGAGTGGTAAAGACACCCATGGCCTCCGCACTCCTGAGTGACGGCATATGGGGTGATGTCATGAAGAGAAAGACACCTATGAGGAGGCCGTGTGATCCTGAAGAGGTTGCACAGGTCGTCCTTTTTTTTGTTTCCGATGCAGTCAGCTACGTGACAGGAGCGAATCTAATGGTTGACGGGGGATGGAGTGCCGGATATGCGGTTGATAATATTGGCGTTTAGCTGCGGAGTTCATCCGCCGGGCAATAAAAGCTCTGACCATGATGCTTATATGGTTATGGGCGGCAGGGTGTCCTGTCTAACATGGTTGCAAGATCAATTCCTGGTTCCAGTGGTGAGCCCCGGTACTGTACGCTGTTGAGTTTCTATTGAGCTTAGATTCGGAAAGGAGTATTGATTTGATGGTGCTGCCTGAGATGGCCCTTGTGGAGCAGATATTCGATCCACAGAAGATTGATGATATTCCTGCAGAAGTAGCCAGAGAGACGGAAACTCTTTCACTCGCCAATAAGCTAAAACGCGGCCACACAGTGGCAATCACGGCTGGAAGCAGAGGAATAAGAAATATCGATGTGATTACGAAGAGTGTGGTTCGTCAAATAAAGGAGCTGGGAGGAAATCCGTTCATTATTCCTGCCATGGGAAGCCATGGCGGAGCTACGCCCGAGGGACAGATCAAGGTTCTCCAAAAATACGGAATTTCGGAATCGACAATGGGGTGTCCTATCAGGAGTACAATGGAGGTTGTCCGTATTGGGGATGCTCGAGATGGATATCCAGTCTTTGTGGACCGATATGCCATGGAGGCTGACCATATTGTCGTTGTAAATCGGATAAAGCCACATACCAAGTTCGAAGGCCCAATAGAGAGCGGGCTCATGAAGATGATGGCAATAGGTATGGGCAATCATCAGGGGGCTCAATATTATCACAGGGCCGCGATTTGCTTTACTTTTCCCCGAGTTATCGAGACCGTGGCGACGGAGATACTACGGAGGTGTCAAATCCTCTTCGGTTTGGGGGTTGTCGAAAACGCATATGATGAAATTTGTCTCATCAAGGCATTATTACCCGAGGACATCTATGATGGAGAAAAGGCGTTACTCGTTGAGGCGAAAGCACGAATGCCCAGGCTACCCTTTGATGAAATTGATGTTTTGATTGTTGATGAAATAGGAAAGAACATATCTGGCACTGGTATGGATACTAACGTGACAGGTCGAAATCGAGATATTCTTGGAAATTTCGCCTCGACCCCCCGTATTAAAAGAATATTCGTTCGAGACCTCACAAAGGAATCAGAAGGCAATGCGACAGGCATCGGATTTGCTGATTTCACCACTTCCCGATTAGTGAATAAAATTGACAGAAAAAAAACATACATAAATTCCCTGGCAGGAATCAGCCCTGAAAAAGCGGCGATTCCTATGTATTTTGATAAGGACATAGAGGCGATTGAAGCCTGTCTGAGTACGATTGGGGATATTGCATCGGAAAAATCTCGTGTGGTTCATATTAGGAGTACGCTTCATTTGAACCATATTTCAGTTTCGAGAGCATTTGAGCCTGAATTAATTCGAAGTCAATCAGTGAGGCGGGTAACTGAGTGGCAAGTGCTTGAAGTGGGTGAAGACGGAAATATTGTCAGCCCCTTTTTGAAGTGAGAGGCTGCACTCCATCGACTTGCATCCAAATTGCGTTTTTTATCTCGACCCTGCTAAGAATTTAACCTTTGCTTTTAGATGGTTAGGGACTTAGAGATTAACTCAAATACACTAATATTAAACTCATAACAAATAACAATAGGGTAAGTCAGGCCATCTATGTAGATCAACATTTTCCTTCGAATAGACTTACCTGTAGACGCTTGTTCTGCTCCTGGTAAGAATAGGCTCTGCCATTCCATAAAGAGGAAAACACAAATGAATTCATATCCTAAGAAACGAGATAAAACAATCGGGAATCGGAAAGAACTTCTTCTCGAAATGTTTGAATCGGCGCTTCAAAATGACATGAACTATCGTGGTTGTACACAATCTGTTCTTGCAGCTCTGCAAGAAAAAATGAGGATTGGCAGCCCAGAAGTATTTAAGGCAGGAAGTATTTTAGCCGGGGGAGTAGCCCGACATGGGGAGACATGCGGAGCTCTCATAGGGACTCTAATGGCTATTGGCGTTATTTGTGGCCGAGAAACGCTTTCGGCCCGGGAAGAATATGAAATGGCCATGGAGCAAGGGAGTCTGGCTTATAAACTCTTCAAGGAGAAAGTCGGGCATACGCTTTGCGCAGAAATCCACAAAATTCGTTTCGGTAAGGTTTATCGCCTTCATATTCCCGAGGAAAGGCAAGCTTTTCACGAAGCAGGGGGACACAGTCGCACGGGATGTCCCGAAGTATGCGGGATCGCAGCTGTTATTGCAGCAGAAATTATTCTTGATCTTAAAAAGGAAGGAAGAGAAAACTAAGGGAATTCATAACTGATGAGAAAAGTTTTTTCAGGATATTCTGTAGACAGGCTCGACACAGATCGATTGCTTTAGCTTGTTTTTTTCGTGGACGCTGTTCTTTTGAGAGTAAATACAACGCAATGGATGAATTTCCGAAGGTAAGCTATTCTGAAAATGTTTTCGTGGAGGCAGCGTATGAATCCGGATGTCATTCAAGATGTGGAAGCTTGGATCGTGAAGGTTCCATTTAAGAAAACATGGAAGATTTCATTATATGAGTCCAAAGATAGAGAGCATGCAATCGTTTGTCTAACGAGTGCGGAAGGATTCAAGGGCTATGGCGAGGTTTGTCCAGCGCCTGCCCTCATGGGAGAAGATACACAGTGCATCTGTGATGTGATACTTCGGCTATTACAGCCAATTCTTATTGGAGCGAACCCTTTCGATCTTGAGTTGATTCATGCACGTATGGATCAGATCATCAAATCCAATAATGTGGCCAAAGCATGCGTGGATATAGCCTTGCATGATCTCCAGGGCAAGATGCTCGGCATTCCTTTATATTTGATGCTCGGGGGGAGATTTCGCCAGGATGTGCCTTTGACATATGTACTGGGAATTCAAGAGACTGAAAAGACGTTGGAGGAAGTTGAAAAATATCGAGAGTCGGGGATAACGTCTTTCAAAGTCAAAATCGGCATGAATCCAACCGAAGAAATAGCCCTTCTAAAAGCTATGAGAAACAGATTTGGGGATGATATTCACATAAGAGTTGATGCGAACCAAGCATTCAGTGTGGCTCAAGCCTTGAAGATCCTGAGGCGTATGGAGGAATTTAATTTGGAGTTTATTGAGCAACCCTTGCCTTGGTGGGATCTGGAGGGAATGCAATATCTCACGAGTGCAATTGATACCCCTATTATGGCGGACGAATCGGTGTTCTCGTTGGCAGATGCGCTCAGGGTAGTAAGAATGCGTGCCGCTGACCTGATCAACATCAAAGTCAGCAAAGTGGGAGGGATCCATTGTGCCAGAAAAATCGCTGTGGTTGCTCAATCCGCTAATATGCCCGTGAGTATTGGAAGTAATTTAGATCTCGGAATAGGCTCTGCGGCAAATCTTCATTTG
>Ga0315274_10008287_pt1 | contig 15059 bp, 10 predicted proteins | sample YL17G02_20_MG_FD_203700 | JGI IMG/M metagenome (GOLD analysis project Ga0315274, IMG submission 203700) | Sediment microbial communities from Yellowstone Lake, YNP, Wyoming, USA - YL17G02_20 | ecosystem: Environmental > Aquatic > Freshwater > Lake > Sediment | place: USA: Wyoming | collected... | reverse complement strand
TGGTTGGGGTGATGCTGTATGTGGAGGCAAAGCGTGCCGGATGGGGGCTGAAGATATCGGGCGGAGTCATATCCCCGCTGACGGAAGGTCCTGTAGAGGAAGACGCAGGTGGTCCACTGGCAGTAGAACCGTTAGAGTCTTTGGCTTCGAAGAAGTAGGTGTAGTTGCCCGGCGCCAGGGTCGTGGAGTAGGAATAGATCACACCCGTGGTGTAGCTTGTGCCGGTCCCGGTCATGCTGAAAGGGCTGCCGACGACTTCCACGCTGTCTTTTAGGATATGCACCTTGGGATTTCCGGCTAGAGGCGGATCGTTATCGCTATCAGCGTACAGCACGCGATAGTTGAAGGAGGTTAAGGTGTTTCCGCTCGGCGGCTGCACACCGCCGGTTTGATATCCCGTCTCTCCCGTCCAAGCCAGCGCGGGGGGATTGGTGGCCGCGATATCTTGTCCTGTTGTCACGGAGCCGGCAACCACATCGACGCCCGATCGCGTACCGATCAGGTTGTTGTTGGAAGGTTCCCACAATTCCAGACGATAGCCGGTGCCCGCCGGCACCGACAGCTTGAAATAGCCAGTATCGGTGGAGGTATAGCCCTCTTCCACGCCGTTGTTTTCGGTCAGGTAGGCTCCCACGATCTGGCCGAGGGTGTCTTTGGCCACCACCACTTTTCCCGCCAAGGGCACGCCGCCTAGGTAGGCGTAACCCTGGACCCAACCCCCGACACCGGTGGAAGTCATCGTCATGCGGGTCACATTTACGCTACCGAAATCATAATTTCCACTAGTAGGAGGGATTCGAAAGCGTGGCCGATAGACTTGGGCATCCGTCGGAGTGAGGGTGGGCGTCAGGGATTTGGCCACGATCCAGCCGCTCCAATTCCCGTTGGCATCGGTAGTGAATGGCAAACAAGTGGCGTATGAGGTGTTGTCATCCCCCCAGAACGTGCCCATCCAACTGCGGGATTGGGTCATCGAGCCGGCAGGGGGGCCTTGACGGCTTTTGATCACACCCCCAGTATTGGCGGACCCACCTGTAATGGACACATACGCCGCAAACGGAGTGCCGACGGACGTCGGGGTAGCACTGACTGCATCACCTGGGACAAACAACGGGTAATGTACGACAGTTCCTGCGAGAGCTGCCAGCACGGGCTGTGGAACGGGTAGTACGAGAATGGTGAATAGGAGTGCCAACGTGAGAAAAACATTAACGGACTTCTTCATGACTTCCCTCCGAGTGGAATTTCAAAAGACAAAGATGATTATAGGGGGTATTCGGGTGGGAATAAAGAGAAGCAGGGCGGTTGGGGGAACCGCCCTGCAAGGGGAAGGGGGGAGGTATCTCTGTCTTCTACATAACAATAATCATTCAATCCTATTCCCCGTTTTTGACCTGACTCTCCTCGACCCCAATAGCGGGTGGTTCTGTTTTTGAAGGAGGCGAATTGTCCGACAATTTCTCGTTGTTTGGATGATGATATTTTTGCGATGGTTTTGCTTCTGGCGTATGCACTGGGCTGGTTTGATTACAAGAAGACAGCATCTTTACCTTCGATTCGGTCTATCAAACGATGGTTTTTAGTTTGTCTTGTACCAACTGTCTTAGTTTTTTCCGGTCTAAGGAAGAATCTCCAAGGCGTTCATCATTAAGGTAGACCCCCTCCCATTCACCCGGAGTTTCCAAAAGATGCGGGCGTAAAACCAACTCCTCCGGACCGTTAGCAAAATCATGTAGAAGTTGTTGATATCCAAGCCAAGCATGAGGACATCGTAATGAAAACGCAATGTCCAGGGTCACCTTGTGTTCGGTAAGAGGTCGGGGTGGAAGTTCATTCCAATGTACCGTTTCTTCCCCACTTGCTTTCCGATAGAAACAAACCCCACGATTGGTTAGCATTGGTTCTAACCCGAAATGCTGCAGGAATTCTCCAATCGTTGGGTCTTCCGTCACAGCGCAGATTCCACTATGTTTCTGAGCCAATTCCAAGGCTTTTTCCAACAGTTTTCGACCAATACCTTTACCCCTGCGCGTCGGCACTACATATAAGCAGGCTAGCCATAGGAAATCTGAACCGGTCACAGGAATCCAAGCGGACTTCAGCGGTGCCAATTGCAGGCAGCCCACGGTTTCCTCTCCCATTTGCGCTTGGAAAAACCTCCAACCTTCATTCAAACGCTTTTGCCAAAAGATACGGTGTTCGGGTCCGGTCTCTCGCGTGCAAGGTGGATGATATTCCGTCGGGTTTTGCGCTTCGACGACGTCAATCTGTGAAAAAAGGGGTAATGCAACCTTGTGTTGACGGGAACGTATCGGGGTAGCGCTTATTGTATCTTCCGTTTTTTCACAAGATTCGGATGGGAGCTTTTTTGTTGTTGGTTGCTTTCTAACAACCCCCTGAATTCCTTTAATGAAAGAAAAGGTCCGGAGCGCAGGGGCTTGCCACAGATATCCCCGGGCGGAGGGGTAGGCTAAGAAATCGAAAAGCGGAACTAGGATACTTGCGAATGGCCAGGAAAAAAGGATACCCAAGACTGGGCCCAGCGTTAAACGAAAGGGTATCGTAAGCAAACCAGCAAGAAAAGCATAAAGCATCCGGTATCGATCTTTTAGCGGGCTCGTGCTGGGATCCGGGATCAGAAAAAGAGCGAAAAAGATTGAATCTGCTGCAAATAGTTGAGCGGTGAGAGCTTGTTGCGCAAAAGGAAAGAGGCTAAACGAACCCACCAAGAAGAGTAATGTCATCCTCCAATCTAGGCTTCGGCGTATCAATAGGAAGACAGCGGAAAAAAACAGGGAGAGCACAGAAGTACTGCCGAGTGCACCACTACCGGCACCCGAAACCAATTGCTCATACCAAATTGGTACTCGAACACCACCCGGTAGCGCTTCCAGGCCAGGCCAGGAGTAAGTGATCGCTTGCGGGAAAAAAAGTGCGAGGAACAGCAATCCCAGTAATACTGGATGAAAAAAGCTTCGTCCCTGTCCGCCAGGCAAAGTCTTGCCGAGAAATACGGCCAAAGCCGCTGCCAGGGGGGGGAGTGCATACGATACCGAACCCGGAAGCAATAGACTGACCAACATCCCAATCGAGACCACCCAGCCGTCCTCTAGGTGGAGATGTTGGGAAAAAAGCAAAGACAAAAATATCTCTGCAAGAACAGCTGCCATCACTGTCAGGAGAAGGATAATGAATGGTTTGCTCACTCCATAAATCAGGATGCTGGCGAGGAAAGGAATGGCCAAGGCGATGCACAACGACCAATTTCGCTGGATATAACTATCCCTAGTGTAGATGTGCGGCGGTAGGAAACGCGTCCGCCTCATTGAGTCGTCCTTCTTTCCAAGACACGACGGAGGTAACGTTGATGAGCAATGCGAGAAGGGCAGACATAGGAGCAAGTCCCACAAAGAAGGCAAGTTCGCACGCGAAGCGATTCTGCTGAATCCCAGTCAAGCGATTTCACTGCCGTGGAAATCAACACGGGATAGAGCGCCTGGGGGCAAGCGTCAATACACTTGCCACAATAGATGCACGGCTCTTCCATCGAACGCAATCGGCGGGGGAAGAAGACGAACCCCGTGGATTGGCGAGAGATGGGGATTTCCAAACTGGAGATCACCTGACCGCGCATCGGTCCACCCATAATGATCAGTCCTGGTGGTTGGGCAAAACCATCACACTGCGCGATCAACTCGGATAGCAAGGTGCCAATCCTTGCTTCCAGATTCTGTGGATTTCGAATAGCTGGGCCGGATAAGGTCACTACTCGGTCTAGCAATGGATTATGATTTACGATCGCTTCGTGTGCGGCGATTGCCGTAGGAACATCGACGATCGTCGCGGTCGTTCGTGGAGCAAGCGAGCGCAATAATAGCTGCGGGTTATCCTGTGGATAACGCGGGGGTAAGTTTACAAACGAGATCCGTTTTTTTACGAATACCAGATCCTGCAAATCCGCAATCAGCTCATCTTTATCCGTTGTCACAGCTAGGATGGCCTGCTCCGCCTCAAAGGCTTGGAGTAGGATTTCCATGCCGGAGATCAATTCCTTGGTTCGTTCTTCCATTAAACGCTGGGTGGAGGTCAGGAAGGGTTCAAGTTCGCAACCATTCACAACTACAGTCCGACTCGGCTCTGAGCCAACCTTGAGTTTGATAGATAACACGCCAAGGTGATAGAGCAATTCACGGATCTCTGTCGGTTCCCAAGGTCCTTTGCTCGGTTGCAGGGGCTGTGGTGGTTCTTCCTTTCCCGGGAGAATCACAATCGTCTCCACTGGCTCTGGTGCCCAGGGAACAACCAGCGGTTCCATTGCGATCACTTCTCCCTGGACCGGTGCATGTAACGGCAAAGCGCTTTCGTCAGTCGCTTCTGCGACGACCTGCCCTCGTCGGACGGTATCGCCTGGACGAACAAGAGATCGTAAGGGTATGCCAATTCCCGGGTCCAGTAGGGGGAGGAATAATTTGTTGGGGCTGATGGCCTTACGGATGAATTTGTCGATTGTCACCCCTTGAAACAAGGGAATCCAAGCCCCTCCGGGAGAGAATCCACGTGTGGTTCCCTTGTTCAGCAGATCCGGGGTAGAGGCTCTCCGGAAAGAGATTCTAATATCCGTGTTCCTCCGATCCTACTTCGTAAAAGAGCCAGCCCTTCCGGTTGGCATTGCACATCCCCGATTCGCTCAGCTCTGCGGCCGTATGTGTGCTGGTGAAGGATCCTTAGTGCTTCATTCGCTGCAGCGGAGGGGACGATAATCACAAGCTTCCCCTCGTTTGCCAGGGTGAGAGGATCCAGGCCTAACATATCGCACGCAGCTTGCACGGGCGCGTCAATCGGAATCTGGTCTTCCTGCAAGGTTACCGCAAGCCGAGAGGCTTGGGCAAGCTCACTTGCCACTGTGGCCAGACCACCCCGGGTTGGATCCCGCATAGCGTGAATTGGGATCTTTGCCGCCAAGAGGGCCTCTACCAAGCCCCACAAAGGTGCGCAATCGCTCTCTACTGGCAGTTTGGTGAAAAAGGAATTCCTTGCCTGCAAAACTGCCAAACCGTGATTGCCGATAGAACCTGTGATTAAGATCGCGTCTCCATTTTCCATCCGTCTCGGTTGGGGGACCGGATCCACCTTCAGGTAACCGATACCGCTGGTAGATATATAAATTTTATCCCCTGCTCCCCGCTCCACTACTTTTGTATCAGCAGCAACCAATTTGACCTTGGCTTCGTTGGCAGTTTCGGCCATCGAGTCAAGCACAGCGTCGAGTTCTTTCCACGTCAAACCTTCCTCCAAAATAAATGAGGCAGAGAGGTAAACAGGCTGCGCTCCTACGGAAGCCAAATCATTGATCGTTCCACAGACTGCCAGCTTGCCGATGGTGCCTCCGGGGAAGAAAATTGGTTTCACCACAAAAGCATCCGTAGTAAAAGCAATCTCTTTCTGTATCTCCAATATCGAGCTATCGAGAAAGGAATCTAGAGTAGGATTGGTGAAACGCGGCCAGAAATGTTCTTCAATCAATTCCTGGGTAAGTTTTCCACCACTGCCGTGGGCCATAGTGACTACGATCGATTTCATTTCCACCTCTCATAGCGGTAAGCAGCCGCGCAAGATCCTTCAGAAGAAACCATGCAGGGACCGATAGGGGTTTCGGGCGTACAAGCATGATCAAAGAGGGGACAATCCTTCGAAGTAAACCTTCCGCATAGAATTTCGCCACACAAGCAACCGTCATGGTCTTTCGAAGCAAATTCCTGAAGCGAGAAGCGTTTCCGCGCATCGAAATTGGCATAGCTCGATTGAAACGCCAAGCCACTGTCTGGAATTAACCCTAGGCCTCGCCAGGTAACATCAGTGGGTTGAAACACTTCCTTCAGCAAGGCTTTGGCCGTACGGTTTCCTTCGGGGCGAACTACACTGCGATAAGCGATTTCCACACCGATTTCTCCTGCTCCAATTCGTCGGACTAGAATTGCCAACGCGAGTAAGATTTCTTCCGGTTGGAATCCTGCCACGACTCCAGGACGTCTAAACTCAGTCGCCAAGAACTGGAGAGGTTCGATTCCGAGGATAGCGGTAACATGGCCCGGCAATAGGAAGCCGTCAATCCGTGTAATGTCTTGCTTACAGAGAGATCGCAGAGCTGGTGGCAGTAGTTTTCCCATCAGAAAGAAAGATAGGTTAGTGATTCGCTGTTGCGCCGCTGATCGGATGGTTGCTGCAATCAGTGGCATGGTCGTTTCAAATCCTACCGCCAGGAACACCACTTGTTGTTCGGGGTTTTCCATAGCAATGTGCAAAGCGTCATATGGCGAATAGAGGATGCGGATATCCCGACCGCACGCGTGCTCCATCTGCAAGCTGCTTTCCGATCCAGGGACCCGAATCATGTCCCCAAAGGTCAAAATCGTAACACCGGGAATCCTGGCCAAGGCGATGGCAGCATCAATGTCCCCTTGCGCGGTCACGCACACCGGACAGCCCGGGCCGGAAAGCAGCTGAATCTGGGGTGGTAGCATTTGTTTGAGTCCGGACCGAGCGATGCTGACAGTGTGGGTACCACAAACCTCCATTACTCTACAGGGGCGATTGATTCCTCGTAGGGAGGCCAATAGTGCATCACGTTGTTTAAGGGAGAACATTCACTTCTTTTAACAGGCGCAGGGTTTCTTCGGCTTCTTCCGGTTTTAAGAGGGAAATCGCGAACCCAGCGTGCACAATGACGAAATCATCCAACTTTGCTTCCGGCAAGAGATCCAATCGAATTGTCTGTTGTACACCACCAAAGTCGACCAAGGCTTCTTTGTCAGTCATTTGGATGATTTTGGCAGGGATAGCTAGGCACATGTTTCCTCCAATTGGGCAAAAGCTGCTGCAGCTTGACCCACAGCCACACATCCGTCGTTTGAGGGCAGTTTCCGCGGCAAAAGTACTCGAAACCGCTCTTGGGTAAGCATTGTTTCCGCAATCTGCAATAGCAAACGGTTCTGGAATACCCCTCCACTGAGTGCCACGGTGTCTAGGCCGCGTGTTTCACGCAGATGCCGGCAGCCGTCTACAATGGCTGTTGCGACAGCGCGGTGAAAGCTAAAGGCCAACTCACAGGGGTCTTGTCCTGCGAGTTTCCGTTCCGCTATCTTCTTCAGTAGGAGGGCAGGATTGAAAACAAAAGGATCCTTGCCTTCCAGGGGGAAATCCAAAACCGGTCCCTGGGTGGTTTTCTGGGCTGCTTTCTGCAGTAGAACGGCTGCCCGGCCCTCATAGCTGATTTCGGTTGGGAACCCAAGGATTGCGGCCACTGTATCGAACAAGCGGCCAGCAGAAGACGTGAGCGGTGTGTTGAAGCGCACTTCGATCTGACGCTGGATCGTGAACCATTCGGAGTCGCTGCGATCGGGGAAAAGGCGAGCGAGCAAAGGTAAGGCGTCTGTTCCGTAGGCCGTCATTAGGTGTCCAACGGCCATCCGCCAGGGGTGCAGAATGGCTTCTTCTCCGCCCGGCATCGGTGCATAAGAAAGGTGTCCGGCTCGTTGAACACTCCTAAGGCTTGCCACCAACCACTCCATGCCCCATATGGCTCCATCTTCGCCATACCCGGTCCCGTCACATGCCACTCCGATCACCCGTCCCTGTTCTCCGTGCTCGAATAATACGCTGGCTATGTGTGCATGATGGTGTTGAACAGCGATTTTCCGAGAGAGTGACAAAGACAAAGCGTAGCGTGTAGTAAGGTAATTCGGATGTAAATCGTAAGCTACAACCTCAGGTTGGATCCGGTACAGCTTCATCAAGTGCTCGGCAGACTGCTGGAAGTGTTGTAAGGTTTCGTAGTTCACCAAGTCACCAATATGGTGCGATAGGAGAAGCAAATTCCGCGTAGAGAGCGCAAAGGTGTTTTTAAGCTCCGGTCCCACCGCGAGCAGGGGTGGGAATTCACGCCAAAGGCGAAAGGGTGTAGGAGCATATCCCCGCGCTCTGCGAATGAACTGCAGCCCCGATCCACCCGGAGCAATGACCGAATCGTCCAGCCGTTGCACAATGGGACGATCGTGCTGCAGTACAGCATCTACGACAGAACACAATCGAATCGCTGCATCCTCATTACTGGAAACGATCGGCTCCTGGCTTTCATTGGCCGACGTCATCACCAAGGCCGAAAAGCGTTCGAGCAATAGAGTATGCAACGGCGTATAGGGTAGCATCACCCCAATCTGATGATTGTCCGGAGAGATTGAAGGAGCCAGCGCACTATTCTCTTTCCGCAGCAGGAGAAGGATGGGCCGCTGCCACGATTCCAGCAGACGTTTGTCCTCTGCAACCAGGTCAACATGTTTCTCCGCTTCACCGATACTTGGGCACATTACAGCAAGCGATTTGTGCGGCCGCCCCTTCCGATGTCGCAGAGTTTGCACTGCCTGCTCATTGGTTGCATCGCACGCGAGATGGAAGCCTCCGAGGCCTTTCACTGCTAGGATTTTGCCCATAAAGAGCAAGTCATGCGCTTGTTGGAGAGCCTTTTCTCCATAAAGAGGCTGAGAAATGATTGCCCCGCCAAGGCCATTCTGGTTGTTGATTTCGATCAACTCCAACAGAGGCCCACAACGCGGACAGGCAATTGGTTGAGCATGATATCGCCTTTGATGGATGTCAGAGTATTCAAGAGCGCAGTCCGGACACAGCGCAAAAGCTTTCATCGAAGTATTGGGTCTGTCGTAGGGTAAGCGCTCAATGATGGTAAAGCGAGGACCGCAATTGGTGCAGTTCAGGAAAGGGTAGCGATAACGTTTGTCTGCTGGGTTTTGCATTTCCCGCATGCAATCCGGACAAGTGGCTACATCAGGTGGTATGAGCGCTATGGGTTCTTCCTCGACTTGGGAAGCGCGAATTTCAAATTGAGTATAACCTGCTGGTTCCAGTTCCTCTACCTTCACCCGCTCTAATACCGCCAAAAGCGGTGGGTTGTTTTTAAGTTCTTCCAAGAACCGTTCTGGCTGCTCCCCTTCCACTTCGATTAGGACACCCGAGGGTGAATTCAATACCCATCCCTTTAAAGAGTGTTTTTCAGCCAATAGATGGACAAAGGGCCGGAATCCGACCCCTTGAACAATCCCTTCTATCTTGATCCGATACCGCAACATCCTATTTCATACTATCGGAGAACGATCGATTTAATTCCCAACCAAGGGAAGCCGAACATAGACTGTTGTTCCTTTCCCCTTTTCGCTGTCTAGCCATATTTCCCCCCGATGCGATTCCACAATGACCTTGGTCGTGTGTAAGCCCAGACCGGTTCCGGCAACGGCTGCTTGAAGGGCATGCGGGGAGCGATAAAAGCGGTCAAAAATACGGGGTAAATCCTCTGATGGGATTCCAATGCCTTCGTCACAAACAGCGATCAAAACAGAATGGTCTTCTTTTTTCAATCGAATTTCGACTTTTCCGCCCCCTGATGAGAACTTCACCGCATTGCTCAGGATGTTGGAAAACGCTTGTCGGAGGTAATAGGCATCGAAGGGTAATTCCAACCTGGAAGGCTCGAATACCGTCTGAAAGGTTAAACCCTTATTGTGGCCTAGGATCCGTGCCGATGCGAGCTCTTCCTCCAAGAGGGATACGATGTCCGTATTCAGTAACTTCAGGTCGGAGAGAGTTTCTCCTTTCGAGGTGATCAGCAAATTATCGATGAGGGAGAGAAGTCGCTTTAAATTTCGTTGAAGGATCTCATGGTATTCGATCATCTTCCGTCGGTCTTGACCCTGGTTGAGAAGCTCTACGGTACCCAAGGAAACCATCAAGGGAGTTTTCAGTTCGTGAGAAACGGTGTATAGGAAATCCTCCTTCACCTGAGACAGCTTGCTGATCTCCTGTACATCATGTTCCAGCTGAATGACGAGCTTCTCCTGGTCTTTAAACAGAAGGGCGGTTTCTACTGCGATTGTGGCTTGTTGAGCGAATAGCCAAAGCGCATCTTGGGCATTTCTACTGAAAGCATCCTCTACCTGAAAATTCTCCAGGTTGATGTAACCAAACAACTCACCCCGCACCATGATCGGTACCGAGAGCAAGCATTGGATTTCCTTCTGTCGGCCGTATGTCTCCAATTGCTCTTGCAATTCGTCCGTCAATTCCTCATGGTTTTTTTGCCGCAGTGTTGAACCTGTCAACAAGCTGATCCGTCCTTCCGATAAGGACCGGCCAAGGGAAGTATTTGTCGGAAGGTTGATCTGTTGAAGTTTGGTCAGATCATAACCAACAGCTGCTCGATAATGAAACTCTTCCCCTTCTCGGACCGAAATGGAACCGCTCTCGGCACCAGGGATGACCGCAACTGCCAGTTCGAGGATTTCCTTGAGAAGCTCATCAATCTGGATTTTTTGAGTAATTCGGCGGAAAGCCTTAATCAGACTCTCCAGAAGTTTCTCTCGTGCTTCCAAATTGCGAAACACCGCCCTAAGTTGTTTGTTGCTGGTTTCCACTTTTAAAAAAAGCTGTGCATTGTCCATGGCAACACTCACGCCTGCCGCGAACGTTTTTAATAGGTTCAACTCGCGCTCACCAAATTGAGCTAGACCGAGTTTCGCAGTTGTAATCACCCCTCGGACCTCCCCTTTCACCTTCAATGGAACGGCCATGAAGGTTTCATCAACCACCGGGGTTCCTTCGATGTGTCGCCCGCGGGGATCGCGATCCGCATCATCCACCAGCAACTCTTGACCCGTCTTAGCTACATATCCCGTTAATCCTTGCCCCACCTTCATTGGCAACCACTGCCCAAGCTCTTCATCAGAAAGGTTTGTATAACCTTTCTTGTAGCGCCATAAGAGAGGTCGAAGATTCTCTTGCTCTTTTTGATAAATGATTACACCTTGCGCGTCAAACAACTTATACAAGGCGTCGACCGTACGATCGAGAGCCACCTGCATATCCAGCCCTAAGAAAAGGTCAAGTGAACTCTGGTAGATAAATTCCAAATCCTTCAGTCGGTTTCCCATCATCTGGTCAAGACGCAAACGCTCGAGACCAATCGTTAAATTCTGCACAAGGTTTTCTAGGAACTGAAACTCTTCTTCTTGCCAAGTTTGGGGTCGAGCCCAGCAAAGACACAGCATACCCAGAAGACTGCCTGTGCGCAAAAGAGGGTAACCGATATAAGCGCGAACGCCAAAATCCGCTAATTTGCCGAGGTCATCATCTTCTCTGTAAAGAAAGACTGGCCCTTGTGCTTGTTCCACTAGTTCGAACAGCAATTTGGCCAACCGTTTACCCTGTGGAAATGACTTTTGCCATGTCGAGGGTAGATTGGCTTCTAAAGTAAGGATGTCCCCCTGTTCTCCATATATTGCAATGGCCACGGCATCAGCCTTCATTAGTTCTTTGATGCTGGCCAGCATTTCTTGCAGGGGTCGGCTGGCATTGGCAATACCGGAGATGCGCCCCAAAGCTTGAGCTGTTTGAAAGAGTACGGCTAGTTCTTGCGTCCGCATCTCCCGCGCCGCGCTTTCTTCCTTCTCCTTCGTAATGTCCTGAAAGAGTCCTACGGCGAAGTCCGGGCGTGTTCGATGCCCTTGGATGGGAAAACAGGTCAGGCGCAACCATTTCTTCGCCCGGCCTGGAAGTAGCACATGACGCAATAGCTCAAAGTCATACTCTAGATCCAAACTCATTGTCTCTAAAGCCTCATAAACTGCTTGCAAGCGAACAGTTGCGCCAGCCTTCTGGAGCACTTCATCCCGAAAAAGATTGTATTTCCCCAAGATTTCGTTCTCGGTGACGAGGGAAAAAAAGGAGGTAATGGCTCCGTTTAAACGGATGGCTGTTCCCATTTGATCTAAAACCATCATCCCCAGGGGAGACTGGTCTAGGATGGAGGATAAAAAACTTTGTGATGCCTCCAGAGCTTGACGTTGCTTCACCTGATCGGAGATATCCAGCAAGATTCCGGAGATAGAAATGGGTTCTTTCAAGCGAGTGAACACTCCACGCACCCATCGTGGGCGGCGACTTGCACCCAAAATACAGAACTCTAGTTCCAACGGGCTGCCTCCCTCGCGGGCGTATTGTCTCAGGGTGGTTTCGATATGTCTGCGCTCCGTTGGGTGCAGATATTCCAGCCATGAGTCGTTCCCGATCAGCCGTGAGGGTTCCAAATCGAGCAACCGTTCAACCCCAGGGGAGATATACCAGGGATAAAGCATCTCATTAAATCCGATCAAAACTAAATTAGTGCGCGGTAATATGGTCTCCACTAGGTACCCAAGCTGAGAAAAACTACTTTCGGTCTCCTGACGTTCCAGTTCGAGAGCAATTTCTCGAGCGGCATGTTCGTAGAAACTGAGGGCTTCCTTATCGAAGGGGATCCGCGGGGCCTGACGTTGTTCCCCCATTACTAGCAGTCCGGATACTCTCTGGTTTCCTTGCAAGGGGAAAATGGCCAATGCGCTCAGTTGCGCGCCAAAATCGGCCGTGATCTGGTTAAAGGTGAGCTCGTTGGACTGATCGCGCAGAAGTACCTGAACTCTCCGCTCGGTGATCGCTTTCCAATAAAGGTTCTCAGGATTCTGCAGGTATTCCGAGTGAATGAGAGGCGTCCATTGAGTCTGGCGAAGGGGTTGTGCAGCCTTAATACATAATCGTTCAGGAGAAGTGATAAGTAGGATACGACAGAATGTGGTAGGAGCTTCGTGCAAGATCAGAAACGCAAGATGGTTGAGGCTTTCACTTGTCGGGTGTTGTCCTTCTAGTGCCCAGGCAATTTCCTCAGACCTCACCTCGGTTTCCGTCCTTCCTTGTTCTATCAAACCTATCACGGTCTTGACGATGAATTGACGATAATTTGACGATCTTGGATTGCTCTATTTGGTCTTTTCCAAACCAGTGATCAACCAAGGACCCTGGTCCCACAGACGACTCGCCTCAATCCGCCAAACTCCCTTGTCTTGCACAATCAACGCAACGGGCAAAGTTTTAGATTTCGGGTCCATTTGCTGAGCTCCCTCGTAATAGGCCACTAATTTCCGATCCGGACCCAATACCGTTAATCCCAATCCTGCTGTCACCAATTCATAGCTGTTACCTTGTGTTAAACCGAGTAGGTCAAAGGTGAAATAAAAGGATGCCTGCAAGGGAGCGAGAGCCCATTTGTCTCCTGCCAAATCAGGAAACCCATTGGTGGAGGTTGTCGTAAGGAGATCCTCGATCTGGGAACGGGTGTAGTTGACCCAATTGCCTTGATGATAAATATGAAATCCACCGCTAGTCCCGGAAGAACAGGCAGCAAGGAAGATCAGAGAAAGGACCAGCAATGCAAGGCCGAGCCGTTTCATGACTCCCTTTATACCGTAGGAGTTTCGGTCGGTCAAGGAAATTGATTTCACCTAGTCAAATCCTGACTGAAATAGTAAGATTCTTGTATGAAGATATCCGCTCGTGGCGAATATGGTTTAAGAGCAATGGTCTTCCTAGCATCCCGCCAGGGTGATGGGTTGTTTTCAATGCAGCAAATCGGGAGCAATGGCATTGTACCGCTACCGTTTTTGGCACAGATCCTTGTTGACTTGCGTCGGGCCAATTTGATTGAAAGCGTAAGGGGAAGTAAGGGCGGATACCGCCTTTGCCGTCCTTCCCAACAAATCCGGGTGCGGGAAGTGATAGAGGCTTTGGCAGAGCGCTTGGACCTAGTGAACTGCCTGAGAACAGAAACCTGTGCTTTAAGCCTTTCCTGCCCCACACGTCCCTTTTGGCGGCGGGTACAACAATCACTGGAAGAGGTTATGGATCATACAACATTGGCTGATCTCACTACCGGTAAAGGAGATATTCCGTGAACCGAGTTTTCCTCGATCATGCAGCAACCACTCCCGTACACCCAAAGGTATTGGAAACGATGATTCCCTATTTCTCCCAGAAATTCGGGAATGCTTCTTCGCTGCACTCCTTCGGTCAGGAAGCCTATCAAGCGGTCGAGAAGGCCCGAGAGTCTTTGGCTCGATTGCTGAATGCGGATTCCCGCGAAATCCTGTTTACCGGCTCCGGTACTGAAGCGGATAACCTTGCGCTCCGCGGTGTTGCTGCCAAGATGAAAGCGCGCGGGAATCATATCATCACTAGCGCGATCGAACACCATGCGATTGATCATACAACGGCGTATCTGGAGAAACTGGGCTTCCAACTCACCTATTTGCCGGTAAATCAATACGGGCAAGTTGATCCGGAGCATCTACGACAAACTATCACCGAGAACACAATCCTGGTATCAATCATGCACGCCAACAACGAGGTGGGGACGATCCAACCGATCGCAGAATTATCCTCCATTGCTCATGAGCGTGGGGTACTGTTCCATACTGATGCAGTACAAACCGTGGGCAACATCGCCGTGGATGTAAGAGTTCTAGGCGTGGATCTGCTCTCCTTGTCGGCCCATAAATTCTACGGACCAAAGGGTGTGGGCGCGCTCTATCTGCGCAAAGGCGTTCCATTGGAACCGTTGATCTTGGGGGGTGGCCAAGAGCGAGGGATCCGCGCCGGAACCACCAATGTGGCAGGCGTCGTCGGTTTGGGTAGGGCAGCTGAGATCGCCCTGGCCGAATTGCCCCAGAGAATGGAACACAATCACGCATTGCGTGAGCAATTGATTGATAGTTTGGAAAGAAATCTATCCGATTTCCAATTGACCGGACATCGTAGGGAACGCTTACCTGGTTCTGTTTCGATTTGCGTGCAGTACATTGAAGGAGAATCAATGTTGCTCTATTTAGACCAGGAAGGTTTTGCCTGCTCCTCCGGTTCCGCTTGTACCTCCGGTAGTCTGGAACCTTCCCATGTATTATTGGCAATGGGTATCGAACCGGGGTTGGCCCAAGGATCTCTTCGCATTAGCCTGGGCCATGATAATTCGGTAGAAAATGTAAACGATTTCTACCGGGTATTACTGGTTGTAGTAGAACGATTGCGGGCGATGTCTCCCTTTAAAAAAAAGGGGACTTCCTAGGTTTGGTTCCCTTAGCAATGCTCCATACAAAAGCTGCCACTGGGAAGCGATATAATCGGAGAAGGAA
>Ga0315274_10008285_pt1 | contig 15060 bp, 15 predicted proteins | sample YL17G02_20_MG_FD_203700 | JGI IMG/M metagenome (GOLD analysis project Ga0315274, IMG submission 203700) | Sediment microbial communities from Yellowstone Lake, YNP, Wyoming, USA - YL17G02_20 | ecosystem: Environmental > Aquatic > Freshwater > Lake > Sediment | place: USA: Wyoming | collected... | reverse complement strand
AGAGGGCTGTTCGCCACCATCATTCCCGGGATTTTTTGGAGGCTGCCGGAACGGTATCTCTATATCCATATCCAAACCAAGACGGAACGGCCTTCTTGCCATATCCTTCCCGGTCCTTATCTCATGCGGGAGATTAGCTATTCCTTTATTGGTTATCCTGTAAACGCCATCCCCATCGGCAATATAACCCAATCTTTCAAGAATCCTGCCATCTCCAATGAACTTTACTTCCAGTCCTGACATTTCATGATGGGTGGCTGACCCTCCCATATTTTTATACATGTGGTCAAGAATCCTCATGCTGTTAAATCTCTCAATTTCATCCAAAACGTAAGCAGTTGTTGCCATGTTATCACATTTCCGGTTTCTGACGGATTGGATAATTGGTGGAGGAAGCTTTTAAACCTATGCCTTCCCGGTTCCGTTAAGTTATCGAATGACGTTAAGGGTCGGTTGATATAAGGGCATACAGATTAAATAACTCCGATTTGTTTTAAATAAGAGATAATTATCAGTATAATTACAATTGCAATTATCAAATAAAGGAGTTCTACTTGTCCCTTTACCTTTTCTTTAATTTCATCTTTCATTTTATCAACCTTCTTGAAATAATATATCAGAGCAAAAACAAGAGCTACAAGAAAGAATATTGCATCTATCATAATCCATGCGGAAATTGGATAGAGATTCGCATATAGAGTTGAAACCGCAAAAATGACCGCTACTATTGTACCCAAAAGAAGAGTGAGAAATGCTATTCTCTCTGTGTGTTTCATTTGAATAACGGCGATTTCCCCGCATACTTCTTTCCCCGATTTTTTCTTTTCTTCTGCCATATAAATAAAATCTTCTTTCCCGACTTAATAAACCTTTAAAATTCATTTAAATACCCCTTCCCCTTTAGCCCTTTGAACCGTTATTTCACACTTTTCAAGATAATCGGTATGTTCCTCAATCCATGCCTTGAGTATGAAATTTACAACACCTGATTCGGACATGCCTTTTATGCCTATGAGATTCTGAATTACAAATTTCGTGTATGGTTCAGTATATACTGAAAGGGTTTTCCTTTCCATGGTGGATTTTTTCATACTGCATATATAATGTATATATACATTAATAAAGTTTTCATTTGTTAGCCTGCCTTATCAGGCTCATCCACCTGTTTTCTCCGAGATTCAGCATTATCCTTGCCTTCTCGCTTGGCGTCAGGTTGCCTATCCCCATGTGAGGTCTGACGAAGTTGTAATAATTTGTAAACCCTTTCATAAGCAGTTCGCCAGAACCAATCCCTTCCATGCCTCTCATAACCTTTAACCTTTCCCTTACAGTCCCGTTAAGTCTCTCCACCATACAGTTGTTCCCCTTCTCCCTAAACGCCTTGCCTTGTATGTGTTCACAGTCTTGGCTTAAAGTCCTGAACTCCTTGGAAAATGCCCTTTTGTATCCCTGTAAACCGTCAGTCACAACGAAAGTTGGCTTGTGACTTCCGTGTTCCTTTGATTCCCTGAAAACGGAGCGTGCATCCTCCGTATATCTTTCTTCCGTTATTTTCGTGGCTAACTTGAACCTTGTATCTCTGTCCATGCTGTTCCACAACCAGACCTTTTTCCCGTTCACGTCAACCATCATCTCGTCAGTATGCCACATTTCGCCCGTGTTGGCTTTGAACTGGTTTACATACTCGTCTATCATCTTGGTGAATTTCTTTATGTATCCGTATATGGCGACATGGCTTATTTTTATCCCGAATACCTGCTTCAAGTTATGCTGTATCTTTCTGGTTGACAGCCCCTTGTAATACAAGTCCATTATAAGCGTTATCGTCTGCGGATTCGCCTTGATTTTCTTGAATGCCTGCTCAACGAAAGTCCTTTTACATTCCACACATATGTATTTCTGCTTCGATACCTCTTTGTTCCTTCTCTTCCCATTCCTGACTATTTTCGGGGATTTACAGTAGGGGCATACGATTTCATCGTTCTGGACTTCCTGCTCAAGAATCTCCCTGTTCTCTATCTTCTCCTTTATTTTTAGCCAGAATTTCACGCAACATATGTGTTTGCAGTCCAGCCCCCTCTTAAGGAAATCGGGGCAGTCACATTCCCATCGCTTGTATTGGTTGCCCTTGATAACAGTATATTTCTTGTTTTCAGACTGGGACGGAACCAAAAAGGTGCTTTCATCAACTATCTGGGGAGTATCGCCTTTGCTGATAATTGCGTATCCCCTTATTTTCCTCGAATTGTCGGTTTGAACTTTCATATCCACTCACCTCTTTACTCTTTAAGTATATTACTATATAATATATTAACTTGAGGGTATATAAAGGTTTAGGTGGTGGAATATATATGTTGTATTATACTATGTGTTTATATATTAACGAGTATATTACTTCATAATATGAACAAGGTAAAATTCATGGTCGAAGGGTATGTATGTACACGCTGTAACCACAAGTGGGTGCCGAGAAGTGATGACTATCCGAAGGTATGTCCAAAGTGCAAAAGCCCATACTGGGACAGACCGAGACAGTAGTTGAAGCTGCCTAAAAGTTCCAATAAGCTCAAATTAAAACTTAAATCCCCACAAACATAGTATTTTTATGGCAATTCCTAAAATAGAAGAACCAACGCTTTACCCACCTATAATAGAATATCTAAAAGAAATTGGAATAGTTGCTATAGGCAACACATCAGTACAGACAAAAGAGCCAGATATTCTATTTAAGATTGATTCTGAAAATTTTGTAGTAGAAGTCAAGATTGGTTTACAAAAAATACCTAAAGCTGTCGCACAAGGTTATGATTATGCCAACAGACTTGGTACGAGAAACGTTGTTATACTTTTTTACCCAGAGAGTCTTTCAGGGCAAACAATTCTTGATTTCAGCAGATTGTATGTAATAGCTAAACAGACAAAGATTACTGCTTTGGTAATGACTGAATATTGGACAGAAAGTATAGAGGGTACGATAGAAAATATCTTTCCCGTCCTCAAAAACAGGTTCGCCCTGAAAAAGAGACATATAGATTTCAATTCGGTTGTCAAACTTATAGAAGAAAATGTTAAAGAATTACATTCATTAATTAAAGAAATAAAGGGTGAAAAACTCTTCGAAGAAGTTGTCAAAAGCCTAGACCTTTTTGCTTCCATAGGAGAAATAAAGGATAGGAAAACTGCTATATCTCAAGTGAATAGTCTTGGTTCTTACCTGCTGTTCAATCAACTACTATTTTATCATATATACAAGAAGAAAACCGATAATCCACACCTTGATGAACTGGACATTATTAGCAAAGTAGAGGATATACAAAAATATTTTGATGCTATAACAGATATTGATTATCGCTCGATTTATGAAGTAAACATACTCGGTCACATACCCAATAAACCAGAAGTAATAGATACATTGAATGAGATTATAAAATCCATAAAACTTCTTAGAGTAGAACATATAACACATGATTTAGCCGGCAGATTTTTTCATGACCTTATACCACACGAAGTAAGGAAAGTTCTTGCAGCATTTTATACACACCCGATTGCAGCAAAAATATTGGCAGGATTAACAATAAACTCTTGGGATGAAACCGTAATGGACCCAGCCTGTGGTTCGGGAACATTATTGGTATCGGCTTACCACAGAAAGCAAGAACTCTATAAAAAAATTCATGGTTATAAAGAGATGAAAGAATTGCATAGGAAATTTGTGGAAAAAGATATTACAGGCATTGACATAATGCCTTTCGCTGCTCACCTATCCACTTTAAACCTAACTACTCAAAATATAGAGAAAGAAACAAACATTGTAAGAATAGCAACTAAAGACTCCCTTTCTTTAGCTGGTAAAAATTTTAACAATCCACTTAAAAACAAAGACTTTGTTTTGGGTGAGGGACTAGAAATTCAAAGCTTCTCAAAATATATACAAAGGAACATCTTGTCTCAAACAGTATCATCTAGAGGGGAGGGTGCTATGTCCCCCGAAGGAAAGGGTGCTAAATTCTTTTTGAAACCTGTTGATGTAATAATAATGAATCCACCATTTTCTGACAGAGAAAAGATGCCAGAAGATATGAGAAACAAGATAAATTCTTATCATAGTCTGGATGAGATATGCGGAAAACAAGTCAATCTATGGGGATATTTTCTTGCGTTATCCCATTATCTCTTAAAACCAAATGGCAAAATGGGTGTCGTTATTCCGATAAATATTGCAAGAGGTAGAGCCACGGAGAAGATAAGAGAGTTTATTTTGAAAAATTATCATATTATATATATTGTTAAACCAATTGCCGATGTAGCTTTTAGTGAGTCATCCGATTTCAAAGATGTTCTTTTGATTGCAGAAAAGAAAAAACCAGAACAGAATGATTTGACCTGTATAGTTTTGCTGAAAAAATCAAAATTCAATATGTCAAACGAAGAGACAGACACACTAATAGAGGATATAACTTCAATTAAACCAAAGGAAGGTCTTGAGATTTCTAAAAAGGACTTTGATATTTTTTATTTGAAAAACGAAAAGTTACTTCATCACAAAGAAAATCTCATGCCCATTCTCGGTTTTAGTGATTCAGAAAACAAAAAAGCGTTAGAAGACTTTTTAGTTAAGATTAGAGAGAGGGCAGGCAATAAATTGATGAAAATAAAAAGAGAAAGTGTGGCAGAAGGCTTTCACGCTTCCCCAGCTGGTCTTTCTGAACTTCTTTTCGTAACAAATCCCTTTGATGATTCGAGGGTAAAGAGAGCATTCATGATATTGAAAAAAATCAATAAGGATACGATTGAAGTTGGTGTGAAGGATACGGATTTTGTGTTTATAATACCGAAATCAAAAACGTCTCCCGCAATCCGAACACTCACAGGCGTTAAATCGTTCTGTATGGAGAAAGAAGATTATATAATCAATCAAAGGATTAAGGATTTTGATAAATTATTGAATATGTCAAAATGGAGGAGTGGGGAATTAAATTGGTCTGAAATAGGTAAAAACATCGAAAATAAGTCGAGTTATATCGTGGTTGGCAGAAGATTTAGACCAAACTCGAATAATACACATAACTTTGCGTTTTATTCAAAGGATAAGATATTATCTCCGCATACTTTCAAAGTAATTAAATTTAAAGACTATCGTGAAGCCATGTTGCAAGTGCTTATACTGAATAGCATAATTACAATTGTCAATATAATCTCACTCAAAGAACAAACAACTGGAGGGTTTACAGACATAATGGAAAGTGACCTTGCGTTGTTTGACATTTTTGATATATCCAAAATTGACAAAAAAACAACCAGCAGACTTTATTCGACATTTGAAAAATTGGCTAAAGTGGAATTTCCATCCATCATTTCACAGTTTACTACCAATTGTGTTGTTAGACGTGAATTAGATGTTGCTGTACTCGAAGCATTAGGTTTCGGGGAATATGAATCAGAGAAATTTTTGGACAAAGTTTACAAGGCAATTTCAAATGAACTGGGGATTAAGGAATAATAGACCATTTAGGAACAAATCCATATCAACCGACCCTTAACGACCCCCTGAAATCAACCGAAGGTTTAACGGAACCGCCTTCCCCTTTCCTGCCAGCCGCGCTTTCCTGAAAAGATAGAACCCCGAGTCGCGGTTCCAGACGGTCTCGGCATCGGTGATCTCCACGCGCTTCCTGAATATCGGGCCGTCCGTGACGAAAGTCTCGGCTTCGCCGCCTTCGAAGGCCAGGTGGAAGCGGTGTTTTACGCTCAACTTCTTCAGCTCAAGAAAGGCCTTCTGGTCTATGACCCTGCCGAGCCATTCCTTCCCGAGACCCTCGCATGCCACACCGGTGACCATCACCCTGAACCCGGCAGAAAGGATGAGATTCCAGTATCTCTCCGGGTCAGCCAGCCAGTGCGGGACGAAGGTGTCCAGGCCAAGCTGCCCGCAGACGGACTTTATCCTTTTGTACTGGTATTCGCTGGCGAGGCCGCCGGCAGCCACACAGTCTATCCTGTCTTTGACGCTGGCTATAGCCGCCTTAAGGTCTTCAAGCTCTTTCTCCTTCTCCCCGGCAGTTTTCCAGATCACGTGCTCTATCCCCATAGCCTCTGCCTGGTACTTCGTGAACTCCGCGTTCGGGTAGTGGAACATGTAGGACTCTTTGCTCTTCGGCGCCATGGTGATTAGAGTGGTCACGTTATGCCCCTGCTTCAGAGCTTCGTACACGGCAAATACGGAATCCTTCCCTCCGGAGAACAGCACTGCCATTTTCATAAGGAGTAAAGCAGATAAGGGTTTAAAAATCTAACATGCAATAAGGAAAGCATGTATAAAGGAGACAGCCCATTGACGAGGGAACTGAAGGAAAAGGCAAACGAATTTTACCCTGTTCAGAATGGCAGGTTTCTCGTATGCGAGACATTAGAGCAACCCGGTACTGAAATAGTGTTTATTCATGGGAAACGCCAGGTCCCCGGCTGTCTTTTCGGCTGGAATACACTTGAAAAACTGGAGCTCAGGCTTGACAGGAAGTCCATGCAGGTCACCATGACTGCCCCGTGGTACGACGAATGAAGCGACTTCTTTTAGAATTATAGTGGGCCGGGAGAGGATTGAACTCTCGATCTCCGCCTTACTTAAAGCCTCCCTTTTCCTGAAAAAGGCTTATGTAAGGGCGGCGTCATGTATGTCCCCACAACGCGAGTTGTAATACTTCACAGACGCATACCACGTATGCGTCATTCTGCTCGTTGCGGAGCAACCACTAGACCACCGGCCCGGTGATTTAACTTCCTATGTTTATTATAAAAAGGAGTTTTAATTTATTGCCGTCTTCATTAAACTGTTGAATCTTGGCATTTAAATACGTTTTTCGACATGCAGTGGCGCAGTTTTACATGTAAAATCCCCATTAATACATCCCGCCACACCAAGCTTTAAATATATTGATGAACATCAATATGTTATGAGGCACGAGCTTAAGATATTCAAAGCACTGAGTGATGAGACAAGGCTGAACATAGTGGAGTTCCTCCTTGACGGGGAGAAATGCGTCTGCGAGATATTCCCCCATATGAAAAGGACGCAGTCCACCGTGTCAATCCATCTCGGCATCCTGGAGAAGGCCGGGATACTGTCTTCAAGGAGGGATGGGAAGCGAATCTATTACAGAATCAAAGATCCCAAAGTCCGCAGCATTCTAAATGCATTAAAATTGAAATGTTCCGAAGGTGACTAGCATGAAAAAAGAAAATATAAAAAGAATTGTAAAGGAAAACTATGGGAAGATAGCAGAGACTGGCTGCAGCTGCTCGTGCGGTTGCAATAGCAATAACATGAATAATGAACAGATATCAAAGAGCTTAGGGTATTCTGAACGAGATATTAAAGCCGTGCCCGAGGCAAACCTTGGCCTTGGATGCGGCAATCCTACTGCCTTAGGAGAGATAAAGAAAGGGATGATAGTTCTTGATTTAGGCTCTGGAGCAGGGTTTGATTGCTTTCTTGCTGCAAATAAAGTTGGCAAAACCGGGAGAGTAATCGGTGTGGACATGACTGAAGAAATGATAAATAAAGCAAGGGAGAACGCAAAGAAATATGGTTTTGGCAATGTGGAATTTAGGCTGGGGGATATAGAAGAGTTGCCGGTCGACGATAATTCAGTTGATGTCATTATAAGCAACTGTGTCATTAATCTCGCACCTGACAAATCAAAGGTTTTTAATGAAGCTTATAGAGTCCTGAAGAAAGGAGGTAAAATGTTCGTTTCAGATATTGTGCTTTTGAAAGAGCTTTCTGAAATGGATAGAAAAGACGAAAAACTGATTGCCGGTTGTGTCGGCGGGGCGGTCTTAAGAAAAGAATACATAAAATTGATTAAAAATGCCGGCTTTCTAATCAAAATTTTATCTGAAGATAAGGGTATAAGCAAAAGACAATACAGCGATATTCCTCTTGAAAGCCTGAAGATAGCGGCATACAAGCAGAAGATGACTTTGAAGAAATCAACAGGTAGGTGAAATAACATGAAAAAAGAAATACTTGCCATATCCGCATTGATGTGTATAATATTAATTTCAGGGTGCATAAGCCAGAATCAGTCCAGCGCAGAAGATAATGCAGCACCAATTCTGTCAAACAATACATCAGCCGTTCAGAAGATCGAGATCCTGCACTTCCACGGAACCCATCAGTGCTATTCCTGCATAACAGTGGGAAAATACGCTGAAGAGACGGTCAGCACATACTTTACCGAAGAAGTGAAGGCAGGCAAAGTAAGTTTTGCCCACATCAACGTGGACCTTCCGGAAAACAGCGAGGTGGTCGCCAGGTATGGCGCAGCGGGCTCGTCTCTCTGGATAGGCGTTTATGACAAGAGCGGATTCCACGCCGAACAGAACACGAATGTGTGGTATAAGATAGAGAACGAGAGCGATTACAAACAGTATCTGAAGGAAGTGATTGAGAGTAAGCTAAGCGGAGAATGATATGAGCATAATAACCTTCATGGAAATAATGGGGACAAGCGGAATACCTTTAGTAGCTGCATTCTTCATAGGGCTGATGACAGCAATGAGCCCATGCCCCATGGCCACCAACATCACCGCAATAGCAGCCGTTTCCAAAAGAATCGGTGAAAAAAGAAGAACGTTGCTCGTGGGTGTTTCATATACGTTGGGAAGGGCCTTCACCTACGCGGGAATAGCCTCGCTTATAGTATGGGCGGGGTTGAGCTCCCAGTCTTTATCACTCTTTCTCCAGAGCAATGGCGAATCATTCATCGGGCCGTTCCTCATTGTTCTGGGAATACTGATGATTGCCATTGCCAAGTTCCCTGTGATGAGAGGAACAAACAAGCTAAATGCTCTTAAAGAGAATCTCGCTGGCAGGGGATATTTGGGAGGGTTTCTCTTAGGTGCAGTATTTGCGCTGGCTTTCTGCCCGTTCAGCGCAGTGCTGTTCTTCGGGATGCTCATACCTCTGGCCTTGGCTGCAGGCGACGGCATAATGATACCTTCGATTTTCGCGATTGGCACAGGACTGCCTGTGATTATATTTTCCATAATCCTTTCCCATAGTGTCAGCAAGGTGGCAAAAATAATCGGGAAGATTGAGGTAATTGATAAATGGATGCTGAGAGCAGTATCCCTAATCTTTATCATTGTAGGTGTTTATTACACGTTCATAATACATTTTACATGAAAATGCGGTGAATGGGGTTATGACAAAAACAACAGTCACGTGGAACGGTATACCGAGAAGCAGGATAAAATGGCATCCGGCAATAGACTATGAAAAATGCAGCGGGTGCATGTCCTGCGTGAGAAAATGCAGGAACGGGGTGTATTCGGAAGAGGGCGGAAGACCCAAGGTCGTTAAACCGCAGAATTGCGTAGTGGGATGCACCGGGTGCCAGTCGGTATGCCCTAACGGTGCCATCAGCCACCCGCCAAAGGATTATCTGAAGAATCTTTTGAACGGGAAAGAATTCGAGGTTAAATGCTGTCTCGGAGGTGCAAGATGAAAATAACAATAATCGGTTCGGGATGTCATACATGCGAATCCCTTTACAACAAGGTAAAGAAGCTAAAGGAAGCCGGCAAAATAAATGCTGAGATAGAGTACATCAAGGATGTGGGCGAACTGATAAAGAGAGGCATAATGGGAAGCCCTGCGATACTCATAGACGGCAAGCCGGTTTTCGTCGGCTCCCCGGGAAGCGATGAGGAACTGCTCAAAATAATAAAAGGGAGAGGGAAGTGATACCATGAAGGACAGGAACGCATTCATTCTGATAGCAGTCGTTTTCCTGTCATTCTACTTCATGCCTTTAGGGAACGAAATCGTTAACAACGCTATCCTTAGCGGATTCCAGCTGCTTCATGAATACACGACACAGCACGTTCTGACGTGCCTAGTTCCCGCATTCTTCATAGCAGGGGCTATAAGCGTTTTCATAAAGAAGGAAGCGGTGATGAAATATCTCGGAAGAGGAAGCAAGAGGTGGGTATCCTATTCGATAGCATCCATATCAGGGTCGGTTCTCGCCGTCTGCTCCTGCACGATACTCCCCCTTTTCGCCGGGATACGGCAGAGAGGCGCGGGTCTAGGCCCTTCAATAACCCTGCTGTTCTCAGGGCCTGCCATAAACATAGCGGCGATATTCCTCACATTCAGCGTTCTAGGGTTTGAAATAGGGGCTGCAAGGGTGTTTTTTGCAGTATTACTGTCGATTATCGTTGGCGTCTCAATGGCATTGATATTCAGGGAAAAACCCGAAGAGGGGGAGTTCTTTGTGCAAAAAAGCAGGGACCTGAAAGTAAGCAGCAGGGTAATGATGGCCTTTTTCGGCCTGATGGTGATGGTGCTTGTCGTAAACGGCCTCCAGATTGAAGCGGCGCTGAAATTCGGCATTATGGGGCTTTCCGCTCTTGGTGTTGCCCTTATTGCTATTTTCAGGCTCAGCAGGGAAGCTTCAAAGGAATGGCTCGGAGAGACATGGAGCTTTACAAAATTGCTCATCCCCTATCTGTTCATAGGAGTTTTCATCGCAGGCTTCATAATGCCTATCCTTCCGCAGGAAATTATAGAATCTTTTGTCGGCCAGAACACGATAACGGGCAATCTCATAGCATCAATATTCGGAGCATTCATGTATTTCTCAACCCTGACTGAAATCCCTATCATGCAGGCATTGATTGCCAAAGGCATGGCATCAGGTCCGGCTCTTGCACTGCTTTTGTCGGGCCCAAGTTTAAGCTTGCCTAGCATGCTGGTAATCAGAAAGGTTCTGGGGACGAAGAAGACAGCAGTATACGTTTTGCTTGTGATAGTTTACTCAACCTTGGCAGGATTGATTTTTGGCTCGTTGATATGAATGCATGGACAGTTTAGGTATGGCTATTGTATGTTGGTTGCAATTCCACCTATGTTAGTTTTATAATTGTTCCGTATATTTATGCGTTTGACCCCTTGGAACAAGCGGCTGATTAAAAGCATTCATGCGAATTATTTTCATGAAGAGGGATGATCCAAGGACTAGGTGTTTGGCAGGTTATGTCGCAGGGATTGAGATAAGGCCTGCGTTAATGAATGCGGCCGGAGTTTTTCCCTATATTTCTGAATTGGTGAGGCATAAGGATCATTTCGGCGCGCTAGTGACCAAGAGTACGGGAGAGTCTCCGAGGGAAGGCAATGAAACCCCGATAATCGCATATGCCGGAAACAGTGCTTGGGTTAATGCCGTGGGGCTTTCCAACCCGGGATGCGAGGAGACCGGAAGAGAGCTGGGAGAATTCTATCCGCTGGACATTCCTGTAATAGATTCCGTATTCGGCCACAGCGAGGATGAGCTCGTGTATGTGGTCAGAAAGCATGATCCTTACTGCGACATGTTTGAGCTGAACTTCTCATGCCCGAACATAAAGAAGGGGGAGAAGACCGGCATGCAGATAGGAAGGGACGAGGGGCTGGTTCGCAGTTATACGCAGGCCGTCGTGCAGTCGACAAAGAAGCCTGTGATAGTGAAGCCGCCGCCAAGCGTCTACATAGACGACAGGGAAAAAGCGATAAGAATTGCGAGAGCCGCGGTAGATGCCGGGGCAAAAGCCATTTCCGGGATAAACACGATTCCGGGAGGGATTGTCATAAACATAAATGCAAGGCGTCCTGTCCTTTCGGCCACATATGGCGGGGTTTCCGGACCCGGAATAAAGCCGGTGGGCCTCGGATTCATCTATACAATGAGAGAGGAGTTCGGCGATGATGTGTCCTTAATAGGGATGGGCGGAGTGGAGAACGCCCGGGACGTTGTTGAATACGTGATGGCAGGGGCGGATGCAGTTGCCATCGGAACCGGATTCCTTAACATCAACCGGGGAGAGAGCTTTGACGACTATCTTGACTACCTGTTGCATAAACTTCATGAATTGGTTACCTGGGAACTGGGTGCAAATAATTTAATGGAGCTTAAAGGTGCTGCGCATGGAAAGCGATGAACACAGAAAATTCGTTATAGGGAAAATACATGAAAACAAAAAGAGAGATGTGAGACTGTTCACCTTTGAAACCGGAATAAATTCAGATCCCGGCCAGTACGTCTTCGTCTGGGAGCCGGGCGTTTCCGAGAGGCCGATTTCCATAATGGATGGCTTTAGCGTTAATGACTTCAAACTTCTGGTGAAGAAAAGGGGCCCTCTTACCGGGAAGCTTTTCGAAAAGAAAGAGGGTGACCCGGTACTCATGAGAGGACCTTATGGTACACATTTTTTCGATTTCGGCCGGCTTACGCCAGGATATCAGAAAGCGCTTTTTGTGGCCGGAGGCTACGGGATGGCTCCCCTCACTTTCATGGCACAACGCTCACCCTTCAGGACTGAAGATAAAAAAGCAATTGTAGGGTTCGGAAGTTCTGACGACATTGTCCCGGAGGCTCTTGACATTCTCAGGAACCATTGCGGAGAGGTTGTTGTAACCACTGAAGACGGGAGTTACGGCACAAAGGGAAGGGTCACAGACTTATTGGATTCAATCGGACCTCTGGAAAACAGGGTTGTTTACACATGCGGCCCGGAGAGTATGATGAGGGAAGTGGTGGAAAGGTCTTTGAAGGCCGGAGCGAGTCCGGAAAGAATCGAGCTCTCAATGGAAAGGCGGATGAAATGCGGCAAAGGCATCTGCGACAGTTGCGAGGTCAACGGCATCCACATCTGCAGGGAAGGCCCTGTCCTGAACTATGAGACTCTGCAATCATCCGGAGGGTTCCCGAACTACCAAAGAGACAAAACAGGAACAAGAGTACCTGTCGATTGAGTTAACACATTCCACCGGTTTCAACCGGTGGTTATCGCATAATCATCTGATTGCATCGTTATTTTGTCTAATCTGGAACACACTGGCACACCGGGGAACACGGTGGAACAGCGGGATAATTAAAAGCATGTTCCCAAAATCATTTCAGACGGGGGATCCCTTTTTGCGGTGCAGAAAGGAATAGGTGGAGAGATTTTAAACCTTCAGGCATGAGCCTGATGTGGTTTTTCATAATCTCGGGGTGACCATAAAGTCCGCAGAAAGGGATATCCATATCCTGCCAGGCAGCGGTATCTAATTTTTATAAGGCTTACCGGTAAATGAATCTTATCGGGTGGATATATGCCAAAGGACAGGGAGAAGCAGGTTTCCGGGGAGGAGCTCGTGGCGAAGCTCAACAGCCTCCTGACCACCGTATATAAGAGGGAGATGAACAGCTCCGCCGTAAGCGGGAAGCCCCTGGCGATCCAGTTCATGGACATAGACAAGAAGGACCCGAAGCTTGCTGAAACCCTCCTGCGCGACCCCGCTCTGTTTTTCGACATGGCTGAAAAAGCCATGGAGTCCATAGACCTGCCAGCGCCCGTGAAGGTCAAGGTCAAGGACGTCGAGCTGACCAACATCCGTGACCTCCGCTCGCGCCACATAAGCAAGTTCATCTGCATCGAGGGCATCGTCAGGCGAGCCTCGGAGATAAGGCCCGAGATCGTGGAGACCACGTGGGAGTGCCCGGACTGCGGCGAGCTGGTCAGGCAGCCGGCGATAGGCAGCATGATATTCAAACCGTTCCAGTGCTCGAAATGCGGCAACAAAAACGGGTTGAAACAGCTCAGCAAGAAGATGATAGACACGCGTTGGGTCGTTGTGGAGGAGCCTTTCGAGCTAACCGAAGGGGACAGGCCGTCCCAGATAACCGTTCAGCTTACGGACGACCTGCTCACCCCGGACGGGAGGAGGATGTCAGACCCCGGGAACAGGTTGAGAATAACAGGGGTCCTCAAGGAGATGCCGAGGGGCAAGTTTTACTCAGTCAAACTAGACTTCTACATGGAGGCGAACTATGTCGATCCCACTGAATCCGGCTGGATGCACATGGACATCAAGCCTGAGGAGGAAGAGGAGATAAAGAAGATGGCCGCCGACCCGTTGATATACGAGAGGCTCACAGATTCCCTCGCGCCCTCGCTTTACGGCCTGAGGGAGATAAAGGAATCCATAATACTCCAGCTCTTCGGGGGCGTGGCGAGGACGCTCAAGGACAACACGCACTTCAGGGGGGACATACACATCCTTTTGGTGGGTGATCCTGCTTCTGGAAAATCGCAGCTGCTCAAGCTCGTTCCGGAGATCGTTCCGCGCGGCAGATACGTGTCGGGAAAAGGGGTCACTGGAGCCGGGTTGACCGCAACTGTGACCAAAGACGAGCAGTTCATGGGCGGCTGGGTGCTCGAGGCAGGGGCGCTCGTGCTCACGAACAAAGGGTTGCTTTCCATAGACGAGTTCGAGAAGATGAGCCCGGAGGACCAGGTAGCGATGCACGAAGCCCTCGAGCAGGGGACCATATCCATCGCCAAGGCATCCATAGTTGCCACGCTCCCGGCTTACACCTCGGTGCTCGCCGGCGGGAACCCGAAGTTCTCCAGGTTCGATCCCTACATGCCCATAGTCAAGCAGATCACCATCCCTGATACCCTGCTCACCCGTTTCGACCTCAAATTTGTCTTGAGAGACGTTCCGGACAGCGAACAGGACAAGAAGATCGTGGATCATGTTCTCAGGACCAGGATGGACGGCTTCAAGGAGTCCGAGCCGGCCATATCGAATAACCTGATAAAGAAATACGTCGCCTACGCGAAGGAGCATATAAAGCCGGTGCTCGGCGCGGAGACGGGAAAGATGCTGAGGAAGTTCTACATACAGACCAGGAAGAAGGCCGAGGGGACAGGAGGCGGCCCCGTTCCGATCACGCTGAGACAATTTGAGGCGCTGATAAGGCTGTCCGAGGCCTCCGCGAAGATCCAGCTCAGGGACGAGATAAACAGGGAGGATGCACAGCGCGCCATCCGCCTCATGAGAGCCTCGCTCATACAGCTAGGGCTGGAGCCGGAGACCGGGATGATAGACATAGACAGGGCGGAAGGCGCAAGCACCAGCTCCACCGAGAGGTCGAAGATAAGGATAGTCATGGACATAATAAACGAGCTCTCCCAGAAGACCAAGGAGATACCGGTTTCAGAGCTCCAGAAGGCCGCCAAGAAGGAAGG
>Ga0315274_10008284_pt1 | contig 15060 bp, 10 predicted proteins | sample YL17G02_20_MG_FD_203700 | JGI IMG/M metagenome (GOLD analysis project Ga0315274, IMG submission 203700) | Sediment microbial communities from Yellowstone Lake, YNP, Wyoming, USA - YL17G02_20 | ecosystem: Environmental > Aquatic > Freshwater > Lake > Sediment | place: USA: Wyoming | collected... | reverse complement strand
GTTGTTGCCGGGCGCGTCACCTTTCCAACCCGCGAATACGACTGCCCGCCGTCCGCGCTCACCTCCACCGGTCCCCCGTCACGATTCATCACCCTGACGCGATAGAGCTCGCGCGTTTCCGCGGAGCGAGCAGAGGCAGCGGGAAAGAGAAGCGACAGGCAGGCGAGAGCAAGTGCCCAGCACGCGCCGCGCCGAGTCCGCGAAAACACAGTGCCTGCAATGTGTTGGAGGTATCTCATGGCTGTCGGTCTGTTCGCGCTACCTAAGCAAATCGTGAGGCGCGACGGCCTCGATGGCGAGTTTCTCGCCGACCGTCGGCCACCATCCGCAATCATCCACATGTACCAGGTCGAAAAGCATTATCCCATCCGTATGCTCCAGGACAGCCTCGATTGCCCTGCGAAAGCCCTCGGGGTTGCCGCCGTAATCACGCAGGTACAGGCTGCCGTACACGTGGGTGGCGTTTCCTATAGCCTCGCAGGATAACCGGCAGGCCGCCTCCACGGTGGCGCCCTCTGGGCGGCCGAGCGCCCGGGCCTCCTCCCGAGTTGGAATCGGGTAGTAGCAGCCGGTGCAGACGTAATCGAACAGCTCAGCAAAGCCGGTCCTGTTGTAACCGGGCGTCATCCACGGATACCCCGCGTGGAAGTCCCGGCTGCCCCAGTTCACGCCGACGTCATAATAGGACTCGTACCACGAGCCGACGTACACGCCTACTTTCACATCGCTCTTTGCAGCATGTACTACCTGCACCGCCTCTTCCGCAAAGTTGCGAATCTGCAGCGCGCGCCACTCGAGCCATTCTTTGTAGTACCGTCCGGGAACAGGAGGAAGCCACGGCACATCGTTGATAACGAAAACATCCTCGGGCCATCGGAGCAGCCCGCGGCCCAGCCATTTCTCGAAGGACTCGCGGCCCGCATCGCTGAAATCAGCATACAGGTTCGGATAGCGCATCCGGTCGAACACGATGCCGTCAATGTCATACTCAGACACAATCTCCTCGATGATCCGGAGTTCGTAGTTCCTGGCAGGTCCGATAGGGTTCACGAAGATGCCCCATGAAGGCATCTTCGATTGCTCGGCAGACCTGAAGATCGGCTCGGAGTGCCATTTCACTGTATCCCCGGGGCTGACTTCCGCCGCTGAAACGGAAGCAGGGAGCGAGAGAATACTTCCGTCCTGCGGCACCGAGATTTCGACGCCCGACTCGCCCGCGACGCAGGTGACGCAACTGCCCTGAATAGTGATGTACCGCCTGCCCGGTTCAGTCTGGAGAACCTTCCCCGACTTCCGCGTGTAGACAGCAGGCACATCGGATGATTCCCATGGATCGGCCACCTCCACCGTGATTGACGTACTGGGGAACTCGATCGTTCTGATGGTTTCGTACATGGTGACCTGCCACTCGGGATGCTCGTACGCAGGTCCGCGGGCCCACTCGCGATGACCCTCCGAGAACATGTTGATCGCCGCGTGAATGCGGATGCCCTGGGAATGTCCTTCCTCGATTGTCGTCGCCAGAAGATCGAACGATTCAGGGTAGTTCCTGCCGTCCACAATTCCGAGGCGGGGCGCGTACCTGCTCGTGTAGAGCACCTCGCCGCCGAGAGGTTTGACGTCCACCGCCAGCGTGTTGATGTTCGCCCGCTTCGCCTTCCGGACGACGTCCGCAACTCCCGACCGGCTCGCTAGTCGGTGGCAATTTGCCTCAGCGTCACACCAGAGAATTCTTGCCTGGGAAGGCGGATTGTCCATGGGAAGCTGAACCCCTTGTTGAAGACGCGGCGCTCTGCCGGCTACCTGGCCGCAGCCGCTGAGGTAGATCCGCTGGCAGGGCGGATGATCAGAGTCGCCGGGTACGCAGAGCCGGAGAGCGGAATTGTGCGTATGGAAACTACCCTGCTCCTGCCCGCCGGAACGGTCACCCTGGCTATGGTTGCCTCACCTGGGGGCCTCAGGTACTTGATGCGGATCAAGCTTCCGTCCACCAGGAAGACCCCGCTCACAGGACCCGCAGTGGCCTCGAAGCACAGCTCGACAGTGTGTTCGCCGCTGGAAGGATTCTCCAGCGTGGCCTTGATATCGTACGTGACACCGTAGTTTCCGTAGAGCTGCTTGTCCTGGGTGGCGTGCTTCAGGGCATACTTCCCGATCCGCAGGAATACCCACGGCTTTCCGGCGGTGTAAGTCACGTCCAGGTCCTTCACCGGCCCGGGGTAAACGTGATCCGATGGAGCAAATCTCGATGGGTCTATCCCGGCCGCCGACACTGCCATTTCAAGCGGATCCTCGGCGACACGCTGGTCTTCCGGCTTCGCGGTGACGCGAACCGACAGTTCGTCGCCCGAAAGCTGGCGCATCTCCAGGATGCCGCTCGCGGTGTACGAGCGATCAAGAGGCTGACTCACCAGCGCACGGCGCGACCGGGCCGGAATCTCTATCACGCGCCCTACGCCGTTCCGGTGGCTTTCCAGGAACTCCAGCCCGGCTTTGTAGCCAACCGCCACTGTGTCAACCATCGGCTGGGAGATGCCCTCGACCACATGAATGCTCGCCGGAGAGCTCGATGGATTCACCACGTCAATCACGAAGCCGATCCGTCTGTCCATCATGTTCTGGTGGTGGTACAGCAGCCTGATCGCTTCCTCAGTTGAAGACATTCGGCCCGTAAAAAGCGTCTGGTATCTCAGCACCCGCTCGGGATCGTTGCTGTACATGATCCACGACGTAGGCACGCGGGGCAGAGGCTTGTTCTCTACCTCGACCTGTGCAGTGAGTCTTGCAGGTATGTAGTCGCCGCCCGCGACCTCGACCTGGACCGCCGTCCGAATAGTCTGCCCGGGAGCCAGTTCCTGGACTATCGGTTGGTGGCTCAGGGACCGTACTTTCGCACCCGGCTCAAGAGATATTGCCCTGTGTGCTGCATCGGAGGCCGCACGCGAAACCAGCGCCGCCGGAGCATTCCAGCCCGTCACCATGGCCTTTGCCACGCCCGGCACAGCATACGCCGCGTACTTCTTCACCGAAACCTGTACCTGCGCCGTGTACTGCCCGCAGCGGAGGTTGATGCTGGTGTCGCCCACGGAGGCCCCGGTTACGACCAGAGAACCGGGCTTTGCCTGAGCATCCAGGGCAATGACGTTCGGATTCGAAACCTCGGCTGACACCGGATCCGTGAGCAGCGATTCTACGACAACGGTACGTCTCTCCCCAAGCGGCACAGTAAGAGAAGCAGGGCTCGCACTTAGAGGCGGCAGAGACAGCACGTTGCGCAGGTTTTCCACCCACATCTTCGCGAGGTCCACAGGCCGCATCTTGCGCACGCGACCCTCATCAACTGTGGCAATGAGGAGCATGGTATCGCCGACCATCACGTGCGCACTTCTGCCTACCTGCTTGTACCATATCGCCTTCGGGTCAATTCCCTTCTGCGCGAGCGCCGTCAGGCGGGTGACTACTATATTCGCGCGCTCGCTCGGCGATAGAGTTCCGTTCGCGGTCCTGAGGTGGATGGTCTTCCGGTTGTTCACTACTACATGGGCTGTTCCGTCCTTATTTGCCTCCATGCCCACGCGGGTCACAAGGGCACCTTCCGCGGGCGACACCATCATGCCGCCAAGCACGAAGCATACGATTAACAGGTCAGCAAGTCTATGTCGGCGCTGCATTTTGAAGCGTTATACCCTCCCGAACATTTTGTCCAAGTCTCGGTTACTGATACACACGACGATCGGACGACCGTGCGGGCACAAGTAGGGATTGCTCGTCTGCCGCAGATCCGCGAGCAGCCGTGTCATCTCGTCTAATGATAACCGATCTCCGGCCTTCACCGCCATCTTGCACGCGGTCGTCGTAATCACTGCCTCGCGGTGGATCATCAATCGTTTAGCCACTGTCAACTCCGTGAGCTCTTCGATCGTGTCCCGCAGAATCTGCTCGTAGTTCTTCTCCGCGATCAACGCCGGGACCGCGCGCACCACGAACGTATCCTTGCCGAACGGCTCCATCTCGAAACCCAGCGACTGTAGATCTTCCAGCTTGTTCTCCAGCACCAGAGCTTCCCGGCGGCCTAGAGACAGCGTGAGCGGCACTACCAGCCGTTGAACCTGGACCTCACGGCCCATGTCTGAGAGCTGGTCGTACAGGATCCGTTCGTGAGCCACGTGCTGGTCTATCAGCAGGATTCCCTGCGCGCTCTGTGCAACTATGTACATGTTCCGGGCCTGAACCAGTACAGACGCCCCGCCGAGCGGATCGTCGGCCGATGCCCCCCGGACAGCATCCGAACCCGACATCGCCTCCCCGGACTGAGGAAACGGCACAGAATCCTGGCCCAGCTTCCTGGCCAGTGCATCTCGGAAGGCATCAAGTTCCGTGGCGGCGGCCGGCGCTGTGCGTGCAGCTGGGAGCTCAGCCTGCGCGAACGCCGGTCTCTCAACAGGACGCGCGACAGTCGGCAGCGAGTCCAGGCCGGTCGGCCCGACTGCCGCGGACGCCAGAGCGTCGCGCACGCAGGTAGCGAGGAGATTGTGAACCTCCCATTCTTTCGCGAACTTTACCTCGATCTTCGTGGGATGGACGTTGACATCAATGAGGTGCGGATCGAGTTCGATGAAACCGACGAAGAAAGGAAACCTTCCCTGCGGGAGGATGCCTCTATAGGCGTCGTCCAGCGCATGGAACAGGTTCCGGTTGCGAACGAATCTTCGGTTGACGAAAAAAAGCTGCCCGGAACGGTTTCCCTTCGAGTACGACGGGCGCGATACACAGCCATGCACGCTGTATGGACCGGATCGCCCCTGGACCTCAATCACCGCTTCCGCGGCATCTCTACCGAACACCGTCAGAATGGCGTCCTGCAGGCGGCTCGAGCCCGGCGACCTGAATATCTGACGCTCGTTGTGAACGAGCGTCATGTCTACCTCAGAGTGCGAGATGCCGAATCGGTTGACAAATTCAACTACGTGGCCGAGCTCCGTCTGAGCGGTCTTGAGGAACTTCTGTCGGGCCGGGACGTTGTAGAACAGCTCGCTCACCGAGACGGACGTGCCGACCGGAGCGCCGATATCGGAAACCTCCGAAATCTCTCCGCCTGCACAGACGACCGATGTGCCACAGTCGTCGCCGTCGCGCCGTGTGACGATCTCCATCCGGGACACTGACCCGATGCTCGGGAGGGCCTCCCCGCGGAATCCAAGCGTGCGTATCGAGAACAGGTCGTCCGCGCACGAAATCTTCGACGTGGCATGCCTCTGGAGCGCCAGGACCGCGTCCTCGCGTGACATGCCGACCCCGTTGTCCGTCACGCGGATCAGCCGCTTGCCGCCGTCCACGAGCTCGATCCTGATCTCGTCCGCCAGGGCGTCCAGCGCGTTCTCGATCAGCTCCTTGACGACGGAAGCAGGCCGCTCGACGACCTCACCCGCCGCGATCTTGTTCGCCGTATCCTCGTCCAGGACGTGGATTGTGGGTTCCGCTCTCTCCTGTTGCATCATCCTGCCTAACGCTGCTATTCCTTACCCTGCCTCAGCCTGTTCTGCATGTCGTACAGCTTCGTCAGGGCCTCGATCGGCGTCATCGTGCTGACATCCAGCTTTTCGATCTCAAGCAGCACGGGATGCGGCTCCGCCTCGAACAGAGTGAGCTGCAGCTTCTCGGTCTTTGCCGGGATCTTGCCGCCGCTGCCGAGCATGCCTTTCGTAGCCCCGTTGCTCTCGAGCTGCCAGAGGACCTCCTGTGCCCTTTCGATCACCTGCTGAGGAAGACCGGCAAGCCGCGCCACCTGTATGCCGTAACTTCGATCGGTGCCGCCCGGCATGATCTTCCGCAGCCAGATTATACGGTCTTCGTCCTCCTTGACCGCTATGCGGTAGTTCTTGATGCCTGGGAACGCGTCCGCCAGGTCGTTCAAATGATGATAATGCGTCGCGAAAAGCGTCTTCGCTCCGATGTGCTCGATGTATTCCGCGACCGCCCAGGCGATTGAGAGGCCGTCGAACGTGCTTGTCCCGCGCCCGATCTCGTCCAGGATGATCAGGCTGCGGTCGGTCGCATTGTTCAGGATGTTCGCCGCCTCGTTCATCTCGACCATGAAGGTGCTCTGGCCGGAGTAAAGCTCGTCGTGCGCCCCGACCCGCGTGAATATCCGATCCACGGTCCCGATCTGCGCCGAGTCAGCGGGCACGAAGCCGCCGATCTGCGCCATGAGGACGATCAGCGCCACCTGCCGGAGATAGGTGGATTTGCCTGCCATGTTCGGCCCCGTGATGATCAGCAGCTGATTCTCCCCGCAGTCGAGCTGGCAGTCGTTCGGCACGAAAAGCTCGCCGGTCTGCAGCCGCTCGACGACCGGATGCCGTCCGTTCTTGATGCTGATCCCGGTTCCCGTGTTGATCTCCGGCCTGACGTATCGGTTCGCAGCCGCAACCTCGGCCAGCGAGCAGAGAACGTCAATCTGCGCCACGGCGCGTGCCGCCGCCGTGAGCTTTTCGGCCTCCGCCGCAACCTGCTCGCGCACGGCACAGAAGATCTCGTACTCCAATTGCGTGGACTTCTCCTCCGCTCCGAGAACCATCGCCTCGTACTCTTTGAGCTCGGGCGTGATGAACCTTTCCGCGCCGACCATCGTCTGCTTGCGGATGTAGTTCTCCGGCACCAGCGACAGATTGGACTTGCTCACCTCGATATAGTAGCCGAAGACGGAGTTGTAGCCGACCTTGAGGCTCTTGATGCCGGTGCGCTCCTTCTCTTTGGCTTCCAGGCCGGCGATCCATTCCTTACCGTTCCTGCTTGCAGAGCGCAGGGTATCGAGGTCCGCGTTGAAGTCCGGCTTGATGAGGCCGCCCTCGCGCAGTGTGAGCGGCGGCTCCTCGACGATTGCTGAGGAGATCAGCTCGGGAACGCGCTCAAGCGACGCCAGGTGTTCGCTGAGCGAGCATATCGTCCGGTTTTCCGAAGCGGCAAGCGCGGTTTGAAGCTCGGGCAGCGATTGCAGCGAGTTCCTGAGCGCGATCAGGTCCCTGGCGTTTGCGGTTCCCGTCACTGTCCGGGAGGTCAGCCGCTCAAGGTCGTAGATGCCGGCCAGTATCTCCCTGACGCGCGAGCGCATCATCAGGTTCCCGTTGAAATCCGCGACCGCATCCAGCCTGGCCTCGATGGCCTTCACATCGAGCAGGGGCTGATCAAGCCATCTTCGAAGGAGCCGCGCGCCCATCGGCGTGACGGTTCGGTCGAGTATCTGGAGGAGGCTCTTGCTCCGCGCACCGTCGAACATTGACTGGGTCAGCTCCAGGTTCCGGCGTGCGGCGGGATCCAGCACCATAAAGCCGTCCGTGGAGTACGTTGCAAGGGAGCGAACCTGCTGCAACGCGGCAGGCTGGGTGCTCTCCAGGTACTTCAACACGACGGCCGCGGCGTCAAGGCCGGCGGTGTAATCATCGCATCCAAAGCCGCGCAGCGATGCGGTCCCGAAGTGCTTCAGCAGGATGTCTCTCGCAGACACAAATTCATCTATGGAGAACGGCGTAATTCGGGCGTTGGATACTTCCTGTATCCGCGCCGTCAGATCGTTCGGGTCTTCCGGGACCAGGATTTCCGCCGGGGCAAGTCGTCCGATTTCGTCCAGTAGACGCTGTTCCGCGCCCTGCCCGGACATCTCGGTAACCAGAAACTCGCCCGTGGAGATATCAGCTAGAGCCAGACCAAAAGCGTCCTGCCGACCTGCCGGCGCGACGAGGAAGTTGTTGCTGCCCGGCTCCAGCATGGAGTCCTCGAGAACCGTTCCGGGAGTCACAACTCGAGTAACCTCGCGCTTCACCAGCCCCTTCGCCAGCTTCGGGTCCTCGACCTGATCGCAGATAGCCACGCGATATCCCCTGCTGATCAGGCGGGCGATGTAGCGATCCACAGAGTGATAAGGTACCCCGCACATGGGAATCCGGCCCGACAGTCCTGCCTCACGCGAAGTGAGCGTGATCTCCAGCTCCCGGGCGGCGATCTTCGCATCGTCGCCGAACATCTCGTAGAAGTCCCCCAGCCGGAACATCAGGATGACGTCCGGATGCTCCTTCTTGATCGCCGTATACTGCTGGAGCATTGGGGTGAGTTTCGAAGTCATGGTTCTGCCAATTCCCCGGTGAATCCCCACGGATGGGCCTTTTGGGCGCGAATCATCACCAGTCGCTCTGCAATCTCGGGCCCCGCCGGGAAGTTCACCGTCTTGTTCGTCCTGGTGTAGCCGGTCATTTTCGCCGGGTTCTTCTCGCTGGGGCCTTCCACCAGGACCTCGAAGAGCCTGCCGACTTCAGCCTGGTTCCTCTCAAGCGTGATGGCGTTCTGACATGCAATGAGCTCGCGCAATCGGCTGAGCCTGGTCGGACCGTCAATCTGGCCGTCCATGCAGGCGGACGCTGTACCGGGCCTCGCATTGAACGCGAACATGAAAGCTGCGTCGAACCGGATGGCCTCGACGGTTTTCAGCGTATTCTCGAACTGCTGCTCGGTCTCGCCGGGGAATCCCACCATCACATCGGTGGTCAGGCTGATCCCGGGAACGCGGCCTCTGAGTTTCTCCACCAGAACCATGTAATGGTCCACGGTGTACCCGCGTCCCATCCGGCGGAGAACGTCGTCGTCGCCGGCCTGGAGCGGCAGATGAAGATGCTCGCACACCTTCGGCAGATCCGCGATCGCCTCGATCAGCCGGTCGCTCAAGTCCTTCGGATGCGACGTGGTGAAGCGTATCCGCTCCAAACCAGGGATATCGTTCAACTGCCCCAGCAGAGCCGCGACGTCCAATCGCCGCGTCGCCGTGTTGCCCTGTCCCCCCATCAGCGGGCAGTAGCTGTTCACATTCTGCCCGATGAGCGTGACCTCCCTGCATCCCTTGGAGGCCAGTTCTGCAACCTCAGCGACTATCTCTTCAGGCGGGCGGCTTCGCTCCGGGCCGCGTGCGTATGGAACCACGCAGTAGGCGCAGAAGTTGTTGCAGCCGTACATCACCGGCACGAACGCCTTCAGGCCGGCCTTGCCGATGAACCTGGGCGTATGCGAGATGCCGTTCGAGCAGGCTCTGTCCGGCAGCTTGAGTGCAGCGGCGTGTCCCCTGCCCTGCCTGGCCTGCTCGATAAGCGCCGGCAGCTCGTGGATGCTCGCCGTGCCCATCACCAGGTCCACATGAGGCGCGCGCCTGAAGAATGCCTCGCCCTCAATCTGGGCCGTGCAGCCGCACACGCCGATGATGAGGCCGGGCTTCTGCATCTTCAAGCGCCGAAGCTCGCCGAGCTTGCTCATCACCTTCTGCTCGGGCTTGGCCCGAACCGAGCACGTATTCAGCAATATGATATCCGCGTCCGATTCCTCCGAGGTCTGCCGGTATCCCATCTGCTCCAGCAGGTTCGCCATCTGCCGGGAGTCGTCCTCGTTCATCTGGCAGCCCCAGGTCAGGATCATAAACGCGGGTTGATGGCCTTCCATTGGGTTTGATCCGTCCTTTCGCACCGTCAGCGACCTATCAATTCTAGCCGAAAACCATGCCCGAAATCAAGCAGCGAAAAAGGCCCCGAGGTAATCCCGGGGCCTTTAGCCATGCGTGTGAGAAGGCTTGACAAACCCTCACCCTGGCCCTCTCCCAAAGGGAAAGGGAGGTCTATGCCTAGTAAATCAACATTGCCTCCTCGACGGGGAAGAAGTCGTACGTCCTGTGCGTCGAGAAGCGCGGGAGCATGAAGGCAACCGCGCGCTTGCAGCCGGCAATTCCACCCCGAACCTGCGTCAGGCCGGTGTAGTACTCGTTGTACCGGAACGACGAGACCTCGCCCCGGAACAGGGCGTGCTTCGCGATGCCTTCCTTCCAGACATCGTAGGTATCCGTCACGTCCATGTAAACGTTCGGCTCGAACTCCAGCGCGTCTTCCCAGTTGTCGGCGAAGTAGAGCTGCTTGATCCCATGAGCGGGGAGCGCGCGCTTGATCCCCGGAACGGCGGCGTAGAAAATGCCTTCCACGACGTTGTAGTGCGTGTTGATGTGATCCTTATGGAAGCTGCCCTTCCAGTGCGTGATCACGATATCCGGCTTGAGCTCGCGGATAACGTCCGCGAACATCAGCTTGCTTTCCTCGTTCAGATAAGTTTCCCCGTCCTTGAAGGGCATGATCCGCACGTCACAGCCCCAGAGCTTTGCGGAGGCGGCAGTCTCCTCGCGCTTCTGCTTTTCGTAGACCTCCGGGCTCAGCGTCGGATGCCCTTTCTCGCCGGGGGTGACGTGGACGATGGTCGCCTTGTGACCCGCGCGGGTGTACTTTGCGAGCACGTGCCCGCATGTGATCTCGGCGTCGCCGATGTGCGCGCCGAAGTAGACTACGTGCAGCTTATCTGCCATGACTTCTTTCTCCTTTTGATGTCCGGTTTGAGAACACAGAAGCACAGAAATCCACAGAAACACAGAAGCGCAGTAAAACGTAAAGATGGCAGGTTATTCCGAGTTACGTTTTACGCTTCACGCATTTCCTCTGTGTTCTGAATGTGCTGCTCATGCTCGGCGGCGAGACACAGCGCGCCGATAAGGCCCGCCTTGTTTCCCAGGACTGCCGGTTCGATCCGCACGGATGCAGCGGACACCGGCTGCGCGTGTGCCTTCGCGATCTCCGCGATCGGCTTCAGCAGGATATCGCCGGCCTCGCCTACTCCTCCGCCGATGATAATGACCTCCGGGTTCAGCAGGCTGATCGCGTTGGCAACGACAATTCCGAGGTAACGAGCCGTGTACTGAACCACCTGCAGCGCGGGTTCATCCCCGGCGGCAGCGGCCTCGAACACGATCCTGGACGTAATGGCTTCGGCCTTGCCACCGGCGAGTTTCAGCATCAGGGTGCTCGGGTTCTGTTCCGCGGCCTGCTGTCCGCGCCTTCCTATTCCCGGCCCGGCTGCGAGGTATTCGGCGCAGCCGCCGCTCGCATACTCCTCGCGGAACAGGCAGTCCTCGCCGATGACGAACCATCCGACGGCTCCGGCCACTCCGCCGCTGCCCTTGTAAAGCCGGCCGTCAATGATCATGCCGCCGCCGATGCCCGTGCCGACCGCGATGAGCATGACGTTCCGCGCGCCTTTGCCCGCGCCCTGCCACCACTCGCCAAGCACGGCGACATCAACATCGTTCTCGACGAGCACGGGGACGTGGAAGAGGCCGCTCAGTTGCTGCCCGAGTGGGATGTTCCGCCAGCCGGGAAGGTTCGGCGCCCAGACCACGAGTCCTGTCTCGCTCTCCGTGATTCCGGGCACACCTATGCCTATGCAGGCGAGCTCGCCGTCGCCAGTGCACCGATCCAGCAATTCCCGCGTGATCGAACTGAGCTGGTTGACGCACGACTCCGGCGACTCGGTATCGGTCGGCTGCTCGATCCTGTGGAGGACGACCCCTTCCAGATCCGCAATACCCGCGGACACTTTCGTGCCGCCGAGATCTATGCCTACTACGAGTCTGCGTGCCAACCCTGCAGTCCACCCTTGCGCATCATCGCATACGAGCGAGTCTCCTTCATACCGTTCTTGCGGTAGAAGCGGGCAGGAATCGGTTCGTCGGCCCAGCCGAACCAGACGGTCGGATGGCCGTTGTCCTTGATGAGCTGCACGCACTTGTGGAAGATAACCGTTCCGATCTTCCTCGATCTCAGGTCGAAGCGTACGAAGAACGGCCCGAAATGCGCCTCCTCGTAGTGGCAGTAGCCGACGATCTTGCCGTGCATCTTGGCGGTGAAGAAGCGCTTGTGGTTCTCCGGCTTGCCGTTCATGACGATGTCAACGTGACGATACCAGTCGCCCGGGAAATTGTGCCAGAGGAACTCGAGCAGGTTCTTCTCCTCACCGAACTCCAGCGGCTGCACGGTGATTCGTTCACTCGCGAGCTGCGCCTCCATCTTCTTCACGTCTTCGGGGTAGCTGTAGTCGGCGAGCGGGCGCTCCATGTGGTGAGCGAGATGGGAGATGTAGAACCCGTGCTTCTCCAGGAGCTTGACGGCTTCCGGATATGCCCTGATATCCACGCCCGGGAAGAAGTACTTCGGCGAAGAGCCGGTCAGTCCGCAGACGTATATCGTAGACCTGTTCTTCGATTTGATGAAGTTGACACAGTGCTGGATGAGGGCAGTTCCGACGCCCTGCCGCTGGCAATCGGGATGGACCGCAAAGGCGGTTATCCAACCGCGATCGAGCTCGTACCCCCTGCCATCGTTCGGTGTTCGGCGCACAGACGAGATCGCGAAGCCGACCATCTTCCCGTCTACTTCCGCTATTGGGCACCCGGCCGGGTCCAGGTTGGGATCGCCGGTGATCTTCTCGTCGTAGGTCTCATCCGTGATCGGATCGGCAGTAATACACAGATTCCAGAGATCCATCAGCGCCTTCCGGTCCGCCACCGGATCAAACTGCCGCAGTTCGACGTTCATTACCTGTAAGTACCTCCTTATGAAAGTGATTGATGAATCAAGAATGCCCCGACTCAAGCGGGGCATCTAGTACGTCACACTACACGTTCTTCAGACGCCGTTTGAATTCCTGAGTACCGATCTCTACCAGGTCCTCGGCGGTCTGGTCGCCCTTCACGTTCAGCGTTGCGTTCACGAACAGCTTGACTCCTCGGTCCACCAGGTTCTTCGCCACCTGGGTGACTACGGCATTCGCCACGGTAATGAAGCCCAGCGTGGAGCCCGGCCCGACCTTCTGCTCCAGACCGGGAACGTCAATCATCGAATCGCCAAAGGGCACGCAGCTGTCAATCACGATGTCCGCGACCTCGAACAGCCTCTTGCCGGATGAGTGCCGGGACGTGGTCGTCCTCGAATGCTCCAGCGATGTCGTCGCTACCACAGTCGCTCCCTGCTCCTTCGCAGCCAGCGCCACGTCAATAACGACGCAGTTGATTCCCGAGTGGGAGAATATCCACATGACATCTCGCGGGTCGAGATCGTAGTTCTGCATGATGACCTTGCCGTAACCCTCGACGCGCTCGAGAAAGCAGAACTGTCTCACGCCGCTGTCACCGACGACGTTGGTGAAGTACGTAAGCGCCATTTCACTGATAGGGTGGAAGCCGACGAAGCCACCCGTCCTCGGGTATATCTCCTCCAGGGGTATATGCGCATGGCCTGCGCCGAACATGTGAACCCATCGCTCCTGTTCTATCGCATTCGCCATCACGTCGGCAGCCTTCAGAATACTCCCGGCCTGGGTCTTCTCGATCTGGTCCATGATCTCCTTGGCCTTCGCAATCCACCTGGACCCAAACATATCCATACCAGCCACTCCTTCGTACTAGACTATGAATGCTTCCGCGGCCCCGGCCGATTGACGGACTCGCTCGTCAGGCAGCACGGACACCGTCCTCCTTTATACCACACGCCAACCCGTCTGTCAATCGCTTTTGGGCCGGTTTCGCGCAAAAAACGAGTGATGTAAACGATTCCAGACAGTCGGCCCGTCCGCAGATGCCCCATTTATGAGGGCCTATCTCGACGGGATCTCCTCGCCTCAGCCAACGCCTTTAGCTGGTGGACCACGGCCATGTCTACCGTGACGTGACCGATCGGGATCGTCTTCATGTTATCAGGGCCATGGGAGTCCGAACCACCGGTCGGCACGAGGCCGCAGCGCCGTGCGATTTCCATGTAGTGCTGCGTCTGGGAGGCCGAGTGATCGCTGTGGAAAACCTCTATTCCCTGCATATCGGAGCGTACGAGTTCCGGTATCAGTTCGTCGTGCTTGCTGATGCCCGGGTGAGCCAGGACCGCGACGCCTCGCGCTTCGTGAATCATGCCAACCGCCTGAAACGGCGTCAGCTTGTGCCGCTCGACAAATGCGGGCGCGCCCCGCACCAGGTACTTGCCGAACGCGCCATTCAGCGTTGAGGCACCGCCCGCCTCCACGATGGCTCTGGCGATGTGAGGCCGGCCGATAGCGCCCTTGCCCGCGATGGCCTTGACTCTGTCCAGGGTGACATTCAAGCCCAGCTGATTCAGGCGCTCCACGATGCGTGCCGCGCGTTCCATCCGCGCCTGACGCAGCCGTTCAAGATGCGCGCCGAGGGCACTCGATTCGTGGTCAATATAATAGCCCAGCAGATGTACTTCGTCGTTTTCGTAATCGGTGTTGATCTCGACGGCAGGCACCACAAGGACTCCTGTACCCACAGAAGAAGCCAAGGCAGGCGCGACCCCGGCGATCGTATCGTGATCGGCGATCCCCACAGCCGCGAGCCCAAGCCGGTCCGCCTCCCGAACCGTTTGCTCGGGCGTAAGCGTCCCGTCGGAAGCTGTCGTATGAACGTGTAAGTCAGCCAAGTGGCGCGTGGCTTTTCCCATCTTTGACTCTTCGCGTGTCCGTCACTCGCGTGAGACCGACCTGCGCAGTCACCCCGCGATGCCGGCAAACGCGTGTGAGCAGTTTAGCATGACGGAGGCATGCAGTCAATCCGGGAGAAAAAGCTTGCATCCCCGCCCTTGCTGGTGTAGAATGAGCACTGCCGATGGATGCGAACAAGGACTTAGAGTACTGCGCCCTGGACGTGGGAGACGCTTTCCTGGAAGAGATGGCCCGCAAGAGCGGCGAATCGCCCGGCGAAGTCGTCATGGTCATCCGGCGTCCGGGAGACACGGTATTACTCGTGACCAAGGAGTTCTATCCGGCGGGAGTCTACCGCCTTCCAAGCGGGCAGATGAAAGAAGGCGAGCGCCCTGAGGAAGCCCTGAAGCGTGAGGCGAGCGAGGAAACGGGACTGCAGGTGCGAGTCCGCCGGCATCTCGGCGCAATCCGCTGCTCGTTGAGAAGCCGGCACAGGAGCACGGACTACCTCAGCCATGTCATGCTGACCTCAGAGACTGCGGGGCAGCCCGCGCCCCGGGACATCGAAGAACGCATAACCGGCTTCCGCGAGGTAGATCCCTGTGCCCTGCGGGACATTGCCGGACAGCTAAAGCAACTCCCTGAGCCTTGGAGCGATTGGGGGCGGTTCAGGGCGCTGGCACATGAGTTCGCATACCGGATACTGTGTGCGCGGTCGTCCATACA
>Ga0315274_10008281_pt1 | contig 15063 bp, 6 predicted proteins | sample YL17G02_20_MG_FD_203700 | JGI IMG/M metagenome (GOLD analysis project Ga0315274, IMG submission 203700) | Sediment microbial communities from Yellowstone Lake, YNP, Wyoming, USA - YL17G02_20 | ecosystem: Environmental > Aquatic > Freshwater > Lake > Sediment | place: USA: Wyoming | collected... | reverse complement strand
AGCGGTGGTGGTGGGTGTCGCCGACGCGGTAGCGGAGGCGCCAGGTGTGGTCGGTGCTCAGGAACATCACGCGGCCGAGGGCCGCCTGGTGCACGGCGATCAGGGCGCGCTCGCGGACGAACTGCCTCCGCTGCTCCAGCGTCTTCTCGTCGGGCACCTCCTGCTCCGGCTTCGCCGTCAGGAAGTCCGGCGGGCTGGGGGGCATGGCGTAGGCGAGGACCATGGCGCCCTCCTTCGCCGTGGTGCCCGGATGGCGCCAGCGGATGTCGGGGAGGGACTTCCACACCTTCAGGTTCTCATCGGGCAGCTTGTCATCGGGGTCCACCTTCAGTTGGGTGACCACGTGGTCGCGTCCCTCGGGGGTGAGCTCGACGTGGAAGCGCTCCTCGGGCGAGGCGGCGTAGGCGTCGGGCTTCTCCTCGGCCTTGAAGGTGACGGGGAGGAGCTCGGCGAGCGGGGTGTTGCCGTAGGCGTGGGGCATGTAGCGGGGGCCGGCGATGACGATGAGGGTGCCCGCGCGGTCCTCGACGAACCGCTTGAGGGCCTGGAGGTCGGGGTCGCGGAGGGCGGCGGGCTCGACGTCGCCGAGGATGATGACGTCGAACTTCATCCACTCGGCCTCGTTTTCGGGCAGGGCCGTGGCCTCGGGGCTCTCCTTGGGCCGTGCGGCGGAGGCGTGGACTTTCGGGCGGGGCGGCTGGCCGGGGATTTCGTCGGGGCGGAGGACGACGTATTGGAGCTTGACGGTGCGGTCGCGGCTGGCGAAGAGGTTCTTGAGGTAGCGGAACTCCCATCGCGGCCGCCCCTCGATGAGCAGCAGCTTCGTCTGGTCCTGCGTCACGCCGACGGAGAGGGAGCGCTCGTTGTTGGAGGTCAGCACCTCGCCCTCGATCTCCTCGATCTTGACGCGATAGGCGTGGAGGCCGGTCTCCTTCGGCTCGTCGGCGAGCCGGACGCGGGTGCGCAGCTTGTCGCCCTCGACCCTCACCTCCTCGGAGTCCACCGGCTGGTCGCGGTCGTAGAGGGTGACGCGGACGGTCTTTCCGGCCAGCCCGTCGAGCTTGAGGTCGGCCCGGATGTACATCTTGTCCTTCGAGAAAACGGCCTCGGGGGCCTCGAGGCCGACGACGGCGGCGTCGGTCGTCGGCTTGACTCCCCCGCCGAAGATGATCGGGCAGATGGGCACGCCCCCGAAGGACTCGATCTCGGGGGCCTCGGGGGGACCGAGGGTCTGCCGGATGGGCGCCATGGCGAACCGGCGGGCGATCGGCTCGACGGCGGCCGGCGCGTTGTGCTGTCCGTCGGTCAGGAGCAGGACGCCGGCGAGGCGGTCGGCCGGCAGGTCGGTCATGACCTTCTCGAGAGCGGCAGCGAGGTTGGTCTCCTGCTGCTCGGGCGGGAGCGCCGCGGCGTCCGCCTCCGCGTTGCTGTCGTTCGGCCCTTCGTCGAGGCCGATCTCGGTGGGCTTGGCCGCGAAGGTGTAGAGCCGGACTCCGTATTGGGCCTGGAGGTCATGGAGAAGGCCGCGGCGGGCCTTTTGCGAGCCCTGCCCCCTCGCGGCGCCGAACAGCAGCTCGCGTGCCAGGCCGAAGCGGCCCCTCGAGGCGACGGCGTCGATCTTGGCCCGCTCCTCGGGGCTGAGGGAGGTGTAGAGGGCCTCGTCGAGCGCCTCGCCGGCCGCGACCACCTTGGGCTCGAGCTTGGCGAGGGCCTCGGAGGCCCGGCGCAGGAGCTCGATGAGCGGCTCGGGGTCGCGCGCGACGCTGGGCAGCCTCGCCTCGGCCATCATCTCGGCGCCCTGCGCGACACGGTCGTGGACTTCAGTGGCCAGGCTGTCCTTGAGGCTCGTGAGGCTGGCGGTTGCCCGCGGGTCGAGCGGGATCTTGCCCGCGAGGGGTTGGGCGAGGGCGTTCGTCTGCTCGGCGACGGCTTGCTGGACGGCGGCGAGGGACTCGCGGGTGGCCCTGCGGCGGGCTTCGAGCTGCTTCTGGCGCGCGTCGGGGCTGGCCTCGCGCAGGGAGGCGAGCCACTCCACCTGGACGGCGAGCTTCTCGCGGGCGTCGCGGAGGGCCTTCGCCGTGTGCTCGAGCCGCCAGGGACGAGCCGGCACGCCGCCCAGGAGCCGCTCCGCGAGGCGGACCCTCTCGCCGGGCGCCATCCCCTTGTCGGGCACGCGCATCGAGGCCGAGTCGTCGAGGAGCACGGCCACGTACCGCTGGAGCGACCTCCAGGATTCGACGGAGCGGACGGGCTTGGCGAGGATGGCCACAACCAGGAGGGCAATGGCGACGCGCAGAGCGGCCAGGGCGTGCCCGACGCGCCGCGGCACGACGCGCCGCTCCAGAGCGTACAGGAGCAAGAGCGCCTCGACCACGACGGCGCCCAGGATGGCGATGGGCCACAGCGGCCATTCGGTCGCGAAGACGAGCCAGCGCTGCGCCGCCTCCATCACGACCAGGCTCGCCACGAACCCCACCAGCGGCCCCGCCGCGAGCAGGGCGCCCTTCGCCCACAGCGCCGTGGCCCTTCGCCGCCACAGATGCACCCCCACCCAGGCCGCCACGAGGGCCAGCGCCGCGAGGCACGCCAACGGCGTCGCCAGGTGGAAGGGCAGGATCTTTTGCGGCACCAGCATCGGGTTCATGAGGCGCGGGACACCTTATGAGGGGCGGGGGGAAGAAGGGACCTAAAGGACCGAAGGGACCCAAAAAAGCCACGCCTGGGAGCGGTGCCTTTGGTCCCTTTGGTCCTTTTGGTCGTTTCCACCCTCTGCCACATCACCCACCCCCTCCTCGTTTCGAAGCCGCTGCTTCCGACTCCACCGTCGCGCTCGGCAGCGCAAGGAGCTGGGCCGCCCGCTCGCGGAACGTCTGCACGTCCACGGCCTCCAGGCCGAAGACGACCGTCGGGGCCGCGCCGAGCCGCCGCTGGATGGCGATCCAGCGCGTCACGGCGACCTCGGCGAGGAGGACGAACACTGCGCCCAGGATGAGATACTTCCACAGTTCCTGGCCCGGCACACCGCCCGCCACCGCGGCGGTCAGCTCGTCGGTCCGATCGGTCACGAAGAGGTCCACGTGCTGGCCGGCCGCGGCCACGTCGGCCTTCGTGAGCGTGTCGAGGAAGCTCTCCTCGACGCGGCTGAGGGCGACGAACGGGATGCCCTTCCCCTCCGCGCCCTCCGGGGCATAGCGGCTCGCCAGGTCGGGCGGCAGGACGAGGGTGTAGAGCCCCGGCTCCTGGGTGTCGGCGAAGCGCGCGCGGAGCGTGCCGTTGCCGCTGGAGAGCTTCGCGGTGGCGCGCCGCTGCGAAGGGGTGATGACCTCGGCGACCCGGCCGCCCTCGCCCCCGGGGGTCGGGCCGGCCGCCCGGCTGTGAAGCTCCAGGGCCACTTCGGCGCCGGGCGTCACGTTGGCGTCGAGCATCATGGGCGCGGCCAGGTAGTAGACCGTCTCGTGGAGCATGGGGACGAACGACTTGAGGGCGGGGAGGTTGCTCCCGGCGTGGTCGAGGGAGGTGGCGGTGAGGAGGACGTAGCCCTTGCCGAGCTTGCGCTCGACGAGGAAGGGCTCGTCCGTGCTGAGGCGCCCGCCGACGCGCACCTCGGAGTCCCTCTCGTCCGCCTCGAGCTTCCAGTACGACTTGACGAGCGCGAGGCCGGCGTCCGACTGCTTCGGGTCGGACAGAAGCTGGAGGGCTGGGTGGCTGAAGGACTTCGGATCGAGGCGGACGGGGGTCTCTTCGACCTCGCGTCGGGCCGTCAGCCTCGCGGGGACGACCATCTGGCCGCCCGGCGTCGTCCAGACGTCGTTGTAGAAGCTCGGCTTGGCCCGGGCGCCGGGGGCGATGAGCACCCCGCCGCCCGCCTGCACGAAGCTCATCAGGTCCTTGGCCACGGCGGGCGGGAGCTCCGGCACGTTGGCGAGGATCACGGCCCCGTACTCGTGGAGACTCCCCACGGAGGCGATGCCGGGCGCGGGGACGACCTTCGGCTCGACCAGGTAGCGAAGGTCATCGGCGTCCTTGATCGCCTCAGCGTCGGGCTCCGCGTCCGGCTTACCCTCCCGCGGGCCTTGGAGCCCGCGGGAGGGAGCGTCATTCGAGCGGGGCGTGAGGGCCAGCTCGACGAAGGCGGCCGCGCCGCCGAGCGGCCGGTCCGACGGCACCCCGTCCACCACCAGCACGGAGAGCTTGCCGATGACGTTGAGGACCCGCGAGCCGGCATTGTCCGCCGGGAGGTCATCCGGCAGGAGCACCTGCGCGGAGACGAGCCGCGGCCCGGCGTGCTTGAAGCGATGCTCGAAGCGGAAGGTCTCCGCGGCCCGCGGCGGGATGTCGGTCACGCCGCGCTCGGTGGCGACACTCGCGCCGTCCACGACCAGCTCGACTCCCGTCGGCCTCAGCGGCACCGTGCCCGTGTTCATCACCTTCACGTGGATCTTCACGGGGCGGTCGGTGCCGACGACCCTGCGGGAGAAGGCGACGTCGGCGACGGCCAGGTTGCGGTACGCCCTCGGCAGGGGGAGCTTGTGGCAGATGATCTTCGGGCGGATGGGGAGGCCCTTCAGCCCCTCGGCCAGGAAGCGCCAGCGGGCCTCGGACCGGACGTCCCAGCCGACGTTCTGCCCGTCGGTGATGAGGACGATCTTCTTCGCGGCGTTGCGGCCCTCCGCAAGGGAGGCGGCGGCGACGTTGAGGGCCTCCAGCACGCTCATCGCCCCGCCGATCGGCTCCAGCTTCTCGAGCGCCGCGGCGATCCTCGCGCGGTCCGCCGTCGGCGTGGCCAGCACCGGCCGCGGCACCGGCCCGGCCAGGATGAGGCTCACCGCGTCGCCCGAGCCGCAGGCGCCGACCACCTGGCGGGCGACCTCGACGGCCCGCTCGAAGTTCGTCTCGTCCTCGACCAGCAGCGTCATGGACATGGAGGCGTCGAGGACGATGGCCACGTCGCGCTCGCCGCGCCGCAGGCCCCAGAGGTCGTCGGGGAAGAGCTCTCGCCAGACGGAGGCGAGGCCGCCCACCGCGGCCAGGAAGCACGCGACGCCCAGGAGCGCCCAGCGCGCGCGCCGGTTCACCCACATCGCCCCGGCCACCGCCAGGCACACCACGGCGCCCAGCAGCACGGGCAGCACGATGGCCCAGGCGACGGACCAGCGCCTCACGAGCAACGGCTGAGCCATCGCCAGGACCACCAGCGCCACGAGCAGGCAGCGGAGGGTCAGGAGGATGATTTCCTCGATCAGGATGCGGCGGTTCTGCGAGGTCAGCGACGCCAGCAGGAAGCGCATCGCGCCCCAGTCGAGGATCTTGGCCCGGCTGCGGTTCAGCAGGTGGATCAGGATCGGCACCAGCACCGCCAGCAGGCCGAAGAGCATCAGCTTGTTGTTGAAATCCACGTCGTCACGCCCTTCAGAAGGCGCCGCCCGCCTGGCCTTCTTCGGTCCCTTTGGTCCCTTCGGTCCCTTCGGTCGCTTCGGTCCTTTCCGTCCTATAGGACCTATAGGAGAGCAGAGAGGCCGCGCTCCCTCCCGCGGGCCCCATTGCCCGCGGGAGGGAAGATCGCTCACTTCGTCAGGCTCCTGCGGCGGGCCAGGAACGTGGCGAGGGCCACGTCGAAGTCCATCCTGGTCGAAAGCGGCACGTAATCAATGTTCATCTGCCCGCAGCCCTTCTCGAGGGCAGTGATGAACTGGCGGACCTCGTCGAGATAGGCGGCGCGGATCGAGCGGGGGTCGAGCTGCACCCGCCGGCTCTCCAGCTCCAGGTCGCGGAAGAGGCTCCAGCGGTCGAAGGGGAACGTGAGCTCCTCCTCGGCCATGACGTGGAGGAGGATGACCTCGTGCTTGCGATAGCGGAAGTGGTGGAGCGCGTTGAGGAGCGGCTCGGGGTCGTCGAAGAGGTCGGAGAGGACGATGACGAGGCCGCGGCGATGAATGCGCTCGGCGATGTCGTGGAAGATCGGCGCGAGCGCCGTCTCGTCCCCGGGCTCCGTCTCGTGGAGCTCCTGGAGCATCACCCGCAGGTGGCTCGTGCGGTTGCGCGACGGGATGTAGCGGCGGACTCGCGTGTCGAAGGTCACCAGCCCGACCGCGTCCTGCTGGTGGATCATCAGGTGGGCGATGGTGGCGGCGAGGTACTGCGCGTACTCGAACTTGCTCAGGCGGTGGCCGTTGCGGCGGGCCGCCTGCTCGCCGGCGTACGTCATCGAGCCGGAGGCATCGAGCAGGAGGGTCGCGCGGAGGTTCGTCTCCTCGATGTAGCGCTTGATGTAGTAGCGGTCGCTCTTGGCGTAGACGCGCCAGTCGAGGTCGCGCGTGTCGTCCCCCGCCACGTACTCGCGGTGGTCGGCGAACTCCACCGAGAAGCCGCGGTGCGGGCTGCGATGGCGGCCCGCCACGAAGCCCTCGACCACCCCGCGCGCCAGCAGCTCCATCCGCCCGATCTTCGAGAGGGCGTCGGGATCGAGAAGACGCATATACGCCGGTGTGCCCGTTGGCTCGGACATGGCTCTTCCCTAATCGTCCCTTCGGTCCCTTTGGTCCTTTTGGTCCCTTTGGTCCCTTTGGGCGCCAAGGGACCTGAGGGACCACAGGGACCTAAGGCCCCCATCCGTCGCGCATCATCCCCCCACCACCGCCACCTCTTCAACCCTCGGCTGGATCTCGGCCAGCAGCCGCTCGACCACCTGGTCGCTCTTGATCCCCGCGGCCTCGGCGTTGAAGGTCGTGATGACGCGGTGGCGCATCACGGGGAGGGCCATCGCGCGGACGTCCTCGGTGGTCGCGTGGTAGCGGCCGTAGAGGATGGCGCGGGCCTTGGCCGCGAGCATCATGTAAATGCTCGCCCGCGGCCCCGCGCCCCACTGCACCAGCTCCTTGATGAAGGCGGGAGCGGTCGGGTCGCCCGGGCGCGTCGCCCTCGCCAGGTCGCGGGCATACTGGAAGACGTGCTCGGCCGCCGGCACCCGCCGCACGATCCGCTGGAGCCGCAGGATGTCCTCCCCCGTCAGCGTCATCTCCAGCTCCGCCTCGTACGTGCCCGCGACCATCTTCATGATGTCCAGCTCTTCGTCGGGCGACGGGTAGTCCACCATGATCATGAACATGAACCGGTCGAGCTGGGCCTCGGGGAGCGGATACGTGCCCTCCTGCTCGATCGGGTTCTGCGTGGCCAGCACGAAGAAGGGGTCGGGGAGCTGATAGTCCTGCTCGCCCACGGTGACCATGCGCTCTTGCATGCCCTCCAGGAGCGCGGCCTGGGTCTTCGGCGGCGTGCGGTTGATCTCGTCGGCCAGGATCATGTTGGCGAACAGCGGCCCGCGGACGAACCGGAAGATGCGCTTCCCCGTCGTGCGGTCCTCCTCCAGCACGTCGGTGCCCGTGATGTCGGACGGCATCAGGTCGGGGGTGAACTGGATTCTCTTGAAGGTGAGGTGGAGCACGCGCGCAATGGTGCTCACCAGCAGGGTCTTGGCCAGGCCGGGCACGCCGACGAGCAGGCCGTGGCCGCGACAGAAGACCGCCACGAGCACCTGCTCGATGACCCCCTTCTGGCCGACGATGACGCGGCCGATCTGCTCGGTCATCTTCTCGTAGGCCGCGCTGAGGGACTTCACCACCTCCAGATCGTCGGCCTCCGCGACGGGCGTCGCCGCTTTCACGTCCTCGGGGTCCACGACGCATCTCCTTTTCGTTCGCGCAGGTGCCTTCCAGGGAACACGGTCGCCTGATGCCCCAACGTTTCCGGAGTTGGGCCGCTGCCGAATATATCCCTTCGGGCAGGGGAAATCAACCGCGCGGACCGCCCCGCAGAGGCCCCAATGACGCCCCCTGACAACCCCTGACACATCCTTACGAGCGCGAGGATGCCCCCCTGCTCAGTCCGCCCTCTTGTCCTTTCCGTGCTTTCGGTCCCTTTCGTCCTTTGTCTTGAGAAACGCGCAAGCCCCGCTCAGATTCCCCCGTCCCCCAGCGCTTCCCTCAGCCTCGCCAGGTCGGCGCGGAGCGCCTGCCCGAAGAGCACGCTGTCGGTGCTGTGAATGATCAGATTCAGCCCGTCCTTCGCCCAGGCGATCTCCTGCTCGACCCCGAGCCAGTAGTGGATGCCTGCGCCGACGCCTCGCTCCCGCGCCTTGCGGACGATGGCCCGCACCGCCTCGTCGAAGCGCGGGTGGCGATACTGCTCGGGGATGCCCAGGCTGCACGTGAGGTCGTGGGGGCCGATGAGCACCGCGTCGAGGCCGGGCACGGCGAGAATCTCGTCGAGCGCTGCAAGGGCCGGCGTGCTCTCGATGTTCACGATCAGCACGCTCCCCGCGTTTCGCTCGGCCAGGTAGCCCTCCAGCTCGGGCTCCAGGCCCGCCGTGCCGTCGAGGCGGTCGTAGAGTCGGTTGCCCTTGAGCGGCCTGAGCTTCGCCGCGCCGACGAGCGCCCGCACCTGCGCCGCTGTCTCGACGTAGGGCGCGATCACCCCCTCGGCCCCGCCGTCGAAGACCATGCACGCGCGGAACGGCTCCGGCTCGGGGATTCGCACGACGGGCGCGATGCCGAGCGACCGATACGCCCCGCACATCCACGAGACCTTCTCGCGGTCCTGCGCCACGTGCTCCGTGTCAATGAACACGAAGTCCAGCCCGAGGCCCTTCACCACCCCCGGCCATCGCGGCGAGGGCGACGTGATGCACGTCCCAACCACCCGCCTCCCGCCCCTCAACGCCTCCGCGAGTTCGCGTCCGGTCATCGGTTTCCTCCTGTTTTCATTCTCTCGCGCCCCACTCGCCGCGCCACCCGTCGCTCCTCTCCCAGTGGGAGAGGGGAACGGCCCACAAGGTGCCTTGCTCTCATTTTTTCCGGCTCATCCGACTCAAGCGATCTTTTCTCCGCTCCCCAGCCTGCGGCCGGGGCGGGCTACCTTCACCGGCGGGCGGCCTCTGGCGTGGTCACGACGATCTGGCCGTCGCGCCAGACGCAGGCCAGCTCCACCGCCCGGCACAGCCACCGCAGCGCCCGGTCCACCGGCATCTCTTTCACCAGCAGGGTGACGGGCTTCTCCTTGTCCTTGGCGGCCTCGGCGGCCAGCACAATGGGCACGCCGGTCTCCTTGCTGAGCTGGCTCAGGGCCTTCTGGAGGGGCTCCTCGACGAAGTCGAAGCTGACGGCCTTCCCCATCTTCGCCGCGAGCTCAGCGGTGGGCGGCTTCTGGACGCCGGCCAGGGCTTCGTCCTGACGAAGCATCCTCTCAGCGCGCTCGGGCGTGGCCACGTACACCCCGCCGTCGCGCCAGATGTAGACCACGCCCGCCAGCCGGCATGCCCATCGCAGCACGTGCTCGAACCGCATGCCCTCAACGCGCAAGTTGACATTCCGGGGCTCGTCCGCGACGGCCTGGGGGTCCAGCAGGATCGGAATGCCAGCGCCGGCTTCCTCCGAGACGCTCAGGAAGGCGAGCACATCCTGTAGGGGGGTCTCGATGAACTCGACGGTGACCCCGGTCCACATGAGCCGGATCCACGGGGCCAGCTCCTTCCCCTGGGGCCACTGATGGGGCCGCATCTCCTCGAGCGACCCGCGCACGGCTTTGGCTCGTTGGGGAGTGGTGAGCAGGATCGCGCCGTCGTAGGCGACGTGGGCCATCCCGGCGGCGTCGCAGACCCGCTTCAGGGCATCGCCCACGGGCACGTTGTCTCCGCGCACGGTGATCTTCGGCGCATCCCCCTCGAGATGGTCCAGCACGACGGGCAGGCCCACGAGGTCGTGAAGTCGCGGGACGGCCTCGTCGAGCGGCATCCCCGCGAGCTCGAAGCTGATCCTCTCCTGCATCCTGGCGGCCACTTGCTTGCGCCACGGCTCGTCGAGCCGGTGCTCCTCGATGGGGTCGGGCGGGCCGATGACCCACACGCGAATCGCTCCGTCGGCACTCCCTGCCACGATCCGATTGCCGTCCGGCGACGCGGCGATGGCGCCCACCCCCTCCGCATGGCGCCCAAGCGCCTGGAGGAGCTTCTCCTTGTCGGGTGTCTTTGCCCCGAACACTTCGTCCTTGCTCCCCGGCGCGTAGCTCTTCAGGCACCGTCCCGTCGTGGGGTCCCAGAGCTTCGCGGCGCCGTCCGCGTCGCGGGAGTAGAGGAACTTTCCGTCCCACGAGAGGGCAAGCTGGATGGGCGGATGGAAGCCTTTGTTGATGTGCGCGCACTCGCCCGTCGCGCCGTCCCAGACGCGCACCGTGCCGTCGCGGCCGGCCGAGATGATCCTCGCACCATCGGAGGAGACGAACAGAGAGTCCACGGCGCCCTGGTGGCCGGTGAGGGTGGCGGCGAGGCGCCGCGTCCCGAGCTCCGCCTCCCGCAGGAGCCGCAGGATGCCGACGGGCGTGGTGGCCCCGTCGAGCTCGCAGTCGAAGCCGACGCATTCGAGGGTCTTGTGCTTCTCGAGCAACGAGAGGTCGCCGCCCAGCTTCTCGTGCGAGAACGCGAGTCGCTTGAGGGGGAGGCCGAGGAGCGGCGCGAGGCCGCGGATGGCCAGCCCGCTCAGCCCGAGTTCCTCCAGCGGCATCCCGTTCAGGGGAGAGAGGTCGGTGACCTGAGTCTTCGAGCACTCCAGCCTCCGCAGGGGGAGCCCCCGCAGAGGCGTGAGGTCAGCGACGGGGTTCTCGCGGCAATCGAGCTGCTCGAGCGGCATGCCCGCCAGGGGCGAGAGGTCGCGGACTTGGTTCTTCGCGCACGCCAGGCGCTTCAGCGGCATGCCCCTGAGCGGCGAGAGGTCGGCCACCCGGTTCTCCGAGCAATCGAGCTCCTGGAGGGGCACCCCGGCGAGGGGCGCGAGGTCGGCGATGTGGTTCTCGCGGCAGTCGAGGCTCTTGAGCCGCAGCCCCTTGAGCGGCGAGAGGTCGCTGACGCGGCGGTCGCGCAGGCCGAGGCCCTCCAACTCCCCGCCGCGGAACCGGAACGCCGCGTCCCGCTTGTAGTGGGGGTTGGCGGCCTTGAGCTCGGTGTGAAGGCGCCGGGCGACTGGGTTGTCCGCCTCCGTGCCGATCGCGTCGCGGGCATGTTCCGGCTCGGTCACGACGATCTCAGGGCCGCGCCAGACGTGGGCCAGGCCAACCGATCGGCACACCCAACGCAGCGCGCGGTCCATCGGCAGGCCCTTCGCGTGCAGCTCGACGGGCTTCCCCTTGGCGCCCTCGGCTTCCAGCAGGACCGGCACGCCGCTGTCCCTGCTCAGCCGGCTCAGGGCATCCTGAAGGGGCGTTTCGACGAAGTCGAAGCTGATGGCCTTTTCCATCTTCCTGGCGAGCTCGGGGGTGGGGGGATCCTGGAGCGCGGCCAGGGCCTTCTCCTGCTGAGGAATCCCCCTGGCGCGCTGGGGCGTCGTCACCCACAGCGCGCCGTCGTGCCAGATGAAGACCTTGCCGAGGCAGCGGCACACCCACCGCATCGCATTGTGGAACCGCATGTCGTTGACGCGCAGCGTGACGTTCGTGGGACCGTCCTTGAACGCCTCGTGGTCAGGGAAGATGGGGACATCGCAGAGGCTGGCGATGAAGGCGAGGACATCCTGGTAGGGCGTCTCGACGAAATCGAAGCTGATCCCTGCGACCAGGACATGGAGATTCGAGGTCTCCCTGACGCCCTGGGGCCACTGAAGCGCGCGCAGCTCTTCGAGCGGCCCCCGCGGCAGCTTGGCGCGCTCGACCGTCGTGACCAGGAGCGCGCCATCGTGGGCGTGGTGGACCATCTTGGCCTGGTCGCAGATCCGGCCCAGCGCGTCGCGCAGAGGCATCTCTTTCACCCGCAGGGTGATGTTAGGGGTATCCTCCTTGACGGCCTCGGGATCCAGTACGATCGTGACATCCACGAGGCTGCTGAGGAAGTTGACCACGTCCTGGAGCGGCGTCTCGACGAAGTCGAAGCTGACCTTCTTCCCCATCGCCGCGGCGAGCCGCCGGTGCGCCGACTCGTCGAGTCGGTGTTCCTCGATCGGGTCGGGCGGGCCGATGGCCCACAGGCGGACCGCGCCGTCGGCGCTGCCGGTCACGATCCGGCGGCCGTCCGCGGACGCGGCCACGGCGGTCACCCCCTCCGCGTGGCGTCCGAGCGCCTCAAGGAGTCTCTGCCTCCCAGCAGCGTCCCCCTTCGGTGGCGCACCGAGACCGTCTGCGAGGCGTCCGAACGCCTCGAGGAGCCTCTGCCTGTCAGCGGCGTCCCCCTTCGGTGGCGCACCGAGACCCTCTGCGCGGCCGGGGTCGAGGGGCTCGCCCGTCGCGCCGTCCCAGAACCGCACCCTGCCATCGCGGCCGGCAGAGGTGATCCACGAGCCGCCGGCCAAGATGGCAACCGAATCAACGGCTCCCGTGTGCCCCGGGAGGGTGGCGGCGAGGCGGAACCCGCCTTGCTTCAGGCCCTGCCACAACCAGAAGGCTCGCAACGGGACCCGCTCAATACCCCCTGGAGAGCGGACCTCCATGAGGCCGAGGGTCTTGTGCTCGCCGAGAGCCGAGACGCCCGCCGCAATGTCGTCCAGCGACACGACGAGCCGCCGCAGGGGCAGGTTCCGCAGTGGCGAGAGGTCGCGAAGGGTTGGCCCGTTGATCTGGAGGTCCTCCAGCGGCATTCCCTCCAGGGGCGAGAGGTCGGCCACCTGGGTCTTCGCGCAGCTCAGCTTCGTCAGCCGAAGGCCCCGCAATGGCGACAGGTCGCGGACAGGCAGGCCATCAAGATGGAGCTCCACTAGCGGCATCCCCTTCAGGGGGGAAAGGTCCGACACCTGAGTCTGCGAGCAGTCCAGCATGCGCAGGGGGAGGCCCCGTAACGGCGACAGGTCGCGCACGGGCAGCCCGGCGATCAGGAGTACCTGGAGCGGCATCCCTTTCAGGGGCAAGAGGTCGGAGGCCTGGGTCCGTGAGCAATCGAGCCTCCGCAGGGGGCAACCCCGCAGCGGCGACAGGTCGCGCACGGCCAAACCAGAGATGAACAATTCCTCCAGCGGCATCCCCTTCAGAGGGGAGAGATCGGAAACCTCCGTCCGCATGCAATTCAGCACACCCAAGGGCAGCCCCCGGAGCGGCGAGAGATCCCTGATGCGGCATCCCGCCAGCACGGCGCAGGTGATGGCTCCCTTCGCGCCGCTGAGCCTCGCGTCCCCCTTGTAGTCGGGGTTCTTGGCCTTCAGCTCGGCGTGGAGCTTCTGGATGGCTGGGTCGGGGGGCTGGACGGGTCCGGGCTTCTCAGCGGGCCGAGGCGGCCCCTCCTCCGGCTCCACTGCTCCGGGCTTGGGGCCCTCTGGCTCCTCGGCAGCTTCCTGAGGTCCTGCCGCAGTCGCGGGCGCGGATCGCGCGAGCAAGGCAGCGGCAAGGAGCCCAACCGCGAGCCACGAGGCCGCGGCTCGCCACACCCGCCGCGCCAATGCTCCACAACGCTCGGCCATAACCGCACCTCCCAGAGCGCCAGGACGCCGCTGCACAAGCCGACAGATGCCCCGGGTCTCGCCTGCCTCGGGGAGGGGTCGCCCGCCACGGCCTTGGCGGAGGCGAGGGAAGTAGTCCGCCGCTCCGCGGCGGCGTTCCGTACTCCGCCACGGAGTGGCGGGCTACCTCGTTCGCCGCTCCGCGGCGGGAATCCGCGACGGAGTCGCGGACTACTTTGCCGACAGCCGCAGATCGTGTCGCCCGCGCGGCAGCGGCGCCAGGAGCACTTCGCCGCGCAGGCGCACGCGACGCCCCGCCGGGAGCTTCAACGCAATGGGCCGACGATGCACAACCCGGCCGCTCGAGGCGTCCACCACCTCGACGGCGTCGGCCGTCGCATCCGCGTTGGCGAAGCTGTCGCCCACGCCCACGTAGCGAAGGGGCTGCGCGGAAAAGGGCACAGAGGCGTCTCACGCGGAAGCAATCTACCATGCAAGCGGCGAGTCCGGCAAGCGGCCTACGGAGGGGGGCCAAGCGCTGACCGTTGCCCACAACCCCACGGGCTCGCCCCGCGACATGGGCAAAGCGGTGTCGTGCCACCGCCGTCTCGTCGGACGGCCCGGACGATGCCCCAGAGGTCCACGAGGTCCCCTTCGCGCTGGTCATGGAAAGACGACCTCGCGGCCTCGATCCGGAACTTCGAGACCCGCCCGACCCAGGGACCACATCAATTTCAAGACCTGCCCCCAACGTCATACTGGCCAAGTAGGTCTGTCGCGATTCCCCCACCGCGGGGTGGGCGACGGCTTCGCCCCCCTTTGCGACCGCAAGGACGGATCGGAAACCGGAATGCCACCGTCCTGACGGACGGAGAGGTCTCCCCCCCTCACCTTCCCCATAATCGCGACCGGCGATCGTCAACTTGCGGCCGATACGGGCAGGCGTCCCGGCCCCGTCCGCGAGAGGCCCGGAGCCAGAACCACAGGGGGCCGACACACTACAGGTAGTAGGTCGGTAAACACTCGTCCAAGCCGTGGGGTGGGGTTGGGGAGGTCAGGAGCGGAGGCGAAGTGGGTGACAAATTGCGCTGGACACAGTGCCCCAGATATGGTATAAGGAGGACATGGATGCTGTTGAGGCACCTGTTTCGGATGAGCTGACCGGGGCGGCTCTTACGGGCCCGGCAGCCGCCCTGCCGGCCGCTCCCCCTCTCCCCCCCTGCCGGCCGCTCCCCCTCTCCCCCCGGGAGAGGGCGGGGGTGAGGGACCCCGAATCGGGCCGCGCTCCAGGCCCAGGGCCCCTCACCCTACCCTCTCCCAAGGGGAGAGGGCCGAGCACGAGCGGGCGTGCAAACAGGAGAAGGTGCTGAAGGACAAGCTCGAGGCGTCCGAAGCCAAGCTGCGAATGCGTGAACGAGAGTTGTTCGCCCGCAAGTCGGAACGAAGCCCGGGGGCGCGCAGGCGGCAGGAGGCGCTGGAGACCGCGACAGGTGCTCGGAATCCGCGAGGGCATCCGCGAGGAAGTCCCGGCCACGGTCGCGTAGGGGCGAATCTCGTATTCGCCCCTCTTTGGGCGAACACAAGGTTCGCCCCTACGCCGTCGAGGAGGAATGGATCGAGCTGGCGGCGGAGAAACGCCGGTGTGCTCGTTGCGGCTTGCCGT
>Ga0315274_10008280_pt1 | contig 15065 bp, 12 predicted proteins | sample YL17G02_20_MG_FD_203700 | JGI IMG/M metagenome (GOLD analysis project Ga0315274, IMG submission 203700) | Sediment microbial communities from Yellowstone Lake, YNP, Wyoming, USA - YL17G02_20 | ecosystem: Environmental > Aquatic > Freshwater > Lake > Sediment | place: USA: Wyoming | collected... | reverse complement strand
CTGTGGAAAAGCACACATAGCCGCGTACACGGCGTCGTTACACGCCCGTACCTGCTCTGGCGCAGGCCGTCCATCGACCACAGGCAGGGAACAACACAGTTGGTCTATCGATAGGCGATCGGCCATGTCGATCAGTCCCTCGAGAGTCAAACCACTGAACAGTGCCGGAGACGATATGTGTGAGTGACAATCCAGGCGCATGGTGCTCCTCTCTCTCGCGGAATCGTGCTCCCCAACGCGGACCCGCTTGGCGAGGCCGGGCCCATTATACACCCCAACGCCGTGACGAGCAACGCCCATGCCCTCGAGTACGCGACACCATCTGCTTCTTCGCAGTCCCGGTCCTGTGCCAAGCCATTTGACGCCTTCTGGCAGTGCCGGAAAAGGTAGCCAGTCAGGCGGCCTGCCGGTGTAAGTAGAGCAGAAGAGACAGCGAGGCTCTTGCTACAGCACCTGCATTTCCGCGATCTCTGAGAAGCGTGTATAATCATGGCTCAAGGACGATCTGATAAAGGAGGGCCACATGTCAGAAGAGAAGCACGAGTTCAAAGCCGAGATCCAACAGTTGCTCAATATCCTGGTGCATTCACTTTACACCGAGCGGGACATTTTCCTCCGGGAACTTGTCTCAAATGCAGCAGACGCACTGAACCGGATCAAGTTCGAGATGCTCACCAACCGAGACGTCCTCGATCCGGACGTCGAGCTGGCGATCCGTCTGACTGCAGACGAAGAGGCCAAGACGATCTCTGTCTCGGACAACGGGATTGGCATGACACGCCAGGAGCTGATAGCGAACCTGGGTACCATTGCCCAATCCGGTGCCGCAGCGTTTGTCAGACGCCTGGAAACGGCCGCGTCGGATAGCGGCAAGCGGCCTTCGATCGAGATGATAGGCCAGTTTGGCGTTGGCTTTTATTCCTCATTTATGGTGGCCGATGAGGTCCGTGTCCTTTCTCGCTCTTACGTGCCCGATGCCCAGGCCTGCGAATGGGTGTCGGACGGGAGCGCTAGCTTCCTGGTCAGGCCAGCAGACAGAGCGGACAGGGGTACCCGGGTCACAGTCAGGCTGAAAGAAGATGCGGCCGAGTTTGTCAGCAACTGGAAGCTAGAACAGATCGTCAAAAAGTACTCTGACTTTGTCCCCTTCCCCATCTATGTGGGCGATCGAATCGTCAACCGCCAGAAGCCTCTGTGGCGTCAGTCGCCCCGTGAGATCGACCAGGAATACAAAGAGTTCTACCGGCATCTGACTCTGGACTGGGAAGAGCCGCTCCTGGTCAGCCACATGGTGACCGATGCGCCAGTAGACATCCGCAGCATCCTCTATGTGCCGAGCCGCCGAGATCGGGGCCCACTAGACCTGCGCACCGACTATGGCCTCAGGCTGTACGGCAAAGGTGTGTTAATCCAAGAGCACAACAAGGAACTGCTGCCCAACTACCTCCGGTTCGTCGAGGGCGTGGTCGAGTCCGAGGACCTGCCTCTCAACATCTCGCGCGAAACAGTCCAACGAAACCCTGCAGTGCGGCGCATCCAGAGGGCACTGGTGGGCAAACTGGTCGGCGAACTCGAGAACCTGGCCAAGGCTAGGCCCGAGGAGTACCTGCGGTTCTGGAGGGAATTCGGCGTGTTCATCAAAGAAGGTGCCTCGACCGAGGCCACCGCCAGGGACGAGCTGCTGCCACTGCTACGTTTCCATTCCTCCAAGGCTGACAAGGATGCGATGGTTTCCCTGGCGGACTATGGGCAGCGGATGAAACCCGGACAGGCCGCCATCTACTATCACCTTGGGGAGGATCTGGATGCCATTGCCCGCAGCCCGCATCTCGACTACTTTCGTGCACACGACCTCGAAGTGCTATATCTTCTGGACCCTATCGATAGCTTTCTGGTGATGACACTCACCGAGTTCGACGGCAAGCCTCTCAAGAACGTGGACGACGCGACGCTCGAACTACCGGAGGCAGAGACCGTGCCAGAGCCTGCAGGCGAGGCGATGCCCGAGGCACTCTTCTCGGGCCTTGTTGCTCGCTTTGTGAAGGTCTTGGGAGACAGGGTCACCGAGGTGCGCGAATCACACGTGCTGCACGATAGCCCGTGTCGGCTCGTGTCTCCAGAGAATGCGCCGGGGCAGAGGATGGAGAGGGTATACAGGATCCTGAACAGAGAGTTCGAGGCGCCGAAGAAGATCATGGAGATCAACCGCAGACACCAGCTAGTTCGGAATCTGGCCAACCTGGTCGCCCAGACTCCAGACGCGCCCGTGATCAATCTGAGTATTGAGCAGTTGTACGAGAATCAGTTGCTCATCGAAGGCCTTCACCCCAACCCGGCGTCCATGATCCCACGCGTGCAGACGCTGATGGAGCAGGCCACAGCGCCTCACGCGGCGCCAGACGTCACGCAGGACACGGCAGATGCCGTTCCGCAGGAACAATAGGAGGAAACCCCAGACCGACCGTTTGTGGCACCCCACCGGCGGCAGGTCTCCGGCCACTGCAGGTCGAAGGCCTGCCGCCCCTGCTGAGACACCAGTGCGACGCGTTCTCCCAGCAGGCCTCTATGTGATTGATGCTGCTAGAGCTTTCCCAGTGCAGGGCGACAGCAAGAGCCAAGCAGTGTGAGAAGGACATTGTCTTGTGGATAGGCATGCCCCAGATGCTGGCAGAACACTTCCGCGTACGCGACGCCGGTTTCCGCACCCCGATGTGCTGCCCAGTTGCGCATGTGCAGGACGTACTCATCTATGCCATGCTGAGCCAGCAGCCACTCTCGCTGGCTACGGTGCCGTCCCAACATCTCGGCCTTGAGGTCGATCTCGCTCGAGATGTCCACGTACATCCCGACCGGTGTTGGCCGTCCCAGGAGGTCCTTGCCCTCCATGGCATCTGTGTAATACAGGTAAGGGACCCCTCCAGTCGGGGTTGTGTCTGGTATGCGCAGATTCGGCATCGGGGCGCAGAAGCAAGCATTCCGTACCAGGCGAGAGGTCTCCTCGTGGTCGACCATATAGTCGGCCGGAGGCTGCGTGAAAACAAGGAAGGGATCCACTTGGCGTAGGACCCGAGCTACGTTCACCCGCAGCTCGTGCCCGAACTCGACCTCGATGTCATTCCAGCCCGCCCAATAGTACTGAGCGCCCAACACAGCGGCGGCATCTCGGCACTCTTGTAGACGGACTGCCGCAATCTCGTCTCCGTCCAGTACCGCAGATCCCATATCGCCCCGGGTGACCGTGGCGATATGGATCTCGTATCCGCGGCCCCTCAGCAGCGCCAGTGTCCCGGCACAGGTGAACTCGACATCATCCGGATGACATCCGAAAGCGAGAACTCGACCGTTGTTCTGCATCTTCTGTTCTCCGTGGCGGGATGCCCGTGCCAGCAGCCGTTGACGCCCTACAGGCCACTGGGAGGGCGTCGCAGCAGAGCTGAACTCATTCGCCGTAGGTCGCTTCCATCACTGCAACCCCTGTCGGTGTCGATGGTCTTTCGGGCAGCCCGCCCTCTCCCAGAAGGCATGTTGCTACGAGCCCGGGCCGGTAGTATAATCCGAAGCATAGCACGCAACGGGCGGGTTGTCAAAGCCAGGAAACTCCGAACACGGCTGGGATGCTCAGCCACCAGCGCTCCAGCCTTCGCCAACAACATCCTTGTCATCATCCCAGCGGAGGAGTCCAGATGGGCGCCAATCTACGTGTTGACCGCGTCCGTACCGAAGCTGACAGGCGGGCCTTCCTGTCATTCCCTTACCGTCTCTACCGTTCGGACCCGAACTGGATCCCACGCCTCTGGCCAGAGCAGATGTCGTGGCTGAGGCGACAGCATGATTTCTTTGAGCTGGGCGACGCCGAATGGTACATTGCCCGCCGGAAGCATGAGGTCGTAGGGACGATCGGCGTGGCCGTGGACCATCATTGGAACAAGCATCTTCTGCGCAAATGGGGGGTTTTTGGATTCCTTGAGTTCGTGCAAGAGCCAGCCATATTTGCTGCCCTGGCTGAGCAGGCACTAACCTGGCTGCAAGCCCGAGGCATGACGCACATGATGGGCCCTCAGAGCTTCGGCCCCAACGACTTCCCGGGCTTTCTGGTGCGCCGGTTTGACCTGCTGGCCTCGCTCTTTCAGGGATATTCACTGCCCTATTATGTTCAGTTTGCCGAGCAGGCCGGCTGGCAAAAGTACCAGGACTCTATCGCCTATCGGTTCATCTGTCCCCGGGATAGCAGCGGCGCAAGCTTGCTGCCTCCCAGCCTCGAGCGCATCGCAGCACGCGTAGGCCAAAACCCGCGCTACAGCGTCCGCCAGGCCGAAAAGCGCTGCTTCGAGCGCGAGGCCCACCACATCTTGCGCCTGTACAACCGCGGATTGGGCACCTTGCCCCGGTTCGCCCCGCTCACCGAGGGAGAGTTCCGCACCTTCGCCGAAGACCTGATGCCAGTTCTGGACGAGGAGATGACACTCTTTGCCCTGGCGGATGGCCAGGAAGTTGGCTTTGCTCTGGCGATTCCGAACCTGGCTGAGGCCTTCCACAAAAGTGGGGGCCTGCGGTATCCGTGGAACTATGCCCAACTGTGGTGGTCGAGCAGGCATCTCAAGAGTGTATCGTTCAAGATCCTGGTCATGGACCCCGACTATTGGACCCGCGGCATCGAGGTGCTGATGTACCAGCGGCTGGCCGAGGTGGTCAAGCGCCGCGGATACGAGTGGGTGGACTTTAGCCTGACCGGGGATGACAATCCCCAGACCAACAAGATCGCCGCTCACTATGGCCTTGAGGAGTACAAGCGATACCGGACCTTCCAGGTAGAGGTGTGAAACCTGGTCGAGTCCGCTGCGTATACTCATGCAGCGCGCTACTGCTCTGTGAACCCATCTGGGGGTGCGAGCGCGCGGGTGTCTCTGTCTTCTTGAGCCCTTGCTTGGTATGGAGACCGGGTGCGTATTATCCTCTACACAGGAAAAGGCGGAGTTGGCAAGACCAGTGTGGCCGCAGCCACAGGGTTGCGTTGTGCGGATCTGGGGTACCGCACTATCGTCATCAGCACTGACTCGGCCCACAGCTTGGCTGACTCGCTGGACACGGGCCTGGACTCCGAGCCAAAGCTGGTAACCAGCAATCTCTGGGGTCAGGAGATCGATGTACTGCGCCAGACCGAAAAGCACCTCGGCAGCCTCAAGCGCTACATGGCTTCGGTCTTTTCGTGGCGCGGCATGGACCGGATCGTTGCTGAAGAGATGACCGTCCTACCCGGCCTTGAGGAGCTGGCCAGCCTCATTCAAGTCATGGACTTGCACGATACCGGTGACTATGACGTCATTGTCGTGGACTGCGCCCCGACGGGGGCAACCCTCCAGTTGCTGACCATGCCCGAGATCGGCCGGTGGTACCTGGAGAGGATACTGCCTCTCGAGAGAAGGCTCTTTGCGGTGGGTAAGCCCTTGCTGCGCACCTTCACCGATGCGCCAATCCCGGAGCGTGAAGTCGCCAGAGCCCTGGAGACACTGATCGCACACCTGGAGCGGATGCAGGAACTGCTGACCGACCGGGAGCTCTCCTCGGCACGGCTGGTCCTGAATCTTGAGAAGATGGTGATCAAGGAGACACAGCGGGCCTATATGTACCTCAGCCTCTACGGCTATGCGACAGATGCTCTAGTCTGCAACCGTGTTCTCCCTCCCCAGGTAGGTGGCTCCTACTTTGACGAATGGAGGACGGCCCAGGCTCGGCATCGAGAGACGATACGAGAATCGTTTGGCTTGCTGCCCATTCTCGATGTGCCTCTGTTCGACCACGAGGTGGTGGGGCTGACAATGCTGCGCCGCATGGGGCTGGCTCTGTTTGGCGAACACGATCCGACTGAACGGCTCTATACCGGCCAAGAGCAGCGCATAGTGAACACGGAAAGCGGCTACAGCTACCGGATTCCCCTACCGCTGAGCACCGGGAAAGTGCAGTTGAACCGCTCTTCTCCCGACGAACTGGTGGTTCACATTGGGAACCGGAAGCGCGTCCTCAGCCTGCCACATACCCTGGCCGCGATGCAGATCCAGGACGCATATCACAAAGACGGTACGTTGTACATAGAGTTCTGTTGGGATGCCCAGTCCAAACCTGGTAAGGAGGTAGATGAAGTATGAAACTGCTTATCCGTTGGGCTATCAGTAGCGTGGCTCTGTTCGCGGCCGCCTGGCTCGTCCCAGGGATTACTGTGGACGGAGGTGGCTGGATTGTCTACGCTGTGATGGCTGTTGTCCTGGGATTGGTCAACGCCGTGGTGCGCCCACTCCTCAAGCTCCTGACCTGTCCCCTTGTGTTGCTGACGCTCGGGCTCTTTGTGCTGGTCATCAATGGGCTTACCCTATGGCTGGCCTCGGTCATTGCTGTCCGGTGGCTCCACGTGCCGTTTCACGTGAACGGCTTCTGGCCTGCCTTCTTGGGTGGCCTGGTTGTTAGCATAGTCACGGTCATTCTCTCCGCCCTCCTGGGAGAGGACCACAAGAGGGAAGAACGGAAACGGGACTAATCCGGCCGGGGCCACACCCTTCAGGCAGATACCGGCGACCAGTTGCCAGCAGCAGCGACCGCCAGGGTGGCTCACCCCCTGGCGGTCGGTGTGTGTCCGCGGTCATTCTGCAGGCTGCGCGTGTCGCGAGCGTGCGTGCCTGTCAGGGCGGACCTGGTACCCGGCCGCGAGCCTGGCTCTTACCTGGCATAGAAGGCGCCGACCTTCCGAAAGGCAGCGGCGATTTGCTCGAGAAGGCCTTCTGGCGGGTCGATGTAGGCGGGAACAAACAGGATGCGTCCGCACAGTTCCTCGGCTACGGGCAGATCGCCTGCCTTGTAGGTGTAGCTGCCCGGGCCAATGGGGCCACGCCCATGGCCATAGAGGTCAAACCCTCGCTGAATCAATGGGCGCAGGTGCTCAGGCCCGTCTCGGCGGCGGCTCAGTGGCACTCCTTCCGCGTGCAGAGCTGCCATGTACTGGTCGGGCGCCAGCCCACCCAGATCACCGGGAGCGTAGAACAGAATCAGCCCACCGTAAAAGCCACCGTCTTGTGCCTTGGGATAGGGTCTGGGGATGCGCACCCCAGGCACACCTTCGAGGGCCTGGTACAACGCCCGTCGGTGCTCCCAGCGGCGCTCATTTCGGTACGCCACGTTCCGCAGCGAGATGAGGGCAATCGCCAGGGCCAGTGGATGAGCGCGCCACTTGAGCCCGAGTCCCTGGTTGCCTAGCACGCGGTAGGCGGGGTTGGTCAGTTCAGCCTCAATCCCAGCGCGGTGCAGGTGACAATAGATAAGCATCCGCTCATAGAACTCGCGGTTGTTGGTGGTCGTCATTCCTCCCTCGCCGCTGCTGACCGGCTTGCCGAATGGATCGGAGCCCTGCAGGCTGTAGCAGACGATATCAGGGAAGCTGCCCAGGTTCACGCCATTCCAGCCAGCGGGGTGAGCGTGACACGCATCGTGGACAATGGCCACGCCGTACTTGTCACCAAGATGGGCCAGTCCATCCATGTCGCAGACGTACCCGTTAAAGTGGACGGGAAGGATAGCCCTCGTGCGCGAGCTCATTCGCTTTTCGGCATCGGCAGGATCGATCAACATAGTGTTTGGATCAACGTCACAGAAGATGGGCCTGGCACCCAGATGGATGACGCCAGTGTAGCTGCCGATGTAACCCAACGTCGGCGTGATCACCTCGTCGCCCGGGCCGACGCCAACCGCATAGAGCGCGCTCATGATCGCGTTGGAGCCATGATCGACGGTCAGGCAGAAGGCAGTTCCGGTGTAGGCTCTGAACTCATCCTCAAACTGCTTCCCGATCCCCTGCCCCGATCCTGATAGGAACTGCTGGTCGATCAAGTCGCAGACTGCCTTCTTCTCCTCCTCGATCGGCGGTTTCCACAGGTCTGCCGTGCTGATCGAGACTGCTGGCTTGCCGCCGTGTATCGCTAGCTTGTCCGTCATCTTCTCGTCCTTTCGGGAATGGGCAGCCTGGTCTCCCAGGGGACCAGGTGCCTGGCCTGTCACCGGCCTCCGGCCTCGGCATTGACTCTCTCAAGCAGAGCCTTCATATAGCCGATGCTAAAGGCAGTTCCGACCCTGTGATCGTGCGCCATGAGTGGGATGTGATCGGCGATCAGCACGCCGGAAAAGTCGACCTCCCGCAGCGCCTTCATCACCCGGTACATGTCCATGTACCCATCGTCCAAGAACGCCTCGACAAAGTGCGGCAGAGGCACGTTCACGTTCCGGAAGTGGACTTTGAACAGCTTGCCCAGTCGGCCAAAGTAGCGGATCGTCTCGAGCACATCCTTACCCATGAGCTCTCCACCCTCTAGCCAGCAGCCTACGCAGAGGCACATCCCTACATTCGGGCTGTCGGCGATCTCGAGCGCGCGCTTGTAGCCTTCGAAGCTGCTAAAGATACAGCGGGGCACACCGCCAAGCTCGGGCACTGGTGGATCGTCAGGATGGATGCCGATCCGTACGCCAGCTTCCTCCGCCACGGGAACCACCGCCTTGGCAAAGTAGCGATAGTTCTCCCATATCTCTTCTTCGCCATACTTGCGCCCGTGGGTCAGAGGCATCGTGTACTGGGCACTGCCCCAGTACCCATGTTCGGCCTTGGCCAAGTCAAACGCCCTGGCGGGAGCACCTCCGCGGGTCGGTTCGCGCTCCGTGCTCCAGATGCCGTTTGCCATGTGAGCGTAGGTGGTGTACGGAATACCGGCCTTCCCCAGGTTGCGCAGATGCGTTTTGTACTCCTCGATCTTCTGGTCACGGTTGGGCAGGTTCAGCACGATAGCATCCTGGTTGTGCACGCTGCTATTGCCGAATCCGTACACCTTTAGCCCAGCCTGTTCGAACAGCGCTCGCTGTCTGGCATAGTACTCGTAGCTGGCCTTGTCCCCTCCTGTCCACAGCACGACATAGCCAACGCCCACCTGCTTAATGAACGCCAATTCCTCCTCGCTGGGTTCAGGTGAGATCTGGGCAGCGATCTTGATGCCTGGCTCAACAGGTATGAGTGCCCTTGCCATTTTCCTAGCAGCCTCCTTGTTCCTGTGCGATCCCCAGATGCTCACCAACCACAGCCGTCACTGTCGATGACATTGCCTGGGCGTAGGGGAAACGTATGAAAGCCGTCCAGTATCCCGACTCGTTCTGTGCTATACTGTACATAATCTTCTCCTCCTTTTTACCAGGAGCCAGAGCTTGGGCAACTCTGGCTCCTGGCGATCATGGCGGATGGGTACATCCGGATAGTCTACCAGGTCCCCTGCCTCACACCACCGCGAGTCCCGGTCTTCCACGGATCGACGCGGATGGGTACATCCGGCGCCAGACGCGCTCTGGCGTGGCGGGAAGCACATTGACATAGACACCTGTCGCATCGGCAATGGCGTTGAGGATGGCAGGAGCAGTTGGCAGTAAAGGGACTTCGCCCACACCGGTGGCTCCATATGGCCCAGTGGGGTCAGGGCACTCGACCTGAATATCCACAAACTGCTGTGGCATGTCCAGTGCGGTGGGCACATAGTACTCACTGAACCGCCGAGTGCGCAGCCGCGCTTCCCGGTGGACGATCTCCTCGCTCAACGCGTATCCCAGCCCCATGTGCACACCGCCCGCCGACTGACCGAACAGCGCCGCTGGGTTGATGGCTTTGCCGACATTGTTTGCGGCCCAGAGCCCAATCACCTGGACCTCCCCTGTCTCGACATCCACCTCCACCAGCGCCACCTGGGCACCAAACCCATAGCTGATATGTGGGTCGCATGCCCCGCTGATCGGGTCCCAGTCTGTTGTCGGACGATACGAACGGCCACGGAAAGTGTACTGAGCTTCCACGCTGAGCTCGCCAGTCTCATCGCGCAATATGGCATCGTGCCTGGCAACGGCTTCCAGACAAGCCCGGTACACGGCATTGCCCGACATATAGGTCAGCCGTGAAGCCGAACAGGACCCGGCGTCAGGCGAGGTTGCGGTGTCGGTGAATGCGACGTGTACCTTTTCCACTGCTGTGCCGAGCGCCTGGGCAGCGATCTGGGCAAGCACAGTCGAGACCCCCTGGCCCACCTCGATCGCCGCCGTGTGGATGACAGCGCTGGCGATGTCTCCCTTGTCGCCCAACCTGAGATGCACTCGAGCCGTGGACTTGTCGTCAAAACCAAAGGAATACCCCACGTTCTTGTATGCGCATGCCACGCCGATCCCTCGGCGCTTGTGAGGCCCTGACGAGCGGCCGGCATCGGGCCTGATCCACTTCCCCTCGGTTTCTTTCCACCCCGCAGCCCCGGCAGCAGCCACGAGGCATTCTCTGGCTGCAGTTCCCGCGGGCATTCTGTTGCCGGTCGACCTCTCTGAGCCCTCCACAAGTATGTTCTTGAGGCGGAACTCAACCGGATCCATCCCCAGGGCACGCGCCATCTTGTCCATCTGCAATTCATAGGTCACGGCAGCCTGCGAAGCGCCAAAGCCGCGCATCGCCATGCCAGGCGCGTTGTTCGTGTACACAGCATACCCATCAACCCAGCAGACCGGGCAGAAGTAGGGGCCGGTCATAAAGGACACGGCATTCGCGAGCACCACCGTGCTTGTGCTCTCATACGCGCCTGCGTCACTGACACATTCGGCCTCAATGGCCAGGAGCGTGCCATCCCGGTTGCACCCGGTCTTGTACCGGATGAAGAACGCGTGGCGCTTCCCATGGCCGCGGATCGATTCCTCGCGCGTCCAGACCATCTTCACCGGGCAGCGAAGCTTGTGCACACAGATAGCCACCAGTGGTTGTAAAGACATATCTTCGCGCCCGCCGAAAGAACCCCCGATGGCAGGGACAAGCTCCCTCACTTGCTCCTGAGACACATCCAGAAGATGAGCGAGCTGCCGCAGGTCATCGGCCGGCCATTGAGCAGCCACGATGAGGGTCATCCTGCCGTCCCGGTCGATATACCCCAGACATGCCTCGGGCTGCAAGAAAGCATGCTCGACACACGGGGTCTCATAGAGGCTCTCGACGACGGCGTCTGCCCTGGCGAAAGCTGCAGCCGCATCGCCCCGATGGATCTTCAGGTGCTGGATCAGATTGGTGCCCTTGCCCTGGTGCACGAGTACCTGGTCGCGGATAGCCTCGCGGGCATCGGCCACGGGCTCAAGCACGTCATACACCACACGCACGCACCTGCGCCCTTGCTCCGCGGCAGCGGGTGTCTCGGCTACGACGACCGCAACCCGGTCCCCCGTCCAGTACGTCATGCCGCCCGCCGCCACCAACACCGGCTGGTCGCAGGTCTGTATGCCGTACTCATTCACCGGCACATCCTCGGCGGTGAGCACATCGACCACGCCGGGGACCGCTTTGGCCACGGATGTGTCCACCTGCACGACGCGCGCCCGCGGGTGTTCAGCCCACACGACCTTGGCATACAGTTGCCCCTCCATAGAAAAGTCCTGAGGGTACTTGCGGCGGCCGGTGACTTTGGTGGCAATGTCTGCCCGCTCTACACTACGCCCGATCACCTCGCTCACATTCCACCTTCCCTGGACCGCTCGGCAGCCAGAGCGATGGCCTCGACGATCTGATAGTACCCGGTGCAACGGCAGATGTTGCCCGAGATCCCGGTCAGTATCTCCTCACGGGTCGGATTGGGCGTCAGATCGAGCAGTGCTTTCGCGGCCAGGATCATCCCGGGAGTGCAATAGCCGCACTGCGCGGCGGAACGATCGACGAACGCCTGCTGAATGAGGTGCAGATGTCGGTCGTCCTGCAGCCCCTCGATCGTCACTATCTGGCGCCCGTCAGCTTTCGCCGCCGGGTAGATACACGAGAGGACAGCGAGGCCATCAACGAGCACTGTACAGGCGCCGCATTCTCCCTCGCCACAACCGATCTTGACGCCGATCAGACCCAGTCTCTCCCTGAGCACATCGGCCAAGAGCTCACCCGGCGCCACGTCCATTGTGGTCGATGTGCCATTCACTATGCATGTGATCGCTGGCACGGGTTCCTCCTATGCAGCAACAGCCTGTGCGGACGCGTTCCCCAGCGCTCGCCGAACCAGAACCTCGACCATTTCGGTACGATACTCCGGACTTCCCCGCAGGAGGCTGGGCCGCGGCCTGGCCGAGGAAGCAGCCGCCACAGCAGCCTGGGCGATGAGCTCGTCACTGACTGGCTGACCGATCAGCAGTTGCTCGGCCTCGCTGGCCCGGAATGGCGTTGGTGCCACCGGCCCCACGGCGATGCGTGCATCGGTGAAACAGCCATTGTACACCCCCACCACTGCGCCCACATTGACGATCGGCAGAACCAGGGCACGTCGTCTGGCCAACCGCTGAAAGTCGCTTCCCAGGTGGGCAGCAAGCGGACGGAAGCGAAGAGCAGTCACCATCTGGGCGCAGGGGTCAATCGCACACATGCCCACACCCTCATAGAGCTCAGCGATGGGCAGCCATCGGCTTTCATCCAGGTCCGCGACCTCTACCTCAGCACCAAGCGCGAACAGAGCAATGGCGCCGTCGGCGGCAGGGAGCGCATTGACAACATTGCCGACCAGGGTGCCGACATTGCGGATCTGCGGTCCCCCGATGCTACCGCAGGCCTGCGCCAATAGCGGCGCTTGGGAGCAGATCGTCGGGGAACCCGCAATCCGCGCGTGGGTGACCGTCGCGCCGATGACCACAAACCCATCCCTTGTCTCGATGCGATCCAACTCTGGGATGCGTGTGATATCCACCATGGCGCGCGACGGGCACAAGCCCCGCTGGGCCTGCAGAACTAGGTCCGTCCCGCCGGCGATGATCCGCCCCTCTCCCTGGAGACCCGCGAGTTGGTGCAAAGCGTCGGCAACAGAGGCCGCGGTCACAAAGACATCCCACACGCTCGCCTCCTCGGGCATCACGCCATCGAGTTGTGCTTGACAAACTCGATCAGCTCGTCGATCTGAGCAAAGGCCAGGCAAACCACAGTATCCGCTCCGCCATAGTAGATAGCCAACCTGCCGGTAGGAACATCGCACAGCGCCGCACAGGGAAACGTCACGTTGGGCACGTCTCCCACGCACTCGTACAGCCTCTGAGGCGATAGGATGTATGGTTCGGTCCGGTACATGACCTTCCAGGGCTCATCCAGATCCAGAAGGGCAGCCCCGGCACTGTACACGAACCCATTGCATGACGTCAGCACGCCGTGATAGATGAGCAGCCAACCTTCGGACGTCTCGATTGGCGTTGGGCCAGCCCCGATCTTGGTGCTCTGCCACCCTCCTGCCGGGGCCATCACGTGCCTATGCCGTCCCCAATGGCACATGTCGGGGCTCTCACTGTAAAAGATGTCACCGAACGGGGTATGTCCTTGGTCGCTGGGCCGGCTCAACATGGCATAGCTGCCGCTGATCCTGTGCGGAAACAAGACACCGTTCCGGTTGAAGGGCAAGTAGGCGTTCTCCAGCTGGTAGAACTCGCGAAAGTCGTGCGTATACCCGACGCCAATGGTGGGTCCGTGGTACCAGTTGCACCAGGTGACATAGTACCGATCCTCGATCCAGCACACCCGTGGGTCATAGCCGTACTCAAAGTGCTCGATCTCTTTGACCCTCGGGCTCGATCCATCCGGCCTGAAACGGATCATCTCATGCTCGATCTGCCAGTCGATCCCATTCTTGCTACGCCCACTGTGAAGGACCATTTGCCGCGCGGTGTTGTCGCAGCGGAATACCCCAGCGAACTCGCCCTGGAACGGAACCACCGCGCTGTTGAATATGCTGTTCGAGGACGGGATCAGGTCTCTGGGGATAATCGGGTTGCGTTGGGATCGCCAGAGCACCGTGCCGCACCCAGCAGGCCTCTCCTCCCATGGGATGTTGCGGATAACTTCCCCAACGATCGTCGTTCTCGGGCTGGGTTCTTTCACCGTGCAACTCCTTTCTCTTTCGACGGCCTGTTCGTGGCTCGGACATGGCCCTGGATGGTGGACGATGAGTCTCGCCTGGACAGATCGAATCCGCTGCACCACGCCAGACTGATGACACCTGATGCCAGCCGCGAGGTCCTGGGTTGGATCACAGGAACCGCAGCAGGTCCTCCTGCAAAAGCCGCTCAAGGTGCGGGGTGACGTGAAACATGCGGCACAGATCCTTGTATTCCTGAACCACGCGTGCATTCCCAGGGCTTGAGGACTTGATCGCCCGGATCATCAGGTTTCTGGTCGTATGCTCAGCAGAGACAAACTGAATCACCTCTGTCCGATAGCCCATGATCCGCAAGATGAGCGCGCGGAGGGTGTCCGTGAGAATGTCGCCCAGGCGTTCTTTGAGAACGCCGTACCGCAGGACGGGACCAAGCTCCGGCGGTACGGCCCCCGCAGCAAGCTGACTTTGGAGATCGTGATGGCAGCATGGAGCGACAAAGAGCATCGCACAGCCCCAGCGCACGCCCTGACACAGAGCCTCGTCAGTCGCTGTGTCGCAGGCGTGCAGGGCAAGGAGAACGTCCGGAGGAACAGGTGGTTCAAAGTCGAGGATGCGGGCAGCATGGAAGGTCACGTCTTGCCACCCAAGATCGCGCGCCTGCTCGATCCGCTGGTCGATCAGACGCTGGTTGACGTCCACGCCAGTCAGATGCGTCGGCAGGCCGACCACATGGCTCAAGTAGTGATACACGGCCCAGGTGAGATAGGCGTTTCCGCAGCCACAATCGATGATATGCAGAGGAGAGCGGCCCGTATCACGAATCCCGGCCTCTACCATCAGCCTCAGGAACTCGTTGACCTGGCGGAACTTGCGCCGCATCGACGCCTTGACCCTGCCATCCATCGTCATAATGCCGACAGCGATCAGAAACGGATCGGGTCTGTCTTGGGGCAGCAGAAGTTCCTTCTGCCGATCGTGTTCCAGAGAGGTTGGTGTGGCAGAACCCGGCAACGTGTGTTGGCGGACGAGCACCTTGCCCTTCTTGCTGGTCTGGACCTGGATCTCTTGTTCGGTGGTCTGCAGATGGATGCTCTTGAAGGGAAGCGCGAGAAGCTCGTCGACCCGGGCTTCTACCTCAGC
>Ga0315274_10008279_pt1 | contig 15066 bp, 12 predicted proteins | sample YL17G02_20_MG_FD_203700 | JGI IMG/M metagenome (GOLD analysis project Ga0315274, IMG submission 203700) | Sediment microbial communities from Yellowstone Lake, YNP, Wyoming, USA - YL17G02_20 | ecosystem: Environmental > Aquatic > Freshwater > Lake > Sediment | place: USA: Wyoming | collected... | reverse complement strand
GAAAGCGAAAGTTGCCGGTTGAAAGTTGAAGGTTGAACGTTCAAAATTACAATCAGCGTGTGGCCAACAGGGGGTAGTGTCAAAAGTTTCATGAAAGACTCGGCATGAAGGTTGGCCTTTGGGTGTTGAGATTATTGGATTTATCGCTTTGCGATAAAGCAGGGATGGGGGGAGGGAGGCGCGATTCGGGCCGGAGACGAACGAACTTGCGATTTGCCAATGCTCTATGACCGGCCAGTTGAGTAAGACAGTGCAGAACTTCTGACACTACGCCGCCATGTATAAGGAGGCCGAACATGATGGCAAGGATAGCGGTGGGGGTGGTCATCTGGACGGCGCTGGCCGCGAGGGTTTGGTGCTCGGAGCCGGCGACGACAACAACCGTGACGGTTCGAGATGCGGCGGGATTGCGACAGGCGCTCGCCAAGGCCCAGCCGGGCACGCGAATTCTGCTCGAGCCGGGCGAGTATCCGGGCGGGTTCTCATTCGCCAACTTGCGGGGCGAACCGGGCAGACCGATCGTCGTCGCAGCGGCCGATCCAAGGAACCCACCCGTTTTCAAGAGCGGCGGCGCGGGGATGCACCTTGCCGATGCGGCTTATCTGGAATTGCACGATCTGACGGTTTCGGGCTGGAGCGCGAACGGCTTGAACATTGACGACGGCGGTTCGTATGACACGCCGGCGCATCACATCGTCCTGCGCGGCCTGAGAGTGATCGGAAGCGCACCGCCCGGCAACCGTGACGGGATCAAGCTGTCGGGCGTGGACGACTTCCGCGTCGAAGGCTGCACGATCGAAGGCTGGGGGACGGGCGGCGGATCGGCCATAGACATGGTGGGCTGCCATCGCGGCCTCATCGAAGGCTGCACGTTTCGCCATACGGACGCGCCGGGAAGCACCGGCGTTCAGGCCAAAGGGGGGAGCAGCGACGTGGTGGTGCGCCGCAATCGTTTTGAGAATGCCGGAGGCCGGGCGGTCAACATCGGCGGCTCGACGGGATTGGCCTATTTTCGACCGCGGTTCGGAAGGGCGAGGGACAGGCTGCGCGCTACTGCGAAGCGAAAGACATTCGAGTCGAAGGCAACGTGTTCATCGGCGGACTGGCGCCCGTGGCTTTTGTGGGATGCGACGGGTCGGTTGTGCGCTTCAACACGATCTATCGGCCGCGGCGCTGGGCGTTGCGGATTTTGCAGGAGACGCGCGAGCCGGGCTTTGTGCCGTCGCGCAACGCCGAGTTCACGGATAATATCATTGCGTTTCGATCAAATGAGATGCAGCCGGAGGTGAACATCGGCCCGAACACGGCGCCCGAGACGTTTCGGTTTGCGCGCAACGTCTGGTACTGCCTCGACGCGCCCGCGAAGAGTCGTCCGTCGCTGCCGACGCCGGAAGTCGGCGGGGTTTATGGACAGGATCCGCTTTTTCGCAATGCCGAGGGAGGCGACCTCCGGTTGAAACCCGACAGTCCCACGCAGAGAGTGGGCGCAGAGGCATTGCCGTAGGATTTCGACAGACGAAGAGCTTTCCTGCGCCACGAGCGGAGCTGCGAAGACGGCGAAAAAGGTGTTTACACACGCCTGTCCGGCGCACAGAATCCCTCGTAGAACAGCGAGAAGACAACGATTCGAATCAGGGTTGAGCGCATACACATGGAACTCTCCAAGATCCGAACCATCCACTTGAGCGAGATGAAAACGCGCGGCGAAAAGATCGTCATGGTCACGGCCTATGATTTTCCGACGGCGCGGCTGGCTGACCGCGCGGGCGTGGACGTCGTGCTCGCCGGCGACTCGCTCGGAAGCGTCGTCCTGGGGCTTCGCAACACGATCGGCGTGACGCTCGACCAGATGATTTACTATTGCTCGGCAGTCAGCCGCGGCGTCGAGCGCGCCCTGGTCGTGGCCGACATGCCGTTCATGTCCTACAAAATCTCGGCCGAACAGGCCTTGACCAACGCCGCGCGGCTGATGCAGGAAGGCGGCGCCGAAGCGGTCAAGTTCGAAGGCGGAGAGGAGATTGCGCCCATCGCGGCGCGGGTGGTCGCGGCGGGCATTCCGGTGATGGGCCACGTCGGCTTCACGCCGCAGTCGCTTCACCAGCTGGGCGGCTATCGCGTACAGGGCCGAAGCCCTGTGCAAGTCGAGCGATTGATGGCGGGCGCGCGCGCGTTGGCCGACGCCGGAGTCTTTGCCGTCGTGGTCGAGCTGGTGCCGGCGACAGTGGCGCGCGAGCTGACGCGTTCCATTCCCACGCCCACGATCGGCATCGGCGCCGGCCCCCACTGCGACGGGCAAGTCCTGGTGTTGCACGATCTGCTGGGGATGAATCCAACGCCCAAGCGATTCGTCAAGGTCTATGCCCAGTTGAACCGAGTGATAACGAAAGCCATCCGGAGCTACGCGGCGGACGTGCGAAAGGGCCGGTTTCCCGGTCCGCGTCACAGCTTCGCCGTGAAACGCCACAAGAAGTGAGAGGCGAGAAGTCATTGAGCCGTCAGGGATTCCTGCCGTTGAGAATGACATCGGATCTTCGCGATCGCTTGCGACGGGCGCTGACCGAAGACGTGGGCCGGGGCGATGTGACGACACAAGCGGTGATCGAGCGGCCAGCGCCCGGCCGCGCGGTGATCCTGGCGCGCGAGCGGGGCGTCGTTTGCGGCTTGCCCGTTGTGGCCAAAGTGTTCCGGCTGGCCAACCGGCGGTTGCGGGTGCGGGCTTTGCGCCGCGACGGCGAATCGGTGGGCAACGGCGACGAGGTGCTCGACGTCCGCGGCGACCTGGCCTCGATCCTGACCGCCGAGCGTGTCGCCCTGAACTTTCTCCAACGGCTGTCGGGCATCGCCACTCTGACGCGGCGCTACGTTGAGGCCCTGCGAGGCCGTTCGACTCAAATCCTCGACACGCGGAAAACCACCCCGCTCTGGCGCGATCTCGAGAAATACGCCGTTCGGGTCGGCGGCGGGGTCAATCATCGCCTCGGTCTCGATGACATGGCGCTGATCAAGAACAACCATGCGGATGCGGCGGGAGGGTTGGCCGAAGCGATCCGGCGGGTGAAGCGCGCTCAGCAAGGCCGGCGGAGACTGCCGATCATGGCCGAGGCGCGCGATCTGAACGAAGTTCGCGCGGCGGTCGCCGAGAAGGCGGACATGATCCTGCTCGACAATTTCTCGCGCGTCGGGCTTCGCCGCGCCCTGCGCGAGATTCCTCCGACGATCCTCACCGAAGCGTCGGGCGGCATGACGCCGGCGCGCGTCCGCGCTCTGGCCGACCTGGGACTCGACCGCATTTCGGTGGGCGCGCTGACTCATTCCGCCCCGGCGCTCGACTTTTCGCTGCGCTACAGAAAACCTTGACAGCTTCGGGCATCGCTCCGAAAATTTGCGTCCCTGCTTGCGCGGGGAACGGGTTGGAACTGTGTGACACCTTCGGACTCTGCGACATGTCCGACGCGTCTGACGGACGGCACGAATGGCAACCACCTACCCCGAAGATAGATTGCGCAGCCTGCGCGAGAAGATCGAAATCCTGCCCGTCCTGAAAGCCATCAACTATCGCCTCGATATGATTCAGGAAGTCGGCGAGGCCGTGAAGTGCTTTTGTCCGATCCACAAGGAAGCGGTGTTTCGAACGCTGGTGATAGATAAGAAGACCCGGCGCTACCGCTGCTCCTATAGTCTGTGTCCGGGAAACAAGGGCGGCGACTTGATTGAGCTCTGCGCTCAGGCGTTCAAGATCGAATACGACGAAGCGGTCCAGCGTCTGATCCAAGCGCTCAAACTTCCAATTGATCTGCCGCCGACCGAGGACGTGATCCGCAAGTCGCTGGAAGTGGCGGAGAACTACCTGGCCCTGGGCTCCCATAACGACGCCTTAACGGGATTGAAGAAGGTCCTGGCGACCCAACCCGAGAATGTGCGCGCGTTGCGGGGCTTGCTGGAGATTCATCGCGCTCGAAATGAAGAACCGCAGCGTTTCGAGGTATTGGAACAGCTGGTCGCGCTCACCTTGCAGGACACCCAGTATGCTCAGGCAGCCGAGTACTGCCGCGAGATTCTGGAGAAGCGCCCAAACGACACCGAGGTGCGCCTGAAGTACATTGACTGCCTGATCGGGCAGAAAGAGATGCACCGCGCGCTCGAGGAATACATGCGTCTGGCCGACTACTTCGAGACCCGCCAGGAATTCGACCGCGCGCTCGACATGTATCGGCGAATCGAGCATCTGCACCTCGACATCATTGACGTCTATCCGCACATTCTTCACTTGATGGTCGTTTCGGAACGCACGCACGACGCAGTCGAAGAGAGTCTGCGCAAAGCGACCGGCCACGAGGAGCGGGGCGAGTTCGAGCAGGCGGTCGAGTGCTACCGCGCGATCCTGGAGATTGACGAAAGTCACCGCGAGTTGCGCGAGAACCTGATCGAGGCCAGCATCCACGCCGGCCTGGACGAGGCGCGGATCGAGGAGTGTCTGGGGTTGGCCGAAGCGTGGATTCGCGAGGAATCCTATGCCGCGGCGTTGGGAGCGCTCGAAAAGCTGCGTCGCGCGGCGCCCAAACACACCGCCGTCACGGCAAAATACATCGAAGTGCTGCAACGTCAGAGCCGCGAGACCGCCGCGATCGAAGCCCAACTCGACATGGCCGGCCAGCTGATCGAGCAAGGAAGAAGCGATGAGGCGGCAGAGTTGGTCGGCTCGGTCGTCGCGATACCGGATCTCAGCCTCGATTCCCTGAGGCGATTGGCCGCCGTTCAGAGCCACTGCGGTCTGAAGGCCGGGGCCGCCGAAACCTATGCCGCCATTGCCGATCGCCTCGCCCGGGAAAACCAGTTCGAAGAGGCGGCCGAAGTCTATGAGACCGTGATCGAAATCTGCCCCGATGAGACGGCGCGTCGAAAGCGGCAAATCGAACTCTATCGGCACGCCGGTCGCAAGGACCGCGTGAGGGAGAAAACCATCGCGCTGCTCCAAATAGCGATCAAGAACCAGCAGTGGGAGAAGGCGACGGACATTGCCGCCCGCGCGCTGGAATTCGCGCCCGACGATCTCGAGCTGCTCGAACTCGACATTCAGATTCTGGCCGGAACGGGCCGAACGGGGGAGGCGCAGGTACGCTCGATGGCGCTGGCTCAACGCGCCGTCGTCGCGACGCAATGGGAGGTCGCGAAGCGGGTCCTCCAGCGCGTTCTGGCCGCCGAACCCGACTATGTGGATGCCGCCCTCCTGCTGGCCGACGTGGGAACAGCGCAGAGCGATACGCGCGTCGCTCGCGAGCATCTGCAGCGGATCGCCTCCGATCTTCTCTGTCAAAAGGACTATGCGCGGGCCAGAACGGCCCTGAGCAAGCTGCACGAGATCGCGCCCGACGACGTCCCGACCCTCGTTCACCTGGCCGCCGTCTATGGCAATCTCGGCGATGAGGGACAACTCCTGGAGACCTATCGCGACCTCGTGACCGCCTACGTCGCCAACCAGGCCCATTCGAAAGCGCTCGAATATTGCACGGCGATCCTCAACCGCGACCCCGAGAGCATCTGGGCGCTCGAACAGATGGTCAAGGTGTACGAGAAAACCGACCGGATCCGTTCCATCCCCGAGATCAGTCTGCGGTTGGCCCGCATTTACGAGAAACTCGACGACGTGGAGCACGTCCAGGAGTACTTCGAGCGCGCCCTCGAAATTGATCCGACCAACACGCAGGCGCGAACGGAGTACGTTCAGTTTCTCATCGGCGTGCACCGGCCGGACGCGGCCTCCAACCACGCCCAGATTGTCGCCCTTCATTTGTCGGAACAGAATCGTCTGGCCGAAGCCATCCAGGTCATCGAGGGCCTGATCGAGCATGTTCCCGATGACGTCGTCCTGCGCCGGCTGCTCATTGAACTCTGCCAGAAAGCGGGCAATCAGCGTGAATTCCTGACGCAATCCACCCAACTGATCAACCTCCACTACCGACGCAACGAATTCGAGGAGGTCGTGGCGCTGTACCGCGATCTGCTGGCGCGCGAATCCAACAACGTGACGTTCCGAACCCACCTGATTGACGCGCTCCTGCGACTGCGGCGGCGCGACGAGGCGATCGAGCAATACTTCGAGCTCGCCAGCCACTACATCCGAAGCGACGACTACGAAGACGCCGAGAGCACCCTTCTGGACCTTCTCAATCAATCGCCCGGCAATCCGCGCGCGCTCGACATGTTGGTGGAGGTGTTCAGCAAAGCCGGTCGCGTCGAAGACGCCGTCCAACGGGCGCGCGAACTCAGCGAAATCTACGTCGGCGCCGGCAAGAACGACAAAGCGATCGAGGTCCTCCGGCGCGTCCTGGTGTTCGATCCCAACAATCGCGAGCTGACGGCGTGGATCGCCGAAATCGGCCGCGCCGAGCAGTCCCAGCGCGCGTCGGCCACGGCATCGAGTGTGCGCTCTGCGACCGCCGCCAAACGGGACAGCGCGGTCGCGCCGGCCATCGAGCCCCCGCCCGAGAGTGCCGCGCCGCACCGGCGGCCGGCCGAAACGCAACCCAGCCGAACCGGCGCTCCCGGCGAATTCGACGACCTGTTGCACATGGCCATGCTGCGGGGCGAACAGGGCCAATATGAGGAAGGCGTGGCGCTGGTGGACAAGATTCTCGCCCAGGAGCCGGCCCACTATGCCGCCCGGCGGTTGCGCGCGCAGCTCTATGCCAAAATGGGCGACCAACAGAGCGCCATCGAGGAACTGATCCGCCTGACGCCGCACACCGAAACCCCCTTCTTTGGCGAGGTGGCCAAAGCCGTCGAGCCGGCTTCGAGCGCAAGACAATCCGAGGCATTGCAGGTCGTTTCCGACTACACGTTCGATAATTTCGTCATCGGCGACCGCAACCGGTTTGCCCACGCCACGGCGCTGGCCATCGCCAAGGCCCCGGCCATGCACTACAATCCTCTTTTTCTGTATGGTGACGTCGGACTGGGGAAGACTCACCTCGTCAGCGCCATCGCCAACTACATCGCGCAACACCAGCCGGAACTTCGTATCCTCTATACCAGCTCCGAGGAATTCACCAGCCAGCTGGTGGATGCCATTCAGAACAACACGGTGAATGCGTTCCGAAGCCGCTATAAGGCCACCGATGTGTTGTTGATGGACGACATTCAGTTTCTTTCGGGCAAGGAGCGCGCCCAGGAAGAGTTCTTCCACATCTTCAACACGCTCTTCCAGTCCAAGCGACAGATTGTGATGACCTCCGACCGACCGCCCAAGGAGATCGAACGGCTCGAACGACGATTGAAGTCGCGGTTCGGCGCCGGCGTGATCGTGGACATCCAGATCCCCGACTTCGAGACGCGCGCGGCGATCATCAAGAAGGAACTCCAGCTGCACAGCGACGTTCAGATTGACAACCATCTGGTCAACCTGATCGCCGAGCAAATCCAAACGAACGTCCGCGAACTGAAAGGCGTGTTGAAGCAGATTCTGCTCAAGCACGAACTGAGCCACGAAGAAATCAACGAGGAACTTGTGCGCCAGGTCCTCGAGGTTTACGTCGAAAGCTGAGGCGGGCGATTGCGTCGCCGCTGTTTGGCTGAATTGGATCACTCCACGTTCGTAAGCCCCTCGGATGACTATCGTCGAAGGTTGCCATGATGGAAACCGGCCGACTCCTGGATAATTTCGTCGAGACAGACTTCACGCTGGTCCTGTGGATATTCGGCGCCCTGACCGCCTTGATTTTTCTGGTCATCGTCGTTCGCCTGCTGCGCAACATCTTCGGTGGGCGGGTTCTCCGGATTCAGGAATTCGGGATGGATTTCGATGCCGTCGCCGACATGCTGGAGAAGGGCATGCTGACGGCCGACGAGGCCAAGCGCGTCAAGTCGGTCCTGACGCGGCATTTCTCGCGCCTCTACGAACAGCGTCTGGCCCGCCCCAGGGCCGGCGATTTTGCCGCAGTGGTCGAGGCCGAAATCATCGCGTCGGGCGACTCGACCACAGCGCCGGCAGGCTCACCAAAACCGTCTCGCGTCGGAGCGCCGCATGCCGCACCGGCGCGGCCCCAATCGGCCGCGAAGCCGTCGCCCGGCGCGCCGCCCTCGCCTGCCCCACCGGCCTCAGCGGAGTCCGGCGCCGACGAAGAGACTGTCGAGCTCCCGCTCGACGTGCTCGACATGTATCGCGCCGGGATGATCACGCCCGACGAAATGGCGGCGCTGCGCCGATTCTACGCGGAACGGGCGCGTCGGGCGAAGTGAGCGGCGGCCGAGGCCCTTTCGCCGGGCCGGCTCGTCATTGTCCCTCTTCATTCTGTCCCGCGAGGAAAGCGTCGCGGATTTCGGCGGGGGATTTGGCGAACATGATCGTGCGGCGGAATTCCTTGCTTCGCAGCCGTTGCATCAGGCGGGCAAGCAGCTTGAGATAGTCGCCGCGCGAGTGTTTGTCCGAGGCCGCGATCATCACGATGATGCGAACGGGCTTCTCGTCCAGCGCGTCGAACTCGATGCCGCGATGGCTGCGTCCGATGGCGATGACGAAATCGGTGACCTCGGGAATCATCGCGTGAGGGACGGCCACGCCGATCCCGACGCCGGTGCTCAGCGTTTTCTCGCGTTCGAGGATGGCGCTGAAGAGCGCTTCCTTGTCGAACACGCAATTCGACGTGGCCATCAGCGCGACCAACTCGCGCAAGGCTTCTTCCTTGGTCGCGGCTTTGAGATCAACGATGCGGTCTTCAGAGATCATTTCGGCCAGATCGTTCATGGGAACCTCGACGACGACGATCGTGCGAATCGCGATGCAGAGCCTGTGTTTGTTCTATCGCACCCGCAAAGAATGACGCGATTGGACACCCAAATCCGCCGCCTGACAAGGCTTTTCTGTTGAGGGATCATTTCGGACTTCCCGCTTGCCCATCGGAAGGGCTCGGTTTACTCTCATTCCATGCTTCGGTACCTGGCCGGTAGAATTCTCCAATCCCTTGCGACGCTGTGGGTGATCGCAACGGCGACGTTTTTTCTTTCCAGGCTCATTCCCGGCGGGCCGTATGATCCCGACAAATTGCCGCCCGCCGAAATCCGCGCCCAGATTGACGCCTACTATCGCCTCGATCGCCCGCTTGCCGTTCAATACCTCCACTGCATGGGACGCCTGGCGCGGCTCGATCTGGGGCCCAGCTACCGGTTTCTCGACCAGCCCGTTGAGCGGCTGATCGTGCGGCACTTCCCGCCGTCGGCGGTTCTTGGCCTGCTCGCGCTGGCCATTTCGCTGGCGCTGGGCGTGCCGCTGGGCGTTTACGCCGCTTTGCGCCAGAATCGGCCGGGCGACTGGGGAACACTGGGTCTGGCCATCGTCGGCGTGTCGGTGCCCAATTTCGTGGTCGGCACGGTGCTGCTCTATGTTTTCGTTTATCGCCTGGGATGGGCCGACGTGGGAGTGATCGCCGGGCCACGGCTGGGCGGTCTTCTCCTGCCCGCGCTGACTCTGGCGGGATTCTCGCTGGCGTTCGTAACCCGAATGACGCGCGCCAGCATGATCGAGGTGCTGCGCTGCGATTATGTGCGGACGGCGCGGGCCAAGGGGCTGCCCGCGCGGCGCGTCGTCTGGCGGCATGCGTTTCGCAACGCGATGCTGCCCGTGCTGACCTATCTCGGGCCGCTGGCCGCGGCGCTGCTGACGGGGAGCTTCGTCGTCGAGCACATTTTTCACGTCCCCGGCTTGGGCGAGTTTTTCGTTCAGAGTCTCGACGACGATCCGCCGGCCATTTTGGGCGTCGCGCTGTTCTATTCGACGCTGCTGATCCTTTTCAATCTGGCCGTGGACTTGCTTTATGGGTTCGCCGATCCGCGGATTGCCATTGGAGCGCGGGCAGATCTCCGGTAGGAGGTAGGATAGGTTGGCAGCCAGAAGCGTCTAATGGTTTTTCGCGTGGCGAGAACCATTTTGACAAGATGACAGGATGAACCAGATGAAACGAGACGAAGAATCCTGTGAATCCGGCCCACCGGGCTTCTCCCGGCAATCGGGTGGCATGGAGAGGCGCAGAGACTCCGCAAGGGCATTGACCCTTTCCGCTTTCTCAGGGTTTTCGCGAACTGGTCAGAGACAGGAAGGAGTATCGGACTTGGCGGGGCGACGGACGTGTATGCTTTTTGGGGACGGACCGGAAACAGGCAAGAAGATGAACAGGATGGCGGGCAAAAGATGTCCCAGATTTCAGAATCCCGTGAATCCTGTCATCCTGTCAAAAGCTTCAATCGAGGTTCTTCAAAGAAGCAGAAGATGGGGAACCGTTAAACGCCAGTGGTTGGCAACCTGTCGTTCTCGCGGGCCAACACCACACCGGCCTCCTGCAACTGGAAGATTTGGACAGGTTGACACCCTATCCTACCTGGAGGGGCAGGAATGAACGCATCACCGGCGTGGCGAAAGTTCGGCCGCCACCGGGGCGCGCTGGTCGGAGGGGTCCTGCTTGGCGCGCTCGCGGCGGCGGCTCTGGGGATGCCGTTGGTGTGGCCGTTCGACCACGCCGGCGGCGACCTCCGCCGGCAATTCCTTTCGCCCAACGCGATCCACTGGCTGGGAACCGATGAATTTGGCCGCGACCAGCTGGCGCGCGTGCTCTTTGGACTTCGCATCTCGCTTATGGTCGGCCTTGTGGCCGCGGCGATTAACGTCGTCATCGGCTCGCTCTATGGCGGCGTGTCGGGCTACGTGGGCGGCAAGACCGACGACGCCATGATGCGGGTGGTCGAGGTGTTCTACGGCATTCCACTGCTGCTGATCGTGATGTTGCTGATGACGGTGCTCGGTCGCGGCCTTCAGAACGTCTTCGTGGCGATTGGACTGGTCTATTGGCTGGGAATGGCGCGGATTGTGCGGGGACAAGTGCTCGCCCTCAAACAGCGCGACTACGTCGAGGCGGCGCGCGCGCTTGGGGCGTCGTCGCGCCGAATTCTCTTCCGCCACCTGTTGCCCAACACGCTCGGCGTCGTGATCGTGGCGGGAACGCTTCGAATCCCCGAGGCGGTTTTCATCGAAGCCTTCCTGAGCTTTGTCGGACTGGGAATCGGCGAACCCCGGGCCAGTCTGGGGTCGCTCGTGGCGAGCAGTCTGGGCAACCTCGAGGCGCAGCCGTGGCTGCTGCTGGGACCGGCGGCGGCGATCAGCCTGCTGATGCTGGGATTCAACTTCGTCGGCGACGGCCTGCGCGACGTCTTTGATCCCCAGATGCGATAGCCCCCTGAGCGCGTTTGCCTCGAAAAAACGCTTGATTATTCGACCGCTATCGTTCAGACGGTTCATCAGGTTTGTCGAGGAGTCCGCCCAGAAGGCGATAGCGCGTTTGCAGTTCCTGCCGCGCGTGAACACACCAAGAATAATCTCGGAGGAGGAGCAAGCAAGAGTATGAATTTCGAGACGTTGATTCAGGGGGCCATCAAGCACAAGGCCTCGGACATTCACATCATCCAGGAGAGCACACCATTTCTTCGGATCAACGGATCGCTGGTGCGAATAGACGGCACGTTCTGTTCGCGCGAAGACATCGAGCAGATCATCGGCCAAATCGTTCCCACCCGCATCGCCCATCTGCTCGAAAGCAATCGCGGCGTGGATTTCTCCTACCAGTTCCGCAACATGGAGCGATTCCGGTGCGTCGCCTACTATGAGCAGGAACGCCTCGGACTGGCCATGCGCTGTATTCCGATGAAAATCCCGACGCTCGACGAGCTGGACATGCCCGACGTGCTGAAGTCTGTGGCGCGGATTCACCGCGGGATGGTGCTGCTCACCGGAATCACGGGCAGTGGAAAGACCACGACGCTCGCCGCCATGATCAACCATCTCAACAACATCGAGGCTCGTCGCGTCATCACGATCGAAGACCCGATCGAGTACGTCTATCAGCCGATCAAGTGCATCATCAGCCAGCGCGAAGTGGGCGACGACATTCCCGATTTCGCCACCGGCTTGCGCCAGGCCCTGCGCATGGACCCCGACGTGATTCTGATCGGAGAGATGCGCGACCTCGAAACCATCCGCGTGGCCATCAAGTCCGCCGAAACCGGCCACTTGCTGCTGAGCACGCTCCACACCACCGGCGCCGTTCACACCATCCAGCGCATCATCGGCCACTATCCCGAGCAGGAACACGATCTCGTTCGCGAGCAGCTGTCGCTCAACCTGAAGGCCTCGATCACGCAGCGTCTGCTCAAGAAGGCCGACGGCACGGGCCGCATGGCCGCTCAGGAGATCATGATCGTTACCGAGGTGATCGCCAAGCTGATCCGCGAAAGCCGCATTCCCGACATCTTTCCGATCATCCGCGGCCGCGAAGCCGGCATGCAGACGTTCGACCAGGCGCTGGCCGACCTCGTCCGCGCCGGCAAGGTCACGTTCGAGGAAGGCAAGAAATTCTGCGAAGACTTCTATGCCTACCGCCGGTACATCCGCGGCGTTTCGGCCTCGAGCGACAAAGGCTCGATTCTGTCGGCTGGATAAACCTCATCTCAGTGTCAAGTTTCAGGTTTCAAGGTTCAGGTTGAAGAAGCCGGCAAATCGCGGATCTCCTGGCGCGGCCACTTGTTGCGCCATGCAATCGGCGAGGGCTACGGTTGTTCTGTGTGACTTGAAACCTGCAACTTGAAACCTGAAGCCAGCCATGCGTCTGCTAATTGATTCTCACGCCCATTTGACCGACAAAACCTTCCAGAACGATTTGGACGCCGTGCTCGAGAGGGCGGCTCTCGCCGGTGTGGATCGCATCGTCACGGTCGCCGAGACGCTCGACGACGCTGAGCAGATTCGAGGGCTCGCCCAACGGCACGAGATGCTGGCCGCCACGGCCGGAGTCCACCCCCATCGCGCCGACGGCTGGTCGGGCGAAAGCGCCGAACGGTTGGCCACGTTTATCGCTTCGGGCAAGTTCGTCGCCATCGGCGAGATCGGCCTCGACTTCCACTACAACTTCTCCACGCGCGAGAATCAGCAGCGCGCATTCCGTGAACAACTCCGCCTGGCCGGGTCGGTCGGCCTGCCCGTCATCATTCACTGCCGCGAAGCATACGACGAGTTGATCGAAACGCTCGCGGTGGAAACCCCGCTGCCTGCCGGCGGCGTCGTTCATTGCTTTGGCGGGAGAGCCGACCACGCGCGCCGCCTCGTGGAGATGGGCTTCCATATCGGGATCACCGGCGTCGTCACGTTCCGCAAAGCGCCGGGCCTTCGACAGGTTGTGGCCGACGCCGTTCCACTGGAGCGCCTCCTGATCGAAACCGACTCGCCCTATCTCGCCCCCGAACCGATGCGTGGCCGCCGCAACGAACCCGCTTTCGTGCGCCACGTCGCTGAGGCGATCGCACCGCTCAAATCGGCTGACGTTTCGGAAGTCGCCCGCCGGACGCGCCTCAACGCCCTGGCGCTCTTCCGCCTCGGAGCCGAAATCCCCGCTTCCTCGATCGTCTATGTCTTGCGCAACGCCCTCTACCTCAACATCACGAATCGCTGTACGAACGATTGCGTGTTCTGTGTTCGCCAACATGCCTGCGGGCTTTGCGGCCACGATCTGCGGCTGGCGCGCGAGCCTTCGCCGGCCGAAATCATCGCCGCCATCGGCGACAATCCGACCGCTTATGACGAGGTCGTGTTCTGCGGCTTCGGAGAGCCGACCTTCCGCCTCGACGCCGTCCTTTGGGTGGGCCGATGGCTGAAATCGAAAGGCGTCCGGCGCGTCCGGCTCAACACCAACGGTCACGGCAACGCAATCCATGGCCGTTCGATTGTCGGCGACCTGGCAACGGTTGTGGACGCCGTCTCGGTCAGCCTCAACGCCTCCACCGCGGCCGACTATGAGCGGCTGTGCCGTCCGAGCGATCCGTCGCGGTTCAACTTCGAGGAAGTCTGCCGCTTTGTTGTTGAGGCAAAGGCCGCGGTCGGGGAAGTGAGCGCGACCGCCGTCTCGTATCCCGGAGTGGATGTCGCCGCTTGCCGCGAATTGGCGGAGAAGCGCCTGGGCGTTCGGTTTCGTTGCCGCGCCTATTAGATGAGAAGGCAGAAGGGAGAAAGAAGGCGCCGGCTGACGACCAGAGCCGCTTCGTTTCTTGCGGGTCTCTCACAAGTCACACGAACGTTGCGTTTTCTTCGAGAGACTTGCGCGGGAGGTCGGGCACAACGGCGTCCTCGGCCGGATAGCCGACGACGAGAATGAGAAACGGCCGCTCGTTGCGCGGACGGTCGAGGATGTGAGTGAGAAAGCTCATGCGGCTGGGCGTGTAGGGAAGCGACGCCAGGCCGGCCTTGTGGACCGCCGCGATGAGAATGCCGGTCGCAATGCCGACCGATTCGCTGACGTAGTAGTGCTTGACCTTGCGGCCGTCGGGCGACAAGCCGCAGTCCTGCGCAAAAACAACGATCAGCCAGGGCGCGGTTTCGAGGAACGGCTTGCTCGCGTTGGTGCCGAGAGGGGCGATGGCCTTGCGCCATTCCTCGGTCGCTGCCGACGAATAGAACTTGCGCTCTTCCGCTTCGGCGGCTTCGCGAATCCGGCGCTTGACCGCCGGGTCGGAGACGGCGACGAAATGCCAGGGCTGCATGTTGGCGCCGCTGGGCGCCGTCGCTGCGGTGCGAAGGCACTTCTCAATCACCTCGCGCGCGACCGGGCGGTCGGAAAACTGCCGCACCGACCTGCGACGCCGCATCTCCTCATAAAACGCCGCCGCGCGGCGTCTCATGTCCGCGGGAGAGCCGTCCGAACGGGCAACAGGGGAGTGCCGCTGTCTTGCAGTCTTCATGGCTTTCTCCAGACGGCTTCTTTCTGCGGTCTCACAATGTGCGCGGGTCGGTGATCCGGCCCGCCAGAGCCGTTGCGGCGGCGACGGTCGAGCCGGCGAGGTAGATTTCGGCGTCGCGGTTGCCCATGCGCCCCCGGAAATTGCGATTGGCGGTCGAAAGGCAGCGTTCGCCGGCCGCCAGAATGCCCTGATGAGCGCCGAGACACGGGCCGCAGCCGGGATTGCAGATGACCGCGCCCGCCTCGACGAACGTTGCCAGCAGACCCTCGGCAAGCGCGCGTTGCCACGTTTCCATCGAAG
>Ga0315274_10008278_pt1 | contig 15066 bp, 15 predicted proteins | sample YL17G02_20_MG_FD_203700 | JGI IMG/M metagenome (GOLD analysis project Ga0315274, IMG submission 203700) | Sediment microbial communities from Yellowstone Lake, YNP, Wyoming, USA - YL17G02_20 | ecosystem: Environmental > Aquatic > Freshwater > Lake > Sediment | place: USA: Wyoming | collected... | reverse complement strand
CCACCACAATCGGGACATATATTTCCAATTAAATCGGTAGCTCGCCGTCTGAGGTGACAGGACTTACATTCTACCAACGAGTCGGAAAAGCTCTCGACATGGCCACTAGCTACCCATGTCTGCGGATGCATAATTATGCTGGCATCCAAACCAACCATATCATCCCGTTCTTGAACCACCGCTCGCCACCAGGCATTTTTGACATTTCGCTTTAGTTCCGTCCCCAGCGGCCCGTAATCCCAGCTGCTACCTAGCCCGCCATAGATTTCGCTGCTGGGGAAAATAAAGCCACGCCGCTTACACAGCGAGACGATTTTCTCCATATCTACTTTGCTCTTTTCCTCAGGCAATTTAACCCCCTCTGAAGCTTACCCAAGCTTAGCAACTTTATGTCCGAGTGTCAAAATACTCCCAAGTGATGTTTTTACATCATTGTGTTAGAATCGAGACATACTGACATTACATAGGTCTACTGATGAAGACAATCGATAAGCCCGGAATATTATTTACTTTGTTTCTGGTACTGCTGATTCTAGCAGGCAACTCTTGTCTCCCTCAACCCATAACTCCCCCACCGTCACCTCCCCCATCACAACAAGAACTACCACCTCCGGATACGGCGCCGCCGCAAACACTAATCACCATGGCTCCCGCTGCGACTATCAGTTCTAACAAAGTCACCTTCGAATGGACCGGCAGCGATGACACGACACCAACCAATAAACTCACTTATTCATACTATCTAGAAGATCATGACGCGGGTTATTCTTCGTTCACCTCTGACACTGCTAAGAGCTACACAAATTTGCCCGATGGTACTTATACGTTTTACGTCAAATCTCATGATGAAGCTGATAATGTCGATCTCACACCGGCATCCGTCAAATTCACGGTAGCTACTCCCAAGCCGGAGGAAAGGAACGAAACCGTGCCCCCTATTGTCAGCACGTTGCTCATAGTACCAAACAGCGATGTCAGCCACATCGCCGTTGGCTACGACAACACCATTTATGCGCTTGATTCTCCACACGCCAGGCTTTACAAATCAGACCACGGCGGCTACGGCTGGACTGACATATCCAGAGGCCTTGCCGCAGCCGCACCCTGGACCGAACTGGCTATAGCTCCGGATGACCCTAGAATAGTTGCGGTGGTGACCAATGCCGGAACTGAAGTATTCGTGTCAACCGACGGTGGTACCAACTTCGCTGCTACCGGATTAAGCGGTAAGCTTAGCGGCGGTGAGCGAGTGCAATGCCTCGCTATCTCCCCGGGTTATGGCCGCCGGGATATAGCTGTAGGCACATCCACAGGCAGCGGTAACGGCAAGGTATGGGTAAATATAATGAATGGCTTTCCCGGAGGCTGGCAGGACATGAGCACAGGTGCCACTGGCTGGTCAAATGCCGACATCTTCGCTATAGAGTATTCACCGGGATTTGCCGGCGATGGCACTCTCCTGGCCATCGCCGCCACCGGACCCCCACCAAATACTGACGACACTTTTCTCTACATGGGTACCAGAGACCTTGGCGGAAATACCACAATCTGGAATAATTCCTCAGGCTACCCTGTAGAAATCTCTCAGTCAGGCCAGGATACGCCAGGAACACCGCTTACCTACGCTGATATAGCTTTGCCTGCAGACTATACAGGAACTTCTCCCGCAAGCCGACATGTCTACGCTTGCTGGAGCGACAATCCACCGGGAGTAGCTACCTCCGGCAATCCTAACGACGATGTGTACCGCCTTGACGATACTGTCTGCTACAGGCTTCTGGTTCGTACTGACGTCATCTGCAGCCTGGCGCACTACGGTATGTTCAGTCGGGGCAAGCTACTGGCTGGGGCTGTCAAGGCATCGACAGTGTCGCTTTTCCACGGTCCTCAGGTATACTTTACATCTAACCCCCATTCGCCATATCCCACCTGGCAAAACAGCCAGAAACCACCCACCGGTCCCGCCCAGGCCCGGGTCGGCTGGTCTGCGGATGGCAGAGTTGCTTACTGTGGCACCAGCGCTCCCGCTGGTGGCAGCGGCGACCAGAGCGCTTTCTCAGTAAGCACTAATAACGGCTTTACCTGGAACCAGATAGGACTGATTGATCTTTAATTTGACATGCTGGGTCGTAGTTTCCTAAAATTTTAATTCGCTATGATTAAAGCCGTATTCTTTGACTTCTACAACACGTTGGCCAGCTACTATCCGCCTCGAGAAGATGTTTACATTAGTACATGCCGTGAGCTTGGCATCGGTGTACAAGCCAAGGCGCTCTTCACCTCTTTAGCCGTCGCCGACATTTTTTACCGTAACGAAAACTCCCGCTCGCCGATAGACAACAAAACCGCAGAGGAAAAGATAGATTTCTATATCGAATACATAACCAGAATACTTAGTGGAGCCGGGGCAGAAATTGGCCGTGACGCCGCACTGCAAATACTGGCTAAAATCAGAGAGTGTAAATGGGAATTCAAAGTTTACGATGATACACTACCCACCTTAGAAGCACTTAAGAAACGCAGCTTAATCCTGGGGCTTATTTCAAATGTGGCTCAGGATATGGAGCCCACATATGCGAAGCTGGGACTGCAGCCATACCTCAATTTCAAAGTAACCTCAGCTGAGGTGGGCTACGATAAGCCCCGGCCGGAGATATTCCTGGCGGCGCTCGAGAAAGCTAAAGTCAAGGCCGGGGAAGCTCTATATGTAGGTGACCAGTACCAGATAGATATCGTCGGCGCCTGTGGTGTTGGCATTAAGGCATTACTCATCGACCGCAACGATTATTTCCCGGACATCACTGACTGCCCCCGAATCCGCAGCCTCACCGAAATCAAGGAATATACCTGACCACACCAATAGATGGCATGTCCTGTCATACTATTAAAAATCCTAATTTCGAATTCCTAAATCCTAAACAAATCCAAAACTATAAATGTCAATTACCAGAACACATGGCCTAAAATGTCATTCTGAGCACGGCGAAGAATCTAAACACTTCACTTATGCTCAGGGTAACAAGTGGTGTTTTGAATCTGAAAGATTTGAATTTTGATATTGTTTGGGATTTAGGATTTCTGCCGCACCAAATGAGGCTAAAGCTTCACCACTTTAAGGTTCCGTTTGCCATTAGTCAACCCTATCGAAGCATAGCTACATAGCTATTCAACGGCACTTTAAGTGAATCTGCCACCGGCTGGCATTTCGCCCTGAGACAATAGAAAACCTTATCTTCTGCCGGTAGCTCGGATAAAGACTCGTAGTAACCCATGCCCTTGGCGAAGATGAGATCTGCGGAGTTAAATTGGTGATTAAACTCCGCAGATGCCTGAGAGAAATCTATGCCTGGTGTAGCCGTACCGGTGGTTAATATCTCGCCCAGCTCAGCCTCAAGCCCGGCTCGCCTGATGTCTTCCACAGTAATGTCATCTTGAACCGGTGCCGACTTAACCACATAAGCAACAGATGCCTGTTTTCTCATCCATCTGATAAGCGGTAAATCGAAAAACGCCTCACCGGCATTATCCGCTAGATACAAGACCCTTCTAGCATGCTTAAATTTGGCTTCAAACCGCTCCGAATCATCGATGACAAAATTCACCGGCTCTTTCATGTCCTGCCGAATAACATCAAGAGGTCTGAAGAAATCTATAGTATTTCCCAGCGCCGCAAACTTGAGGCAATCTCTAAAACTATTATGCTCAACTTTTGTCTGCTTCGATAGCTCTCTGGCAACCATAATCTCCTTGTCCTTCATTTGACGGTAAGGGTCAGGATTCCCGGTTATTTTCTTAATGGCATCGTGCATTTTGGCGGCGATAACGATGGATACACAGTCCAGAGAGAAATCGTCTTGAAGTATCTTCAAACTTTCTTCTATGGCTGGGGTTTTAACCTGTTCCTCATTCGCCGCCAGTTCCGCAGCCTGATAGGCAAGCTTTTGCAGGCACTCATAGCAATAATTGGAAGCTTTCATTTCATAAAGTCAATGCGCAAACCGGAGAGCCATGGGCTGCTCTGTCATCTATCGGTTTAGCAGCCATATCGAGGCATTCAAGACCGCGGCAAAAGTCACCCACAGCAGATAAGGCCACATAAGCACACTGGCCACCCGAGATATCTTGAAAAATTTAATAACTGTGACCAATATCGCAACCCACAGGACTGAAATCACAATTAATCCGCATAAAGGCGACTCGAGGCCGAAGAAAACAACCGACCATAGGGCATTTAGAACTAGCTGTATCAGAAAGACGATTAGCGCTATTCTGACCCCTCGATTCTCCAACCCCTTACGCCACACCAGAAACGCAGCTATGCCCATCAGTATATACAGCAGCGTCCACACCGGGGCAAACAGCCAGTTAGGCGGCGAAAAAGGCGGCTTTTCCAGCGTCGCATACCAGGTCGGAATGGCGCTTCGCGTAAATAGGGAACCGATGGCACCGGCAGCCAAGCAAGCAACAATGCTCACCACCAGCTTCAGAATATCCCTGATACTCATATTTCGCATTGTACCAGAAGGGGCAATCATTTTACTAACTGAGATGAAATCGGTTTTTAGCAAATCGCAACAAGCTAAATCTTAATCTGCTCAGGCGGATTATGCTAGAATTGGGTGGAAAACAGGTTAGAAGACCATGCCGGCAAATCTACCACCGCAATACTTCGACGCTGAAAAACGCTACCGGACGGCCAGAACTCCGGAGGATAAAATCGAGGCGCTGGAAACCATGCTGGCTATCATGCCCAAGCACAAGGGTACCGACCATCTCCACGGCGACCTGAGACGAAAAATCGCCAAGCTCACTGAGGAGGCGGAACGAAAAGCTGCCACCAGCCGAGCCAGCTTCTACATCAGAAAAGAAGGCGCCGGTCAGGTAGCCCTGGTTGGCCTGCCCAACGTCGGTAAGTCGCAACTCCTGGCTACTGTTACCGATGCCTTACCGGAAATAGGTGATTATCCCTTCACTACCAAAACTCCAAATATAGGTATGATGAAATTTGAAAACATTCAAGTCCAAATAGTAGATACACCTCCAGTTACCGGCCGTGATTCCCGCGTCTGGCTGAATAATGTCGCTAGAAACGCCGACCTCATAGTCATAGTTGTCGATTTGAACAACAGTCCAGTGGAACAAGCAGAAACAACTCTTCAGGAACTGGAAAGTATAGGCATAGTGCCGGCAACAAATATGTCTCCGGAAAGCTTGATAGGCAAACGACTAAGAAAAATGCTGATTATCGGCAATAAAAGTGACCTCAGCACCTCGGATGCCGGTTGGCGCCGGTTAAAAACATGTTACGGTTCCCAGTTCCCGATGCTCGCTGTGTCCACCACAAGCGGCAATAATATGCAAGACTTCAAAAAGAGTATTTTTCAAGCTCTGGATATTATCAGAGTCCACACCAAGAGTCCGGGCCAGAAACCGGATTTGACCGATCCCATAATCCTCAAAACGGGCAGCACGGTAAAAAATGCCGCCGAAGACGTTCACAAAGATTTCAAGGCCAAACTGAAGTACGCGGTAGTGTGGGGCTCCGGAAAATTCGATGGGCAGAGGGTCAGTCAAGACCATGTGTTGAAAGATAACGACATAATCGAGCTACATATTTAGGCCGGGCACTTGCGCCCTCGGACCCAGACATCATACAGCACTGCAGCCAGCTCCTCTATGTACTCACGATTTTCCAGCTTCAGCCGCCACTTGCTCGGCACGGCGTCCACGCCCAAATAAGCGCCGGCTATAGCCCCCGTCATCGCGGCTATAGTGTCAGTATCGCCACCGAGGCTGACAGCAAATAGTATCGCCTCTTTCAATGAATCCTGATGAGACAGAAACGAATATATGGCCGTCGGCACCGAGTTGAAAGCTTCCACGCCATTACCCAGATCGGCAACCACTTTAGCCTTATCCGCCTCACCCAGTAGAATTCCTGTACCCGCTAATTTCTGCTTATACGCCTCGTGTTGAACAAGCTCGCCCAGCCTGGACAAAAACTCTTGTGAGCTAAAGGCTTTGCCTGGCTCCAGTTCCACAGCTAAAGCAACTGCGTATGCCTGCAAAGCTGCACCCTCTTTGCCCAACTCATGGCTGTGAGTAATTCGGCTCGACCTGTAAGCTACCTCTCTCAGCATGACTAAATCGTTATGATAAAAGACGGCTAGCGGCGCAATTCGCATTGCCGACCCATTGCCGTAGGAGCCGCCATGGTACAATTTTTCAGCCGCCTTATCCCAGGCTTCACCGGCCCTTATCATGCGGAATATACTCGGCGGACCTGGCCCATAGCCACGCCATGGTTCAAGCTCAAAGTTCCGAATAAAAACGTACGCCATGTGTTCACCATCAAAACCTTCTTTCTGCACCAATGATTCAGCCATGCCAATCATCATGTGGGTATCATCGGTGTAGGCTAGAAGTTCCCGTCTGTCAGCCGCCCACTCAATCGCCTCAGCCTCAGCCGCACGCCGTCCCTCAAATCCAGCGCCAACTGCATCCCCCACCACCGTGCCAACCAGCGCCCCTATGAATTTACCCCTCAGGACCCCCTCATCCATTTAACCCACCACACTTAGAAATCAAGACTTTCGTCACCAGTTATTATATACTAAAGGACAATTCGATACTATGAATAGCAAAGTGCTCGAGGAAATCAATAAACTTAAGAACGACTATGTACACGGAGCCAGCTGGCTATCGCTTCACGCCATCAACACTTTAATTTTAGCGGTGAGCGAAAGCCAGACTGAGACTGTTGCCGACTTTGTCCAGGAAATTAAAGAGGTAGCACAGGAAGTGGCAAGCGCCAGACCCGGCATTACTTCTATAGCCAACTATGCTAACCAGTTCCTGCATCAGATTATAACGAGGTCTCAAAATGAGAATAACCCGGAGGCTCTGAAAAGCTTCGCCGAAAGTAAAGGGAAGGAACTCGTGAAGTCGGCGACAAAAGCCGTCTCTAAAGCTGTTGAGTACGCGTGCGGAATTATCAGCGACCTCGATACAGTAATAACCTGCAGCTACAGTTCCACAGTCTGCCAGGTCCTTGAATTGGCCAGGCAAAGAGAAACAAGGTTCCGAGTTATCGCTGCTGAATCTAAGTTTAATGACAAGGCCTACGGGGAAATCACTGCCGAGCAGCTCATGAAGTACCAGATTCCAGTAGAAATAATTGGCGATGGGCAAATAAATCTTCGCATATCAAAAGCAGATAAAGCTTTAGTCGGTGCCGATAGCATAACAGCTGACGGCTATCTTATTAACGGCAAACCGACATTATTACTTGCCCAGGCGGCCAAAAATAAAAAGATACCCTTTTATGTTGTCTGCGAGAGCGCCAAATTCACCATCCGGGGTTACGTAACAAAATCAATGGAGCTGGAGCCGGCCTTCGATAGGACTCCGCTCAACCTGGTAACCGGCATAATAACCGAAAAAGGCACCATGCAGCCAAGCCTGGTCATCGCCTACATCGAGGAAAAAGCAGATGAAATGGCACATCTCTCCACTTCAAAAGGAGAATGATTGCTCAAGGTCATTGACACACATGCTCATCTTGATGAGCTGGAAAACCTCGAACCTGCGCTGAATAAAGCCAAAGAAGCTGGCGTTGTCGCCGTTGTTGCTGTCGGTTCCAACCACCAGTCAAACCAGAAGGTGATGGGAATCAGCGATAGTCATCCTAGCTTCGTCTATCCGGCTCTCGGTTTACACCCCTGGGAACTGGGTAATCTGGACTCTCACGGAATCAACGTGACCCTCAAGTTCATCGAAGAAAAAATCTCACAGATCGTGGCCATAGGAGAAATAGGGCTGGACTATGATAAAAGGGTCATCAAAGTAGCACCGAAAGAGTTGCAAAAAGAGACATTGAAATGCCTCTTGGCTTTAGCCAGGCAGTACACAAAGCCGGTAATCATCCACAGCCGCTACGCCTGGAAAGACAGCTTTGAGCTCGTAAAAGAAGCCGGTATTGAAAAAGCTGTTTTTCACTGGTTTACCGGTTTTTCCGGTGTGCTTAAAGATATACTGGAAGCCGGCTATCTCATTTCAGCTACTCCAGCCGCGGAATACCACGAGGAGCACAGACGGGCTGTAAGGGAAACACCGCCGGACAGACTACTACTGGAGACAGACTGTCCGGTTATATACGGAAGAGAAAACAAGTATCGCTCCCAACCTGCAGATGTCTTAAGATGCCTGAAGGCGGTGGCAGCGTTGAAAGGAACTGACGAGTTAGCTATCGCTCAGCAGACGACACACAGCGCCATTGAATTTTTTCGCTTGAGTATCTAGTAGTATGAACTTTGCCACAACATGGTAAATGGAGTAAAATACCGACTTAAGAATTGAGGAGAAAGCTGAGAGGAGCAAACTAAACACTCAGTGAAAGCTGTGGTCCTCGTTGGTGGCGAAGGCACCAGGCTACGTCCGCTTACCTATCTCACAGTGAAAGCTATGGTGCCGGTTCTGAATAAGCCGTTCATCGAATATATCATTCGACACCTCAGCCACCACGGCATCAGCGAGATTATCTTAGCCATAGGTTACCAGCCGGACCGCATTACCGAATATTTCACCGATGAAAGTCAACTCGGCACAAAGCTTATTTACAGCATCGAAACAGACCCGATGGGCACTGCTGGGGCTGTCAAGAACGCTGAGCCATATATAGACGATACTCTCTTCGCCATGAATGGCGATATCTTCACTGACCTGAACTTTACTGATATGTTACATTTCCATAAAAATAAAGGCGCCAAAGTAACCATAGCCCTGACGCCGGTAGAAGACCCTACTCGATTCGGTGTTGTTGAAACCGACAGCAAGCAGCGTGTAACTCGCTTCGTAGAGAAACCACGCCACGAACAAGTAACCAGCAACATGATAAATGCTGGAGTTTATGTCATCGAAACTGAAGTCCTTAAGCGTATACCGGAGGGCAAACGCTGCATGTTTGAACATGATATCTTCCCCTCACTGGTAGCTGATGGAGAACCTGTTTTCGGTTATACTACTGATGTCTACTGGATGGATATGGGTACACCAGAAAAATATTTACAGCTGAACGGTGACTTGCTCTACGGTAAAAGCACTCAGGTCGACTTCAGGGAAACAGACATCCGTATTGACAAACAAAGTTCTGTCCATCCACAGTCCAAATTGGTCGGACCCATACTGATTGATAAGAACTGCAATATAGGCAAAGGGGTTCAACTCAAAGGGCCGGTAGTCATTGGCTCAGGATGCAAGATTCATGACGGAGCCAGCGTTGAAAACTCTGTTATATGGCAAAATGCTACCATTGGTGAGCAAGCCGTCTTAAAAGATTGTATTGTAGCTAGCAATAGCTGCATTGATAATAATGTCCATATGGAAGGCGCTATCATCGCACAGGCAAAGAAGTAATATTATATTTGCCCAAATAACATATTCAGGAGGCCGATAAGGTGTCAGAAAACATAATTAACGTGGACCATGATAGCTTTCAAAAAGCTGTTTTAGATTCACAAATGCCGGTGCTTGTCGACTTCTGGGCGCCCTGGTGCGGCCCATGCAAGGCAGTTGCTCCCGTCATTGAAGAGTTAGCTAAGGAATACAAAGGAAAAATAGAATTTGCCAAGGTGAATGTAGACGAGTCTCCATTCGTGGCCTCAAAATATGGGGTTATGAGCATTCCGACTATTATGGTATTTAAAGGCGGAAAACCTATGCAGCATGCCATCGGCTACCAACCTAAGGAACAGCTAAAGAAACTATTGGATAAAGCGCTAGCGAAACAGGCCACTCAATGAACCAGATTTCCTATATCGTGGCACTTACCGGCGGACTGCTTTCCTTCTTTTCACCGTGCGTCCTACCACTGGTGCCAGCCTATATAGCCAACCTGGCTGGCATTACCGCCATCGACCCTAATAGCAGGAAAAGCTTCCTGCCGGCTTTATTTCACTCCCTCGCCTTCGTGCTCGGCTTCTCTATAATCTTCATTGGCCTGGGCGCGTCAATCGGCTTAATAGGCAACACCATAACTGCCCATTCATTACTGCTCCGCTATATTGCCGGCGGTTTGATTATCGCCTTTGGTGTGTTCCTCATAGCCGCCTATAAATTACCGTGGCTGAACTATGAAAAACGCCTCAAAACAACATCCAGCAGCAGTCCGGGCTACTTCCGCTCTATCGGTATCGGGGCTGCCTTTGCCCTGGGATGGACACCATGCATCGGCCCAATATTAGGTGCCATTCTTATGCTAGCCTGTAGCTCCCAGACTGTAATGGAAGGTGCCCTATTGCTCGCCGTATACTCGTTGGGTTTGGGAATTCCCTTCATCGCTATTGGCCTTGCCTGGGGGGCTATAATGCCGCTGTGGAAAAGTATAAATCGTTACCTCGGAGTCATCTCCATAGTAAGTGGTGCACTGCTTATAGTCGTTGGCATACTTATGCTTACTGGCAACCTGGCGTGGTTAGGTCAATTAGTCCCAGTTGAACTAAGCCAATGAAAGGAGCGTTCATTAATTGCAAAGAAAAACAGCAGTAATATCGGCGGTCGCTGCCCTAATATTGATGACAATGATTAGCTGTGGTACGGCCAAGATACCTCAAGTAGGTGATAAAGCTCCCGATTTTACCCTGGAAAGCATTGACGGAAAAAACATAAGCTTGGGTGATTTTCAAGGTAAAGTGCTATTAATTGTGTTCACCAGTGTCAACTGCAAAGAGTGCGAAAAGCAAATGCCTTACATAGTGGGAGCATACCAGCAAGGAAATGGGAAACTTGCGGTCTTAGATATCTACCACATGATTTACGATCCCAGATTAGTCCGGGATTATGTAACAAACAAGCAGTTTACTACCTTTCCCGCTCTCCCCGACCCGAACAACACAGTTGCCAATTCTTACGGCGCCACACGTTACCCGCCAACAAATTTCATCATAGACGCAGCAGGAATAATCAAGTATAAAAAGATAGGGCCTTTCCAGAGTCAGGAGGAAATTGAGGATATACTCAAGTCTCTGTAGTCAGCCACGTTGTAGTGGGGGTAAAACTTACCGATAGGATAATAAACTAAAAGACTCCTAGTTTCGTTTTTCTCTAGGATGTATAATATGGAAAATTGCATAGGCTTTAATTCGGATACAGGAGCGACTGGGAAATAGGAGTATTGTGCCAGGGATAATCAGATGTCCTAGTTGCGGCCAGGAAATAGATTCAAACAGTCGGTTCTGTGTGCACTGTACCGCCCGAATATGTCCCGGTTGCCACGGGCCTGTCCCGCCCAGAGCGATTTACTGCCCGCACTGCGGCTTTTCGGTTGGTCCAGCAGTGCCCGGCGCCGCAGGACAGCAGCCACCTATACCACCACCCAGACCGTTTACTCAGTCACAAGGTGGCATTATAGGACCGCAGCCCAGACAATTTCCTTCATCACAGGGTGGCATAACTGGACCGCAGCCCGGACAACTGCCATCGTATCCTGAGCCACAAGGTGCCGTACCGGTAACACCCATCCCCCAGCCCATGCCAAACCAACAATACGGGGCTGGTGACCAACAGCCGGGAGCTTATGGCTCACCCGGCGGCGTGCCATATGCCGGTATGCAACAACCATCTAGTACCGGCAGAGGATTTAGAGACACCGGCCCGATACGAGTGAGGCGGTTCCCTCCAGCCCTGGTTATCATTCTCATTGTCGCTGCTGTTGGCCTTTCAGGTTTCGGTGCCTTCAAAGCCGGCTGGCTTGAAGCCCCGCTTAATGGTGTTCATGGATTTGTTAGCGGAATCAAGCTACCAGGGTGGTTGCCTTTCGGTAACAAAGATACTACACCTCCTACAGCTCAAAACGCCTCGGTTTCAAACATAACCATGGCCAGTGCCGTCATAACCTGGCAAACAGACGAGCCGTCTACCAGTCAAGTAATGATATGCGAATCAGGCGGTGGCTGCACCTGGACCGAGCTTGATGAAAATATGGTTACCGACCATTCAGTAAATGTAATTGACCTGAAGCCAAACACAGCCTATCACTTCACGGCAACATCAACGGATACCGCAGCAAATCAAGGGACTACCGAAGGCGATTTCACAACCTCAGCCGAGGCCACGACAGCACCATTATCGATTTCAGGAATCAATGTATCCAACATTGCCGAATTAGCCGCCACCATTAGCTGGGCAACTGACAAACCAGCTACCAGCCAGGTATTATTCGGCGTCACCAATGCCTATGGCTCAACCACAACACTTGACCAGAAATTAGCCACCAGCCACAGCGCCACATTAGCCGGCCTAACCCCCAACACTACCTATCATTTCAAAGTTACGTCGCAAGACGGCAGCGGAAATGAAGCCGCATCTCAAGACCAGACTTTTACTACTCGTGGCACTGTGTCAACTTCAACAGTGGTCGGGACCGAAGTGGGCATGCGGGCTCCTGATTTCACTTTGCCAACACTCGATGGGAAACAGGTAAGCTTAAGTGAGTTCCGAGGCAAGATAGTGATGATTAACTTCTGGCAGGACGTCCAGCAAAGCAGAAATGAGCTACCCCTAGTACAAGAGGTTTATGTGAAATGGCCACGCGACAAGTTAGCAGTGCTTGCCATCAGTTGGAAACAGACCCAGGCACTCACGCAGAACGTAGTTAGCAGCAAGGGCTTGACTTTACCCGTCCTTCTTGATGAAACAGGTGAGGTGGCAGCAAAATATAATGTCACTAACAGCCCTGTTACTATCTTTATCGATACCCAGGGAATTGTAAGGGATACAAATTATTACCCGTCTACTTTAAAAAGTTTTACGCAAGTAGAAAGCATACTTAATTCCATACAATGATATCATAACTCTCGTAATCCATAAACTTCTAACTTACTCCCAAAAAGTTTTCACTCGACCATGTATAAAAGCTGAAGGTGAAATATATGTTAGAGAATGACATTACCGAACGGAGAAATCCTCAACAAGATACAAATAGCGCTGCCGAACCAGAACCTATAGTTGAAAAGCGTCGAAAAAGAAGGCGCCGACCATCTACTAAAAGGCAACGTATCATAGCTCCTGGGCTGTGGCCAAAGATATCTGTTGTTGCTATCATCTTGTGCCTGGGACTTTTAGGCTTAAGCATCTTCATGCTGAACAGAGATATAACAACAGCTCCTGTAATTCAAAAGATATCAGTTTCAGATATAGCCCAAACAAGCGCCATTATTAACTGGCAGACTAACGAACCTGCCACCAGCGAGGTTACCATATGCAACTCCGACAACTGTACTTCGTTAAAACCAGACGAATCACTGGTTACTAATCATTCAGCAACGCTCACTAATATAGAGCCGAATACAAAATATCAGCTCACCGTAGTGTCGAGAGACAAACAAGGTAAAGAAGCCAGACTTGCATTAGAGCTTGTAACACCGCGCAAGACAGCCGCCGTTGAAATTGGGACTAGAATAGGCGACCGAGCTCCAGATTTCACCTTGCCAACCATTGACGGCAAAGAAGCTAGCCTGAGTCAGTTTAGAGGAAAGATAGTGATGATAAACTTCTGGGAAACTTCGTGCAGCGCCTGCGCCAGCGAGATGCCAGACATACAAGCAGTCTTTGACACGTGGTCACGTGACGACCTGGAGATACTCGCCGTCAACCATGGAGAACGAGCAGCATTTGTGCAGAGCTTTATTGATAGTAAAGGATTGACTTTCCCCGCATTGCTCGATTCAGACCAATCAGTCAGCAATATGTACCAGATATCCACTATTCCCACTACCTTTTTTATCGACGCCGATGGCATTATTAAGAGAATCAAGTCGGGACGCTTTACGAGTCAACTTGAGATAGAAAACATACTCAAGTCCCCCTAATCACTATTCATCTTAAAAACTAAATTCACCGGCTTTTTGCACTCTCAGCTCCTCAGATGAATACTATCCGGGCCAGAGAATAAACCACCGTGATTTGCTAGCCGTATAATTGCAATGGCCGCAGCCTCTCATATAAAATACGTAGAATACGAGAGGGAATTATGAAGAGGCATAAATGGCATTCGATTCTAGTCCTGGGACTAGTTCTTATTTCGTTAGGTTCGGCTATAGCCTGCACCAAATCTGAAAAAACCCCTTATGCTCCCGAGTTCACACTGCAGAACGTAAATGGGTCTACTATCAATCTAAATGATTTCCGCGGCAGGCCGGTGATGCTTACTTTCTGGCGAATTAATTGCTCTGCTTGTCAATTCCAGATGCCTTTTACACAGGCGCTTTTCGATAAGTCGTCGAGCGACTCGCTGGCAGTGCTAACTATTAATGTCGGAGACAGGGTATCAGACGTCGAAGACTATGTGTCTAGCCAAGGAATAACTTACCCGGTACTGCTCGATACGCAAGGGAAAGTCGCCCAGGGCTACGGAATCATCGGTGTGCCCACAACCTACCTTATTGATGGACAGGGCATCCTAAAGGCGTACCAGATTGGCGCCTTCCAGGACGAAAATGCGATGGAAAGCGCTATCAAAGGCGTATTCCCATCCCTTGTCTTTAGTCCCGAAACTGAAACCAGCCCCCAGATTGGCAACGCCGCCCCGGATTTCACATTGCAAAGTGTTGATGGAAAAAACATCACTTTAAGTGACTTCCAAGGTAAAACTGTGCTACTGAACTTCTGGATGAGCTCGTGCGATGCTTGTGTATCAGAACTACCTTACTTGCAAACAGCGTCTGATAACGTAACAAACCAGCAAGTGGTTATACTCGCTGTCAACTGCGGAGAAAGCAGTCAGACTGTGGACAGCATAGTTGACCCATTGAAACCTTCCTTCCCTATGCTGCTTGATCCTGAAGGAAAAGTATGTACAGCGTACAAGCGCGGTGCCCCCACAGCTTTCCTTATCGATAGCAACGGCATTATCAGAGCGATAAAAGATGATGCATTCGAAAGCGCCGGCGAAGTAGAGAGCATGCTCGATTCGTTGCCATAGAAGCCGGGCAAGTTGTTCTTACCGTCTTATATGCAAGCAGGAACATGAGATTTTTAGGTGCGCTGCAGGACCTGGCTAGAGGATTAGGC
>Ga0315274_10008277_pt1 | contig 15067 bp, 4 predicted proteins | sample YL17G02_20_MG_FD_203700 | JGI IMG/M metagenome (GOLD analysis project Ga0315274, IMG submission 203700) | Sediment microbial communities from Yellowstone Lake, YNP, Wyoming, USA - YL17G02_20 | ecosystem: Environmental > Aquatic > Freshwater > Lake > Sediment | place: USA: Wyoming | collected... | reverse complement strand
ACGAGGCGCTGCGGGGTGGGGGAGTGATCTCGGAGGAGGATTCGCCCACGCAAGTGGTGGTCATACCGACGGACGAGGAGATAGTGGTGGCCAGGGACGCGATGGCCATACTTGAACGAATACCGGAGGAGGCCTGAACCTTGGGGCTGGTGCCAATGAAGATTCTTGCGGACCATGCCGCTAAGAACGGTTATGCGGTGGGTCACTTCAATATCACGGACTTGGATTTTCTGGATGCAGTCCTTTCGACGGCGGTGGAGAAGCGGTCGCCGGTGATCATTGCGATCGCCGAGGTGCACTTCGCTCACCTGAACCTTGAGTTACTGTCGTATGTGGCGCACCGAGCTGCGATGGCAGCGCCGATTCCGGTGGCGGTGACTCTGGATCACGGGAAGACCCTGGAAGGAGTCATGGCCGGAATAAGATACGGCTACACCTCGGTGATGTTCGACGGCTCCCTTCTGCCCTTCGAGGAGAACGTGGAGGCCACGGCGCAAGTGGCGAAGATAGCTCACGCCGCGGGGGTCTCGGTGGAGGGGGAAGTGGGACACGTAGCGGGCGGAGAGGGGGTGCTCACTCCCACTGCGGCCAGCCGGGAGTTATTTACCAAGCCGGAGGAAGCGGAGGAATTTGTAAAAAGAACAAACGTGGATTGTCTGGCGGTGAGCGTGGGCAATGTGCATGGTCTCTATAAGGGGGAGCCGGAGATAGACTTCGACCGCATCCGCCGCATTCGCGAGTTGGTGCGGGTGCCCCTCGCCCTGCATGGAGGCTCCGGGATATCGGATGAGGATTTCCGCCGGGCCATCAAGTGCGGAATGGCCAAGATCAATATCTATACGGACATGCAGATCCGGGCGAGGAACAAGATATTGGAATGTTTTGCCCGAATGAAAGAGACCACCACTTACATTGATTTGATGGATGCCGCCCGAGACGGGGTGAAGGAAGAGGTGGGGCGCAAGTTGGAGCTATTCGGCTCGGTTGGGGTTTGCGGATCGGTCAATCCCTTGTGTGAGTTTTGCGATGCCCACCTCCCCGGCTCCGGCGGGCGGTTCATCTGTAAGGACCTGGGCCAGGCAAGAGGGTCAGAGGATGGGCTGGTTTCCCTGATTGCAGATTCGGTTTTGAAGGTTCTCAGAGAGCGGGGCGGGTTTCCGCCGAGCCGATAGGGGTTGATCCGCCGCGGCGGGGGATTGAACGGCAGCCGTGCTTGGCATATGGTTAATGGGCAGACCTAAAGGTCTGCGCTACATTGGAGGTTGGCGGCAATCCGGGGCCATCGGCCGCCCTTGCTCCGCGAGGAGAAGGCTTGCCGTTTGTTGCCGGGGCCACCAATGCTGGCGGCTTCTGCTTGCCTATCTATAACCCTCGTCGAAGACGAGTTCAGAAGTTGAGAGGGATTCGTCGGCGGGTGGGAGCAAACCCAATTCTTCCCGCGGCCCCTCATCGGCTCTAACCCCGGCCTCGCCATATTGACGGAGGCCGGTTCCGGCCGGAATGAGGCGACCAATGATGACGTTCTCCTTCAAGCCGTAGAGCCGATCTTCCTTGCCTTGAATGGCAGCTTCAGTCAGGACCTTGGTTGTTTTCTGGAAGGAGGCGGCGGCGAGGAAGGATTCGGTGGCGAGGGAGGACTCAGTGACGCCTTGCAGCACCGGCACTCCGGTAGCTTCCTGGGCGCCGAGTTTTCTAACCCTGGCGTTCTCTTCCTCGAAACGGGCGGTGTCCAGGATCTCGCCGGGGAGGAACTCGGTGCCGCCGGATTCAACGATCCTCGTCTTCCTGAACATCTGGCGGATGATTACCTCCACGTGCTTGTCGTTTATCTCTACCCCATGTGCAGTGTAGGCAGCCTCGATCTCTTTGAGGATATACTCCTGGGCGGCCCGAGGCCCCTTATTTCTCAACGTTTCGGAAGGATCGAGAGGGCCCTGGGTGAGGCGGTCACCGGGCTCGACCTTGTGACCGGCGTCAACCTGGAGGTAACCCCGGTAAGGGACGAGATAGGATTTCTCGATCGTTACGAAGGGCAGGGACTCCTTCTTGGCGTGCGGCGGGGACTGCTTCTTCAGTTTGGCTGGCAGTTTGTCCAGGTCAACCACGCCTCCCTCAAAAACGACCTTTTTTGTCTTGGGGTTTACAATGGGCGTGGCAACGGTCTCACCCTTGGGCTGGTCGCTGCACCCACAACGCAGCTGAGGCGACAGTTCCGAGGCAGGCTCTTTCCGGGTGGCCGATGGGAGTTGATGCTCGTGAGCGACGATGACCCGACGCATGGGCTCCGTTTCGATTCTATCAACTATGCCGCGAACCTCGGTGACGATGGCCTGGCCCTTGGGCTTTCTGGCCTCGAGGAGTTCTCCGACGCGGAGGATGCCGCTCACGGTATCCTCGAGCAGTTTAAGGACATCTTGAATGGCCTTGGATCGTTCCCTCACGGTGGCGGAGGCCAGGCCTCCCACGAAGCCCTTTTCAATATCGGCATGAAGTTGGCGCAGGTTTTCCTGCCTTCTCTTTCTGACGTCTGCCACGCCGGTGAGGTATTGGGCGGCGACTCCGCCTATATGGAAGGTGCGGAGAGTCAACTGGGTGCCTGGTTCTCCAATGGACTGGGCGGCGATGACGCCAACCGCCTCTCCGACTTCGACGGGCTTGTGGTGGGCCAGGTCAAGCCCGTAGCAGGCGGCGCAGATTCCCCTGTCGATTCGACAGGTGAGGGGTGAACGGATGCGCACCTGCCTGATGCCGGCCTCCTGGATGCTGGCGGCCACTTCGGGCGAGATTAACTGGTTCCTTTCGACGAGAACTTCCTTGGTGACCGGGTGGTACACGGTCTGGGCGCAAGTGCGCCCGGCTATCCGGGCGGGCAGGTCTTCTATTATTTCGTCGCCAGCGTCGGCAAGCCTTTCCCCACAGGCTGAGCACCTGAGGATGCCGTTCTCGTCGCGGCTGCGGTGGAGGTCTTCCTTGGCGCAGGCGCGGCAGAATATCTCCCGTTCGAAGAAGGGCTTGGCGATGATGCTCTCGGTGGTGCCACAGTCCTCTTCCAGAACTACGACCTCTTGGGCAACGTCCACGAGTTTCCGGGTCAGATAGCCTGCATCGGCCGTCCGCAAGGCAGTGTCGGCCAGGCCTTTCCTGGCGCCGTGGGTGGAGACGAAGTACTCAAGGACTTTCAGCCCTTCGTGGAAGTTGGATATGACGGGCAGATCCTCGATGAGGCGGCCGAACGGGTCAGACATCAGGCCTCTCATGCCGGAAAGCTGGCCTATCTGGCGCATGTTGCCTCGCGCGCCGCTGTTGACCATGAGGTAGAGCGGGTTAAAGCGGCTGATGTTGGCCATGATCGAGTCGCCCACCTGGCCGTGCGCCTCCTGCCAGAGGTTTACTATTTTATCTTCCCTTTCGCCCTGGGTCATCAGACCATTCCGAAAGTCCTCGTCAACCCGGTAAACTTGCGCCTGGGTCCTCTCGATGATCTGGTTTCTATCGGTGGTGATATCCATGTCGGTGAGACCGATCGAGAGGCCGGACACGGTGGCGAAGTGGAATCCGAGCGATTTGATCACCTCAAGGAAACTCACCGTCTTGTCGGGGCCAAAAAGTTGGTAAACCTTCATGGCCAACTCGCTGACTTCCTTCTTGCCCATTTCCGACTGGTAATTGCGTAGAGGGGCTGGGACAAGTTCGTTGAAGATTACCCTGCCGGCGGTGCTGTCACTCAGCTTCTGTTCGAGCGATACGACGAGGTGGCCCGAGGCAGGAAGTTCGCAACTTTCCTGCAGTTCGCTAATGGTCTGAAGGAGGCTTCCCGCTGCTTGAGAAAGTGGGGGCGAGATGAAGACCTCTGCGCTCTGGGGGGCGTCGAGAGGAATGACGGATTCTGCGGGAAGCAGAAAGGGATCAGCGCCGAGAAGGCCGAAGAAGGCATCCTCGATCTTGACCTTCGCCGACTCGCCTAAGGGCGCGCCATCCTGGCCTTCCGTTTTCAATTGAGCCTGGACTTCCCAAATGCGAACACGCAGCGGAGCGTGCAAGTCAAGCTGGCCGGTGTTGTAGGCCAGGATGGCCTCGCTGGCATTGGCGAAGGCTCTGGGAGCGAGGTCCCTGGTGATTTCGCCCTGTTGGGTCATATAAGCACATCCGAGGATGATGTCGTAAAGGGGAGATACGATGGGATTGCCGTTGGCCGGCTTGAAGAGGTTGCGGGAGGAAAGCATGAGCATGGTGGCTTCAGCCTGGGCAAACATCGAGAGGGGAACGTGAACCGCCATGGTGTCCCCGTCGAAGTCGGCGTTGAAAGCGTCGCAGATGAGGGGATGAATCTGGATTGCCTTTCCGTCCACGAGTCTGGGCATGAAGGCCTGAATGCCAAGGCGGTGTAAGGTGGGGGCGCGGTTGAGGAGGACGGGGTGGTCTTTGATAACCTCCTCCAGGGCATCCCAAACCTCCGGATCGAGCCTTTCGACCATGCGCTTGGTCTTCTTGATGCTCCTGGAGGCATCTTGCTCGTAAAGGCGATGGATGACCATGGGCTTGAACAATTCCAGGGCCATCTCCCTGGGGAGGCCGCACTCATCGAGTTTCAGTTCAGGACCTACAACTATCACCGAGCGGCCGGAGTAATCCACTCTCTTTCCCAGCAGGTTCTTGCGGAACCTGCCCTCCTTGCCTCGGAGCATGTCGGTCAGGGACTTGAGTTCTCTCTTGTTGGGGCCAGTGACGGGCCGGCGCCGCCGGGTATTGTCTATCAAAGCGTCCACGGCCTCTTGGAGGAGTCTCTTTTCATGGTTCACGATAGACTCGGGGGCGCGGATTTCCATAATTCTCTTGAGGCGGTTGTTGCGGTTGATGACCCGCCGGTAAAGGTCGTTGACGTCGGAGGCGGCGAACCGTCCGCCGTCGAGTTGAACCATCGGCCGCAGGTCTGGGGGAAGGACGGGAAGGACTTCGAGGATCATCCAATCGGGACGGTTCTTTGACTTGCGGAACCAATTGACGGCGCCGAGCCTCTTGATCGCCCTCTGCCTCTTGGCGCTGGTAGCATCAGACTCCGACGCCTCTAACCTCAATTCCCTGGCCAGTTCCTCGACGTCGAGTTTCTGCAAGAGGTCTTTGAGGGCCTGAGCCCCAGAGGCGGCTCGAACGCACTTCTTCAGGTTCTGCTCCGTCTTCTGAGATGCGGCATCCAGCAACTGCACCAAATCTCGGTACTGAATCTCTCTGATGAGGCTCTTTTCCCTGACCTGAAGCAGTAAGGGGAGGGCCTCTCGAATCTCTTTGGTTCTGGTTTCGGTGGCGTGGTCTTCGTCACGATTCTTTTCTTCCAGTTCCTGACCCAGGGCCTCTTTGTCCTCCTGACCCTCAGGCTCAGCCATCCTTTCCTCCGTGGTACGCGCATTCTCGCTCTTACGGCGCTCCCCATCGGCCTTGATAGCGGCGATTTGGTCTTCGATGGTGGCCTCGAAATCGGCGGTGTGGGCTCGGATCGTCTCGCGGTCGCAGTCGGTGACGATGTAGGAGGCGAAGTAGGCGACCTCCTCCAGATCACGAGGAGGCATGTCGAGGAGCAGGCCAATGGGGCTTGGGACAGCTTTGAGAAACCAGATGTGAGCCACTGGGGCGGCCAGCGAGATGTGACCCATAGTTCTCCTGCGCACCTGGGCCCTGGTGACCTGAACCCCGCACTTGTCGCAGATGATGCCCTTATACTTTATCTTCTTATATCGGCCACAATGACATTCCCAGTCCTTGGTGGGCCCGAAGATCCTCTCGCAGAAAAGTCCGTCCCGCTCGGGCTTGAAGGTTCGATAATTAATGGTCTCTGGCTTTTTTACCTCTCCTGAAGACCAGGCCAGTATCTGTTGCGGAGAGGCCAGCCCTATTTTTATGGAACTTATCTGTGGTACTACCGCCATCATTGCCTCCTGTAGGCGCGATTAGAAGGGGCCATGTCTGGGAGGTTCCTCATCGAGTTGAAAGAATTCGATGGGCATCCCGTTGTCGGCGCCGACGGTCACGTCAAGGCCAAGGCTCTGAAGCTCTTTAACAAGCACCACGAAGGACTCCGGGATGCCCCCTTCAACCAGGTTCTCACCCTTGACCAGTGCTTCATAGGTCTTGGCCCTGCCGTCCACATCGTCTGACTTGACGGTGAGGATCTCCTGCAAGGCGTGTGCGGCTCCGTAGGCCTCCAGGGCCCAGACCTCCATCTCGCCGAAGCGTTGGCCGCCCATCTGGGACTTTCCGCCCAGCGGCTGCTGAGTTACCAGTGAGTATGGGCCAGTGGACCTGGCGTGGATCTTGTCCTCCACCAGGTGCATTAACTTCATGATGTGGGCGTGGCCTACCACGACGGGAAGGTTAAACGGCTCGCCGGTGCGACCATCGTAGAGGGTGGAACGGCCGGCGGACCCCCTCAATCCGGATCGTTTCTCCGCTATTAGGGCGATGGCCTTGCTGAGGGCCTCGATCCTCGCCTTGTTGGCCTTGGGTGAGTGATCGTGGCTCGGGGGAACGGCGAGTTCCTCAGCGATCTCCTCGATTCGTTCGAGCGGCAACCTGGCGAGCATTTCCTCGATGCGCCTGAGAACCGGCGCCGGCAGAACCTCGGAAACAACCTCCTTGGAGGTGGGGTCAACCTGATCCTCCAGCGGGAGGTCGAGTTCCTGGCGACAAAGGCGCTTGATTTCCCTCGCCTGCGAACGGGCCGTCACTCCCTGCAGAAGGCCATAGAGGGCATCCTCCTTCATTCCCTCAAAGACCGGAATCTCGAATTCCTGGCCCCGCTCTTTGGCGATTAGCCCGAGGTGTGTTTCAAGGGTTTGGCCGACGTTCATCCGTGAAGGGACGCTAAGAGGGTTGAGGATTACGTCCACAGGCGTGCCGTCGGGAAGGAAGGGCATATCTTCCTGGGGCAGGATCTTGGCGATGACGCCCTTGTTTCCGTGGCGGCCGGCCAACTTGTCACCCACCGCAACCTTTCGCTTTTGGGCGACGAAGGCTCGCACCAGTTTGTTCACGCCTGCCGGAAGGTTGTCGTTAACGACCTGTTCCACTCTCGTGCCGCACTTCGGGCAGTAGGGCCTTTCAACCTTGGGGTCCTCATCGAAGGTGAACTCGCAGGCCGGACAGCGGAGCAGGTGGCGCGAGAAGACCCGCCGGGTGATGACCGTGCCCCTTTCTCCGTAAGGCATCCTCAGGGATACGTCCCGCATCTCCTCGGCCTTCTTGCTAAAGATGGCGACTATCAGCTGCTCCTCTGGGGAGAGCTCAGAGGGGCCCTTTGGGGCTATCTTGCCCACCAGGATGTCGTCGGAGGAGACCTCCGCGCCGACAAAGACCACGCCCTCGTCATCGAGGTTTTTTAGGGCTTCCTCGCCTATGGTAGGGATATCCCGGGTTATCTCCTCCGGTCCGACCTTGGTGTCCCGGGCGCTTGTCTCGTACTTTTCTATCTGAACGGAGGTAAGCACGTCCTCCTTCACAAGCCGTTCACTGACGACTATGGCGTCCTCGTAGTTGTATCCCATCCACGGCATGTAGGCGACCAGCACGTCTCTTCCCAGCGCCAGGCGTCCAGCCTCGGTGCAGGCTCCGTCGGCAATGACCTGACCAGTCTCCAGCACCTGCCCCTCTCGAACCAAGGGTTTCTGATTCACGCAGGTCTTGTTATTGGTGCGGTGAAACTTGAGGAGTTCATATTCGTCCAGGACGGGGAGAAAGATGTCCTCGGCCTCCGTCTTGACGAAGTCCACCCTGCTTAAGACGATGCGTCGGGCGAGTTTCTCGTCAATGGTGGTGCCTGCTTCAGCGATGACTTGTCCCGTTGACGGGTGCTGAATGCTTTGGGCCAGGACCTGGCCGGTGAGAGAGTCGGGCGAGGAATCTACGACGATCCTGTCGGCCTCCACCTTCCTCACCCGGCCCCGCCGCTTCGCCACGACAACGGCCGCCGAATCTCGGGCGGCGACCCCTTCCATCCCAGTTCTGATCGCTGAAGCCTTGGGCTTCAGCAGGGGAACCGCCTGCCTCTGCATGTTGGCGCCCATAAGTCCCCTGGTAGGTTCGTCGTTCTCCAGGAAGGGTATGAGGGTGGTTGCCAAGCTGAAAATCTGTTTGGGAGAGACATCAATATAGTCCACCTGGGAGGGAGGCACGGCCGGGAATCCGTCTCGGTGCCTCACCGTGACCCGGTCGCCCTCGATCCTGCCCTTGTTATCCCTCGGGGCATCAGCAGGGGCGATGAAATACTTATCCTCGTGGGCAGAGGAAAGATAATCAATCTGGTCGGTTATCCTGCCATTGACTACCTTATAGTAAGGCGTTTGGATGAATCCGTGCTCATCTATCCTGGCCATAACGGTCAAGGAGCCGAGAAGCCCGACGTTCTGTCCCTCCGGCGTCTCAATGGGACAGATCCTGCCGTAGTGGGAGTGGTGAACGTCTCGCACCTCCAGTTTGGCGCTTCTCCGACTCAGGCCTCCGGGGCCCAGTGAACTCAGTTTCCTTTTGTGAGTGAGTTCAGCCAGCGGGTTAACCTCGTCCATGAATTGCGAGAGTTGACCACTGCCGAAGAACGAGCGGATGGCCGCCTGGAGCGGTTTGAAGTTTATGACGGAGGAGGGCACCATCTTTTCCTGGTCCAAGGTGCTCATTCTTTCTCGGGCGATCTTCTCAACCCGGCTCAAGCCAACGCGGAATTGCTCGAGGAGCAATTCCCCGGCGGCGCGAACCCTTTTGTTCGCCAGGTGATCAATCTCATCCACCTCGCCTTGGCCGCGCACCAGAGCGGCCATGTAGGAAAGGGTGGCCGACACGTCCTCTTTGGTCAGTAGGCTGGTGTGCGGGGGGAGGTTGATCCCCAACTTGCTGTTGATCTTGAACCGGCCAACCATCGCCAGGTCATATCGTCGGTTGTCGAAGAAGTAAGAGGAGAGGATCTTCACAGCCGTCTCGCGGTTCGGCGCCTCGGAGAGTTTAATGCGGCGGAAGAGTTCCGGTATGGCGTCGCCGGAGTCCTCCGTGGGATCCTCCTTTAAGGTTGCCTCGATGCAATGAGGCACCTCCAGATAGTTGATTCCTTTGATCTTCAGTTCGACAATGACATTGGCCGATTTGGCGTCTATCAGGCCCAAGGCGGGAAGCAGAACCTCCCCGCTGTGGGGGTGGATAACTCGCTCCCGCACTCTCTTCCCCACCAGAATCTGGGGAGAGAGATGCGAGGGAGAAACCGTGACTTCAGTGGCAAAGTGGGTGATGATATCGGCGTCGTTCTTGAATCGAAGAGGGGGTTCGGCAAGGTCCGGGAAATAGGGAGAAGAGAGAGCCTTGAGCAAGACCGTGGCGGGAAAGCGCTTTCCCTGGCCAATCCTGCACCTGATCACGTCCTGGGCGTCCATTTCGAAGTCAACCCAGTTGCCGTGGTCAGGAATGATCTGGGCCGAGTATAGTTCCCTGCCGCTTACGTCCAGGACGCTCTTGAAATAGACGCCCGGGGAGCGAGCAAGTTGGCTCACAACCACCCTCTCGGCCCCGTTGATCAGAAAAGTGCCCTTTTCCGTCATGTAGGGCATGTCACCCAGATATACCTCGGACTCCTTCACCTCACCAGAGGTGCGGTCAACGAGCCGGGCATGGACGTATAGGGGGGCCTCGTAACTCGCTTCCGTCTCCTGGCACTCGCGGATGCTACGTTTCGGTGGGCCGATTCGATGCTTTCCAAATTCCAGGAAAGTCTTGCCGCCGAAATCCTCCATGGGGGAGAACTTGCTGAACACATCCGCTAATCCCTTCTCGACTAACCACTTGAAGGAATCGAGTTGAAGGGATACTAGGCTTGGGGAGGTAATCATCCCTCCCGTCGTGCTGTTGAAGGCAGACAAATGTTCCACCTCGCTGGCTTGGTTTCTAAAATCATTCATTATACCACCTTTGCACAAATTATGCAAGCGAAAGCGATACTTTTCCCCCCGCCTGCGTTTTCTCTGAACCTTTCTCCGTCAAGCGGGGCGGGAAGCCCCAGGTCCGGTAGTCCCGACAGCGCCGCCATTTGGGTTACGAGATGCTCAGTCCGTCGGCTAGCGCTGGCCTTCCCCGTCTCCGACAGGCGGGTCAGTCCCGTCGCCCTCACTGCCTGTCAACGCCCAAATGGGTTCAAGGGTTCCCTCTGTTGCCGGCATCTCGATAATCGGGAAGGGCTTGACAACGACTTGGTCCGCCATCCAGGGCCGTGTCCTGACCGCCTCGACCAAGCCGATCCCCTGGTCGAATCCCTCACTGAGATGAGGAACTACCTCTCTCGACTTGAACCATGCTTGGAGCGTATCTGTGTCTTCGGCTGCGGTGCCGTTCCCTGACCTGCGTCATGAAGCAGGCCAGCCTTGCCTCTCTGCTGGAATCAACGAAACCATCATAATCCATGCTGATGAACGGGATATTGTTGTGCCGCCGCCGCACGGCATGCGAAAGGGCACTCACAGCCATGCCGGGCATGCAGTTGAAAGGTATGGCGCTGACTACTCCGTCCAGGCCCCGCCTGGCGAAGTCTTCGGCCTTGCCCAGGCTGCAAATGGCCTCCCCTCCGAAGGTAGGGTGGACATATCGCGATCCCTCCCTCACCACGACCTCCGCGGGTATGTCGTCGAACCCGTCGAGATAGGGGAGGGCAGCAGAGAAAAGCCGGTGTTCATCCCGCTCGGCCAGCCAGTTCTGAAGGCGGCTTTTCAATATGAGTTTAAGGTCGTCCATGTTCCTCGTATCGGCCCAGGCGTCCTCCGCGAGTTTGCCGCTGATGAAGTTGGAGTAGGTAAAGAACTCGGTCGGCGGGGCCAGCCAGACCTCCGCCCCCATCCTCTCCAGGGTGCGGATGATGTCCTGGTTGGAGGGGTCGTGAATCCGGACGTAGAACTCGCCGACCAGCCCAATCAGAGGCCGATCCTCCGACCGCTTCGGCAAATCCTGGAAGGCCCTTTGGGCGCGCTGGAGCAGTTCCTCGAAGTAGCCAAGATGCTGCTTGGTCAGGAGTTGCCATTTTCCACGGCCCGACTCCAGCGTGGCGCGATGAGCCGGCAGGTAGTCGCAGACCTCCTGCAGGAACTGGCGGAAGAGAACGTCGCTTGCCCCGGGCTCCACTTCGTAGGGACGCGTGTGGAGCACCATCTTGCCCAGCAGATCGTGAACCACGAATCCGTCCCAGGCCACCAGGGAGAAGAAGGTGCCCAGGCCGCCGTCGTGGTCTCGGTTGCCCAGGGTGACCAGGTCCACGGTGTGAAGGCCCACTTTTTCGAAGATCCGCTTTTGGAGCATGTGATACATTCCGAACCGGCACGGCCCTTCGGACTTCCCCTGGAAGAAGGACTCCCTCTCTGGGTCGAAGTCCGGCTGTTGCGCGCGCAGAAGCATGTCTTCGGTTGTTGCCAGGGCAGGCAGACATACGTCCTCGGAGATGTTTGCCCGCGCCAGGTTGAGCCCTGGATCCGGCGAACGGGGTAGGACCTCGGCGTTGAAACCGTAGGATCTCAGGACGCTGGCGAGGACGTGCGCCGCATCGCAGGCGTAAGGAATCCAGAGTCGCCGGCCGTTGAGCCGGCCGAGGGCCGCATCATCAGTGTTGATCTCGGGAGCGGCGGCGACCTCCCGCTTCACGCCGAGGGCGGTATTGGCAAAGGCCTCCAGGCGCGTAATGATTCCCGCGTCAGCCGTATGTTCGTCAATTTGCATGATGTAGCAAGGCCCCGCCAATTCGTCCTTGAAGAAGGGGTTGGCAAAGGAATCCGGCCCGCAGGCGAAGTAGGTGAGCACGATGGCTCGAAGCCTGGGGTCCTGGCGAATCAACTTGGCGGCCGCGATTTTCTTCTGGATCTGGCGCGAGTAGAGGTTTGGCCAATGGGCTGACGGGTCCTCCTCGTCCAGCGGCAGGAAGTCCATGGGGATGGGAAGGATGCCCAGGTCGCGAATCTTTCGTCCCACGTTCATGTTGACCAGGGGGTCATACAAGGCGTAGGGGCGTCCCACCACCACGAAGGCCATTTGGTCCTTGGCGAGCGCTTGATATATCTCTCGCCCCCGCTTCAACCGAGCCGCACGAAAACGTTTCAAGGCCTCGTGGGCGGCGGCGAGAGCGCTGTCCGCCTCGGTCACGGTGCGACCCAACTCGTGGGCCACCTCGCGCATCACCCGGCGGACATGACGCTCCCCTCGCCGGAAGAAGAGGCGCGGCGTCAGCCATTTGACGCCGTTTTCAGCGAGGTTGAGCGCCTCCAGAATCATCTCGGGGGCGCACTGGATATAGGGGCAACTCTGGCTCTGCCTGTAATTGGGATTCGGCTGCTCCGTCTGCAAGATTGACGGGGCGAAGAGATAGTCAACGCCCTTCTCCAACACGTTGGCGAAGTGGCCGTGGGCAACCTTAACGGGGTAGCAGGTCTCCGCAGCGACCACGCGAATCCCAGTTTGTGCTACCTGCTGGTTGACATCGCTGGTGATCACCTGAAAGCCCAACTCGGTCAAGAACGCATTGAAAAACGGGAAATACTCGCTGAAGAGCAGTCCTCTGGGGAAGCCCACTCGCTTGGCGCCCGTCGGCGCTTCCTCTTGGTAGGCGTCCAGCAGCAGTTGTTCGTGCTCGGCGAAAAGGTCGGGCAAGCCCTCTCCCAGTGCCGACTTGTCTTTGGCGCTATACTTCTCGCACCGATCGTTGTAGAAGTATTTCTCCCCGCCCGTCGCCTGGAAGGTATTCACGTCGCAGGAGTTCGCGCATCCTTTGCATTCGAACGAGGATACCGAGTATTGTCCGCGGGCAATGGCCTCAAAACCGCGGAAGCGGCTTTGCTCCGGCGCGGTCTCGTAGGCGATGCGGGCAGCCCCGATGGCTCCCGTCAAATGGGGGTAGGGCGGCACCATGATGGGCTTCCCGAGTATCGTCTCGAAGGCGGCCACCATTCCCTTGTTGAAGGCGACCGCTCCCTGAAAGACGACCTTCGCCCCCATTTCCCGGTGCCCCACGTTCTTGTGCAGGTAGTTCTTGGCAGAGGCGATACAAGTCGCCGCGCACAGATCCTCCACCGGCACGTTGTTGCGCTGGTAGGTGATCATCGCCGATTCCGAGAATACGGTGCAGGTCCAGTCAAGTTCCGGGGGGTTCTTGGCGCGCAGGGCCAGGTCGCCATAGTCGGTGATTTCGATCCCCAGGTTTGCCGCTTGCTTCTCCAGAAAGGCACCGGTTCCCGCCGCGCAAGCCTTATTCATCTCAAAATCGGTAACCACGCCGTGGGCGAGCCGGACGTATTTGGAATCCTGCCCTCCGATTTCGAGGATTGATTCAATGTCATCAGCCGCGAAGGTGGTGGCGCCGGCCGCCTGGGTAGTTATCTCGTTGCGGACAACGTCAGCGCCAAGGTAATCGCCGGTCAGGTAGCGGCCGGAGCCGGTGGTCGCGGCTACCACCTTGCCGATCCGGCATCGGCTCTCCAATACGTGTTGGTGAATCCGTGAAACGGTATCCCTGACCGCTGCCAGAGGGTCTCCGTCCGTGCGCCGGTAATAACTGGCTAGAAGCCTCCAACGGCCATCCACCCTCGTGATCAAGGCTGCCTTGGTGCTTACGGAACCGATGTCCACCCCCAGGGCAGCGAGTTCGACCTCTTCCGGCAGAGGCTCCTCGTCGCCCGCGCTGAGAAAGACGGATTCCCGCAGTCGCAGCGGCTCCGTGGAATGGTATTCCAGCGGGCGGGCCAGGGCTTCGTCGAGGATAGAGATGGCCTTCGCCATATCCACGGGTTTCTTCGCATCGAGCGCGGCGCCTATGGCTCCCATCGTGAGGCTGTGTTGCGGCACGAAGAGGTCCTTTGGCTCCAGCGATAGTTCCTTCACCAGGTACTTCCGGACCGCTCGGTTCTGCGATACTCCCCCGATAAAGGCAACCGGCGGAAGGAACTTCTTCCGCTTTCCGGCCGAGGACTTGAACATCCTCACCACTGCCTGGTGCACGCCCGCGGCGATACGCTCCCTCGAGGTGCCCTTTTGATAAAGGTGGACGATGTCCGATTCGGTGAAGACGCCGCACCGTCCCGCCAGGGAGGCTGGGCTTTCTTCCTCCTCGGCCACCTTGATGAACTCCTCTATGGAGCGGAAGTTAAGGCGCCTCTGGATATGGTCGAGGAAAGATCCGGTTCCTGCGGCGCACTTGCTACCCACGGTGCTGTCTTCGATCACGAGCCGGCCGGTTATCTCATCTTTGGTGAAGGATGAGTACCGCTGGGTTTCCCTTCCCATCTCGATGACCGTGCGGACGTCCGGCTCGAGCAGGTTTATGGCCGAGGCGATAGCCGAGGCGCTGTCCACCGGCTCCAAACCCAGCGCCTGGCAAAACGGCGGCGCACCCACCCCGGTGGCCCCCACCTTATACTGCCTGGCGGGCCAGCGCGCCGAAATATCTGCCAGTAGTTCCCTCACCCGCCGCAGGGGCGGGTCGCCGCGCGCCTCCACCACCGGAAACTCGACGATCTCGCCGTCGCCCATGACCAGCGCCACCTTCGCGCTGTGCGAACCTATGTCAATGCCGATGCGGATGGATTCCTGGCTGTGGGGTTGTTCTTGCTCTTGCGGAGTCCCTCTCTGTTGTCTGCCCGCCATGACAACTTCCATAATCAGATTATACTCAGAGTTGAGGTTTTAGGCAAGCCCGAGGACGGACTCGCAAATCAACCAAGGGGTAGCCACAAGCACGAGGGTGTCCATTTTATGGACAAGCCCAGAAGCAGCGCGCCGATGCCCTTAGTCCTCGATGACTATCTCCCACATGTAACCGGAGCGGCCGGGGTTATCCGTTTCTCCCGTGTAGATGACCCCGTCGTCCGTAATGGTCACGTTGTGAGGCCGGGCGGCATCCATGTTCCTCTGCTTGTCGTGCATGTGGCCGAGGACCATGAACTTCTTTGCCTCTCGATCGTAGGCGAACACCTCGCAGCGCTCATCCTCTCCGCCCACGCCGTAGATGAGGCCGTCCTTCCGCTGCATGAAGCCGTGGATTCTGTTGTCCCGGCACGGCTTGCCGAGGTAAGTG
>Ga0315274_10008276_pt1 | contig 15067 bp, 19 predicted proteins | sample YL17G02_20_MG_FD_203700 | JGI IMG/M metagenome (GOLD analysis project Ga0315274, IMG submission 203700) | Sediment microbial communities from Yellowstone Lake, YNP, Wyoming, USA - YL17G02_20 | ecosystem: Environmental > Aquatic > Freshwater > Lake > Sediment | place: USA: Wyoming | collected... | reverse complement strand
GAGAACCCTACCACAACTAATCCTCAATTTTCAGCCATATCAAATTTAGTATCTAGAACAATTATAGTACATTTCAATGATGTTCCAGAAGGGTTAGTCCTATAAATTATTTAAAAAAAAAAAAAGGAAAAATATTGTGAGAACATTTTTAGAAGCTATTCCAATAGGTCGTAGTCGTAGGGTTACATTTATAAATAATGTTATAACAGGAGCAGTAGGTGGTCAAGTCGATATGGGTGATGAAATAACTTTTCAAGCCATTTTGACAGGGACAGGAGCTATAACAGCTTCAGTTGATATTGAAGGAAGCCATAATGGTACAGACTGGTTTACAATTGCTAATATAGCAATGACTGGTGATACTAAAGTTGTCGGTGGATTTATGTTAGATGAATCTTGGATTTATGTATCAGCAACTTTAGCTGCTATTACAGGTACTGGTGCAGCTCTAACTTTATATGGGAGAGTGTGATGGGAGTTATAATTACTAAAGTAGGAGGCTTTTATAAGGAATCTGCAGCGGTTGATTCTAATCTTGGTGCATTAACTGAGACTATGCCAACAAGCGATACAGCTTCGAGTGGTATTAACGGCAGATTACAAAGATTATGTACTTTAGCCACTGCATTAACTACAGATATTGGCGCATTAACTGAAACTGCACCTTCAACTGATACTGCTTCAAGCGGTATTAATGGTAGATTACAAAGATTATGTGTTTTAATGACTTCATTAATAGCTAAAGTCCCTGCAGAATTAACATCAGCAGGTGGTACAAAAACTGAGATTATTGCAGCATTTGATAGATCTCATTATTCGTATGTAGATATTACTTGCCCTAATAATGCCAATCAATATGCAATTAATGATGCTATTGGCGATACTGGAGGCAGTGCCATACTCATATTCACTAATATAGGTAGAGCTAATAAGCCTTTATTAATTAACTCAATAGAAGTGTTTTATAATTCAGGTACATTGCCAACTTTAAATGGTGCATTACAATTACATTTGTATAATGCATCTCCCACAGCTATTGCTGATAATGCTGCTTGGAAATTACTTTCTGCCGATAGGAAGAAATATCTTGGGGTAATCCTTATTACTGCACCTGTTCTTAAAGGTGATACAGGTTATGTAAGGCTTAATAATTTGAATCTACAAGTATTTCCTATTGCTTCATCTATTTATGGTATATTGACAACAGATGCTGCTATAACTAGAGCTGAAGTATCAACATCTATTACTGTAGGTTTACATTCTTTGGAGATATAACAATGGCACTTAAAAGATTTGATTCATTTAGCCACTATACAACTTTTGCTTCTCTTTTAAAAAAGTGGCCTTATAGTGCAGGCACACCCGCTTTTGAGCCTACTGGTGGTAGAGGCGGTAGCGGTCGTATAATTACCTATAATGCTGGCAGCATAGCAGATATATTTGCAAACCATGCAACATGGATAACAGGTGCATATTATACATCCCAGAACGCTACTCGGTGGTGCAATATAGCTATGTTTTCTGATGCGGCAACTATACAGTGTAGTTGTTATATAGATCCTGATGGATATATCAAGGTCTATAGGGGTGATTTAAATGGTACATTGCTAGGCACTAGTAGTTCTCCAGCTTATCTTCCAGGATCATCACATTATTTTGAATTTAAAGCAACAATACATGGAAGTGCAGGCAGTTATGAAGTACGAAGTGATGGTATTCCAATACTTACAGGAAGTTCAAAGAATACGCAAGCCAGCGCTAATGCATATGCAAATAAAATAGCAGTACCTAACCATATAAGTATAAGTTCTTGTGCTCTTTATGTTCAAGATCTTTATATATGTGATGGTTCAGGCAGTGCTCCTTGTAATAATTTTCTAGGAGATTGTAAAGCTATAGCATATTTGCCCACAGGCAATGGCACAACCAGCAATTTTGTGGGTAGTGATACAAATTCTACTGATAATTATTTACTTGTTGATGAAGCTACGCCTAATACAACTGATTATATAGACTCATTAACTCCTAATGATATTGATTTAGTGAATGTTGCAAATATTGCTGATACACCTAGTATTATTTATGGGGTACAGACTAATTTGTATGCTTGTAAATCAGATGCAGGTGCTGTTAGAACTGTAGCAGATGTTATACGTTCAGGTGGAGTTAATTATCCAGGTACAAGCAAGACATTAGGCACTGATTGGGTATATCTGACTGAAGTGTATGAAAATAACCCTAATACTGGTGCTGCATGGACAAAGGACAACTTTAATAGCGCAGAATTTGGCGTTAAGATGGTTTCCTAATGGCCGCCCATGCGTATTGGAGGATTTTATATGACAGCCAGTAGAGTTTCACAAGAAGTAACTGAAGTGCTATATGAAATCGATTCAAAAGCAAAGATAACTCAAGAAGTAACTGAAGTACTATATGAAATCGATCCAAAAGCAAAGATAACTCAAGAAGTTATTGAAGTATTATACCCAATTAATTATTCAGCTAAAGTGAGTCAGGAAGTTATTGAAATTCTTTATTCCTCAGTTGAAGCTATCGAAGATATAATAACTGAAAGCGGATTACTTTTAAATTACGTAAAAAATAGATTATTTTAACTTTAAGGAGATAACAAATGGCTACAATTTTAAATGGTGCTACAGTACCGGCAACTGAAACAGGTGAAAATGGTGATTTTTATATTGATACAGTACTTAAAAAGATTCATGGTCCAAAAGACACAACTTGGCCAGCAGGTGTTTCTTTGGTTGGACCAACTGGTGCTGCAGGCGCTAAAGGCGACAAAGGTGATACAGGTAATGCTGTATTAAATGGTGTTGTTCCCCCAACTTCAAATGATGGTGTTGCAGGAGATTTCTTTATTGATACGCATTTATTAAGACTTTGGGGTCCAAGAACAACAAATTGGACTGATAATTCATTTGCAAGTATTGATAGAAGTATTGCGGGAAGTATTTGGGCTACAACAATAATTCATACTCCTTCAGATTGGACTGTTGTAACAGGTAATGGTGATCATATCGTTGCAACCAATAGTAAAACAGGTGAAGTTTTTGATGATACCATTGCTAATTTCAATATTAAAATTGCTGTAAATGGTTACTAATATGTCAATGCTAGCTAAACCTGAAATTGCACAACCTAAATTTGAAGATAATCAACCTTTTCATTGGGAGATTGAACCTATCGATGATGGGATTAAAGCCACTAATAATATCTCAGGCGAATCCTTTGAAGGTTCTATGGCAGAGTTTAATCTTAGAATGAGGAAATAATATGACAATAGTTAATGATGCTCAAGCTGCAATTAAAACAGTAGCTGATCCAAATGCTGCATATGAATCGCTTGTGACATCATGGGCTAAATGTCGAGTTATTTGTGCAGGCGAACAAGCTGTAAAGAATTTTGATTTAATCTTAGATAACTTTACTTACTCTAATTTATTAGTTCCTTTTTCAGGACAAATGACTCAGGAACAATATAACTTTTATAGAGCTGAAGCTGAATTACCTGGTGTTACAGCCCAATTCTCAAGAATGATTGTTGGAGGACTTCTTAGAAAAACTCCAGTATTAACTTTACCAAAAAGTGCTTCCCCAGAAGTTAGTGATTGGATAATGAATAACTTTGGACGAGATGATACTCCCTTATCTTCATTTCTTAATGATGCTTTATGGGAAGAAGTTCAGACAAGTAGAGCTTGGATTATTGTAGATCATCCTATTGTAAATAATATAGATGATTTAACTAAAGAGCAAAGAGATAAGATTAAACCTTATCCTATTCTTTGGGAAGCTGAATCTATCATTAATTGGACTACTAAGACTGATAATTTTGGTAAGAAAGTTCTTAGTAGACTAATGATAAAATCTTTAAAAGAGGATTTTACTAAAAATGAGTTCCATCCAATTCTTATTGAAACTGTTCATGTTCATGAATTAAATGAAAGTGGTTATTATCAGATAAGGATTTATGAGAAAGGTTCTCCTGAAAATTTCATACCTGTTTCAGATGGTCGTAAGATTCCAGATACCAATGCACATAATACTGTCTTTAATTTAATTGAAACTAAGACTGAGATATATGCTAATGATATCAAATTGGATTATATTCCAGCTTGGCCTTTGAATGGTAACATAGAACCTGTTACTCCAATGCTTACTGCTATTGTTGATAAAGAAGTAGCTCTTTATAATAAAATGTCTAGACGTAATCATTTATTATATGGTGCAGCAACTTATACTCCATATATTTGTTCAGATTGCTCTGATGACGAATTTGATAAAATAGTTAGTGCAGGTTTAGGCTCTTGGTTTAGACTTAGGCAAGGAGATACTGCTGACGTTCTTGATACTCCGACTTCAGCTCTACAAGATATGGATAGAGCTATAGTGGCTACATTGGAGGAACTTGCTAGACTTGGTGTTAGAATGATGTCACCTGAAAATGTTCAATCAGGTATAGCTTTAGAATTACGTAATGCTGCTCAAACAGCTACATTAGGTTTACTTAATAATAAAGTTAGCGATACTATGAAATCTATCATAGTCTGTATGATTAATTGGAAGTATGATATAGAGTTAGTAAACTCAGATATAGAATTTACACTCAGTGCTGACTTCAATAGTATTCCCCTTGGAAGTGATTGGCTAAATCTTGCAACAGGTTGGTACGAAAATGGTTTAATCCCCAGATCAGTTTGGCTCAATCTCCTGAAAACAAATGATATGATTGATAGCGATTATGATGACCAGGAGGGTATGTCTGAGATAACTTCAGACCCAATTACAATGGCTCCTTCGCCAGCTCAAATGAACTATGTCGGTCAGATTAATCAACAGAAACAAGGTAATCCCCCTGGTCCAGCCAGTAGTAATACATTTTAGAGATAATATAGGAGGCAAATGAAAATACACCTTGATAATTGTAATATAAGAATACAAATACCTAAAACTTACATTGAGAGAATTAATATGTTACTATCTGAATTACTTACCAAGAATGAATCTATTGTAGGCCAGCTCAATAAAGTTGAAGCTGAGATCGTTAAAAGAATTGCTGATTTGCAAGCAGCAGTCGATACACTTACACAGCAATTAGGCAATATTGAATTGACTCCAGAGCAAACCGCTTCAGTTGAGGCTTTACAAACAGCTGTAGATAGTCTTGATAATATTGTTCCTGATTCAGTACCACCAATAGAGTAAACAATCCACCTGCTCTGGTTCCCACCTGTTCCAGAGCAGGTTTAGTTTAATTCAGGAGATCAATGATGCCATTTCGTAGCGAAGCCCAAAGAAAACTAATGTATTTTGTTCACAGTAATCCAAAGAGAGCTAAAGAGCTAGGTATTAAGCTCTCACCGAAAGTTGCAAGAGAATTTATCAAAGCTGAATATACAATGAAATATCCAAAGAGTATGGGTAAAGATCTCGCAGCAGCAATGGTGGGTAATAAGAATGCTAAAGGCAAAGGGAGAATTAAATGAAAATAATTCAAGTTGATTCGGTGGGAAATAAACTTTATAATCGACAGCAATTTACTGTTGTAGGCAATACTGTAAGACCTAGTGATGCTGTAGGTAATATTGATTATTCAAGTAATGCCTTATTGCTGCTTCAAGCTAATAGTGCATGCAATATTGAAGATGGTATTACATCCACACATCGAGTTCAAGCTAAACGTGGTTTAAAGGAGTTAAGATGAAAAATTTAAGTACTGGAGTAAAGAATTCAAAATTATCAATGGCTTTACATGGTAATCATAATGCTCAGGGTAGTCGTGGAGGTACGCATCCTGTACATAATGCTCATGCAGCTAAAGGTCAAATGCTTATTTTAAAAAACAGCGGAGTTAAACCTGCTATTTTGGGTAGTTTATTTGGTCCAACTGGAGCTTTAGTGTCGGGTATATTAACGGGAGCTAATCGTACTCCTGCTGCTCAAAGACAGCATAATAAAATTGTTTCTGGGATAGGGGCAGGTATTGGTGGCTTGGGAGGAGCTGTAAAAGGAGGTGCTGCAGGTTATTTAATAGGAGGTAAAGCAGGTGGTATTAAAGGTGCATTAGTAGGTGGTGCTCTAGGTGCTGTTGGAGGTGCAGGTATTAATTATGCTGGTGCTAAAATAGGCCAATGGATGACCAAACCAAAGAAACGTAAATAAAGCTGAATTAAGTAAGCAAGGAAAATATAATGTCTGCAATTAATGCCAATACTCAGATATATAATTCAATAATGAATCGCACTGCTCTTTTACATTTATATGAAAGAAGAGTTAGTAATAAAGTGTTTTTAATTCTTGACAATCATAAAATCCGAGTTGATACTCTTATCAAAGAAGCTAAACTTAGTGATAAAGGTTTTAAAAGACTCCAAGAAGCAATAGATCAAGAATTATTAAGAACACATCAAGAAACTTTTAATACTTCTAAACGTTCTTTATTAGATTTAGCTACTGATCAGGCTTCTTATATTTATCAAAATATGGAAGTGGCTGTAGGTCATATTTGGAAAGTTAAGCGTCCACAAAGTAGAGTAGCTGAAGAAATTGTTTTAGAGAGGCCTTTATACAAAAATAAGACTTTAGAATCTTCTTGGGAAGGTATTAGTCTTCAAGAGAAGAAAAGATTGGAGAAAGTTATTCGATATGGCATTGCCAATGATAAAACAGCAGATGAGATAGCATTGGAAGTTCGTAAAGGTCACATTCATGATATCACTCGAAATCAATCTAAGGCTTTAGTTGTAACTGCTATTACAAGTGTACATAATCAAGTTGATCAACAGATCTATATGACTAATGCAAAGGCTATTATTGGATATCAATATGTTGCTGTTCTTGATTCTAGGACAACACAATTATGTGCTCATCTTGATGGCCAAATATTTCCTATTGGAGATTATGAACATGTACCACCTTTAGTAATTTAGAGGCTTAATAGAGTAATCTATTAATGCAAATTGCGTGAATTACTGGGAACTCTTACCTAAATAAGACAATCAGTAGCCAAGCTTAGATAGGAATATCTTTGAAGGTTCAACGACTAAGACATACCATCCAGAACGGATGATGAAGTCTATAGATGAGTAGTCTCATCGAAGTGCGCAACATCCCTAGTGGATGATGATATAGTCTGCTCTATATGGTAACATATAGAAGTGCTTTGCCGAGCACATGTAGGAAATTCAATGTGAATAGTGCAACTATTTCAGGAATAATTTTAGGAAAAACCTGGAAAAATTATTAATTAACTCGGCAAAATACTTAACAAAGATTAACGACCTTTGTTTAACATTAAGGTACACTATTATTGTAGGTCTTCTACAACACCAATTTTTAAAAGTTGGGAAGATATTTCAAAATTGGAGGCTATCAGTCAAGTCCGCAAAAGAAACCTTTCTAAATTATCTAAGGAGCAAACGGATTTTTATGATCGATCGACGCCATTAAAAGAATCCTACCATGATTGGCTTCTTAAGCAATCTCAGGATGTACAATTAAAGCATCTTGGAGACTATAAAGCTGTTGAAGCTTTTCAAACAGGTAAGATTCAGTTAAACAAGTTTACTAATGATGAAGGTAATAGTATTGGCATAAATGAACTTAGAGCGCTCACAACAGATAAGTATACTGTTCCAGGTGATTCTATTACATTTGCCAATGCTAGAGCACGTTTGGATGCAATGAAGCTTTATGCAACAACACCTGATGATTTTATCAATGATGCTAAGCTAACAAAAACTCTAAAAGATTACTATCTATTACAATCGGGTGAACTAGATGGAACTCTTTCTCTTACCAATTTTAGAGGAGCTTTGATTCATACTAAAAAAGCTATGAAGAATAGGGTTCTCACAGTATTACCAACTGAAGCACAACTTAAATTTAATCCTATAACTAATAGATATGAGGATGTTAGATTATATCAACCTAACCCTTCTGTATTCTTCAATAATCTTAGACTAGTGGATGAAAGTGATAAACTTCTTGATAGAGATAAAGAATTTATCAAAAAGTTTGTAACTGATTTATCAGGCAATATGTCTATGAATGAAACAGCTGCTGTTACTGATAATCTTAGGATTATTTTTGGCAGATATAGAGATAATGCTGAAAGATGGTCTAATTTTAAAGCTGTTACTCAAGGTCAGATTAAGTTTGATGTAATGAATGTCTCAGATGCTATTGAGACACAAATAAGAAAAGACTCTGATGTATTTAAGAAGTTATTACAAGAAGATTTTCTTGATCCAGTCCTTGGTCCAACTCAACTTAAAGAGTTATCGGATACTTTCATAGATAATATACTTGCTAAGAATAAATGGGAAAATAAAACTGCTCCACTTATAGCGAGAGAACTCAGAGGATTCCTTGGTATTCAAACCTGGATGTTACCTGAAAGTAAATATACAGATACTAATATTCCCCTTAAATTACGATCTTATTTATCTGAATCAGCATTACAGCAATTCTATCTTAAGTTTTCTAAAAGATTAGCTCTTGCTGATTGCCCTGATAGAGATCAATTTGCTGTTAATCTAGGTAGAGATCTTTATAATCTTGCCAATCAAAATGGTAGCCGAATGGAATGGTATAAAGCAGGGATGAGTGTATTGAATTCAAGAAGGGTTAAAAACTTTTATGAAATTGAAACTTTTAATTAGGAAGCCTTGCACAGCAATGTGCATTGAATAACCATGTGAATTCGGTGAACACCCATTGTTAGTGGGCAATACCGAGCCAAGACACAAGAGTTTGTGTAAGGTGTAACGACTATCGAAAAGACGCATTTTAATTGCGTAACTGAGTAGAGTACAGCCAAGTGGCTGGAAGCGCATGGCATCCCTCGTGGATGATGATATAGTCTGATCTGCATATAAGGAAACGAAATTGCAGAAGTGTTTAGTCAAGCACACTTGAGAAATATAAAATGGAAAATTTTAAACAATTTAAAAATACAAAATATTCAATCGGAGATCATGGCAATATTATCAGCGAGCAATCTTGGAGAGGTTCTTCTTCTAGAGTTTTAACACCGCATTTAGTAAAAGGCTATGAAGCTATAGAGTTAGTATATGATGGCGATAAACATTTTCATAAAGTTCACAGATTAGTGGCTGAAGTTTTTGTGCCAAATCCGTTAAAACTAAATACTGTAAATCATAAAGATTTTAATAAACTTAATAATGCTTACACTAATTTGGAATGGTTATCGCTGAGTGAGAATGTTAAAAATGCTTGGGAAAACGATCGAATGCCTATCGGAAGTAGTAGAGTAAATTCTATTTTATCTGACAATGATGTTGAAAATATAAAATTACTTTTTGTTGAAGATAAATTAAATAATCAACAAATAGGCGATATTTTTGGAGTAGCACGTTCTACTATTTCACAAATTCGTAAACTTAGAGCATGGGGGCATATTAGGCCTGATTTAATATTTTTAAACGAAAGTCAGGCTAGTCGTGGATCTCCAAAGAAATTATGCGGTGAAGATATTCCTATTATTAGAAGAAGCTATGCAAATGGTCAAAGTTTGCGTGAAATTGGAAAAGCCTTTGGCGTAAATTACGGAACAATTAATAGAATTATTTCTGGCAAAAACTGGAAAAATTATTGAAATTTTAACAATGCTTGACTAAGCACTGATAGCAAATAACGAATGCTATTGAACATAATGTGGTGTTACTAAAAGAAGAATGAAGAATCATCTCAGTAACCAGTACTTTGGCCCCTATTATGATACAATGAGTTATAACATTAGAGTCACTGATCCTAGAATTCAAGAATACTCTAGATTGATCAGAAAGATAGATGTGGGTATGCGTATAGGTGTTGTTGAAAATAAAAATAGGTTAGTTCTTAGAGAAGGTTATAAAACTTATTTTATAGACAGAGGTATTCTTGGGTATGAAGATACTCGAATCCCAATTACAAGTACTCATAGTTATCCTAGTTTTCCAATAGAACTTATTGATAAAGATATGGTTGATGCCTTAAATTGGACTGCTAATGCCAAATATAGGGTGGATCCTGACTTTTATGACTTTACTCAAAAACTTCTTTACTTTAAAGACGATAAAGGTAAAACTGAATTTTATGATAATCTTAATGACTATCGGAAATATATCGCTTCACGGGGAGATACATATGAAAGATTCAAGTCCATGGCTTTTTTCCGTGGGACAGGTGAATCTTTCAGTAATCATCCTTTTCTAGATCATAGAGCAAGAATCTATGACAGAGGCTTTATCGGTCCACAATCAGGCGAGGCATATCGTTGTTTCTTAAACACTGACCAAGAGAAAGTACTCGGTGTGGAAGGCTATAAGAACTGGAAGGATCAAGTTGGGCAATTCTTGGGCGGTCTTAATGATGAGTTTGAAGGTAATTATAATTCATTAACTATTACAGGTAGACAAAAGATTGCTGATTATTGGAATCCTGAGTTGGTTAAGATTGGTAATCTAATGCTTAGAAATAAGCCAGATGATATTCGAAAGATACTTGAAAATTCAATGGTTGCCAAAGTTGATGGTGAGGAGTTAGGTAAGTTCTATAGATTTGCTATTGAGAGTGCTAAAATTGATAATCATTTAAAACTTAATCTTGGATTAGATACTTATAAGACTGCTTTAGCTTTAGAACAAGATGCTACCTCTAGTGGCGCTCAAGTGATTGCTTTGACCACTCGTAATAAACAATTGGCCGAACTAAGTAATGTTATACCAACTACCCAAAAGAAGCGCCTTTATGATGAAATAGCCTTATTAACCTATAATGATCCTCGATTTAAGAAGATTAATGAGGCTATAGGTTTAACTGAACGTGATCTGAGAGTTGCAGCAAAACAACAAAACCTTGTCACATTATACGGAGCAGGCCCTCGTACAGCAAGTTTAGGTGTAGAAAAGAAGTTAGCTAAAATTCTTGAAAAAGAAACAGGTACTCTTGTAGTTAAAGCTTCAGATCGTAACACCATAATAGGTGAGATAAATGCTCGTATTGCAAGGTATGAAAGATTTGATCCCGAGATAACTAATAGTCTAAAAGCTCTTAAACAAAATGTTTTAGATGTATTTAATAAAGGTCTATCTCCAGATGATGAATTAATGCAACAATTATTCTTCCTTGATTCTAAAGCTAAAGATTTATTAAATAAGATGACTTTACAATACGATAAATCAGTTATACCTGGTGATTTTACAGGTATAGCTAAAATCATGAGTGAACATCTAAAAGAACAAGTTCCGATTATTAGAAATTTCACCAGTTGGTTTGGAAGATTAGCTCAAGATTATTTACTTAATGCTAAATCCTCAGATGCAGACTTTGATTGGAAGTCTGTTGCTAAAGCAGATTTAGTTGGTATTAAACCTGACAAGAAGAACAAGAAGGGTAAATGGATAAATGAAAGAGGTTATATTTTACCTAAAGAGATAAGCATATTGTTAGGTTTACCGAATAATGTTCCTATTTCAGAGCAAATACTAAAAAGATTTGGAGCTTGGGTTCCAAATGGTAATTTACATGATATTATCTATGGCATTAATGCTCCAATGACTAGACGTATTGGTGCTAAATATCTTAAAGTGGAGCCTTTAGAATTAAAAGAAGTATTTAAGATAGAAGTTTTCACGGCTAATAAATTACCTAAAACTTGGACAAATGCTCCCTCAGTTAATTTTGATGGTAAAATCATTGAACAAAATTTCACTCAAGAATTTCAAGAAAGACTTGTATATAAAGATAAAGAAGGAAAGTGGACTACTAATTTACTTCAGATACCTCAAAAGACTGAAGCTACTTGGTGGGAAGAATTAATAAACAAAGAAGGTAAAATAAATGATATTGCGGATGCTAGTAAAGCACGTACGAGTTATGGCGTTTCAGTTAATCACTCGAATGATAGCGTTCTTGTCAAACAGTTCCACATGTGGGGTAAGAAAAATAATATCGCAACTAGCACGATACACGATAGAATTTGTTGTGTTTAAATTCGGTTAATTGCTGGGAACTCTTTCGTTAAAGACAATCAGCAGCCAAGCTTAAGGAGGAATCCTTTTGAAGGTTCAACGACTAGGACATACAATCCAGAACGGATGATGAAGTCTGTAGGGCAGTAGTCTGCTCGAAATGCCGAACATTTAGGGAATATAGTTCTTTATTTGAAGATATAGTCTGAACTATATAGTGATATATAGAAGTGCTGCTATTAACACAAAACCTAGCAGAACTGGTGCAAACTAACGAATTGCATTGAACAAGGTTGGCTTTCTTTACCAATATAGCTGATATGCCTCAAGCCAGAAAAGCTCTTAGGGAGATCTACGCTAAATCTATGAGAAACAATGTTTTACTATTAACTCTCAAAGAGATGAAAGCTAGAGGTTTACCTCAAGAACTTTACGATAAATATTTGAATGAAGCAATTGATGAAGGTCTTATACCTATCGCAGGTAGATCAAGTATTAATGGCAAGATAATGAAAGACTCAGATATTCTTACTAAAGAAGATATACTGAAAGAAATAAAAGAAGATTTTACTGATGATTACACTTTTTATGGTGTAAACTAATTGAGTTTGGAACTGTGCTTCATCTCAATCCTACGAGGCTGTGCCTCACCCTTTGAACTGTGCTCAAGGTGCTATAATGACCGATACAAATGATGATCCTGATCTATCTAATGATAATAAACCCACATTTACTCAAGAAGAATTAGATGCTATCTTAGCAACTAGACTTGAAGAATCTCTCAAAGATTCTAAAGCTAAGTTAGAAGCTTCTTTTATTGAACGTGATAAAACTAAGAAAAGATTAGAGGAATTGGAAAGAAAAGAACGAGAAGCTAATCTAAAATTATTGGAAGAACAAGGTAAATTTAAGGAAATCTTTGAAATGCAGTTAAAAGAGAAAGACGAAAGGCTTTCATTAGCTGAAGAAGAAAAGACAAACCTTAAACGAACTAATGATGAATTAAATCGTGATATACTTGTTCGTAGTTCTCTCAGTGGAATAAATTTCAGAAATGAAAAAGCAGCTAATATGGCTTTCTCTGAAATAACTAGAGAGCTTATACAAGATGCCAATAATCAATGGGTTCATAAATCTGGTATTATATTGTCAGATTTTATCAAAACCTACATAGAAGATGAAGCCAATTCATTCTTACTTAAACAAAAACAATCTTCTGGTGCGGGAGATACTGGTGGCCAAAATCCTGGAGGTCAAAACTCTGATACTGGTTCACTATTTGGTAAATCTCAACAAGAAGTGCTTAAAATGGCTGCGGAGGGAAAACTTCGCAAAAATAGATAAGGAAAAACTTAAATGACAATTCGTACTGATATTCATATCAATGCTTCACCTTACAATAATGTGGTTGCTTTACAATCGGCAATTGGTGCTTATGCAGATGAAGCTTATACAAATGCAAAGAAATTATCCGGCACTGGGATCGTCGGTAGTAATCCTGAGATTGATCCCAATACGGAGACTTATATCGGTCAGGTTCGTTGGAAAAAACCTTTAAATCCAACAATTAATATTGCATCTTTAACTGATCCAACTGATGGTACAAAAAGTTTCTCAACTGCTGATTACTTAAATTATATTAAGACTGTTCGTACTCATGGTGCTGAAAAAGTCAATATGGCATCAGTGGTAACTCAAGAAGACGGTTTGGCTAAGTTTGGTCGTGATTTTGCCGAAACTCGTGGTCAAGATGAACACAATGCAATTCTTTCCGTTCTTAAGGGTGTAGCTATCTCTGAGTTACTTTATGGTGCAGGGACTGCTTCAGGTGATGCAGGTTATGGTGGTCAATCTTTTAATAATGATCCAACAAGTAAAAGATATGGCTTTTATGTTGACTTAGGTTCAGCAACTCCTGTCGTGGCTGCAACAGCTGCTGTTCAAGGTGCTGCTAGAGCTGAAGGTTTTCTGCAAGCTTTTGGTGCAGCTTATAAAGATTATGAGCCTGATTATGCTTATCTGATTACTTCACCTGAAGTTTATGGTTCTTTACGTTCAGCCAATTTGGTTGATGAAGATCGTGTTCAAGATGGTAATATTAGTTTCAGCACTATCTTCAGTGGTAAGTTTAGAATTTTACAAACTCGTGCAAGTCAAGGTATTACCACTGCTGAGCATGCTAAGATAGTGGCAGCCGGAGGTCTTGATCTTGTAGGCACGAAAACCAGTTACATTGTATTGCCTGGTGCAATAGCAATGGCAAATCTGAATGTACCTGATGATGTTGAAATCTTTCGTAATGCTGATTCCTACATGGGTGGTGGTACAACTTCAATTTGGTATCGTTGGGGCTATGTTCTTGTTCCAGCAGGTTATAACTGGGCTGGTAGTCAAGATGCATTTCCTGCAGATGCTGATTACTTTAAAGTTGTTGACACTACAGTAAAGACTCTTGTTGGTGCTACAAATGGTTTATCAGGAGTTATAGGTACTTGGACTCGTAAAGCCAGCAGTGTATTGTCTTTGGGAATTCTGCCAGTATTTCATTCATAATTGGGGAATTATCATGGCACTCTCAAAAGGTATAAATTCTTATGTTACCATTGAAGAGGCTGATGCATACTTCGCTGATAGACTTGATAATACATTTTCTTTAGCAACATCTGAAAGAAAAGCTCAAGCATTAGTCACTGCTACAATGTTAATTGATAATTTGAATTTTATAGGAGTTGTTTCAGAGGAAAATCAAACTTTAGCCTTTCCCAGAACTGGCTATTATCTGGATACTAATAGAGGTACTTCTAATTTGGGCTATTCCCATAATATTGGTTCCTCAATGAATCCCACTCCAGTTAGAGTTATTAAAGCTGTTTATGAACTTGCAAATCATTTATTGACAAATGAAAATTTATTAGATGATACAGGAAAAGTAGTTAGTCTAGATATTAGTTCAATAAAGCTTGATCATATTATCCCTCCAGGAAAAATGCCTTCTATTGTTTTGGATTTTTTAAGGCCTTTGCGTTTGAATGGTGGTGGTAATACATGGTGGAGAGCAAACTAATGAATTT
>Ga0315274_10008275_pt1 | contig 15067 bp, 12 predicted proteins | sample YL17G02_20_MG_FD_203700 | JGI IMG/M metagenome (GOLD analysis project Ga0315274, IMG submission 203700) | Sediment microbial communities from Yellowstone Lake, YNP, Wyoming, USA - YL17G02_20 | ecosystem: Environmental > Aquatic > Freshwater > Lake > Sediment | place: USA: Wyoming | collected... | reverse complement strand
CCTGAACGGTCGCCTGGAACTGGCCCTCTACGCCCAGGACCGAGGGCTGGTCTGAGGCCCCCAGGCGGGGTTCAGTCCACTGGCCCTCGCGGCCTCTTGGACGTTCCATTCTCCTTCTGCCCCGAATCCCTCCCCGAGAGCCGCGGTAGATTCCCGATTGCCCGCCTGGATATATATCCAAAGTTATAGGAAAATGTATCCATTGAAGAATTGTGCGACCCGGGTGGGGCTCTTACACTGTAATTGATGAAACCAGGAGCGTCGTCGGATCACCCTGAAAGGCGCCGGGCGGCACGTTTCCGGATTGCCATCCCCGTGGAGCTGGAAGCGGGGGAAGGCATCACCCGGGACGTCAGCCTCTCGGGAGTTTATTTCGAGACGGACCAATCGTTTGCTCCCGGCGAGCAGATCGGCTTGGTCATGGTGCTGGAACGTGCGTCTCCCGGCCGCCCGGTCCGCCTCCAGTGCGAGGGGCGGATCGTGCGCGTGACCCGATTCGACAAGAGAATCGGCGTGGCCGTCGCGATTTCCGGGTACAAGTTCGGCCCTTCAGGGCGACCCATAGGTCTGGCCTGAAGTCGGGTCCTCGCACTTCGGACGTATTGTGGGCACCTGCCCCGCACCCGGGAAACGATAGGTACATCTCCTTGCCGTGCCTCCCAGTTAAACCCATCGCGGTCCAACCATGGCGGGCCCACCTTCGGGGACAGGCGGGGACCTGGTCTCGCTCGGTGTTCCTTCCTGGTGATGATGGCACAGCGACGATGGGAATGCGGTGCCTTCTCATCGCGTTCTTCCCTGTCCACCAGGCGTCAGGTGCCGTGAGAAGACAATCGGGGTGCCCGGCGCCGATCGATGTTCACGGATCATTGTCCAGACCACCTCCTGAGAGGAGACTGCCGCTCGGACCGGTCTGATATCTCCACTTGCAGACAATCGGTTGAATTCGGGCGTAATGCTGCTTGACAAACAATCCGGACCTTTGATAAAAACACAGCCTTCGCAACCCTCATGACCAGGGCAAACAAAGGGGCGCGGTCGTGCCTGAAGACAGACCGCTGAGCACGGGGGACGTCGCGCGGCTCCTGCACGTCACCCCCGTATGCGTCTTACGCTGGATCCGCGCCGGGAAACTCCCAGCCTACCGAGTTCCCGGGGGACATTTCCGCGTCGCTCGCGCCGAATTCCGGAAATTCCTCTCCAGCAACCACATTCCCCTGAAGCTCGATTCCTCGCCGCCCAAGCGGATCCTGGTCGTGGACGATGAAGACTCGGTCGGTGACGCGTTCGGGGCCGCGCTGAAGGCCAAGGGGTACGAGGTCGTCCTGGCCAGGAGCGCTCGGGAAGCCCTTCGGATCATCAGGCAGGATCGGTTCGATCTCATCTTCCTCGACGTTCTCCTCCCAACCGTCGGCGGGGCATCCATCCTCAAGGCCATCAAACGGCGGGATCCAGAGGCCGTGGTCGTCTTGGTTACCGGGTACCCCGATCACGATGAGACTCTGGCCGCGCTGCAGTACGGCCCGGCCATGCTTCTTCCGAAGCCGGTCAAGGTCTCTGACATTTACACAGTCCTGAACATCGTGTTCAAAGGGCAGATGGCCGATCAGCCCGGCCTGCGAAGCTAGGCAGAGGTGATCTGCTCCCGGCCGCCCATCGGGCCGTCCTGGGTGGCGACGATTTCAGGGATTCTCGGGTCGAGTTCAGGACGGAGCGCGTCGTGAGGTTGCGGATTTCTGGCGCTCTGAGAAATAGGCAGGGACATTAGTTAATCCGGGGAATCCGCAGGCAGTCTGCCCCCCGGCACCACACCTTCCGCCTCGAGTCCTCGTCGCTTGCAGGGGAATCAGTGTTGCTTCAAGAGCAGCTCCTGTAAGTGAGAGGGCGCAAGCCTGCCCGGAACTCGAAACCAAGAATGTACGGGAGCACGAACGTACGAATGGACCTGGGCTGGGATTTCGGCCCGTTGTGGGGATGCAAATTCGGAATTCGCCATCCGAAATTCGAAATCGAGGAGCCTGCCAGCATTCTAGCTTTCTAGCAATGGGTCATTCCGCAATCCGCATTCGAATGGAACCTCGCACCTTGAACCTTGCACCTCATTCACGTTGTCATTCCGCACTCCGCAATCCGCATTCGAGCGGCACCTTGAACATCGCACCTTAAACCTTTTCCCCCATCATTTATGACCCTCCGCGCCCTCTGCATCGGCATCAACGACTACCCCGGCACCGACAGCGACCTCGCCGGGTGCGTCAACGACGCGTCCGACTGGGCCGCCGCCCTCCGGAAGCGCGGCTTCGAGGTCGCCACCCTCCGCGACCGCAAGGCCACCGGTGCCGCCATCCGCAAGGCCATCCGGGACCTCCTCGCCCGCTCCCGTCCCGGCGACCTGGCCTTCGTCCAGTTCTCCGGCCACGGCTCCTTCGTGCCCGACGAGGACGGCGACGAGCCGGACGGCACCGACGAGTGCCTCTGCCCGCACGACGTGAAGCGGAAGGGGCCGATCACGGACGACGAGCTGTTCGAGCTGTTCAGCGCCCGGCCGGCGGGGGTGAATGTCGCGATGATCTCGGACTCGTGCCACTCGGGGACGGTTGCCCGGTTCGCGCCGATAACTACGCCTGCCTCGACGGCCGGACGGAGCGCCCCGCGCCGGACGGTGCGGTTCCTGCCGCCGGGTGCGTTCCTGTCGAGGCGCGAGGCCGCGCGGCTGGGCTCGCGCCGGGCGGCGCGGCGGTCGAGCCCGCCGGGCCGGTACGCGTGCCTCCTGCTCGCCGGCTGTCAGGACACCGAGTACAGTTATGACGCGTACTTCAAGGGCCGCCCCAACGGCGCCTTCACCTTCGTCGCCCTCCGGGCCCTCGCCACCCTGAAAAAGGATGCGACCTACCGCGACTGGTATGCGGCCATCTGCCGTTCCCTGCCTTCACGCCAGTACCCTCAGACGCCGAATCTGTACGGGTCCTCGAACATGAAAGCTTGGCCGGTGCTCCAGTGACGTGGGTCCGCGCGTTCACCGTTCGACGTTAAACGTTTAGCTCGGCAATGCGAGCCTGCAGGGTTCTCCAATGATGAGTGCCCCCGGGCTCGACGAGGGGATGACGTTAACCGTTGTTAATCAATCCCCAATCGGCAATCTTCATTCAAAAGGTACCTTCGTACTTCCGTACCCTCGTACGCATTTTGGTTTATCGTCGAACCTCGCACCTCGAACCTTGCACATTGCACTTGAGTTGTCATTCCGCATTCGGGTACCCTTTGGGTGTTCCGCACCTCGCATTCGGATGGTGCCTTCGTTCCCTCGCGCCTTCGTATGCCTTTGCAGCTGATTCCGCATTGCGCAATCTGATGCGGCTCTCTGGTGGAAAGCAAATTATGGCTTCCGCATCGTGGAGTCAGCGGGCGTGAACCAGATGGCCAAACGGGCGGTCGATCTTGCGTTTGCCATCGGCCTGCTGATCCTGGCCTCGCCAGTCATGCTGCTCGTCGCCCTGCTGATCAAGCTCGAAGACGGCGGGCCGGTCTTCTACCGGCAACGCCGGGTGGGGCAGGGGGGGCGGTTGTTCTGGAGCTACAAGTTCCGGACGATGGTGCCGGACGCCGAGGCCCGCTGGGGCCCGCGCCAGGCGAGCCGTGGGGACCCGCGGGTGACCCGTATCGGGCGGCTCCTCAGGGCGACAGCGCTCGACGAACTGCCCCAACTGTGGAACGTCTTGGTCGGGGACATGAGCATGGTGGGGCCGCGCGCTCTCCTGCCTGAGGAAATCGAAGTCGGCTCAACCGGTGAATGTGTGCCAATGCATGCGTTCCGTGAGTTCGAGGCTCGTCACCGGATCCGACCCGGCCTCACCGGCCTGGCCCAGGTGTATGCCGATCGCATGGCCCCGCGACGGAAGAAGTTCCGTTATGACCTGCTTTACATCCGGCGCCAGAGCCTGGCGCTGGATCTCCGGCTCATCGTGCTCTCGGTCTGGATTAGCCTGTGGGGCCGCTGGGCCGTCCCAGGCTCAAAGGTCTGGACCGCCCGCCGCCGCCGAGCCATCGCCGTCAGCCCCGGGGAGCCCGGCATGCGTCAGGAGGATGTGGAATGCTCATGGGGCTCCTGGGCCGTCGTGGACGAGGGGCCGGGGTATACGATCAAGCGGCTGGCGATCAAACCGGGGCACCGGATGAGCCTGCCGTCCGACGGGCATGGGAGGGCGCACGTGACCGTCGTGCGCGGGATGGCCCGCATCCAGAACGGAGATCGAGCCGAGCTCCTCCACCCCTACCAGTCCGTGGAGCTGCTGCCGGCGAAGGAGCACGGGATCGAGAACCCCGGCCCCCTGGCCCTGGTCATGATCCAGACCCAGGATTACCCCGAACTCGCTGCGGAACACCTGGCCCGGCCCCTTCAATGAAAATGGCTGCGCGGTTCCTGCCCCCTGCCCTGGGGATTCGGCCGATGTCACGCCTCCCGTCGAACTTCCGGCCTCATAGAATTTACAGGTCGCAGAAGACACAGAGACCACGCAGCGATTTACACCGATGTGGAAGGGTGTGAGCGGATCCTCGAAGGGGCCTTCCGCGTTAATTCCCCTAGGGAAACGACACTCAGCAGAGGCCTATAGAGTGCTCGATTTCCTATGATCAACATCAGCGCTGATTGCATCTTTGACGGTAAGAAAGGCGTTTCTCGAACCCGAAATGATGCCAGCATGGAAACAATCATTTTAGGAATTCTGGACGCCTGATGGCAAACGTCTCATCTGATAGCAAGAATCTCGTCAGCAATCTATGGAAGGCCACGATCAAACTATCGCTTGTACTCGGCGGAGCCCTGATGGCCCTGCTTATCAGTGAGGGCGCTATTCGCCTGGTTCACCCCAAGGGGTTCGTAGATCTTCCATCAAATCTATTCATGCCTCATCCAACTCTTGGCCGTGTGATGGTCCCTAATTACGCGGCAGTCGAAAAGGTGACGAGCGAGCTTTCGTTTCAAGTTGAAACGAACTCGGATGGTCTCCGAGACCGTGAAATCGGACCTAAACAGCATGGGGTAAGGAGGGTGCTTGTCCTCGGCGATTCCTACACATGGGGAGATGGGGTGAACTTGGATGAAACCTACGTGAAGCAATTGGAGAAGCTTCTGAATGCGCGTTGCGGGCGTGCGCGGTCGCCCATGTACGAGGTGATCAACGCAGGGGTTCCGGAGTGGGGACCGGCCCAGATGTGGTTGTACTTGAAGGACTATGGTGTGAGATTTCAGCCTGATCTTGTGCTCCTCGGGTTGTTTGACCTGGATATCTATCGAAACGGACCCTATTTAGCGACCGTCTTCGATTCGCCATCTCTTCCTTCGCCTCTTTCGTCGGGCATTCCACCTCGCTCGCGTCTGTCCTCCCTCAAGATCTGGCTGACCCAACACAGCCGCTTGTATAACGTGATCGCCGTCTACATGGTGCATTCGCCGGCGCTCAACAATTTTCTACAAAGGACCGGCTTGCGGGTTGGAAAACCTCGAGAGTTCCTGTCGGCAGGCGAGGAGTACACCGAGCGTGTTCTGAAAGAGAACGCGCAGGTCCTGAGAATGATGCGGGATTTCACTAGGCGGCGCGGGATTGGATTCATGGCCGTATATATTCCAACCTCTGCTCAGGTCAAGGCGGTCGCCGAGCAGAAACGGGTTGACGATCGGGTTCTCCAAATGATGGGCAGCGTCTTCCGCGACGCGCCCGGGGCTCTGGTGGATCTGACTTCGGGCCTCGCGACGGCGAGTGAGCGCGGGACTCTGTATTACCCGTGGGACGGGCACTGGACGGCGAAAGGCCATCGCCGGGCGGCAGAAATCCTCTGGCAGTCTGTGGTGAAACTCACTGGTGGTTGCTGAACCCCGATCTGTTCTGCCAGGAGTGGCAACGCGATGGAGTGAGCCCTGGTGGGTCATCCCCGTTGCGATCGGCCTAGGAGCGCGTGCGATTCTGGCCGCCACACTTCCCATCATGTTCGATGAAGCATGGTCCATCAAACAAGCGGTTGATGTCTCGGCCGAGATGTTTTTGGGGCGCGAGGGCGATGCCAGTCCGCCTCTATCGTACTTGCTCTTCGCCGCCTGGGGTGTCATCTCGTGGAGCATCGCATGGTTTCGATTGCTTCCCATCATGGTGTCCCTCGCAGCAATCTATCCCGGTGCCCTCCTCGGTCGGCGGCTGTTCGGCGAGAGCGCCGTGAGGCCGACGGTCTGGATCTTGGCCGTCTGGCCCCTTCCCCTGTATGCGGGGTGGAATGTCCGGTACTACAGCCTTCTCTTGCTGTTGAGCGCGTTCTACCTCCTCTGTTGGGTGCGGCCTCTCACGAGGGAAAGCGCTCTTCCCGACCGGCCCGTTGTGACTTCGGTCCTTGAGGTCCTGCTCTTTCATACGGCCTACACGTCTCTGCCGTTAATCGTGGCTCTCAATGGGTATGGGATCTGGCGACTTCTTCTGGCCCGCGAATGGCGGGCTCTTGCGCGGTGGGGCGGCCGGGGCCTCGTGGTTATCCTTCTCTGCATCCCCCAGTATCTGGTGTACCGCGGCACCGCCAAGGGGATTGCGACGGTACTGGAGAGTTACCCGTCCTTTGGTTTCGTACCGGACCTCCTCGTCACCGGCAAGGCCGTGATCCTGACCGAGCTGCCCTACTGGCACGACGTTGTTCTGCGACCCCTCTGGCTTCTTCCGGCGATCGTGATCGCATCGGCTGCCTTGGGCCTCTGGCGCAGAGGCCGAGTTGCGGGACCCGCGTTGATCGTCATGTTTCTGACGACCCTGCTGGTGGCGATTGGTATCGGGAGCGGCCTGCGACGACTCGGCCAGTACTACTTCCAAATCCTGCCACTCGTGGCGGTGACAGTGGGCGCAGGTCTCAGTCAGTTCCCGCGGTCTGCCCGGGTCGCCGCCATCGCGGTCGTCGCATCGGTCTCCCTGCTGAGACTGGTGGACCCCGCGTACCACTACGCCTTCGCCGACACCCGCGGGGTTGCCCGCGTTGTGGACCGGGTGAATCAGGCGACCCCGGTGGTCTATCTGGACAACGTGCTCCGTGCGTTTTTTGACGCCACCCAGTTCTCAAAGCCCCGACGCATCGCGATCATAACCGACGACGCTGTTCCTCAACAGCACGATCCGGGAGTTCGTGAAGAGCGATGGTGGAGTGATCCTGCGGTCTATGATCGTCCGCTCCTCTTCCAACCCGCCACAGGGGTCTACGCGGAGCGATGGTCCCGGCAGCGATGGGCGACCACGCTGGCTCGGGCGGAGCCGGGCGAGATGTACCTGGTTGTGCCCGTGGAGGCGCGCGGCACGGCTGGCGTCCGGGCCGAGGCGGTGGAGCGAGGACGCCGGGCGGCCGACTCCATCCTTTCGGTCGCGAACGGTGCCTGGCAGATCAGCGAGTCACAATTGCCCGGCACGCTGGTGTTTCACCTCCGACGGCCGGTGAGAGCCGCAGAGTGAAGAAAACGCACGTAACGGTGGTTCTTCCGGCGTACAACGAGGCGGCAACAATCGGATCTCTCCTCGATCGCCTCGTCGTTACGCTTGAGGATGAGGATATCCAATATGACGTGATCGTCGTTGATGATGGCAGTACTGATCACACTGCTAAGGTCGTGGCTGCCCGGGCGAACTCCCAGGTAGAGATCGTGCGTCACGAGGTGAACCGCGGCCTCGGCGAGGCGATCCGTACCGGGCTGCTCCGGGCGGTCGAGCGGGCGTCTGAGCGCGGGGTGATTGTCACGATGGACGCCGACAGCACCCACGTCCCAGGGCTCATCGTGAGGATGATACGCGTGCTCAGCGAGGGGTTCGACGTTGTGATTGCCTCGCGCTTCGTTCCGGGGGCTCGGGTGGTGGGCGTTCCCCTGGTTCGCCGGCTGTTGAGCAGAGGCGCCAGCGTGCTGTTTCGGTTGCGGTTCCCCATTACGGGCGTCCGGGATTACACCTCCGGATACCGGGCATATCAGGCAGGCGTCCTGGTCGAGGCTTTCGCCGACTATGGTCCCTCGCTCATACGCGCCAGCGGGTTTTCCTCCATGGTGGAGCTGTTGCTGCGGCTGAGGGGGCGGGGCCTCCTCATGACGGAGGTGCCCATTCTGCTGCGCTATGACCAGAAGGGGGGCTTCAGCAAAATGCAGGTGGGACAGAATGTGCGCGACCTCCTCCGGATGCTGATCCGCCCCCCTCGATGAGAGCCCAGTCGGTCATGCTGGAACGGGATGCGGTGGAACGGTGGGACGCGATCTGGCAGAGTCGCGGCGAGTCCGACTACGAGGGGGCCTACCGAGCGATCCTTGAGCGCCACGCGGCGCTTCGCCCCGGGCAGTGGGCCCTGGAGGCGGGGAGCGGTTCTGGGAGAGCGCTGTGCAGGGCGTGTGAGGCAACAGGTGCCCGCCCGTTGGCGCTGGACATCTCCCCGGAAGCGATTCGGACCTCTATCCCGATGCTTCGTCAGCTTGGTGGATCGGCGGTGATCGGCGATCTGCGACAGTTGCCATTCCGTTCGGGATCGGTTCCGTCGATCTTCAACTCCGGGGTGATCGAGCACCTCCGTCCTCCCCAGGACCGTGACGCGCTCGCCGAAATGGCGCGCGTCGCACGGGCCGATGGCACTGTCGTCGTGTTGGTGCCAAATCGCTGCTGTCCCTGGTTCATGCTGGCGAAGATACTACTGAGGGTCACCGGAAAGTGGCGGTATGGGTACGAGCGGAGCTATACGCCGCGCGGGTTGTCGGCCCTGGCCCGGAGGGCCGGGCTCAGGTTGATCCGCCGCGTCGGTTCGCAGGTGCTGCCGCCTGCGCGAGACGGATTCCGGACGTATTGCGGGCCGCGTCTGGCCGCTTGGCATGGCCGAGTCGAGCGGCGGCTCCGGAGGGTGGCCCCCTACATTGGAATGGCGACCGGCGTGGTGCTGACACCGTGCCCGGGTCCAAGGACCGGGAAGACCTTGGCAGACGGATGCAGGATCGGAAGCGGCAAGAGCTGTGAATGATTGCCGCGCTCCGGGCCTCGTTCGGTGCAGATGGGGCGACTGATTGAGACGACCGGTCGTCATCTTTCGCACGAAGGGCGGCGCGACGGTTGGCCTCGGTCATTTGCGGCGATACCTAACCCTCGCGCTGGAACTGGAGAAGAATGGAGTTGCGGTCCATTTCGTGGTGAACCGGGAACCGCTCGTTCGTGAGTTTGTGGGCGCGTATGGCTTTGATGTCGTCGCGGTTGGCGAGAGCAATGATTTCGATCTCCATGAGACCCTGAACATCATTCAATGGTGGGGTGCGGATGTCCTTGTCGTTGATTCTTATGACGTGCCCGGCGGTTGCCTGGAAAAGGTCATGGGAACAGTCCTCATTACCGTGATCGATGACTTGGCTGACCGGCCATTGCCGGTCGATCTCGTCATCAACGGGGGAATTGGCGCCTCCAAGCTGGAGTATCGTGCGTTGCCAAGGACGGAGTTTTTGCTGAGACCGAGGTATGTCTTGCTACGCGAAGAATTCGCGCTGGAACCCAAGCGGCAGTTTCGCCACCCGATCAAGCAAGTCTTGATTACCGTGGGCGGAATGGACTGCTTTTCTTTGACACCGCAACTGATCGACTGGACGCGGGAGGCATTGGGTACGGTGGCGATCGATGTTGTGGTGGGCCCGTTTTTCAGCAGAGATTCCGCAGGCCGAAGCGAGGCGCTGGCGAAAAGAGATGGCCCTGTCGCCGTGCATAGAGATCCGTCCGATATCCACAAGCTTATGATGGCCTGTGACCTGACAATCACCGGCGGGGGTCAGACGACCTGTGAGCTGGCCGTTACGGGAACGCCTGCAGTGGCTATTCGGCTTTTGGATAACCAGACCGGCAATTTGAGCGCCGTCTCCGCAAAGGGAGTGCTCACCTGGGTGGGGGACGTGCACGATTGTGACTTGCGCGAAAAGGTGGTTCAAGCCTTGGTGGCACTATCCAGTGATCTCGACCGCAGAAAGGCGATGAGCCATTGTGGGCGCCAGCTGGTAGATGGCTTCGGGGCGAAACGTGTTGCCAAGGCTATGTTAACGGCTTCGCGCGCCAACAGTAAATAAGGATTTAGGTTCGACCGCGCCTGGATGGTTACTGCGGGCTGTCTCGCAGGCGTTGCATTAATCCTCTGAGAATACGTAGCTCTAGGAGATTCAGACGACGGTCGACATTTTTATACACATAAAAGCAGTAGGGATGAAGGATGACTCAATGCTTAACGATAAGACAGTGCTCATTACCGGGGGAACAGGTCCGCGACTTCCTGCATGTGGACGACGTCGCCGAAGCAATCTGGGCGGTGGCCACCAGCGATCTGCGAGGCCCAGTGAACATCGGATTTGGCCGACCGGTGACCGTACGTTCGATCGCCGAGCGCATTGGCGTGATGCTGAATCGCCCGGAGTTGATCGATTACGGCGCCCTTCCTTACGGGCCATCCGACCCGATGTTCATTTGTGCCAATACTCGCAAGTTGCTGGACAGCACGAAGTGGTCTCCGCGATATGACCTGGATGACGGTCTTTACCAAACCGTCCAATGGTGGCAGAAAGGCCTGGGGATTAGTCGACATCAACAGGGCTACTGCAGGTGACTCAAAGGTGTCTTACTCCGCTCAATATCTCTTCGCGGTCTTCGCGGTCTTCGCGTCCTTTGCGGCCTTCGCGGTTTATGATAAATCCTACTTGAGTCAAACCATCTGCATGAAAGAAATGGGTTGAAGCCGGCTGTAAAGCTGCCAGATTTGACGAAACAGCAAGCAGTAGTTCTTAAACCACCCCCAATGACCGCTTTGAACGGTTCACCGAACAAGCCGCCGGCTTTGCCGGAGGTTCTGACAAAGTCCGTATTTCCAAAGGCGACGACACTAAGGGCTCGCCTCGTCGACAGCGTGAAGTGGAATGCCACTATTCGCGTTTTTGAACAGGGCATGCGCGTTCTTTCCTCGTTAGTGATCGCCCGAGGGCTAGGCGTTCGACTTTACGGGATCAATGCAAGCGTGAATAGCCTTCTCACGCTTTTGCCAGTCGTTTTGTCGCTGGGGTTTGAGCAAGCAATCCAAGTCCTAGTACCACGTTGGATGGCATCGAGCGAGGAACGGGGCAGGGTCCGGACATTAGTAAATCGTCTGGTTTCTTGGCGCATTGCCATATATGGCTTTGCTGCCGCAGTGCTGTACCTCGCCGCACCCTCCGTTGCCAATTGGCTTCGCGAACCCCAACTTCAACTGTATCTGAGGCTGCTCGCACCCACAGTTGCGATCAGTGGCACGTCCTCCATTTATGGAAATGTAGCCCAGGCCCGCCTTCGAATTCGGGGATTTACGATTTACAACATGGCGATGCAGATTGCAGGCTTGTTGGCAGCATTTTTCATACTGCGCGGAGGAGGCGGGATCGCCGGACTGCTCACCTGGGGCATCGTCTCTGCAACCGTAAGCCTGTGCTTTTATCGTGCCAATGCGAATAATATGATTCCCCGAGCGAAGGAACCGATTGAAATGCGTCCAGTCCTCCGTTTTGCTGGGATCGTTTGGATCACGGGAATGTGGGGGCAGTTCCTTACGGGAAAAGAAATCGACATTATGGTGATGAACCTGTTTCATATTCCTTGGGAGTCGATTTCGGTTTATAGCCTCGGAGCCTCCTTAGGTGTAACGCTAGGCTTTCTGGCACACGGGACGGGGCCATTGTTCCAGGGTGCTTTCGCGGAAGCTGCTGCGAACGGCGAAAGGCAGCGCCTCGGTGCAGTGTACCGAGTTGCGATCAAGACCTCAGCTGTGTTGTGGGTGCCCTTGCTGTTCTTTGCGTTCTGCTTTGCGCCGGAGATCATCGCGCGCCTTTACGGAGACGGGTTCCGGCGCGGTGCCTGGGTATTTCAAGTAATGGCTCTCCCACAGCTCACCTATTCAATTCTGGGCGGAAGCTTCTCCGGGCCGCTTTTTTTTACGCTAGGCCGTGAGCGCCTTGCACTAGCCTTCCGGATTGCCGTGGGGGTTCTAAATCTGGTACTTGATTTGACGCTTATCCCCCACTTCGGGATCACTGGTGCCATCATCGCAACTTCGCTGTCAGTGGTGGCGGTTGGCGTTGCCGAAATGAGCATGGTGTTCCGTTTGACTGGAGTCCTGCCGCCGGGACAGTTCCTGGCCAAGTGGATTGGAGCTTTTGCCACAGCGGGCCTCGGTGCCATTCTAGTCCCAAATCTGGGATGGCAGGGATGGGCTATTAGGCTCGCGGTCTATGTCGTGATTGCGATTGGATTTCTGCGAATCCTCAGACCCCTAGAGGCCGAAGAGCGCGAGATCTTGATCCGCCATGTGCCGATGGGCCGATGGCTTTTTGCCAACCTGTGATAAATGCTGATCGTGATATGAAGTCCACGCCGACGAGGGAGGATCATCAATTGATCCGCGAAATGGTCCGGAGGGCCAAGCCCGGGAGCGTCCTGGTTCTGGCTGCGTTGGATCACTCAAGTCTTGCTGAAGAATTCTGCAAGGGTGCTCCCCACGTGGGAGCTTCGATCACAGTACTATCGCTCGACGAGGGGCTTGACTATCTTCTGGAACGGAGCGGAAGCCAGTTCATCTCCCTGCGCAAACTCGTTCCGCCGGGAATTTACGCCGGCATGGACAAACTGGCTGAGGAGATGGCGGGTCGATGGAATTGGCTCCACGGGGGCGATATCACTGAGTTCGAGGGTGTCTCCTACGCATCCCTGGTGCAATGGGAGATGACGTATTACTTTGCAAGAGTCATGAAGAGCGTTCTGGATGCACAGGCGGTGACCTGCGCAGGTCTCGGAAACACGTTTTTTATTCCCGTGCGGCCAAGCCTGCAGGCCATGATCCTATTCCGGGACCGTGCCATCATGGGAGATCCACCCGAGTCTCTCTTCGCGGAGGCGCTGTCTTACATGGGTAAGGACCATATGCGCGTCGAGCGATTGCTGCTGCCAGCTACTTCCGCGTGGAGACCGAATCGTCCGAACTATCGGATGCTCATTAGCCAGATCATTCAGCGATGGATTATGCGGCTTGTCTTACATACATTACCCAAGCGATGCGTCTACGTCCAAGACGAATACTACCTTGGGCCTGAACTCACCCGAGTACTGGCCGCCGATGGGCAATATCAGGTGGTCCACGAGTCTCCGGGAAGACTCAGGCAATGTCTTCAAGCGATCCGTGAGCATGGAGTTCTCCATATTCCCCCGAATTGGTTTGGGCGGACAGCCGCTGGAGGGGCCAGGCGCCGGGCAGCAGCACAATTCTTTGGCGGCGCTGAGAGTCCTGTGACCGGCGTTCGGTCGAATAGGTCATTGCTCTTTCGAGATGTGGATCTGGGTCCACTCGTCGAGAGGAAACTGAGTTTTCTCTTTGAGCAGCGGTTTCCGGAGCTTGCAGCTGAACAGGAACAGGTTCGTTCCTGGGTGAAGGCAACGCGAATCTGCTCCACCGTACTGCTAGAAGAGGTCATGCAGTGGTCCCGACAAGTCATCACAGGCGGCCGGCTGGAGGGGATCACGAGTGTTTGTGTCCAACACGGTGTTACGGGGTACGATGACGACGTCATGCCACACGTTGGATTCATTCCTGTAGCGGCCGATGTAACCGCCGTCTGGGGAGAGATCGCCCGCACTTGGTTGCGGACTGCAGGCGTGCCTGAAGAGCAGATTGCGGTTGTTGGATGTCCTCGCTTTGACCGATACCCCCAGGAGGCGCCCCCACCCGTTTCCGAAGAGGATCGTCAGGCATTCTTTGCGCATCTAGGAATACCACCTACGAAACATTTTGTTTTGTACGCTGAAACTGGAGCGATTCCGTATCTGTTTCCCAAATATCCCGGATTTCATGACACTAGTGCGAACCTGGAGATCCTTCTCACAACAATGCGCCGATTGCCTGGATGTCACCTAGGAATCCGCCTGAGGTATGGAGCCAACGATCCGTACGCGGTCCTCTACCAAGACATAATCAATTATAGCATGTGTGACAACGTATCTTTCTTACCGCAGTTACCTCTCACGGAATTGCTGCCTTACTCGGAATTTACGGTCGTCTCTAGCAGCGGCATTGCTATCGAGGCCTTATATTATGATCATCCACTGATCGTGGTTGATTTAACAGGTTACCATAGAATAATGCCAATTGTGGAGTACGGCGCGGGAGTCCTTGTCAACTCGCCAGAGGAGTTTGTAGAGTTTGTGCGCCGGTATAATGTGGACGCTAGCATGCGTGCTGAGCTGAGGCGGGGGCGCGCGCGATTGCTTAACGATGAAGTAGCGTCGCGCGACGGCGGCGCCTCGCGCCGAGTCGTGGAATTGCTAGACTATTTGATCTCTCATGGAGCAGCGGCTACACGAGCCGCAATCAAGGAGGGTCGCGGCGTGGTGAAAGCGCGGACTGTCTGGGGGAGCGAAGCCGTGCCCGCTGGTTCGGATCGAAAAGGCGATGATGTCACCCGTGCATAGGCATACTGGGTGCCGCCCTGCAATGCCAAACTCCAACTTCCTGATGATGGCATAAAAAAAAGAGTTTGATTCTTACGGAACTCTGCTCGCCCATGTTGTCGAGATGAGCAATCGTGCCGATAAGTATTCTGATGACAACGTTCCGCTGGGACTGGCCCTTAAACCCGAATTACGCAAGGATTGACGGAAATTGGGACACTGGTGCCCCATTTTAGCTCGTAGGTCTTCGAAAAAAAAGCATGGATATCGTTGGCGGATGCGTTTGTCCAGGGTGCATGCCGCTCGGGCTGGCTTTTGAATGCTGATCGGGAGAAAAGGTCGACACCTATCCCGTGATCAGCACCGGTCGTTCGGAAGTTACACAGGCGCTCACGAAGTTGAAAAGCTCGCTCTGGATCGCCAGCAAACTTCCTGATGTTGGAAGCCGTCAGGCATTTTTGGGAACTGGGGTATCGGGTTAACTCCAGTGGCCCCTACATCTTGTGGTTGCCTCAGGCATCCAGGTCGTCGAAGTCTTCGTCGGCCGCCGCAGAGAGGGCTGTGAGGGCCTTCCCCGGCACGGGTTCCAC
>Ga0315274_10008274_pt1 | contig 15068 bp, 11 predicted proteins | sample YL17G02_20_MG_FD_203700 | JGI IMG/M metagenome (GOLD analysis project Ga0315274, IMG submission 203700) | Sediment microbial communities from Yellowstone Lake, YNP, Wyoming, USA - YL17G02_20 | ecosystem: Environmental > Aquatic > Freshwater > Lake > Sediment | place: USA: Wyoming | collected... | reverse complement strand
CTGAAGATCGTCAGGGTTTGCCTCGAGGCTGACTTCCGCACCCGGTTGCAAACGAGACTCAATCAATTGCATGATTGGCTGTAATTCTTTGGCGAACAAGCTCGGAGTGCCGCCACCAAAAAAGACCGATGAGATCCCATCTTTCAACAATCCAGCCCTGGCCGAAGTAGCCAGCCATACTTCTAACTGCCGCTTTAAAGCATTGAAATAGGCAGTAGAGACATCGCCAGTGAAATTAGCAGTCTTGGCAAAATCACAGTAAGGACACACAGCCGCGCAGTAGGGGATATGTATATATAGACCGAATTTTTTTTGATCAGAACTCATGCGTTGCAGATGTTACACGGTGCTACATACTTTTACTAGGGGCCTACTTATTTTGCGTCGCAACATATGCCGCTATCTTGTCCTTTGTCGTGGCCCCCGGCTGATCGTTAATAGTAGTGGCTATAGCGCTAACCGCGGATTGCATATTGCTGTTTCCGGACACCTGCGGCAAGTCGCCGACTGCAAGCAAGTTGGTTATCACCTGCTCTGCCTGCTCGGGGGTCATATTGGCCAGTTGATCGACCGTTATGGTTCCGGTCGTCGGTGAGATAATGAACTGATTTAGGAACATAATCGAATAAGAGCTTTGATAAATCGTCAGCTCCAGTATAGCACTTGCGCTGTAAGGAAAAGCTTCGCTATCCGTCAAAATATTGGACGGCACTGCTCTCAGAGTTGCGACCGCAGATGCGACATCTGCTAGGTCCTGTTGGTAGGTTTCTGCATCCACAGTATTTGGCGTCGGTAAAAAGGCAGAAAACGACGTGAGCGCACTGTCGCTTGACCCAATCTGTTTACGAGCAATACCAAGTATATCGATGCCGCCACGCCCCGCATAGGCCGCGGCAAGCAATGGATAGCGCGCATAGTTTTCCGGCTCATCCGCTATTGCCGGCGTCAAGACTTCGATGGCTGCGGAAAAATCACCGTTGTTCAGATGCTTCTGAGCGATCTGTTCGGCGGTGGGTTTATCGCATTTGATACGCTTAAATCCGCTCCAACAGTCCCACAAGTTGTGATCACCACTGCATGACACCAGCATCACTAGGAGACTCAGGCCGGTTAATTTACTTAGCCATGTCACTTTAATGAACTCCTCCTAAAAACCTGTACTCAACGAGAACATATACATGCGGCGCGGCGCCACTCCCGGGTGATCACCTAGTTCTCTCGTGTAAGCGGTCAAAGCCAGACGCAAGAAAAACAGGTCTACCTCAGCACCCATCGACGGATAACCTTGGTAGAAACCTGCAGCCACCCCAAGATGCTGGCGTAAGGTGACCTTAGTACCGGCGTATATCCGTTTAAATAGTGGCTGTTTATAAGCATTACCGATATCGCGGTAGTCAGCAGCCAAATGGATGGCATCCGCGCCAGTGTGCAGTGTCAAGCCAAGTCCGGCGCTAGTTACCTGCTTTAATTGCTTCGGCCCCGAGCTATCTCCAGATAGCTGCGTATCCCCAATATCATCCGCTTTGGCTGCCATCGTCAGGTCGAGAGAACTTCCTTGAAAAAATAAGAGCGCAGCCGCATCCAACCCGACTCCTGAATTTTGGGAGTAAAGACTCTTCGCCATCTTCGGGTCGCTGTATTTGGTGACCTGAGTCTGATCGACTAAATCGGCACTTACATATTCCTCGCTCGCCATGATGTATTTCGCGGTCACACCAAAAATCAGCCAAGACAAAGGTGTAGGCACCGGTGCGCCTAAAGCGAAGCCGTTATAACTTTCTGTCTGTAGTTCAATTTGCGGCAGCCCCGCTGGTCCGTATTCATGGGCACCAAGATCGAGCTCAAAACGGCTGAAAAATGCGCCACCAACTCGACGAGTTAATAGACTAATGGCCTCGCCCCAGCCAACGCGAACGGGATTTTTAAGCACATCATTAACGATCTCGGTCGACGAATTAGTAGTCGATGAATCGGTAGTCGATGAATTGCTGGAGCTTGCGCCACCGCTTCCACCGGCAGATTTTGGCAGGAATTTCCTGGCTGTATTAACCGACTCTTTGTTTAGTGTCAGTGTGGTGCTCGAACCAATCCAACGGATGAAACCGGATGCTAGATGCAGAAGCGCCGGATTTGAGAATAGAGTCCCCTCCTTGCTGGCACGCGTAAGGGACGCCCCACCAGCAGCCAAGTCAAATGGATCTTGGTACACTGGCTCTACGGTTTTTTTCGCATGCGCGGCCTGGGCACCGAGAATCATGCCGAGAGCTATAGCTACGCTGGAGCGTGCCACATGGTTGCCTTTGTAAAGAGACGGGGACGACGATATGGGAGAGTGATTTTATTTTACCGTAATCGTGAACTTTACACCCGCAGCACGGCCGCCAATTTTTTCACAACACTATGAAATCAATGGATTTATTTTTAAAACTAAAGTTTAGCCCCAGGATTCCGATAAGGGTGAAGCTTTAAGAAGAATTGCCGATTGGTTTGAGGGATGCTGAATGCGCACAATCAATTTAAAAACTGAGTCGAGTCATTTGCGACTATGCTTTGCGACGTTGGCGTTATCTTCTCTATTTACAGCGTGCAATATTGGGGGCACTGCTCCAGCCCCAGCGCCAAAAACCAAGGTGCCACCAGGAGAAATCGATCCCACTGGGCCGACATCACGCGACCCCGAGCCCCCTGCAACCGAAAATGGATCCGGCTCCGGCGGCTACTTAGTGAGTAAAGATCCGGAATGTAAAAGGGCCGACGAGTGCCCACCAGCTAATCCCCTGCTTAGGCCGTTAACCCCCTCGCTAACTGGGATCGGCGGTACCAAACTGATTTGGCAATTTGAGGCCTACGATCAGGCGCAACCGAAACGGCGCTTGGCAATTATTATTAAAGGATTGCCCGACTTAGCAACCATCGACCTGCCACTCACTCTGGGCACAGTGGTAAACAAAATTACCGTCACCTACTTGCCTTCAACAGCCCTAACAGGCCAACTAGACATCATCCTCCGAGACTTTGATCGATGCATCGTATCCGAAGCGGAAAACGCTGTTTGCGTGAGCAGCACGTTCAACGCGGCGTACGACAGGCAACAACCACCCGTTCCGTTCACAATTGAGGGAAATCCAAGCTCAGTTAAGAATTGTCCTAAGCCCGGCTTCTTCAGCACACCGCCACCGGGCTGCTGATTTCGCTTGTGTACCGCTAGTGGCCTGGTTCACTGTCAAGTTAAGGACAGGGCACCGGGTGCAGCCTGCTTTATGTATATGCTGCACCGATCAGGAGGATCGGCTCATGCTAATCGGAATAGATCTGGGCGGGACGAAAATTGAACTGCTAGCCATGCAAGCGGATGGCACCGAACTGATGCGTCACCGAGTCCCGACTCCACGTGGCTCTTACGATGGGATTGTAAAGGCTATTGCCGACTTAATCGTCGAGAGCGAGCGTAAGCTTGGACAGACCGGTAGCATTGGTGTGGGGATACCTGGCACTCATGTAGAAGACACGGGTCTTATCAAGAACGCGAACACTACCGAACTCAACGGTAAGCCCCTCTGGCATGATTTAGAGCAGAAAATTGGCCGCCCTGTGCGGATTTCAAATGACGCAAATTGCTTCGCCCTATCCGAGGCTACAGACGGCGCGGCCGCGGGCGAGAAGGTGGTCTTCGGCGTCATCCTGGGGACCGGCTGCGGTGGCGGTCTCGTGGTCCATGGCCATTGCCTAGGCGGCCGCAACGGCATTGCTGGCGAATGGGGCCATAATCCTCTGCCTCGGCCTACGGCAGCCGACCTACCTGCACCACATTGCTTCTGTGGCCACGACGGCTGCATAGAGACCTATTGCGCCGGTCCAGCCTTTGCCCGCGATTTCAAAAATGCAACCGGTCGCGAGTTAAAACCAGCGGCAATTGTCGAGGTAGCGGCTAAAGGTGACCGTGACGCAGAGGCCGCTTATCAGAGGTACCTCGAACGCCTAGCAAGATCCTTGGCGCTAATCATCAATATCGTCGATCCAGATTGTATCGTCGTTGGCGGCGGCATGTCGCATCTTGAACGCATTTATGAGGAAGTGCCGCGGCTCTGGTTAAGCCATGTATTTTCCGATCGCATAAGTACCAGGTTGGTACAGGCTAAACATGGGGATTCCAGCGGTGTTCGCGGCGCAGCCAGGCTTTGGGACATCGGCTAAAGTCCACGGGATTTGCTGCTAGATGGTGACCGCTTTATGCAAGTATGCGACAATAACGGCAGTTTGTAGTGGAGGCAGGCATGGGACTTAGGATTATCGATCGGCAGCCCCCAACGGTGCCGGTAGAAGTTAGCGAATCCGATTTCTTTGCGGAATTGACTGAAGAGAGCAAGCACTGGGCTAAGCTGCATGGCTTCACAAGCGCTGAGGCGCAGAAAAAGCTGTTGGAAAAGGTACGCAAGGCCAAGTCCAGGCTTCCCACAGCGACTGAAGTTACAGCCTGCGCTAATCGTATCCGAGAGCAACTAGCAAAAAACCGCGAACAAGGGTCGCAAGTGCATGCTCAGGTCGATATCGCGACTTTACTAGAGCTGCTCTAACATCCCACTACCCCACCATGCCCATTATGGGATTCCACCCAACGAAAAACGGAGCCGCCGATGCCGGATGATTCGAAGTCGATTGCAGATAGCCTGCTGCGACTCCTAATAGGTCGCAACATAAATGAGCGCGACACAGAGTCCGCAGACGACTCCCCAAACGTCGATGCTAATACAGCTAAAGCATTGATTTCAACGCTATTTGCACGAGCAGGCAAAGGCAAAGACGAAGTCGTGCAAGTGGTCGCTCGGGAGATCGGCTTAGCCGTGGCTGCGATGATGAAGGAGCCCCTAGCTCTTTTGGCTAAGCACCAAAAATTACAGATTTCCTTTGAATTCGTGCCAAAACAGGGGCATGAAGGGGTGGCTGATGAGGCCCAAGGTAAACGGCCACATAGGCCAAGGCGAGCTCGAGCCAGTAAGCGCGCCGCCACAAGGAGACCGACCCCTGACTCTGAAACTGAAAGTTGAAAGCATGGCCTACGGTGCCAAGGGCATAGCCCGGCACGAAGGCAAGGTATACTTCATTCCTGATGCCGTCATTGGCGATGAGATTGAAGCTGCGATTGTGCAGGACAACGACCGCTATGCAGATGCGGAAATCGTCAGCTTCATCAAACCCAGTAGCCTTCGGGGACCACCGGCTTGCGAATACGCTGCAAGCTGCGGCGGCTGCCAATGGATGGGTATTGATTATCAGCAGCAGCTTGAGTGGAAGCGCAGCTTTGTCACTTCGGCACTGACTCGCATCGGCAAACTTGAGTCGAGTATAGACATACCGATCATCGCTGCTGCCGCCGTGACCGGGTACCGTAACCGCATCTTGTTGCGCCTACATCTGCATCCAGATGGGACGCTGCATTTGGGATATTTTCGGCGACAAACTCGTGATTTAGTCCCTATTAAGCGATGTGCAATCGCGGCACCTGCGATTAATAAACTGATTGCTGCAATCCGCTCCCTGCCACTTCAGGGCTATAAGCCATTTACCGTCCGCCTGGAGGTTCAAGAAATCCCCCAGACTGAAACCGGCCATTTGCTCGTGACGGTGTATCCAGGCGAAGGCAATCGCGAATCGATGAACACATTCGCCAATGACTTAAAAACACTGTCTGGCGTGCATTGGGTGGGGACGGTGTTCGACTTAAAGAACGCGCCAACGGTCCTATTTGAAACAGATCTGGACCGCAAATTCCTGACCAAAGCGGCACAATTTCAACAAGTCAATCTCGAGCTGAACCGCACCCTACGTCGCATGATTTTTGAGCACGTAGAGGCTTTCAAGCCTCAGCGCATTCTTGATGTATTTTGCGGCAGCGGCAATCTTTCCCTACCTCTCGCTAATGGCACTCGCTATATCGAGGGGGTCGAAGCTAATAAAGACGCAATAAATGTCGCCAAGCAAAACGCTGAACTAAATAAAATTAGCAATGCCACATACCTTGCAGGCGACGCCGAAAAACACCTTTGGAAAGTGTCTCGCGACGGTGAGTCCTTCGACATGGTGCTTCTCGATCCACCACGCCAAGGCTTCCACAAGGGCATGGTGCCGCTGAAGAATCTGGCACCGCGCACTATCGTTTACGTAAGCTGTGACCCGACCACTTTGGCGCGTGACCTAGCTTTTTTATGCCGTGACGATGAGTACAAGCTAACTAAAGTGGTGGCACTCGATTTTTTCCCGAATACCTACCACGTAGAAACGGTGGCTTTTCTCGAGCGATCTAGTGAGCGATCTAGCGGCCAATAATAGCGAGGGCTAACTCAACCCGACCAAATGGAGCGGAAAGCTGTAGCCCTTGCACGCTAGTGCCTAACTTCTCGGTCATCTCTCGCGCAATATCAATGCCCACCTTGGTGGCATCTGCATCCTTAGCATTTGCCATCCGGTCCATGATGTCGTTGGGAATCACGACGCCGGGGACTTCGTTATTCATGAATATAGCGTTGCGGTAGCTAAGTAGCGGCCAAACACCGGCGATAATTGGAATCCGAATATTGGCGCCCGCCAAGTAATCTAGAAAGCGGTACATCGAATCCAGATCAAAGACAGGCTGAGTAATAGCCCACTCGGCACCTGCATCCACTTTGTATTTAAAGCGTTTCATTTCGTAATCAAAATCACGGTGGACTGGATTAACCCCCACACCAATGGACAGCGCAGTGGGCTCACCGATGCTGCGACCACCAAGATCGATCCCACCATTCAAACGGTGGACCATATTTGTCAGCCCAATCGCATCTACGTCAAAGACGCCGGTCGCATTAGGATAGCTACCTAACTTTGGTGGATCACCCGTCACCAACAAAAGATTGCGCAAACCAATTGCGTGAGCTCCGAGCATATCGGATTGCATCCCTAGCAAGTTACGGTCACGACAAGTGTAGTGCAGGACGGTTTCGATGTCGGCACGTTGCTCGATCATCACCGCCGTCATGATGGCGCTCATCCGAGCCGAAGCCCTTGGTCCATCGGGGATGTTGACGGCATCGATGCCAGCTGCTTTCAATTTCGCAGAATTTGCCAAAATCTTTTCAGGTCTAACGCCTTGCGGTGGCAATAATTCTACCGAATATACCATCTCACCCTGAGCCAACTTGCGGGCCCAGGTGCTCTTTTCCGCGGCAGTTACTCGTGTCGCCTCAACCACTTCTTGATGCCTAGACGGATCGCTAGGCTTAGACGTAGCAAATGCGACAAAACGCCCAGCTGACTGTCCACTCATCGCGTTATGATGACGAATGGCATTCGCCATCGCCTTAATGTGCTCAGGACCGGTACCACAACAGCCGCCGACAAATTGCACGCCTGCCTGCAGGAAGTCTTTGGCAAACTCTGCCATATATTCCGGCGTGCTCATGTAAATCTGACGACCGTCAACATCCTTCGGCAAACCAGCGTTTGGCTGCAGCGAGATCGGCCGCTCCGTCGCCGTGCGTATCCTGGCAATCGAAGACATCATAGGGGCTGGACCAACTGAGCAGTTAAGGCCCACGGCATCGACCGCCCATTCGTCTAATTTCTTCATCGCCCATTCAATGGGCGTACCTATAGGAGTATTCCCGTCCGGATTAATCACCATGTGGGCAATGATCGGCAAGTCCACAGATAAATCACGTGACACATCACGAGCTGCCAATATTGCCTGCTGAATCTCAGAGATGTCTGAGAAGGTCTCCAGACAAAGCACATCGATGCCACCGGCAACTAAGCCCCTGATCTGCTCACCAAAGGCCGCGCGCGCCTCAGCAAACGAGGTCGGGCCCCATGGCTCCATGCGAACGCCCAATGGCCCAACAGATCCGGCTACATATGCCTGCTGACCGGCAACTTCCCGAGCTAATTTAGCGGCTGCCTCGTTAAGCGCCTCTGTCTTATCACCGAGATTATGCCCTGAAAGTTTATAGCGATTAGCACCAAAGCTATTAGTCGTCAGAACCTGGGCTCCGGCGGCCAGATACTCCTGATGAATCTCTTTCACCAAGCTCGGCGCCGATAGATTAGCGTCCTCAAAGCAGCGATTGATGAAGATGCCCTTAACATAAAGGAGAGTGCCCATGGCGCCATCAAACAATAAGCTCTCACCTGACGAAATCACTTCTCGAAACGGCTTCATGGCGCTCTTTCGCCCCCTACTAGCAAATCACATCAAAGGCCGATTGTAGCGCCTCAGGCAGCTATGGGAAGCGATATTTATGCCGGGTCAAATTCCAGGGGCAACGCGGGCTAACACTATAAGCTCTGAATCGCCACGCTACCGGCACCGCGCTGACGCCAGCTGTAAGCACGCTGAATCAGCTCATAGGGAAGGCGATAGCCATCGTCAATATCTACCAGTTCCACAAGCAGTGCCAGAGATTCTGCGTAGCGATGTGTGGCCAAAAGCCTTGCTGCATGGACCGCCATCAAATCCGGATCTCGCGCTAGTGAAGTGCCTGCACCTGACATCGCAGTCAAAAGAGGCAGAGGATCAAGTTGCAGCTGCGCCTCTGTTGAAGCGCGCAACATTGCGGCCACTATGCAGTGTGCCTGAGTTTTATCGAGCTCCTTGACCAGTGGAATGATAGCCGCCTTACCAATATCTCTACCTTTTGCACCGGCAGGCCCGTGCTCTGCAGCCTGCGACTGGGTGACGACCAAGCGACGCAAAGAGTCTGCCGAGTCCGTGCAGTTTGGTGCATCGGTACGATAGGCAGCAGCCAACGTACGCCAACGTGTGGCCCAATCCTTGCCTTTGAATGAGGCTTCGACCAAGGCCAGTCGTGCCTCCAGAGGGCCTCGCAAGGCGCTGATAACACTGGAATTTGCTCTTGCCGCCGGATCAGCGGCGACTTTATCGGCCAATTCGCCTTCACCCGGCACTTGCAAACCGCTGGACTTAAGTTCTGCCAATGCAAAAAAAGCTCTGATCCACTCCGCGGAATGAACTGGGCGCTCTTTATGAGTTACCACGGCGGCTCCGCCGTCATGATCGTGAAGATTGCCGTACTCCATCGCGAACACTGTATTCATCAGATAAGTCGAGCCCCAGCCGATGGCGGGACTTACTAAGGCCGTCGGCAAGCGCTCCGCTGAGTTTACGTCCTTAACCGCGGCTATGGCATCGGCACTTGGGCTGACTACGACCACCAGTGCCGCACCAATCAGCCATTTCGACCTAGATTTCGCCGTAGGAATCAAGAGCAGTAAAGGCAGAACGATCACCGCCAAAAGAGGCCACTGCGCCTGTTGATCAGTGGTCCTTGCGATAACACCGCAACCTGATTTCTTTGGCATCACGCCCGATGTATTGAGACTGACGCCGCTAGACTTAGGCTTGGCGGACTGCTCGTTAGATGCCTGGGCCAATTCAGTCGCCGCAGACTGCTCCAATTTGGCCGTATTAAAGTTAAGAAATGCATTAACGAAATTGGCGCCGGTCGCCACGTTGACCGTCTCAAGTCCAGATTGGCTGTTGATCTTGATACCACCCCAGTTCACTCCGAGGATTTGCCCTGTCGTCGCATCGATAAGCCCAGATCCGCTAGATCCATGGGTTAAATCGCACGTATGTTTGATACTGAAAGGGAGCGACTTATCAAGCTGCCAATGCGCAATTGGAAAATTACCTATGACCTTGCAGTTGTCCATCGTCACCTGGGCGAGTGGCAACCTAGGGCCGCCGTCCGGAGCCTCAACCATGGCCTCCGGGACATCTGGGTAATGAACAATCATCGCCGTTCTGCCCGCAACCTGGATGTTCGGATCAGCTATGGCCAGCGGCTGAAATTGGGCCGGTACCGCACTCGCTAGTCTAAAGACCGAGAGGTCCCCTTCAAAGCTAGTGCGCAAACTACCGGGCAAACATTCTGCAATGGTACTACTTCTGGTCTGACCAGCGCTAAAGCCTAAATAAACCTTGGTACTGACGCAAGCCTGAGGCAGTAGGACAGACGTCGCTAAACCTTCATCATCGACGGTTGCAAAACAATGGTGATTAGTCAAAACACGCAAATTACCGCCCGGTTGATCAGACGCAATCAGCGTCCCCGAGCAAAATTTAACTTCATTCGGCTTCAAGCGGGTTGCAATCAACACTGATGCATTCAAAACTTGCGGATTAATCTGCGATTGGTTGCCGGAGCCAACCACATAGATATTGCTTTTCGACCCTAGGATAAAAGCATCGGTGCTAATGGTGAAAGGCTTCTTTTTACACGCCGTGAGACCCGACGAAATCGCCATTAGCCCGATGAAACATAGGGTTAAATTCCGCACAGCCCCCTCCTAATATCGATGCTTTACGATATCATGGTTCCTCAGAATCGGCTTGCAATCCAGTCATAAGAATCTCTGCATCTTCAGCACCATGCACTCCAGCGCTTCCAGCCCGACTAGGCATCTCGTCCGCCATGCGAGAACGTTCTTCAGTACTCTTTTGACTCGACAATGAGCGGAGTACGATTTGGGCGCGGTCCTTCATCCCCTGATCTTTACTCCGCGAGTTATGGATGACCGCAAACAAATAGGACTGAGCCTTAGCCTTGTCTTGAAAACCATTTTTATAGACTAAGGCCAAATTGTAGAGTGCTGGAGAGTTATGCGGGTGTTTTGCTAAAATCTCTTTAAACACGCCTGCAGCCTTAGAAAAGTCGCCACTACGGGCCAAGGCCCGGCCGTAACCAATCATGCCAGCTGAGCATTCACCACATCGATCGGCGACAGTCTTAAACACAGCTGCTGCGCCGGCCGCGTTACCAAGCTCAAGCTGCAAGCTGCCCAGATTTAGACCAGCCGCCACTTGTGACCCATCCGCATCCATAGATTTTTGAAAATAGTCCTGGGCAATTCGGTAATCTGCCATAGTCGCTTGCGGTGAAAGCATCGAGGCCAGCCCTTTTATGTTAAGAGCAAAGGCGTTACCGGGCTGAACTTGTTCGAGCAAGGATGCATAATAAGCAGCCAACTCGTAGTTATGCGACATGGTTAAGGCCGCCGAAAGCATCGTCAGTGCGGCGGGATCGGATGGATTGCGCGATAGCCTAGCTTTGGCCATGGCCACAACCTCGCTTGCTTCACCCGTGGCCAGAGCACCTCGTGCTCGCGGCATCAGAGCCTTTGCCTGCCGCTGATCGAGCCAATAAGCCCTCGGATAGGGGGCGAGCATTGGGTCTTTAGCACCGATTTGGCTGACCACGGCACGATGGGCGCCGGCACCTTTCGGCATAAGTCCACTATCGCCAGTTAAATCATCTTTATTCGCCGATGAAGTGACACAGCCGCCAAGCGTAGAACCCATTACCAACAAGGCGGATGTCAGAAAAAATCTCTGTTTCTTAATCATGGCTTGCTCCTTCATCAGCTGACCATTGGACGAAACCGTTGCCAGCCGAACCACTCACTCGTTCAGACTGCCAATCACCGGCGGCCTGCCAGAGCACCGCCTGCGCCGTATCAGGATCACTGAGGCCCGAATTGACTGCCGCTATTGCCTTGGTGTCGGCCTGCTGAGCCGTCTTCGAGACGTCGCTCATAATGCTCTGACGCTGTGCTTTAAAGCGTTGGACAACTTCCATCGCAAGATTTTCCTGAATCTCTATATCCTGAGCTGACTCTACAAAAGCTTTCGAAAGCTCAGACAACTTCATCATGGCAACCGGGCAGTAACTTGTCGCACCGGCGTCGCATACAGACATAAATGCCTGACGTGTCGACCGGTAGGCGGCGTAATGAGACTGCAGAGTCGCTGCTGGATCTCGCAATTCAAGATTATTAAAGGCTTGTACCGGGGCTTTGCTGCGGGCCATTGCCAGTACATACCTGGCACCGCCAAGTGCTTCTTGGGCTGCTGCCGAACTCATTCCAGCTAACTGCTGGGCGATACCTTCCACCTCGCCGTAGCGACCGTGGGCTGCCGACAACTTGGCCTTGATTCCCAGGGCCGATGCCTTGGCGTCTTCACCAGCTTCGTTATTTTGCAGAATTTTCTGCGCTGCCAATCCTGCTCGCGCCAGGGTTCCACTGCGCTTTTCAATCTCCATAATTTTCGTCAATGCAGCAATCTTAGTTGTATTGTTGTCAGATGCGGCAACGGTCATATTGAGGATAGCAAGTGCGTCGGAATAGTGTCCCATACCGATGTGCAATGCCGTTAGCGAATCGCGTATCCTTTGGGCTTCGCCATCTTTTCCGAAACGTTGAGCAAACCGCTGATAAAAGAACACCGTATTTTCTTCCGCTGCCATAGCGGACGACCAATCACCACCGTTAAGTACTGCCTGACGGTAAAATCCAGACCGGGGGTATCTCTGTTCAAATGCTAGGAGCGAATTAACTGATGCTGAGTGCTGACCAGCTCCGTGATAAGCACTCGCTAGTAGGAACAGGGCTTCATCACAGCGCGCAAAATGCGAATGACCTTTAACCACTTCGCTAAACCTACCTATCGCCTCTTTATACTTATGTTCTGCTAGCGCAACCTTGCCTTGTTCGATCACAGCTAGTGCCAAAATATCACCGGAATTCAAACTCTTGCCACGATAGACTGGGGACATTCTGTGCTCAACGCTAAAGCGAGCTAATCTCTCGGTCTCAGCCCAATTCTGCTCACTCGAATAAGCAGTCAGCATAGTACCCATGGCGTTAACTGCATGAACACCAATGGACTGAGTCTTCAACAAATCTTGCCAGAGGGTAAAAGCCTCGTCGCGCCGCTCAAGAGAGACTGCGAGCAATCCCTGCTGAGATGTGACTTCCCAATTACGACCGTCTAGCAAACCAGCCAAGCGCTGATAAAGTTCCAATAATTCACCGCGTGCATCTAATTTGGCGCCTTTGGAATTGGGCACACCAGACCAAGGAGCCACGCGCGGCCAATCAGCAAGAAGACTCTGCACCCTAATCGCAGCAATGACAAATGGACGCTGCGCATCTTTGGCACTTGCATCCGCTAGCTCTTTGTATACACCAACAGCCTCTGCGTACTGTTTATTTAGTTCGTAGAGTCCAGCCATCTTAACTTTAATCGAGACTACTTCTGGTCCGCTTTGCAAAACACTGATTAAGGTCTGCCCCATACCTATAGCGCGCTTGCGATCAGAGTTTTGGGCCCTGACGCTGCTTGCTTGCGCCATTTCACCAAGTACAAGCGTTCTGTGTCGCTTGAGGATATCGATTTGTACAGACTTCATTCGGCTCTCTTGGCCGTCTCCCAATATACTAGTATCGAGATAATCCTTTTCGGCAGCAATCAGCGCGCTTTCGTAAACTTTGGGTGCTGATTTACCAGTAGCAGTCACGCGCACAAGATCCAACACCCGCAAGTCTAATTCAGCTCTAACTGGGGTTCCCGTCACACTTTGAGCTAAGGCACGGTACTTACGAACCGCCACTTCCGGCTTTCCATCGCGCCAGTCAGCCAGCGCCGCCCTTTCAATGATCGCTTTAGGAATGATCGAATCACCAACTGAGGTCATCTTAAACGGCGGTCTGCTCCAATCAATCTTTGTACCTTCTGCCATACGCCAAACTGACATCGCGAAGCCGAAAGTTGCTGATTTTTCCTGGTCACCCAGAGATTGAGCAGCCTGTAATGCACTATTTAACTGTCCTCGGTAAGCCGCATTAGAACCGCCAACTCGCTGACCAGTCTTCGAAAGTCCAGCGACAACCCGAGCGAGCTGCAAACGTAAGGCAACTTGCGACCTACTATCTACTGAGCCGAGACTGCGCCTAACGGTCGCTGCCGCCTCAGATCGCTTTTGCTGCGTTCCTTGGTCAAGTCGAGTGAGCGCCTGCACCACTTTGTCCTGCCCGTGTTCTTGCAGCCCGCGTACTACATCGGCCATAAATGGCAGCGACAGTCTATTCACCGGTAAAGGTAATACCGGCTGAAAGCTCTGCGCAGCTAAGCTCTGCTCAGCAGATTGTTCGTTGAAGTTGGGCGCAATCAAGGCACCTAACCCGGTAATTAACCCAGCGGCTACAATCAATGTCTTGAATTTGGATTCCACAGCTACCTCACACGACCAGAGTTCGCGGATGTATCTGCAAAAGCCGTACTCAGCCGAGCTGGTTCAATTAATCCATCAATATTGGATACTTAAACTAACGTCGCAACGACCATAGCGACGACAATTCTAGCGTATGTCAAAACTTTTAGCAGGGTAGCGCAGCCCCCAAGTCACGGCGGTCACGCCATTTTTCGGCGGCACAAAAGCCAGTTGCGCTTTTACTCAATTCCAACGGAATTTATCAAGAATTCTGTCCCATTCTCCGCCTCGCCTACGAGATATTTTGAATACGAGAAGACCCGACAATTAAACCTGGTAACCAAAGGGACCGATGCCCTCTCTGGAGGTAAGCGTTTGGAGCGTCTGAAAAAAATTCTGCGAACAGCTCTAGCGGAGCGGGCCGTAAGTATCAACTTGGTAAGCGACACCGCGCCAGATTTGAGCTTTGGCACTGAAAATCGCTCGTTAAGCGGCGAAAGTGAGATCACTGACGATTATTTAATGCAGCTGCGCGCTGCACTATTCCCTGGAATAACAGCCTCCGCAGACACTCCAAATTTATTGACTAGTACTTTGCAAATTGCCAATGTTGGGCGCTTGCAGTTAATCGCGCAGGTAAACGCTCCTCTTGCCATTTACATCTACCTGCCACCAGATGGCCAAGCAGCTTTTGAGAGTGATTGGCAGCGTCTGAGCAATCCAGTGTCTGCAGAATCTCGACTCTCGCTAGTTACGGGAGATGCGTCCGACCTTGATCAGCTACTCGGCAACAGTGACACCGACATGAATCAGCTTGGTGGCTATATCCCAAATAACCTTCGAGTCGACCAGCCTATCTCTCATCAGCGATTAGTTACCCCAACTAGAGCTGTTCCAGTAGCGACCGTGGCCGCGACCAAACAAATTTTTCCGCATGGCAACACGCTGCTGCAAATGCCTGTCGAGGCGATAAAAGAACACACTTTAATTAATAAAAATTCTTTTAGCCACTCGGAAATCATT
>Ga0315274_10008273_pt1 | contig 15068 bp, 14 predicted proteins | sample YL17G02_20_MG_FD_203700 | JGI IMG/M metagenome (GOLD analysis project Ga0315274, IMG submission 203700) | Sediment microbial communities from Yellowstone Lake, YNP, Wyoming, USA - YL17G02_20 | ecosystem: Environmental > Aquatic > Freshwater > Lake > Sediment | place: USA: Wyoming | collected... | reverse complement strand
GGCTTGGATCAATTCATCAAAGCCACCCGCCGCGAGATTGCGCATCAACGTTCTCCTTTCATGCGCGGGCTGGCGCGCTGGGGCAACCAAATCAAACAAGCGTTGCCGCGTCTCCCAATTCAGGGGACAACCACGGCGCGTTTTCCCTTCGGCATCGTCCCATGCAAATTGTGCCGCGTGTGCGAAACGGGCAACCGAAGCGTTAGCGCGTCGTTGGGCACCTTCGCCAACAAAATCGAGTGGGATGAATTTCGCGACTGGTATCGCGCGTCGGACGGTTTATGCTTGCCGCATTTGAACGCCGTGCTCGAACGGATTGCAGAACCAGCATTGCGCCGTTTCGTGGTCGAGGTCGCCGTCGAAAAATTGGAGGAGAATGCCGCCGCCTTGCGCGAATACTTGCGCAAACGCGACTATCGGTTTAAGCACGAGCCGCTCACCGCCGCCGAACGCGATTCTTGGCGGCGCGCCGTCGAGCAATTCGTAGGTAAACGCCGATGGAAACGTTGAACGCGTCGTCGCTCGACGCCGTCATCGCAATCGCGGATGGCGATCCCACCGCGGCGCGCGTGTGTCAGCAATTGGCGCAGGACGCTTGCCCGATCTGCGCACTCACTGCGGCGGGCGTACAAAGATATATTGACGGATTCCTGTACGAATCGGTCAAAGACCCGACGTTGCGCGAAAAACTGGCGCAGGCACAGGGTTACTGCTATCGCCACGCGTGGCAGGTGTATGACACCGATGGACAAACCAACGGCGGCATCGGCGTGACGGTTCTCTATTTGGATTTCACAGAACGTGCGGTCGAAGCGCTCAAATCTCACCTGCGCTACGCGCCGATTGTTAACCGTCTTCATACAAGTTGGTGGATGCGAGCGTTCAGGCGATTGACTAGAAAAAGGATGCCGCGCAACGCGCGTATCACCGCTATCGAACCGCGCGCGTTGTGCCCAGCGTGTCGGGTGGAGCATGAGGTGGAAGAAAGTTACTTGGCGAGTCTCGGGCGACTGCTGCCCAAGCCGGATTTCCGCGCCCTCTATGCAACGTCGCGCGGTTTGTGTTTGCCGCACTTGCGAAAGACTTTGGCACTGGTAGGCGCAGAAGAGCGTTTGTTTCTGGCGGAAACAACACGCGCGAAACTCGCCGCGCTCCTGCACCAGGTTCAGGAATACAACCGCAAGCACATCTGGGATTTTCGAGCCGAGCCGAAATGGCCGGAAGAGCAAATCGCGTGGATTCGTACCATCGCATTTGAGGTGGGAGAAAAATCGCAAGAGAGAGGAATCCAAATTAGATGATTGACGTGAATCAAGTAGAACAGACTGCACGCCGCGTGAAAGCGAACGTGGCGCGCGTGATTGTCGGCAAAGACGAGACGATTGAATTGTTGTTGGTTGCGTTGTTTTGCGAAGGACACGTCTTGCTCGAAGATGTGCCTGGCATCGGCAAGACGATGCTCGCAAAGGCGCTCGCCAAATCGTTGGGCGGTTCGTTCCAGCGCATCCAGTTCACGCCCGATCTTTTGCCCAGCGACATCACCGGCGTGAGCGTGTTCAACCAAAAATCAGGTGAATTTGAGTATCGCGCGGGTCCACTGCACGCGCAAATCATTCTCGCTGATGAAATCAATCGCGCGGGACCGCGCACGCAAGCCGCGCTTTTGGAGGCGATGGAAGAACGCCAAGTCACGGTGGACGGCATCACCCACGCCTTGCCGCGTCCGTTCTTGGTGCTCGCGACGCAAAACCCGGTCGAACTCGAAGGGACGTTCCCGTTGCCCGAAGCGCAGGTGGATCGTTTCTTGATGCGTGTCGCGCTCGGCTATCCCAACGAAGATGACGAGCGCGCGATCCTGCGCCGTTTTCGCGAGACGAATCCGCTCGACACACTCGCACCGGTCGTTCGCGCGGACGAAATCCTCGCGCTACAAAAAATCGCGCGGCAAGTGTTCGTCCATCCCGCCGTCGAAGAATACATCGTGCGCGTGGCGCGCGCGACGCGCGGAGACAAGGCGATTCAACTCGGCGCGAGTCCGCGCGGCTCGCTCGCGTTGTACCACACCGCGCAAGCGTTGGCCGCGATCCAGGGACGCGCGTTTGTTTTGCCGGATGACGTCAAGCGATTGCTGCAGCCCGTTTTGGAGCATCGCCTCATCACGACGAGTCAGTCGCGTGTGCGTGGTCGCGCGGTTGCCGATATTCTTAAGGAGATCGCCCAGCGCGTTCCCGTCCCGGTCGAAGAAACGTGGTCGGTGGAAGTGCAGTCGGATAGTCGCGTAGTCGGATAGTCAAATAGTCTGTTGACTGTCCACGGGTTACTATGACACGCTTATTGAATTGGCTCACTGTAATTCTCTTAATCGCCAGCATCGGACTGCGCAATCCGTTGTTGTTCCTGGTGGCGATTTTGCTCGCGCTCGTCGCGGGTGTGACCGCGCTGTGGGGACGCTATGCGTTGGCGGGTGTGACGTACACGCGGCGACTTGACACCGCGCGAATGTTCGTGGGCGAAGAAACCGATCTGTGGATTGAGTTGACCAATGCGAAACCGTTGCCGCTCGCGTGGCTCAAAGCGGATGATGAATTTCCTGACGCGATAGAATTAGTCAAGGGCACACTCTGGCATACGCACAAACCGACCCGGCGAATGTTATCCAATTTGGTCTCGCTGCGATTTTACGAACGCGTCCGCAAGCATTATCGTCTTCGCGCCAAGCATCGCGGCGCGCTCGAATTCGGTCCCGTCGAGTTGAGTTCGGGGGATCTCTTTGGTTTACAATCGCGCCGGGGAACCATCGAGCAGAGCGATTGGTTGATCGTCTACCCCAAAGTCGTTCCGGTTAGCGCGCTGGGTCTACCGGCTGCGCATCCATTTGGCGATGCCAAGACGATGCGGCGCGTCGCTGAAGACCCATTGCGAATTATGGGGGTGCGCGCGTATGCGCCCGGCGACAATCCGCGCCGCATTCATTGGAAGGCGACGGCGCGGCGCGGCAGTTTGCAGACAAAAATATTCGATCCGAGCGCGGCGCGCGCATCGGCGATCTTTCTCGACCTGTGCACGGCGCCGCTTGAGCACCCAGGCATTATACCCGAGTACCTGGAACTGGGTGTCACTGCGGCGGCGTCCATCGCGCGCTACATTCTCGATCAACGCGAAGCCGTTGGCTTGTACATCAACGGATCACGACGAGGAGAATGGAGTCTCGTGCGATTATTCCCTTCACGGCGTCCGGCACGGTGGACGGAAATCCTTGATGCGCTGGCTTGGATTATTGACCTTGCCTCCCTTCCGCTCGATGACTTGATCCGTGCGGAAATACCCGCCCTGCCGTTTGGAGTCAGCATCATCGCGATTTCGTGCAACGTGGCGGAAGACTTGGTGACTGCACTGCTTGATTTGAAAAGGCAAGGTCATCCAGTCACCTTGATCGCGATTGGCGAACAAGCACCGTCGAATCTGCCTGCGGATCTGCGAACGTACTGGATCGGCGGCAGAGACGCGTACGCGCGCTTGACCCAGTTGGATTTGTCGGTGGAAGCATAACCTATGCGGTGGAATCTGATTGAGCGGCAATGGAATTGGATGGACGATGGCGTGCTGACTTACGCGCTCTGTGCGATGCGCGCGGTGTGGGTATGGCTGCTGCTCCATCTCGCCGCGCGCGCGTTCACGCCAACGCGCGGCGATTGGATCGCGTTGCCGACCGTCTTCGGTCTGCTCGCGCTCAGCACGCTGTTATCGCAGTACGGCATCTTTCGAATGAAGAGCGACGCGGGCGCTGCGTTACTGGTTTCCTTCGGTGGCTTGGTTGCCGTTGGGTTGGCGCTATATTTTGGCATCGGAGTTGATCGCGCGCCGCTCTGGGACGAGCGTTGGTTGCGCGCCATGCCTGACGACGTCGCGACGAGTTTCGTCGTTCTGTCTGTCGCCGTTTGGTTATGGCGTTGGGGAATTCTCACGGGACGTGAATTGGTGTTGTACGATGTGTTTTCCTTTAACTTTACGATTGGAGTCTTTGCCTTCGTCATTGCGTTAGCCGTCGCGTTCGGCACGAACCTTGTTTCGCTTTACGAACTCGTGTTGCCCTTGTTGCTATTTTTTGCCATCGGTTTGGGGACGCTGGCTTTGTCCAGTCTGCAAGATGCGCGCCGTTTTGAGGGCGCGCGCACGGGACAGCAGATCGCGCTCAATCGTTTCTGGCTGGGCACCGTTGGCGCGATCATTGGGGCATTGTTGCTCGGCGGATTGTTGCTGACCCAATTGTTCGCGCCCGAATATCTCGCAGGCGTTCTTAGCATTCTTGCGATTGGACGGGACTGGATCGCGCGACTCTTGTTCTTGATCTTGGTCATTGTCGCTTTCATCATCTTTGCGATCTTGGAATTTTTCGCGCGTTTTCTGCCGCCGCTCAACGTCTCGTCGAATGTGCAAAACATCCAGACCCCGCCCAGTTTTGCCGAACAGTTCAAGGATTTGGAACAACGAGCAACGGCAAGCCCCTCACCTGAAGTGTACCTGGTTTTGCAAACCATTGCAGGCATATTGATCGCCGGCGCAATCATTCTGATTTTTGCGCTCGCGTTCCGCCGCTTTCGTTACTTGGACAAGGAAGAGATCGAAGAAACGCGCGAGACGATTTTTTCATTCGACTTGATGAAAGAGCAACTCGCGCAACTGTTCAGGCGAAAAGGCGACGAAGACACGGCGACCGCGCCATTTGTTTCGATTGTCGGCGACGATCCGCGCGCTCAAATCCGGCGAACGTATCAGACGCTCCTGGCGTGGGCGACCGAACGTGGGGTGCCGCGCGCGCCGGGTATGACGCCGGATGAATATGCGACCCGGCTGAGCGGCGCGCTGCAACTCCACTCCGAACCGATTGCGCTCATCACTGCCGCATACGTACTCACGCGTTATAGCACCAATGAGGTCTCTACGAACCAGGCGGCGCAAGTCGCGCGCGCATGGAAACAGATTGTCCAAGTGGATGGAACCACATGAGTTTGAATTCCAATCAGGTTCGCGCAGTAACAGTGACCCTTCGGCTGCTCGAAGAGCGGCTTGCGGACGTCGAACACGTCGTAGCGGCAGACGAGCGCGGCATTTTGTATCATCGTGTCGCGCAATTCACGCCCCGGCAACGCGCACAGATGAACGAGATTATCCGCGCGATGCGCGAGCAAATCCGCCGCGCGGCTGATGAGTTCCAATTGCCCCGTGAATGTCATAGCGCGGCGCAATACATCGTCGGCACACTGGCAATGTCCTGGGAAAGTCTGGAGGAGGTTCGCTCACGCAAATTGAAAAGCTATGGCGAAGTGGATCCAGTATTGCGCGATACGCTCGATCCCATTCTTCGACAATTGATCCGCCTGCTGTTCCGCTTGACCGATGTGGCAGGCGGCAGGACGCCAACTGAGTTAGCCAATTTCGATGAGGAGGTATAGGTTCTTTGGACAATATTCCTCAAATGCATTCTCGAAAGGAACAGTATGGACACAGCGATTAAATCTATCTATGCCCGTGAAATTCTCGACTCGCGCGGGAACCCAACGATTGAAGTTGAGGTGCTGTTGCAAGGCAGCGCAAGCGGACGCGCGGCTGTACCCTCCGGTGCTTCGACCGGCACGAACGAAGCGCTCGAAATGCGTGACGGCGACAAGCAGCGGTACGGTGGTAAAGGTACCCAAAAAGCGGTAGCCAACGTGCGCGGCGAGATCGCGTCGGCACTCGTGGGTTACGATGCTGTCGATCAGGCAACCCTTGACCGTCGTCTGATTGACCTGGACAGCACCGACATGAAATCGCGGCTCGGCGCCAATGCGACATTGGGGGTTTCAATGGCGGCTGCTCGCGCGGCGGCGGCAGCGCGCGGCTTACCGCTCTATCATCATCTGGGCGGCGATGAGGCGCACGTCTTGCCTGTGCCGATGATGAATGTGTTGAACGGCGGCGCACATACGAACTGGACAACTGTCGCAATGCAAGAGTTTATGATTGTCCCGATCGGCGCGCCCACCTTTACGGAAGCGTTGCGTTGGGGCGCGGAAACGTACCATTCGCTCAAAGCGTATCTCAAAGACAAGGGCTTGACGACAACCGTTGGCGACGAAGGCGGCTTCGCGCCCCGACTCACTTCGCATGACGATGTGCTCAAGTCGCTCGTCCTCGCGATTATACGCGCCGGCTATCGCCCCGGCGAAGATATCGCAATTGCGCTCGACCCAGCGGCTAGCGGCTTTTTCCGCGATGGACATTACGTTCTTTCCGACAGCGAGCGGTTGACGGCTGCCGAAATGACGGACTTGTACGCCCGATGGCTGGACGACTATCCCATCATCTCGCTTGAAGATGGACTAGCGGAGGACGATTGGTCGGGCTGGAAAACGCTCGCCGCGCGCTTGCTTGACCGCGTCCAGTTGATGGGCGACGACATTTTTGTGACGAATCCCAAGTTCATCAAGCGCGGTATTGAAGAACGCATCGCTAACTCGGTGCTGATCAAACTGAACCAGATCGGCACGGTGACAGAGACGATTGCCGCGATCAACCTGGCGAAGTCGGCGGGGTGGACGTCAGTGGTGTCGCATCGCAGTGGCGAAACCGCAGATACTTTCATCGCCGATTTTGTCGTGGCGATGGGGACAGGGCAAATCAAAACCGGCGCGCCGTGTCGCAGCGAACGCGTCGAAAAGTATAACCAGTTGCTGCGAATCGAAGAGGAACTGGGGAAAAAGGCGCAGTATGCGGGAAGTCAAGCGTTTGCGTAAAGAGGGGATAAATGGAACATCAATCACAAATCAAGACGCCGCTGAGTATTTCAAAAGCCACAGCCATCAAGTTCGTCGTCTTGCTCGGCGTCGTCAGTCTGTTCGCGGACGCCACGTATGAAGGCGCGCGGAGTATCGCGGGACCGTATCTCGCGTTGCTGGGTGCGAGCGGAACGGTCGTTGGGATCGTCGCGGGCTTTGGGGAACTGATTGGCTACGGGCTACGCCTCGTGTCGGGGTACTTGAGCGACCGCACGCATCGTTATTGGACGATCACGTTGGTGGGTTACGCGATCAATTTGCTCGCCGTGCCCTTCTTGGCATTGGCTGGCAGATGGGAAATTGCCGCCGCGCTTTTAATTGCCGAGCGATTGGGCAAGGCGCTCCGCAACCCGGCGCGCGATGCGATGCTCTCGTACGCGACCAAAGAAACGGGCCGCGGCTGGGGCTTTGGCTTGCACGAAGCGATGGATCAAATTGGCGCGGTTGCCGGACCTGTGATCGTTACGGTAGTGATTGCCACTCAAAACAATTACCCCGCCGCGTTTGCCGTTCTCGCGATCCCGGCCGTACTCGCGTTATCCGTGCTGCTAACTGCGCGTTGGCTCTACCCGCGCCCGCAGGACTTGGAGCCGATAACATCCGAGCTCAAGACCACGGGATTCCCACGCGCGTACTGGATTTATCTCGCCGCCGTTGCCCTCGTCGCGGCGGGCTATGTGGACTTTCCGCTGATTGCGTATCACTTTGAAAAAGTGGCGTCCGTGCCCAACACGTGGATTCCACTCCTTTATGCGGTCGCTATGGGTGTGGACGCGCTTGCGGCGCTGTTATTTGGCAGGTGGTTTGACCGCGTTGGCATTCCGATCCTGATGGTCGTTTCGCTGATCTCGGCATTCTTCGCACCCCTCGTGTTCTTGGGCGGCTTCACTCTGGCTTTGCTCGGCATGGCGCTATGGGGCATTGGCATGGGCGCGCAAGAATCCATCCTGCGCGCGGCGATTGCCGGAATGGTCTCGCGGGATCGTCGCGGTTCGGCTTATGGTATCTTCAACACGGGCTTTGGACTCTTTTGGTTCCTGGGCAGCGCGTTGATGGGCATTCTTTACGATGTTTCACTGCCCGCGCTCATCGTGTTCTCGGTAGTGATGCAGTTGGCTTCCATTCCCTTGTTCTTCTGGGTCGGCAAGCGGTCTCTGCGATAAAGCATCGCGCGCGCGAGACGCCCGCGCACGATCATATCTCCCGCTGGGCTACAGCGTGGTAGCCCAACGGGAGGAATCAAGTCCGAAGGGAACAAACAATGCTGGTCAAAGAAATCATGCGCTCAACCGTGGTTACAATTCGCCCCGACGCGACGTTGCGTCAAGCCGCCGAGTTGATGCTGGAACACAACATCAATGGGCTGCCCGTCGTGGACGATGCGCGTCGTGTCGTCGGAATTATCGGACTCAAGGATATTTTGCGCGCGCCGACGCCGAGCATTATGCAGGCACAGGTTTCGCGAATGGGTTCGCTGGAAACCAAAGCCGACGCGCTGGACAGCACGACGATTGAGCGCGTCATGGCACGGACGGTCTTTACGGTCAAAGAAGACGACTCGGTGATGACGGCGGTCGCGATTATAGTGAATCAAGGATTGCATCCTGTGCCTGTGTTGCGCGGCGGACAGTTGGTCGGCGTGGTTAGCCGCGCCGACGCGGTACGCGCGATCCTGCATCAGCCGTCTGCGCCTGCGACGATTACGGCAACGGAATGTTAAAGTTGTGGCGTCGTTCCCGACCAAGACAAGTGCCCAACCCTGCCCGTTGGGACGTGTTGCGCGCGCTCCCCAAATCGGGATGTCCGATTTGTCGCGTGCAACGCGAATGGTCACAGCGTTTTTACTTTTGGCTTGTGACGCAAGATTACTACGGCGGGACGATGCCGCAGAAATTGAAACAAGCGGGAGGACTGTGCCGTAAGCACGCTGATAAATTGCTCGAACTCCGTTCGGTCTATACCACTTCGGTGATGTACGAATACTTGGTCAAAGATGCGATTGCCAAATTGCAGGTGGTCGCGGAAGAGGCGCGGCGCGCCGCGAGCCAGCCCTCGCGCAAGCCGCCCCGTTTCTCGACGCTGCCGACAGGCGAATGTCCTGCCTGCGCGGACGACCGCGAAGTGGTCGAAAGCACCGTGCGCGAACTCGTCGCCGGGTTGAGCGATGGCGCGATTGCCGAGAAATTTCGCGCAGGTGATGCGCTGTGTATGCCGCATTTTCACCGCGCGGTTGAGTATGCGACACCTGATATTGTCGTTCTACTCGCCCAGACCCAAATCGCCAAGTTGAATGCCCTGACCAACGATTTCACAGAATACTTTCGCAAGGTAGATTATCGCTTTGCGAACGAGCCAAAGGGAGACGAGCAAACCGCGTGGCAGCGCGCGATCACGCGCTTGAGCGGAGAAACCGAGTGAATGGTTCACGTGGAAGATTAGGATGGCTACATTTGCGGCGGTAGAATTAATTTTGTGCGTCAGCGTCATGCCCCAAGAGGTGTTTTTTCAATGACTTTCCACAGTATCTTATTTGAAAGAGCTGAAGACAGCATCAAAGAATCGCTGGAACAGCCCGCGTTTTTTGCCGACCTGAATCTAGATCAGGTGATAGACGCCACTGCGGCGCGCAAGCAGACATACAACCTGAAGCCGTTTTTTTACACGCCCCTGCGCAACGCCGAGACCATCCGCTATCGTCATGAAGTGATGCGGGATATGGAAGATGCGACGCTGATGGCGCACATTCAATCCTTTGCCGAGAAAATGATCCTGGTACGCCGTTATCTAGCGCTGGTGGAGAAATTGGATTTCGATTACCACAAAAAAGGATGGTTCTTGGAGGCAGCGTTGGTCTATTGTGCCGCCGCGACCGAACTGGCGCGCGACCTGAGCCAGGCGAACTTGCAATCGCGCGGCTTTTTGGCGTTTCGCGAATACGTGACGCACTACGTCCAGTCGCCAGAGTTTCAGCCGCTGTTGGAGGAGGCGCACAAGGTCCAAGACGGGCTGTCGGACGTGAAATATTGTGTGATTATCCAAGTCGGCAAGTTCAAGGTCCGGAAGTATGAAGGAGAGACGGATTACAGCGAAGAGGTGGTGAAAACCTTTGAGAAGTTCAAGCAGGGCGCGGTGAAAGATTACCGAGTCGATCTTGACAAAAGATCGGGCATGAACCATATCGAAGCGCAAATTTTGGATTTTGTCGCCCGGCTGTATCCCGAACATTTTGCCGCGCTCGATCAATTTTGCGCCGGTCACAGCCAGTTTGTGGATGAGACGATCCGCGTTTTCGATCGCGAAATTCAGTTTTACATCGCCTATCTGGAATTTGTCGCCGACATCAAACGCAAGGGGCTGACGTTTTGTTACCCGCAGGTCAGCGCAACCAGCCGCGAAGTGCACGATTATGACGGATTCGACCTGGCGTTGGCGCACACCCGGCTTTATGCAGACAAGCCAGTGATCTGTAACGATTTTTTCCTGAAAGAGCCGGAGCGCATTATCGTTGTCTCGGGTCCGAATCAAGGCGGCAAAACCACCTTCGCCCGCACCTTCGGGCAGTTGCACTATCTCGCCAGTCTCGGCTGTCCCGTGCCGGGCAGAGAGGCGCGGCTCTTTCTGTTCGATCAGATTTTTACGCATTTCGAGAGAGAGGAGGACATCAGCAACCTGCGCGGCAAATTACAAGATGACCTGGTCAGGATTCACTCGATTCTAAACCAGGCGACATCAAACAGCATTATCATCATGAATGAGATTTTTACTTCCACCACCGTTCAAGACGCGATTTTTCTAGGCAAAGAGATAATGGAGCGAATAATCCAACTCGATTCGCTGTGCGTGTTCGTCACATTCCTCGATGAATTGTCGTCTTTGAGCGAGAAAACCGTCAGCATGGTCAGCACCGTGGTTCCCGAAAACCCGGCAGTGCGAACCTTCAAAATTGTCCGCAAGCCAGCCGATGGGTTGGCTTATGCCCTTTCGATTGCCGAAAAATACCGCCTGACCTACAAGCAGATCAAGGAGCGCATCGAAGCATGAAGGTTTTCCTGATGTATCGCGATCGGGATTTCGACCCCAAACAGAAATTCCCGTTCAATGAAGCCGCGTTGACTCAAGACCTAGAACTGAATACATTGTTCAGCGCCATGACGCGGGGAGATGAATTTCTACTCGACGTGGCGAAGCAAGCCGTTTTGTCCGGGCTGAGCGATCCGGACGCCATCCGTTATCGCCAGGAGATTCTCAAGGACTGCCTGAAAAATCCCGCCATTGTGAGGGAAATCTACCATATCCCGATAGAGTCAATGGCAAATAAACGAAGAGATTGGCTGGGTATTTACAGCCGATACACAGATGGAATACTCAGTAGTGCGGTAGCCATGATGCAGATGTTTGTGGGTCTGCTCAAAAAATTAAGGAGCATTGCGGACGAACACGCCGATCAATTCAAGTCGGAGGGTTTTGCAAGATTTTTTGCGATGATTAAGCAGGAACTGGACGATGACTATTTCGGCGTCGTAGAAAATCATCTCAAAACACTGAAATTCCGCGGCGGCGTTTTGCTAAGCGCCGAATTGGGAGATGGAAATGAAGGTACGCATTACATCCTTCGCAAAACCAACCACGACGGTCGGAATTGGATGAAGCGCGTCTTTGCTCAGAAATCACCGGTCTATTCCTTTTCTCTTGCTCCCCGCGATGATCACGGCGCGGGAGCGCTTGGGGAATTGAGGGATAGGGGCATCAACCTGGTTGCTAACGCGGTTGCCCAGTCCGCCGATCACATTGATAGTTTTTTCAATACGTTGCGGATCGAACTGGCTTTTTACATCGGCTGCTTGAATTTATATGAACAACTTGCCCCAATGGGAGAGCCAATCTCCATCCCCCACCCTGTGGATTCCATTCAACGCAGTCACTCTTTTACGGGATTGTACGATGTATGCTTGGCGCTAACCATGAAACAAAAGGTGGCAGGCAATGATATGAACGCCGATAGCAAAGACCTCGCCGTCATCACCGGCGCTAACCAGGGCGGCAAATCCACTTTTTTGCGAAGCATCGGCTTGGCTCAATTGATGATGCAATGCGGAATGTTTGTGCCGGCGGAGTCTTTTTGCGCCAATATCTGCGCGGGTATTTTCACGCACTACAAACGGAAAGAGGACGCTGCGATGAAGAGCGGCAAATTGGACGAAGAACTCAGCCGAATGAGCAACATCGTGGACCATCTAACTCCAAATTCCATGGTGCTCTTTAATGAATCATTCGCCGCGACAAACGAAAGAGAAGGCTCGGAGATTGCAAGACAGGTCGTCAACGCATTATTGGAGAAGCGTATCAAGGTTTTCTTTGTGACGCATTTATATGAATTGGCGCACGGCTTTCATGACAGGAAAATGGAAAACGCCATTTTCCTGCGGGCGGAAAGGCAAACCGATGGAGGACGGACTTTTAGATTGATCGAAGAAGAACCGTTGCAGACCAGTTTCGGTGTAGATTTGTATCAGAGGATATTCGGCGGAAACGGGGCACAGCTTGCTCGCCCACTCGGAAGCCACGATTGACCGCTTGCGCGCGGAGAACGAGCGGCTCAAAGCCGAACCTGGGAAAAAATCCTGACGATGCCAGAGCCAGCGACGTTCGACGTTCTCGTCGAGCAACCGCATACCGACGCGAACGAGTACGCCTATGACGCGTCCGCGCACGCCGTTCGATTAGAACGCGTTGTGCGCGTTAGCGAGCCCACGTTCGCGGATCGCGGTATCGTCGCGGACGCGGTGACGCCGCGCGGCGAACCCTTGCGCGCGTACTTGATTTCCGACTTGGCGGTGTCTCCGCACGCGCGCGTCGCCGCGCACGCGGTCGGCGCGCTCGAGTTTGCGCGTGGCGAGTTACTTGACCGCGTGATCGTTGCCGTACCGCACGCGGACGCGCGCTATGCCCACGCGCGTTCGTTCAACGATTTGCCTGCGCCCCATCGCGCCGCGCTGCAACGACTGATTGCAGAATCGGCGCGCTGGCTGGACACGCAATTGGCTGAGGAGTTGGTGCATCTGGCGCGTCAGCGCGCACGGCTCGCGCAGGTCGAACAGGGCGAACATGAAAGAACGCGACCCGCGTGGGAAGCGGATGATTCGCGCGCGATGCTCAATCAACTTGCCCGCGAGACTGACCTTCACACTCAAGCCGAATTGGCATTATTCACGCTGCCCTACCGATTCCAGCAGTACGTTCGTCTGTGCTTGACCCACAACGAACGCATCATCTATTGGGCGCATCGCCCGCGCTTTGCCGTCAGTCACTGGGCGCGCATCAGAAGCAAGAGTTTGCGCGAAGGACTGCTACTCGTTACTGACCAACAACTACTGTGGATTATCGAACCCGTCGCGCCCACCGTCCCGGTCGAGGGTTATGGCTACGTCGCGCGCACGACCGCGCTAGAATTGCTCGCGGGTGCGAGCATCGAACAGAAAGAACGCTACGCGATTTTGCGCGTTGCCAGCACCAACGCCATCGGCGAAAGCGTGACATTCTCCATCGAGTTTCCCGACACGGCGTGCGATGAACTCCCCCAAGTCGTTCGTCTGCTCCGCGCGTTCGCGCCGCGCGCCAACGATTGCCGGTTGCGCCGCGTCGTCATTCCGCGCCCACCCACGATTCGCTTAGACGACCCGATGGAAAGCGATCATGCCAAAACCGCCGCCACCATCGAGCATCTCCAGAACGCGCTTGCCACGCAATTGAACAACGAGACGATTTGCGCGCAGGCATTTGTTCCCGCGTGGGCAGACGGTGGCGCGAAACTGCTGACCGTCACGCATCGAAACCTCCGTTTCACTTCGCTCAATACAAGTCCGACTGTCTACGATGTTCGAACCATCGCCGCGATTGAGATTTGCTTTTCCGTCTTGGGTTCATGGTTCCGGGTGGTCTTTCCCTCAGGTAAACCATTCGAACTCGCGTTTCCTCTCACCGCTTTCAAAGGGTTCAACGCCTGCTGGCTCGCGCTTCGCCAAATGAGTTCCGTGCTGCTCACGCTCACCCCGCCAACTTGACAAACTAGATGATTTTGCCTATTATATGATTAAATCATATAGTAACGGATGGTGAATGAGCGATGTGTGACCAACGACGCAGACGCGACCGGGGCTGTCGGTGCGGCAGACAGGTGCGGGGCTTTATTCAGCCGCGCTTGCTCCTGCTGCTGGCAAAACAAGCCACGCACGGCTACGATTTGATGGACGCGCTGCGTTCCACCGAGGGACTGGAAAACCTCGCCGACCCAGGAATGTTGTATCGCACGCTCCGTCAATTCGAGGAAGAGGGCTTGGTCAGTTCAATCTGGGATACACCGGAACGCGGACCCGCGCGGCGCGTCTACCAACTTACTGCCGCGGGACGCGAGTATCTCGAATGGTGGAGCGCCGACATCCGCAAGACCCGCGAACAACTGGATCAGTTCCTCGCCGAGCACGAATCCATCACCACCGCTCAATCGTCATCCCAAGCCAAACGAAAAAGGAGGTAACGATGTGTTGTGAAGAACGGCATCAGCATCGGCACGGGTGCGAATGTGGCAAAAGTGAAAGCGCGTGCGACTGCGGCTGTGGCCGCGATTGCGATTGCGGCTGCGAATGTGGTTGCGGACACGGCAAGTTCCATCGCCGCCATCAGACCAAAGCCGAACAGATTGCCGAACTGGAAAAGTACCTGGCAGAATTAAGGACCGAGGTACAGGCAGTCGAAGAGCGGCTAGCCGAACTCCGCAAGTAAATCACGCGTTCAACCGCAGTATCCAAATCGTAACCGATTAAGACCGGTCACGCGTTTCAGATGGCGAGTCGGTAGAGACCCAACTCGCCATCTGTTTTTTGGCATGGAATTGAACAAAGGTTACACTAGTTTTTGACTGGATTTTGACCGCTATTTGCTAATCTATCATCGGAGACTTTGCGTTCTCCAGATTTCAGAATGCAAAGAGGCAGACAAAGAAGGAGGAGCCAAAGATGGCAATCAAGATCAAGCACCCCGTCCCCAGCGACATCGAAATCGCACAAGCATGCAAGTTGAAACCGATTCTTCAAGTCGCGGAAGAAATCGGGTTGAAAGAGAAAGAACTGGAACTCTTCGGACCGTACAAGGCGAAGGTTCACCTCGACGTGCGCGACCGTCTCAAACGGCGCAAGCAAGGCAAGTACATTGACGTGACCGCGATCACGCCGACCCCGCTCGGCGAAGGCAAAA
>Ga0315274_10008272_pt1 | contig 15068 bp, 6 predicted proteins | sample YL17G02_20_MG_FD_203700 | JGI IMG/M metagenome (GOLD analysis project Ga0315274, IMG submission 203700) | Sediment microbial communities from Yellowstone Lake, YNP, Wyoming, USA - YL17G02_20 | ecosystem: Environmental > Aquatic > Freshwater > Lake > Sediment | place: USA: Wyoming | collected... | reverse complement strand
GGAGCGCGGATCACCATTGAAAAATTAGAGATTCTCTTGATCTGCTTCCGTAGAAGTAGAAACAATATTGCTATACTCTATTCTTGGCTGCCCAAAGCGTTACCCCCGCTTCAGTGACGCATTACATGCACGTAAGGTATCCCTTTTTCAACAATCCTCCATACAATGCTTCCCTTGTGAACTGGAACTTGTTCTACCGGGCACTCATGTCTGCCCACCCAACAGTGGATCTTCAGCTCGTCACCTTCCATGAGGAGGTATCGGGCTCGCTTTCCCAATCTTTGGCTAATGTGATCAAGGCAGGTCTTGATAAGATGATCCCGGTTCATACACCAGCTTACCAACCGGGCAATTTCTAGAAGATCCTGGTAACGCTTGACCAAGTCCTCCGCTTTAATTTTTAGCTTTTTAGCCCTTATCACAGTTTTTCTCTGTCTTTCCATGTCCCAAACCCTACTTCACAATTTTCAAACTATTGGATGTACCAAAAGGGTTCTCAACAGAAGAACTGCAATTGGGATCATTTTGCCATTCTCCATCCACAAAGAATCGATACTCATATTGACCCGGATTTAGAGCGAGTGAGATCTTCCAGATCCCCTTATCATCCATTTTCAGGGGATGCGAAGACGGATTCCATTGATTAAAATCTCCAGCTATGGATACACTTTGTGCCTGAGGTGCTGATAAGCTAAACTCTGTTTTCTTTACCTTTTCAGTTGCCTTAGGTTTTTTCTTAGATTTTGTCGCCATAACCCACCTCCTATTCGTTTTAATATCCAATAGCAGTGTTTGTCCAGGAATGATGCTTTTGAGCTCCTCAAAAACGGCTCTTGCAAGTTCTCCCATGTCGATGCCCGATGGTTTCATCTGTTGGTGTTCTGAACGGGAGAAGGTGAGAAGATCGTCAATAAGTTGCAACATTTTTTGTGTGCTTGAATGTATAATGCTAAGAAATCGCTGCCCTTTCGCATCGAGATGGTTTGAGTATTTTTCTAACAGTATACGAGATAAACCGTTAATTCCAAGCAACGGAGTGCGGAGACCGTGAGAGACAGAGTAACTGAAAGTTTCTAACTCTTTGTAAGTGGCCTCAAGTTCTATGGCCCGGTGCTTCAAGTCTTTGTTCAGCTTCTTGATTTTCTCCTCCGCTTTCTTGTGCTCGGTGATGTCTTCGATGGCCAGAAGGATCATCTGAGCACCGATGCCTTTGCTATATATTTGGCGGGCATTGAGCAGCATTATTGTGCGTCCAATGGCCGGAAACTCATGGTCAACTTCAAAATTCTGAAATTGATTGTTCCTGGGAATAATCTCCTCCAAGAGTACCCGTAGCTTAGAGATGTTCCACTGACGGTTGCCCAGGTCATATATCAACTTTCCCTCTATATCCTCTGGTGTCACTTTGAAAGTCTGATTGAAAGAATGGTTGACTGAAATTATTCTTAGGTCGGTATCAAGCACCACCAGGGGTTCACGCACTGTCTCTATAATACTCTCGGCGTATTCAAGAGCCTCCTGAGCGGCCCGCTCAGCACGCTTGCGTGCGGTCATTTCCTTTTGAAGTTGCTCATTCGCCATTCTTAATTCGGTTGTGCGCTCTTTTACCAGTTCCTCAAGGCGTTGTCGATGTCCCATCAGTTCCTCCTCCGCCCACTTGCTCCGGCTTTCCCATGTGCACGAGGATACGATGTTTGACCAGAGCCCGATCCAATGGGATCACCCCATCCCGCACGCGCTGGCCATCCATCTCCACCCACGACACACCTCGCTCGCAGCCTTCCGGATTTTCGACCTGGATCTCGTAGATCGCTTCACCGTGACGATAGCGCAGGTGGAAGCCCTCCCACCACCCGGGGATGACCGGATTCAACTGCATGTGATCCCCGCGCACCTTCAAACCCAGGACCTCTTCAACCCAGGCTCGGTACATCAACGCCGCCGAACCCGTATACCAAGACCAACCACCCTGACCGATCCGCCCGGGCAATCGGTACACGTCCGCTGCAACCACGTAGGGCTCAAGCCCATAGCGCCACACTGTTTCTGGATCACGCGCGCGCTCAATCGGGTTGAGGATGCGCAGCATTTTCGCCGCCCGCGTGCCATCCCCTCGACGTGCCAAGGCCATGGCGAACCACAGGGCGGCGTGAGTGTACTGGCCCCCGTTCTCCCGCACCCCCGGAGGGTACCCCTGAATGTATCCGGGTGACGGCTCCGATCTGTCAAAGGGAGGCGTTAAGAGCAGCACCAGACCTTCATCCTCGTGAACGAGATGTTTCCACGCTGATTCTAAAGCCCTATCCGCGCGATCTGTGTTGACGGCTCCACTCAGCCAAGCCCAAGATTGGGGCAGGGAATCAATGCTCGCCTCTTCATTCACCGAAGAACCAAGCGGCGTGCCATCGTCGAAGGTCGCCCGAAGATACCACTCCCCATCCCATCCTGCTCGCTCGACACGCTGAATCAGCGCATTTCTATCGTGTTGATAGGACTGGCTTAGATCTGGTCGACCCAGTAGCTCAGACAACTCGCCCATACCCTGAAGCACATCCACCATGAACCACGCCAGCCAAACGCTCTCCCCTTTGCCCCCAGCGCCCACAAGGTTCATCCCATCGTTCCAGTCCCCAGCTCCCATCAGGGGCAAACCATGGGGCCCAAAGGTCATGCTGCGCGAGACGGCGCGCCGGCAGTGCTCAAACAGCGTGGCGTGTTCAAACGCGACCTCCGGTGTGAAGAACATCTCGTGCTGATCGCCTTCCAGCGTGGGCCCGTTAAGGAAGGGAACCTCTGTGTGCAAGATGTCCACATCGCCGGTGACCCGCATGTATTGAGCGACGACGTAGGGCAGCCACAGGGGGTCATCGGAGATCCGAGATCGGACACCCGCGCCGCTCGGTGGATGCCACCAGTGCTGGACATCGCCTTCTTTGAACTGACGGCTCGCCGCGAGCAGGATGTGCTGGCGCGCCAGCTCGGGAGACGCGTATAGGAATGCCATAACGTCCTGCAGTTGATCGCGGAAGCCGAATGCACCGCCGGACTGGTAAAAGGCGGAACGTCCCCAGATCCGACAGCTCAGGCTTTGGTACAAGAGCCAACGGTTGATCAGGAAGTCCGCTGCCAGCTCGGGGGTGTGCACTTCGATCGTGCCCAACAGATTATTCCACCACGTTTTCGTCTGGCTTAACGCGGTCTCGAGTGCCAAGCCTCCCCGGTAGACCAGAACCCGCTTCTGGACCTCCGCCGCCGACTCGGCCTGGCCCAACATGCACGTGATCTCAGCCCTCTCTCCAGGAGCGAGTTCAACCGTAACCTGCAGTGCCGCACACGGGTCGAATCCCGCCCCCGTCCGACGTGATAGCCCGGTCCGCTCCATCGCCGCCGGCCTACCCAGCGAGCCGTTGCGCCCAACGAAGGACGTGCGGTCGCCGGTGTAAGACCCCGCAGGCGGGCTGATGGCCGCGAAGGCGATCCGATCCCCGTACTCGGGGTGGTAGCGATTCCGAGCGATCAGGGCCTGGACTTCGTCATCCCAGTGGGTCACGACGTGCATCTGGGAGGATTCGCGGTTTTCGCCCAGTGTCCACTCCACATAGTACGTCACCGACAGTCTGCGACGCCGGGAGGAGTCGTTTCGCAACCGCAGCCTCTGCAGCTTGATCGGCTCTCCCCCGTTCTCATCCACTGGAACGAAGACCGTCAGCTCCTGCTCGATCCCTTGACTGTTATGCTCGAAGACCGTGTACCCCGCCCCATGCCTTGCCCGATAAGCGGTCTCTTCGCGGATCGGCGACGGGGTCGGCGTCCAGTAGACACCGGTCTCCTCGTCCCGGATGTACACCGCCTCAGACGGTGGATCCATGACGGGGTCGTTCGACCATTGCGTCAGGCGATTGCGCTGGCTGTTGCCATACCAGGTAAATCCAGACCCCGTTTCGCTGACCAATGCTCCGAAGGTGGGGTTGGCGATGACGTTCACCCAGGGTGCAGGCGTGTGGGTGTTAGGGCCGAGATAGATCGCGTATTCACGCCCATCCGGGGTAAAACCGCCCAGGCTGTTGAAGTACGGCAGCTCCATGAAGGGCAGCGAAGCCGAAGGCTCCCGGGGAGCACGTTTCTTGGCCATGGGTTCCGACAGATCGGGAACCTCCACAGGCACGCCCTGGAGTAAAGTGCCGCGGGCCGCCACCAGCACCACACTCGCCGCGGCCATGAGGAGCGTCAGGTCTTCCTCCGAGATTTGATCCGCGCTGCGCAAGAAAATCCCACCAGGCTGATCCTTCCCCGTAACCGTCGAATGCGCCTGGATCAGGCCCTCGAGCCGTTCACGCAACGGCTGCTCATAGCCGCCGGCCTCCTCGTTGAGGATCACCAGGTCTGCCGTCAACCCGCGCATTCGCCAATAGGTATGCGCCTGGAGAATCTGACGGACCAGGCTGATATCCCGCGCCTCACCAATGGTGACCAGGACCATCGGCAAGTCGCCCGAGATTCCGTAGGGCCACAACCCGGCTTGACCCTTGCGGTTCTCTTCGATGCGTTCGGCGGGAGGGCGCAAGAGCGGGTTGGGAAACAGCAGGTGGCTTGCGAGCCCCTGGAAGCGGTGAGCTTCGTGGGGCTGGATGTGAAGCAATCGCAGCTCAAGCTGGGCAGAAGCCGAGGCGAAACCCATCGCCCGATCGATTGCATGGAGATCGCTGTACTTACCCATCAGACTCAAGACCTGCTGGCGTGTTTCGCCGGCGGCAAGAACCAAAGAAACCTGGACACGCCGGCCTGGACCGAGAGTCAGGCTCTGGCGCAGGCTGAGGATCGGGTCCAGGACAAAACCCTGGCTGTTGCCAAGCTTCTGAAAGACCCCCATCGGATTCGCGAGCGTCCGTCCTCGGCCGATGAATCGAGGCCGCTCGGTCTCGAACTGCAAGGCTTCGTCCTCGGCGTGTTCAAGCGTAAGGCGGTGCGCAACATAAATGGGTGGGTCGTCTTCCGCGCGAGATCGGCGGTACGCGAGGAGCGCTTGCTGTTTAGGTACCGCCTCGGTTTGGATGAACAGCTTGTTGAAGGCCGGATGCTGCCGGTCTGTGTTGTGCGGCGCCAGCGAGAGTTCAACGTAGCTCGTGAGATTGAGACGGCGGGTCCGTCCGGACCTATTGATCAGGGTGACCCGCCGAATCTCAACGTCATCTTCCGGCGAGACGACGACCTCCGTTTCGGTTTGAATACCGTTATCGGTGCGCCGGAACACGGCACGGTCGAGCGCGAAGTTGGCGGAGTACGCCTCAACCTTCCCGCCGACGGGGTGATACGTGTTGGACCACACTCGATCCGAGTCGGCCTCATGGATGTAGCAGAAGGTTCCCCACGGATCCTGAGTCCGATCCGACCTCCAGCGTGTGATCTCAAAGTTGCCCCACCGACTGTATCCCCCGCCTGCGTTCGTGATCATCAGGCCATAGCGACCATTGCAAAGGAGTTGGGTTTTGGGCGTGCTCGTATGGGGGGTATCGAATTTGCTCACCGATGGTGAGATTTCGCCGACGCTCTCCGGCAAAGACACTCCCTCTCGCGTGGAGATGTGGTGCAGCGGAGACAGGATCGGGATGCGTTCATAGAGCAGGGGCTCAACGGCACGCACGCGTGCGTCGGCATGAAAATGGCGCTGGATAGGATTGCCATGGAGGAAGTTGGTCAGTGACAGGAAACCCATGCCTTGATGATGCGCCATGTAGGTTTGTACGATCAACCCACGCTCGCCCTCACGAGTCGGCTGACGGCTGAAGTCTATCGCTTCGTAATAGCCGTAATCGTTCAGCAGCCCCAGGCCGGCCAGTCGTTTAAGATTCTGCACGGTCTCTCTCGGCGCAACGTTTAGCGCCAGTTGGGTGGCATAGGGCGAGACGACGACCTTTTCCTCTAAGCTGCGCTTCAATCCGAGCTCCGGTACGCCAAAGGCCTTATATTGATAGGTCTTGTTGAGGTCCAGATCTCCAAAGGCACACTCCGAGATCCCCCACGGCACACGACGCTTGCGGCCGTAGGCAATGTGGATCGCCACCGCTTCCCTCGCCGCTTTATCCAGGAGCGAGTTCCCCTGGGAGCGTTGGAAAATCAGCGGCATCAGATATTCGAACAGGGTCCCGGTCCAGCTGAGCAGCACTCGGCGCCGACCGATTGCGCGGTAGGGTCGACTCATGGAGAACCAATGCTCAACTGGGATATCGCCCCGAGCGATGGCGACGAAACTCCCAAGCCGCGCCTCACTCGCCAAGAGATCGTAGTAGGAGCTATCCAGGCGGCCTTCGGAAACGTTGTAGCCGATTGAGAACAACCGTCGTTCGGGGTCATACAAGAAGCGCATATTGATCGATTCGGATAACTCGCGTCCGTCCTGGATGAGCCGCTCGCCCAAACCCAGGATTTCACCGGCCAGCCATCTCGACCTGGCGAAGGACTCCATCAGGCGGTCAAGCCATTCGAAGAGGGGGCGGGCGGCTGGTGGAGCCTGCTCGCGGATCGATTGGAGGATCGGAATACAGCCGATGTGCCCGTGGGCGAGATCGAGAAGCGAAGGCGCGTGATACAGACCTTGACGGATGGCGAACAGGGCCTTCAGACCCAGCTGGGCGACCTCCTCTTCCGTTTTTTCATCGAGGATTTCGATCCAAGTGAGATAGCGATCCCTGATCCTTAGCCAGGCCGATACCTGCCCCTCCATCTGCCTGGCCCAATAAGCCGCTCCCGTTTCAACGTCGGCGGACTCACACGCCGCATCGGCTAGAGCCCTCACGCTACCCTCCACCCGCCGCAGCAGGCGAAGCGCGTCGGCGATGCGAGCCGGCGGGGCTTCACACGCACGCATCAGTGCGTCGAGGGCGTGGGCATCCAGACCCGAAATGCCTTCCTGTTCGGCGACCTGTTTCAGGATTTCCCCGGTATCCCGCAGGCCTTCAAAGGCTTTCCCATCCAAAACGGGGTTCTGAATCAGCTTGTCCAGTCCATGCTCCAGTGACCATAGGGCACCCAGCAGGTTTCCGCTGTCAACGGCGGACACGTAGCGAGGTTCGAGAGGGGTCAGGGTTTGAACATCGTACCAATTCAGCAGATGCCCTTCATAGCGCTCCAGTTTGCCGATCGTCTCCATGGTATGGGCCAGTTTTTCGATGACCTGGTCCACCGTCATATACCCGAAATCATGAGCGGATAGTGCGCTGAGCATCCAGAGACCGATGTTGGTTGGACTGGTACGCATCGCCAGTTGGTTCTGAGCGGAGACCTGGTAGTTGTCGGGTGGAAGCCAAGACGTGTCATCGCTGACAAAGTCCGAGAAATAGCGCCAGGTTCGTCGTGCAACATTCCTCAGGAACTGCAGATCCTTTTCAGGCAGCAGGAGTTGCTTTTGCTCCGCCTGCGGTCGAAGGTTCAAGAGCCAGCCGATCAGAGGGGATAGGAACCACAAGACGAGCCAGGGGCTGGCCATCGCAAGGCTGGACGGCATCCAGCGCTGCACCACCCAACCCACGATCCCACTGAATAGGCTCGCTAGGCCCAAAGAAGCTACAAACAACGGCTGCCGATGCGGGGCACTCCAATGGGTCACCTGGGCCGAAGTCCACTCGAGCAACCCATGGCGAGAGATAAGGCGGCGATACCAGACCCGCAGAATGGCATCCAGAGCCAGCCAGGCCTGGTGCACAAGCAACGCCGCATCAGCAACCGTCCGCAGCAGGTCGTGCGCCACCTTCGAGAAGGAGAAGCTCTTCAGCCCTTGGCGGGTGGTCGCCATGGTAAAGGGCTGCGCGAAAGGGTGGAAGAGCAACTGTATGGCGACCACAAGCGTAGAGATCCACCCCATCTGAGGAGAAGTCAGCCAGGAGGCTATGAGCAAGCCCAGGCTGGTCGTGGGTATCAGGCTCCGGCGCAAGTTGTCGAAAACCTTCCAGCGGTCGAACCAGGAGAGCGGGTTTGGCACTCGCCGTCCTCCAGGCTCGGGAACCCACGGCAAAATCCAATCCGCGATTTGCCAATCACCGCGAATCCAACGATGTTGCCGGCGGGTGTAGCTCAGGTAACTCTGCGGGAACTCATCATAGAGCTCAATATCACTGGCCAGGCCCACTCGGACGTGAGCGCCTTCAATCAAGTCATGGCTCAGCAACCACTCTTCAGGAAACCTCCCAGACAGCACTCGACTGAAGGCGCGCACATCATAGATACCCTTGCCATGGTAGGAGCCTTCACCGGCCAGATCCTGATTGACATCGGAAACAGCCTTGGTGTATGGGTCAATTCCGACCGCGTCTGCGAAGAGTCGGCTGAAAGGCGAGGCACTCGTGCTCGGAAGTGTTGGGCTCACGCGCGGTTGGATGATGGTGTAAGAGCCGGCCAGGATCCTGCCTGCGGCATCGAAGCGCGGCTGGTTGAGAGGGTGTGCCAGGGTCTCGATCATCCTGCGGGCAGTGCCAAGAGGCAGCTGTGTGTCGCTGTCTAACGTGATGACGAACCTCACATTGGACAGATGATCCGGGTCGCCGACGTATACCAAACGATCGGCATCTTCAGGTCGCGTTCCATCGATCAGACGATTGAGTTCTTCTATCTTCCCGCGTTTGCGTTCCCAACCGATGAATTTCTGCTCGGATTCACTCCAGGTGCGGTCCCGATGGAAAAGGAAGAAACGCTCACCACCATACCGATGGTTGAGAGCTTCGAGGCTCTCGGTCACAGTCTGGAGCAGTCTTTCGTCGTCCTCACGATGCGCCTGATCCGAATCAGTGTAGTCCGTGAAGAGGCTGAAGAGTAGATTGCCTTCTTTGTTGGCCAGGTACCGGATTTCTAACTTCTCCACTTCTGCCCGGATCGTCTCCGCGTCCCCCAGAAACACGGGCACAACGACCAACGTTCGAAATGCGTCAGGAATGCCCGAAACCTTAAAATCCATCTTTGGAAGGGCTCGGGGTGGAAGTAGCCGCACGACGAGGTAATTCAAAACCTCGAGCGCGAGTTGGCTGACGGGGATCAGCAAAAGGAGGGCGATCACAAGCCGGATCCAAGGCGTCTGTCCGCGCAGACCAAACAGGACGATCAGGGAGATGGATACAGCGGAGAAGAAGCTGAGCCCAAGAAAGTACACTGCAGAATGATGGCGGTATACCCACTGCAGGACGCGGAAACGTGGCGCCTCATGGCAGGGTATGAGCCGCGCAAGCTCGGGCCTTCCTTCACCCATCAGATAGGTCCCGACGTGGATCCACCGGTCATCTTCCGTCGCTTTACATGCGGCTTGCGTAGCTAACTCGATGGCGCGTTTTACGACCTGGTCTTCTGCCTGACCGGACCGACGCGCGAGCTCTTCAACCGCACGGCGATACCGATCGCGTGTGTCGAAATCCATCTTGGAATAAACGCCGGATGGATCGAATCGAAGCAACCGCTCCACGCGGCTGAGACGCTCGAAGACCCCTCTCCAATCCAACAGGGCCAGCTGTCGCAAGCTGGTGAATGCGTTGCCGATAGAGATCTGATCCTTCGTCTGGCGGTTTTGCTCACGCAGGTTGAGCTCGCTCAGGGGCTTGCGGTAAATGCGCTCCAGCCAGCTCTGGACCGGCACTAACGCGGCGTCTTCGTCGTAGAGATGATCGACCAGTTGAGTAGCGAAATAGGGGCTCGGGCCGGGTTGGGTTGCAGCAAGTTCTGCCAGGATAGAGAAGAGCTGTTTGGGATCTCGCCGGTTGGCTGTAATGAGCCTGTTCGCCCAGAAGTCGGCGATCTCACCTTCCCGCAGCTCGGTCAGAGCACTAGCGGCAAGATCCTGGATGCTCTCAATCAATGCGATGCGCAGCATCTGGGGGACAGCCCAGAGTTCGCCGATCGTCAGCGTGTGCACGGATTGATAAGCCTCAATAAACGCAAGGATGTTCTCCCGGTCTAGGCGCAATTCCGTATAAGAGACAAGTTCCTTCGCCAGACCGTAGATGCGCGGCAGGCCCCGGTAGGGCTCGTTGGCGAGTGCCGGCAGCTCCTGGTAAAAACGCCGAGGAAGGTTCAGCTGAACATCGTGGGCGTTGCTCTCGATGACATGCTCATTATCGAGAATCCACTCGGTGGTCGGAGGCGCACCCTGTTCCAGTCGGCTCGCTTCGGAGAGATCCAGGCATACCTGATGGATCCATTGATGGGCGTTTTCGACCCGCCTCAGCAGCTCAGCGTTCCGCCGCGGCCTTGGGTCCACCTCGTGGTCCATGGCGAGACGCCGGGCATGCTCCTGGATCTGCGTCGGAGAGAGCGGCACCCCAGGGCTTCGCACATCTCCAATTGGATTCTCGCGCATCGGATGCAGGACGAAGACTGCGGGCGGGATGTCGCCGCTTTCTCGAAGTACCGCCACTGGGAACCGCAGTGTTTCAATCGGCGCCTGGAGGATCAGGACGGTCTCCTCGGACACTAACCAACGTGCGTGATCCTCAAGCAGCCTTCGTTCGACACCGTACTTCGATCGTCGTATCCACACCCCACCGAAGAGGGTTCCGATCAATCCACCCGCAAAGATCGAAACCAGGGTAGAGAGGCTTCCGCTCAGAATCGGCACCGGCCAGTGGAGGACCAGGGATGCAACCCCGGCAAGGCCCCCGAAAAGAATGGCAGTCAAGGTCACCCCGAGAGCACGGCACCAAAGGAAGGGGTCCCGTATGTGTACATCTCCGTCCGCGGTCTTGTGCACCAATGCAGCGCGGCGGAAGCCCCTTCTCTGCAGCTCCCGTAGAGCTCTACGAGCTTCATCTCGTTCTGCGAAGTAGCCTATGAGGGCGCCTGCTTCCATATTTTCGTCCTTGTATCACCACTGGGTCTAACAGGCTGCTGAAAAACGCCCATCTGCGGCGTTGTCCGGCCGCCTCACCCTCTTGGCGGCGTGGCAAGAAGTCGCTCCTTATTCGTCGCGACGCCACCCCTCGTCCTTCGTCGCCTGCGCGCTGAAGCGCTTCGGCGCGCAAGCGTCGTTGCGGCGTACCTCCAAGTACGCCTCACTCCTCAGGTGAGTTTATCCTGAGCTTGTCGAAGGAGGCGCCCCCGCAAACGGGATTTCGCAAAGCTCAACTTGCATCTGGGCATTTTTGAGCAGCCTGAGAAAAACGACCTTTTCAGCATCCTGCTAAGTTCCTACGCATCGCAACGGATTTCACTGGGTAGGAATCTGGGACACAGCTGCCACCAGTATATCGTCTTGTGGCGTCGCTGGCCTAAGAGGCAAATCCCCTTCCTCGCGCGACCCTGTGCCGTCCTCCAGACGGCCATCACCAGCACACACAGTCCTGTCCGTGAAGCACAGTTCTGACCTACAACGCACCCCAAGCAGGGGCAGGAAGGCTACCAGGCGCCGAGGCCGGCAGCGGCGCGACGCGACGAACGGACACAGGCAATTGCCGACAAGGCAGGCAGGAACAGCTTCCTCGTCCTGATGCTGGCTGTCGCATCGATCGCCGTCTACTTCGGATCGATCGCGAGAACCGACGTCCCAATTGCTCTTGTGTGTCTTATAGGCCTTCTTGCCATGGTCGTGCACTTCGCCACAGACATCTGGCTCCGTCGGACGTAGTTGCCCAAAGGCGAACGGTCGGCAGTGACGATGAGATAAAGAGATTTATTGCAGAGCTTCCCAGACATGCTGTGGATCTTGTGATCGAGACTCCAAACATACTTGCCTTCATTGAAGCAAAATACTTATCCGATATTGATTGCCATACCACTTATGACCCCGATTGTGGGGATAACGATATATATGTAACCATTGCCAATGTATGCTCGCCCCTATCGGCCACAGTAGTGAGAAGGAGCACATCCCCTATTTTTGAATTGCTGAGGGTTAAAAATGAAGTTATCCTCTCTCATCGAGGAGATCTCTATTTTTTGAAGCAGTCCATACACAGTAGTTTTTTTTCAGCTGGTGGGGGGACCTGGACGATTACCTCCTTCCCACAGCCCGCACATACAATTTTATAGGATTTAGGGTGGCTTGAACGTTTAGGTTTTGAACCTCGCATCTTCCCATGCCTTCTCCTTTGTACCATTTTAACCTCCTTCCACTGCCCGGTTCAGAGAATGGGAAATAACTGGATCAATAACGGCTTCTGCCACCGTAACCCGGTCCCCCTCGATGACCACCTTGCCCACCGGATCTTCCCCGGTCCGTGCGAGGGCGTGCCTCATTCACATTCATCTGTTGACCAAGGAGGTCTTTTCCATTCAGGTTCGCGATCGCCGCTTGGGCCTCCGCCCGGTCGGGCATTTCGACAAAACCAAAACCTCGAGGTTGGCCACTATACTTATCTTTAACGATCGTTGCAGAGCTTACCTGCCCAAAGGCCTCAAAGGCCTGCCGGAGATTTTCTTCTGATACATTAAACGATAGATTTCCAACATAAATATTCATGGTCGTTCTCCTTTTTAGTTTTCGATGAAACTCCTTAGTTTATCGGCCCGGCTGGAATGTTTCAATTTCCTTAAGGCCTTCTCCTCAATCTGTCGGATCCTTTCCCGGGTAAGATCGAAGTCCTGTCCCACCTCATCAAGGGTATGGTCGTGCTTCTCTCCAATCCCGAACCGCATCCTCAGAATCTTCTCCTCCCTTTCGTTCAGTGTGGAGAGGACTTTTTGAATCTGCTTTACCATATTGGAGCTTATCGCTGCCTCCTGAGGGGAGATCACCTCTTTATCCTCAATGAAATCCCCTAAGCGGCTATCTTCCTCCTCACCGATAGGGGTTTCGAGCGAAATGGGCCTTTTGCCGATCTTAGAAACCTTCTGCACCTTGTCCAGAGACATCCCCACTCTTTCGGCAATCTCCTCCAGAGTGGGCTCCCTCCCCATCTGCTGAACCAGGGTTCGAGAGGCCTGACTCAGTTTGTTGATGATATCGATCATGTGGACAGGGAGGCGAATTGTTCGGGCTTGATCAGCAATGGCTCGTGTCATGGCCTGCCGGATCCACCACGTGGCATATGTACCAAACTTATAGCCCCGCTGGTATTCAAATTTATCGACTGCCTTCATTAATCCGATATTCCCCTCCTGGATCAAATCCAGAAACGGAAGCCCCCGATTCAAGTACCTCCGGGCAATGGAGATGACCAACCTAAGATTGGCTTTCACCATTTCACTCCTCGCTTCTTTGGCCTTGGCCTCCCCTTTCTCAATCGCCCTCACTGCCTCTTTGATCTGATCCGAAGAAAGGCCACATTCCACCTCCATTCTGCCTACCTTCCTTTTGACATTCCGGGCGATCCTGTCCATCTCCTCCAAATCCTTTAGCCGAAGGCCCACTTTAACAGGGGAAAGAGAACTTTTTTTAATTGCTTTTTTTCTCATTACCCTCAAAGAGTTTCTGGCCTCCTGGATTGAAATCCCTAGGTCCTTCTCATATTGTTTCAGCTCTTTTTGAGCCTTTTCCATCTGAATATTCCACTGCCTCAATTTCTGGACAATTCGGCTAATCTGTTTTTCCCTCAAGTTGAGCTGTTTAAAAACATCAAATATCTTAGCCTTTTTCTTCCAAATCTGCTCTTGAATCTTCTTTTTAGAAGGTCCTTTCTTCCTGCACCTCAACTTCCTCTGGAGAATTCGAATGCGCTCTTCCCCCCTCTGGATCTTATTGATCAAATTGAGAACTTTCTTCTTCTGGATCTGTTCTTCCTCAACACTCGTCTCTTCATCGTCGATCTCATTGGTTACCTCTTTGATCGTGGTCTTTCCGGCATGGAGAGCGTTTCCAAGGTTGATGACCTCCTTGATAGCGATGGGGCAATTAAGCACCACACTCAACACATCCCCCTGTCCACTTTCGATCCTCTTGGCAATCTCCACTTCCCCCTCCCGGGTCAGTAGGGGAAATGATCCCATCTCCTTCAAGTAAATACCAACCGGATCCGCCGCCTTTCCAAAGGTCTCCAGTTCGTATTCAACGACCTCCTCCTCTTCCCTCGCCTGAACATTCCCATCCCCCACTTTCAATCCCGGGAACTCGCTGGCCACATCGACGTCCAACTCATCGGACAGGATCAAAGCATCTTCGTCCCGCTCTTGGCGGGACTCAGATCTGTAGTGTCTTTTTGGAACCCGTTCTTTCAAACTTCTTTCCTTGTCTCTATTTTTTCGGTTTCTTCCCACTTAGGCTTTTTCCATGAACCCCTGTAAGGAACTCCATATTATTCAGGTGGAGCCCCACGGCTAAAGCCGTGGCACCTCCACCGCTTACGGCGGGCGAAACCCGCCGAAGCTAACCCTCCTTCGCTAACCTGCCCGCCGTACAGGTACTCTGGCAGGCGGGAGCTACGGAGGGTAACCCGCCTAATCGTATCCATACACGGGCAAGCCCGTACCTGCACGTCGAAATGCCTGCCTTCGCCGAAACGCTTCGTGCAGGCAGGCGTTCCTGCACGAAGGCGTGGCTTTGTGCGTAGACGGGTAATACCCCTAAGTGGGGACATCCTTGCCTGTCGCGGGCAGGGTGTAGCAGGTCTGTCTATGTCCAGGAAGGATATAACTCGAAGCATTCAACCACGGCTCGACTGAGCTAACCGAAGTCGATAAAAACCGGCCCCTCTGCTTCTTAAATAACCACCTTTACATTGGTGGCTTGAGGGCCTTTGGGGCCCTGAGAGATTTCGAATTCCACCTCATCTCCCTCTCTCAGGGATTTAAACCCCTCCGCTTGAATGGAAGAATGATGGACGAATACATCCTTCGCTCCTTCTACTTCAATAAACCCAAATCCCTTTTGATCATTGAACCACTTGACTCGACCTTTCGCCATTAAAATCTCCTTTCAAAATTTGATTTGTAAGTAACCACGCCCTTCCGAATCTTACAAAAAACCGCAAAGCGTAAAGTCCCTTTTCGGTTGATCTGTCGATTCCTACAAAACGCTCCACAACTAAATTTATTTCGGTTCATCTTTTTTATACGGGCTACCGTCTTTTAACGCCTGAAACGGAAGAAGGGATTCATCTAAAGAAAAGACGTTGCTCCCTTTTAAGACTTTATCATCGGGCCGAATCTTCCCGGAATTCCAC
>Ga0315274_10008271_pt1 | contig 15069 bp, 10 predicted proteins | sample YL17G02_20_MG_FD_203700 | JGI IMG/M metagenome (GOLD analysis project Ga0315274, IMG submission 203700) | Sediment microbial communities from Yellowstone Lake, YNP, Wyoming, USA - YL17G02_20 | ecosystem: Environmental > Aquatic > Freshwater > Lake > Sediment | place: USA: Wyoming | collected... | reverse complement strand
GAGGCAGCCCTTCCGGCAGGCGGGGCACTGGCCGTCGATCGGGAGCGCTTTGGCGCGCTGGTCACTCAGGCGGTTACATCGCACCCGCGCGTCCATGTTCGGCGGGAGGAGGCGCGGACGATCCCCGACGGCTGGGTGGTGCTGGCCAGCGGGCCGTTGACCTCGGCGGCGCTGTCGGCCGAACTGGCGCGCCTCCTGGGTGAGCAGCATCTGTACTTCTTTGACGCCCTGTCCCCGATCGTGCAGGCCGAAAGCATTGACCGGACTGTAGCCTTCCGCGCCTCGCGCTACGGGCGCGGGCAAGAAGCGGAAGGCGACTATCTGAACTGCCCCATGGACCGGGCCGAATACGAAGGATTCGTGGATGCGCTTCGTACGGCTGAACGTATCGAGCTCCGGGCGTTCGAGGCCCCGATCCGCGAGGGTGTGCGAGCCGGGCTGGATCGGTACTTCGAGGGCTGTCTGCCGGTCGAGATCATCGCTGAACGCGGCCGAGATGCGCTGGCGTTCGGACCGCTGCGGCCCGTAGGGTTGCGTGACCCGCGCACCGGACTGCGGCCTCACGCCGTCGTTCAACTGCGCCAGGACAACGCCGCCGGGAGCTTGTACAACCTCGTCGGGTTCCAGACGAACCTGACCGTGGAGTCCCAACGTCGCGTCCTGCGCATGGTCCCCGGTCTGGGGCAGGCGCGCTTCGCGCGCTACGGGCAAATGCACCGCAACACCTTCGTGAACGCTCCGCGGCTGCTGCGGCCGACGCTTCAGTCACGCACTCGGGACGACCTGCTTCTGGCCGGCCAGATCACCGGTGTGGAGGGCTACCTGGGGAACGTCGCCACGGGCTTGCTGGCCGGGATGAACATCGCCCGGCTGGCGACTGGGCGAGCGCCGGTGACGCTTCCGTCTTCGACGATGCTTGGCGCGCTATGCCGCTACGTGACCGAAGCCGATGCGCGAGCCTTCCAGCCAATGAAGGCCAATCTCGGGATTCTCGACCCGCTGGACACGCATCTAAGAGGCCGGCCTGAACGGGCACGAGCCTACGCTGTCCGCTCTGAAGCAGCGCTTGAGGAAGCACTGGTTCTCCGTCATGAATGATGCGCATAGCCACTCTCCCCATCGACTCCCACGATACTTTCCACTCTCTGACACACAAAAGGCTATGCGAAGGTGGATGATCCTCGTCGCCTTCGGGTTGCTGCTGGGCCGTTGCGGCGAGCGGACGGGGCCTGAGTTTGACGGCCAGCTAGCGTTTGCTCTTGCAGAGCAGCAGATGAGTTTCGGGGCGCGCGTCCCGGGCTCCGAGGCGCACGCCAAGGTTGGGGCTTGGATCACGGCTGAACTTGAAGCAAACGGTTGGAGGGCCGGGATCGAATCCACCGAGTATCAAGGCGTGCTCCTGCGTAACATCGTCGGCAAGTTGGGCGATTCCTCCGCGGGCCCGATCCTCCTGGGAGCTCACTACGACACTCGACCGAAGGCCGACCTGGATCTTACAAGGCCGGATGCGCCAGTTCCTGGCGCCAACGACGGCGCGTCGGGCGTAGCTGTCCTGCTCGAGCTCTCGCGCGTGTTGCCATCCCGGCTGTCTGGCCGTGAGGTCTGGCTGGTCTTCTTCGACGGCGAAGACAGCGGCGGGCTGGACGGGTGGGAGTGGAGCGCCGGCGCAGCGGCCTTTGCCGCGGGTCTGACCGAGACCCCCCAGGCGGTCGTGGTCGTCGACATGGTCGGCGACCTGGACCTCAGGCTGCCGCGGGAACGCAGCTCCGATCCGTTGTTGGCTGCGGAGATCTGGTCACTTGCCCGAAAGCAGGGCGCCAGGGCGTTCGTCGACCAGCTCGGCTCATCCATCATCGATGACCACAGGCCATTCCTCCTGCTTGGCATCCCCGCCGTCGACATCATCGATATCGACTATGACTACTGGCACACGACGGCCGACACGCTGGACAAGATCTCGCCCGCCAGCCTGGAGCAGGTCGGGCGTGTGCTGCAGGCCTGGATCCTATCCCGGCCTTGACCCTTGGCCCGCACCGCTCTTCAGCGTAGACTTGCCCCGCCCTGGACCATCCGACCCGGGCCATGGGATGCCATGAAGCGAAGCCCGACACCAACCCATTTGCCCCAGGAACGCGCCTTCCTTGTCGGGATTGAGCGGGCTGAGACGCCCATGCTCCTCTCAATAAGCGATTCTCTACGCGAGCTGGCGCTGCTTGCCCATACCGCCGATCTGTCGGTCGTGGGCGAGGCGTCCCAGAAGATCCGCCAGCCCGATCCGAAGACCTACCTTGGCTCGGGAAAGGTCGAAGAGATCAAGGCGCTGGCCGAGGACGCTGTCGCCGATGTGATCCTCTTCGATGATGAGCTGTCGCCCCGCCACCAGCGCGAGCTCGAGCGCATCTTCGGCGACGATGTGCGCGTCGTCGATCGGACGGCGTTGATCCTCGACATCTTCGCCTTGCATGCCCGCACGCGAGAGGGAGCCCTGCAGGTTGAGTTGGCGCAGTACGAATACAGGCTACCCCGTCTGACCCGCGCCTGGACGCACCTGGCCCGCCAGGCCGGCGGGGGCGCAGGGCGCTCGGGGGCGGTCGGCGGTGTCGGGCTGCGCGGGCCGGGCGAGAAGCAGCTGGAAGTCGACCGGCGGGAGATCGGCCGGCGCATCGCCAAGCTGCGCAGCGAGCTCGAGAAGGTCCGCTCCCACCGCCGGCGCTACCGCGCCCAGCGCAAGCGGGCCGCGGTCCCGACCGTGGCCATTGTCGGCTACACCAATGCTGGCAAGTCCACCCTGCTCAATCGTTTGTCTGGCGCCGATGTTTACGTTGCCGATCAGCTGTTCGCCACGCTGGACCCGACGACCCGCCGGATCGAGGTTCCCGGAGGCCGCCAGATGCTGCTCTCGGACACGGTCGGCTTCATCCAGAAGCTTCCCACGACGCTGGTGGCCGCCTTCCGGGCCACCTTGGAGGAGATCCGCGATGCCGATCTGCTCCTTCACGTCGTAGATATCACGCACCCGAACTGCCGTGCCCAGGCCCAGGCTGTCCAGCAGACGCTGGAGGAGCTGGAGGTCGGCGAGCTGCCCGTCGTGACGGCCCTCAACAAGATCGACTTGCTCCCCGATCCTCGGGCAGCTCTGGAGTGGGTGGACGAGTTCGAACGCGCCGTGCCGGTCTCTGCCACCACCGGCGCCGGTCTGTCTTCGCTGCTGGCCGCCCTCGAACAGGAGTTGCTCGAGGGGATGGCCGCCATCGACGTGCTGCTCCCTTACGACCAGGGGCGCATGATCAGTGTGTTTCACGAGCAGGGCGTCGTCGAAACCACCGAGCATCTCCGCAACGCCGTCCACATGCGCGGCCGAATCCCCAAGGCGCTGGTTAGCGACTTCGAAGCCTACCGCAAGCGCCGCAGCCCGCGGCGCAAGCCGGCGGACGACGCCGGATGAACCCTGCGGCGCCGCGGGGCATCGAGCAGGAGTTGCGTAGGCGGCTGGACTGCGAGCTGCGCTTTGACCGGTTGACCCGGATCCTGTACAGCACGGACGCCTCGAACCACCAGATCGAGCCCCTCGGCGTTGCTTTCCCCCGTGACGAGGCGGAAGTGGCTGAGATCGTCACTGCAGCGGCCGCGTTGGGCGTCCCCATCCTTCCGAGGGGCGCCGGCACCAGCCTTGCCGGCCAAGCAGTCGGCCCCGGCCTGATCCTCGACCTGGCGAAGCACCTTACTCGCGTCCAGCCGGTGGATCGAGGGGCAGCCTCGATCGAGGCCGAGCCAGGCGCGGTGCTGGCAGCGGTCAACGCCGCCGCGGCCGTTGCGGGCCTGGCGTATGGCCCGGACCCGGCGTCCGCCGACCGGGCCACGATCGGCGGTGTCATCGGCAACAACGCCAGCGGCTCCCACTCGATCTGCTACGGAATGACCGCCGACCACCTGCGGTCAGTCCGTGCCGTCCTTGGCGACGGGTCCGTGGTTACGCTCGCCCCGATGACGGAGGCTTCCGCGCGCCAGCGGGCGGAAGCAAACACGCTTGAGGCCAACGTCTACCGCACAGCCCTCGACCTGCGCGACCGCTTCGCCGACGCGGTTCGAGACCATTGGCCGCGCACCTGGCGCCGAGCATCCGGGTACAGCCTGAACTACCTCACCGGCTTCCACCCCGGGCGTCCGCCGTCCTGGTATGCCGATCCGGGGCCATACCCGGCCGACAGCCGCCTGAACCTGGCGACGCTGCTTTGTGGCGCCGAGGGGACGCTGGCGGTGGTGACGCGCGCCGAGCTCGGTCTGGTCCCGAAGCCGCAAGCGACCGTCCTGGTCATTCTGGGCTTCGCGTCCATCGCCGAGGCGTGTGATGCAGCCGCGGATCTGCTTGCGCACCATCCGGCGGCGGTTGAGCTCGTGCCGCGCAGCCTGCTGGACCGCGCGGCGACCGTCCCCGGCTATGCCCGCAAGCTCGAGTTTGCGCCGCCATCCGCAGGGGCGCTGCTCATAGTCGAGTTCGTCGCGGACTCGCAGGCTGAGGCCCGGGCCTTGGCTGCGGATCTCGGCCGGCAGGGCACGCTCGTCACCGAGCCCGCGGCGCAGGAAGACGTCTGGGCGGTTCGGAAAGCCGGGCTGGGTCTTCTCATGCTCCTCCCCGGCGATGTCAAGCCCATCGAGTTTGTGGAAGACGTTGCCGTCCCGGTCGAGAGGCTGGGCGAGTACGTCCGCCGCGTCGATCGCCTGCTGGAGTCGGCGGGAACGCGCGGCGAGTGGTATGCGCACGCCTCCGCCGGTTGTCTTCACCTGCGCCCGCTGCTCAACCTGAAGGACGCCGCCGACCGGCAGCGCATGCGCGCCATCGCCGAGGCGATCCTGGAGATCGCGATCGAGATGGGCGGGGCGCTTTCCGGAGAACATGGCGATGGGCTGTCCCGCACCCGCTACACCGAGCGCCTCTTTGGCTCGGAGCTGACGCAGGCCTTTCGACAGCTCAAGCAGGCATGGGATCCGGCGGGGATCCTCAATCCAGGCAAGGTCGTGCCGCTGGCAAGCATGCTCAGCGGACCGGACGAGGACCTGCGACCACCCGTGACCGAGGACGCGGCCCATCGGCGGACATGGTTTGCATTCCGGCGTGAGTTGGACTGGGCGCATGCCGCCGAAGGGTGCAACGGGCAGGGTGTCTGCCTGAAGTCCAGCGGCGTGATGTGCCCCTCCTACCAGGCATTGCGCGAGGAGATGCACTCGACGCGGGGTCGAGCCAACGCGCTCCGGGCGGCATTCTCCGGAACGCTGCCCCCCGAAACGCTCTCGGGCGATGAGCTCTACCAGGTTCTCGATCTGTGCCTGGAGTGCAAGGCGTGCAAGTCCGAATGCCCGTCGGCGGTCGACATGGCACGCATGAAGGCCGAGTTCCTGGCGGCCCATCACGCGGTCCACGGCGTCCCACTGCGCAGCCGGCTGTTCGGGGAGATCCACACGCTCGCCGTGTGGGGCCAACGCGCGCACGCCATCGCCAATGCGCTGGCCCCGCTCCCCGTCACCCGCTGGCTGCAAGAGCGCCTGCTCGGGATATCCGGCCGCCGCACTTTCCCGGCATTTTCGGCGCGGCGGTTCAGCCACTGGTTTGCCCGGCATCCGCAGCCTGCGCAGGGAGAGCCGGTGGTTCTGTTCCTTGACACCTACACCGAGACGATGTGTCCGGAGGTTGGAATCGCCGCCGTGCGTGTTCTCGAGGCGGTGGGCTGCCGGATCCAACTGGCGCGCGGACAAGGCTGTTGTGGACGCCCGATGATCTCCAAGGGCCTGCTGGGCCGCGCCCGACAGATGGCCGGTCGAAACCTTCGCGCCTTGCAGCCGTACGCACAAGCCGGGACGCCGATCATCGGCCTCGAGCCATCGTGCCTGTTGACCCTGCGGGACGAGTACCTCGAATTCTTCCCGGACGAGGACCGGGCCCGCCAGGTCGCGGCGCGTTCACTCCTGATTGAGGAGTATCTGACGCAGCCCGGTGCGGATGGAGTCCGACCTCTAGACAGGGTCACCGGATGGGGGAAGGGCGCCGATCCCGTGGCGCTCCACGGACACTGCTATACCAAAGCCCTGGTCGGGAACCAACCGACCCTCGACATGCTGCGCCTTGCGGGCTTGAACCCGCACGAGCTGGGAGCTGGCTGCTGTGGCATGGCGGGCTCGTTCGGGTATGAGGCCGAGCATGTCGACCTGTCGGTCCAGATTGCCGAGGGGCGGCTGCTTCCGGCCGTCCGGGAAGCGGACCGCTCCGGCGAGAAGGTGTGCGCTTCGGGAATGTCCTGCCGTTCGCAGATCCACGACGGCGCCGGGCTCATGCCCTGGCATCCTATCCAGGCCGTGGCCGCTGTCTTGGGGGAGGCTGCACCGCCCGCTCAGGACGAACCGAGGTGACCGCGGGACCCCCTGGCGTCTCGCCCACACACCAAATGGGCTAGTACCGGGGTGCCATGTGTCCCGAAATCCGTATATAATGCTCAGTATCGCAGGTTGCCCCCTTGCGGGTATTCTGTGTACTTAAGTGCTGCGGCCCGAAGGCACTGACCCGCCCTCGCCGGAAGGTCGCATGACGATCGGAAGGGAGGTGGTGCGACCGGAGATGACTAGCGTGCACGCTGAACCGATCGGCCGCCCTACTTATCCGGCGGCGAGTTTCAATGCAAGACACCTTGTGAGGAGGAGATCGATGAAGACCCGCCATGTTGTAAGTCTCCTGTTCGTGATGGCGCTGATGCTGGCTGCCTGTGCCCCCGCCGCCACCCCGGCACCGGCCGCCACTGAGGCACCGGTCGCCACTGAGGCACCGGTCGCCACTGAGGCACCGGCCGCCTTTGCGTGCACCGATGCCATCGGATGCGTCGATATCGCCCCGGGCGACCCAATCCACTTCGCGTGGGCCTTGACCGTGTCTGGCGCCACGGCACCCCTCGGTGAGGATAGCCGCGGCGCGGTCGAAATCGCCATTGACGATAGAGGTGGCGAGCTGCTCGGCCACCCGATCAGCCTGACCGGCGAGGACACGCTATGCAGCGCTGAAGGTGGCCAGGCGGCCGGCACCAAGCTGGCGGCCGATCCTACGATCATTGCCATCGTCGGCACCAACTGCTCGAGCGAGGCCCGCGCCGCCATGCCGCAGATCTCGGCGGCCGGCATGGTCATGATGTCGCCATCGAACACAAACCCCGACCTGACGAACCCGGATCACCCCGACCACTGGCCGGGCTACTACCGCACCGCCACCAATGACATCTTCCAGGGCCGCGTGGCGGCCGAGTTCGCCTACAATGAGCTGGGTCTGAGGACCGCCGCCACGCTCCACGACGGCAGCCCGTACGCCGAGAGCCTGCAGCAGGTCTTCACCGACGTGTTTACTGAGCTCGGAGGAACCGTCACTGCGCAGGAAGCAATCAACGTCGGTGACACCGACATGACCGGCGTCATGACCAGCATCGCCACCGGCGCGCCGCAGATGCTGTACTTCCCGATCTTCGAGCCGGAAGGCGGCTTCGTCGCCGACCAGGCTAAGTCGACCCCTGGCCTCGAGGATGTCATCCTGATGGGCGCCGATGGTCTGCTGGCCAATACCTTCCCGGCGAACGCCGGCCCCGCCGCCATTGGCATGTACCTGTCCAGCCCGTCTGTCTCGGGCCCTGAGTACGACGCACTGCTCGCCAAGTGGGAGGCGAAGTTCGGCGGCGTTCCGCCCAGCGGCTACCACGCCATGGCCTATGACGCCGCCAACATCTTCTTCCAGGCGGTCGAAGCTGTGGCCGTGGTCGACGCCGATGGGACGGTCCATGTCCCGCGGCAGGCGCTGCGCGACTATCTGTACTCCCTGACAGGCTTCCCTGGCCTGACCGGAACCCTAGCCTGCGACGCCAATGGCGACTGCGCCACTGGCGAAGCACTCGGTGTGTTCCAACTGACGGACGCCGAGGTAACGGGCGGGAATTGGCCGCCGAAAGTCGTCTGGCAGCCATAGACTGGAGCCAAGGGAGACCGGCTCTTGATTGTGACGGCCTCCACCTTTGGCTCTGAGCGAACTTGTGGATTGAGCCGGGCCCGTAGGCCCGGCTCAATCCTGGCCGGGGCTGCAGAGCATTCCGGTTCTGCTCATGGGGACCCCGTCTTGGTCGTCTCGTAGAAAGGAACCTCGGATGCGTCGTTTCTTCGAACGCCACGACCTGGTCGACGTCATCATGTGGCTTATTGCCGCCACGATCCTGATCGCCGCCCTACTCGGTTCGGTCAAGACTATCCAGTCCGGGAAGTACTCGCCCGCCACCTGGGTGGACCTGGGTCTCTCCGGCCTGACCCAAGGCTCGGTCTACGCCCTGATCGCCCTGGGCTACACGATGGTGTATGGCGTCTTGCTTATGATCAACTTCGCTCACAGCGAGGTCTTCATGGGCGGAGCCTTCATCGGCTATTTTGCGTCCACCTGGCTGACCGCCACCGGTTTCATGGACAGCAACCCCGTGCTCGCACTCATTCTGGTCTTCCTGGTCGCGGCCCTCACCTCGGTGATGATCGCCGTGCTGCTCGAACGGATCGCCTATCGGCCGCTGCGTCGCGCCCCCCGCCTGGTGCCGTTGATCACCGCCATCGGGGCTTCGCTCTTCCTCCAATACATGTTCCGCGGGCTCTTCGGCTCGCAGGTCCGCTCGTATCCCACCATGCCCCGCCTGGAAGGGGCGATCGCCCTTCCTGGAGGCGTGGAGATCGAGTACGTCCAGATTCTGGTCATCGTCGCGGCGGCGCTGATGATGCTGGTGCTCTACCTGTTTACCCAACATACCCGCGCCGGGCGCGCCCTGCGCGCCGTGTCCGAAGACAAGGACGTGGCGGCGCTGATGGGGATCGACGTGGATGCCATCATCGTCCGGACCTTTGCCATCGGCGGGGCCTTCGCTGGGATGGCAGGCGTGCTGTACGCGCTTCTCTACCGGCAGGTAACGTTCTACATGGGCTTCGTGCCGGGGATCAAGGCCTTCACCGTCGCCGTCCTGGGCGGCATCGGCAACATCCCGGGAGCGATGGTGGGGGGCCTGACCCTGGGCGTGACCGAGTCGGTCGGGACGATCCTCTTTCTGGATGGCTATGGCGTGCCCGCACCGTATCAACTGAAGGACGGCATCGCTTTCATCGTCCTGGTGTTGATCCTCATCCTGCGGCCGAGCGGCATCCTGGGCGAGCGGGTGGGCCGGACGAAGGCCTAGCGGGGGCGATATGACGACGAAACACTCCTCTCCATTCGTCACGGCCCTGCGTCTGGGGGCCATTGCCGGCGGCATCGCCGTCTTGCTTTCGCTGATGGGCATGGTCGAGACCTTCAACCAGCGGGATATCGTCCAAGGCGTCATCTCGGTCGGGATCCTGCTGCTCGTTGCGATCTCTGTGATCTTCGGGGCCACGACGGCTCGGACGCTGTCCGAGACCCAGGTGAGCGTCCGCCTCGGCGCCAGTGCCCTGGTTGGCGCCGTCGGCGAGCTCTTCCTGGTCGGCCTGGTCCTCCTGGGCCAGCAGGTCAACCTGCGGCCGGTGTTCCCTAACGCCTCGCCGGAACTATGGGCGCTTCTGCAGTTCGGCCTGAGCGCGCCCCAGTCCTATCTCGCCATGCTTGGCTTCGGCGCGGTGTGCGGCATCCTCGGTGCCGGATTGACCCTTCTCTCGCGCCGCTTCCGTGGCCCGGTGATCGTCGGGGTCATGGCGGTCTTTATGATCGGCTTGCTGGAAGACCTGATCGGGATCACGATCGCTTCCAACCCCATGTTCGCCTCCAGCCAGGCCGTGGCGGCGGCCAAGAAGTTCTTGCTCGCCGGGGGAGTCGAGACCGGCCTGACCAAAGCCGGCGCCGTGGCTGTCTTCCTGGTGGCGGCGGTCGTGGCCTTTCTGTGGCCCTTCCTGCGGCGCGTAGCCCGCTCGCGAACCCAGTCCATGACGGCCGGGCGGCAGCACACCCTAGCGCTGGTGTTCTACGGCGTGTTCGTGGTGATCCTGCTGATCCTCCCCCAGTTCCTGGGGCCCTACCTGACTGACGTCAGCAACTCGGTGATGATATTCACCTTGATGGCCCTCGGGCTCAACATCGTCGTCGGCTTCGCCGGGCTGCTCGATCTGGGCTACGTCGCTTTCTTCGCCATCGGTGCCTACACGATGGGCGTGCTGACGACCACCGCCGTCGGGGGCGAATCGGGGCAGATCGTCTGGGGCCCCGGATTGAGCTTCTGGGCGGCGCTGCCCTTCGCGGTCCTGTTCAGCTTTTCGGCCGGGGTGCTGCTCGGCATCCCGGTGCTGCGCATGCGCGGCGACTACCTGGCCATCGTCACCCTGGGCTTCGGCGAGATCGTGCGTATCCTGGCTCTCTCTGACGCTCTCAAACCGAACACCGGCGGCTCACAAGGCATCGTCGAACCGGCCATACCCACGCTGGGCCGGCTGACCGCCTCCCTGAGCACGCAGCAGCTCTACTACTATCTGCTGCTGGCCTGCGTCGGCCTGGTCATCTTCATCGCCATCCGCTTGCGCGATTCACGCCAGGGCCGCTCCTGGATGGCGGTGCGCGAGGACGAGGACGTTGCCCAGGCCATGGGTGTCCGGCTCGTCTCGACCAAACTTCTGGCGTTCGCCTCCGGGGCGGCCATGGCCGGGCTGGCCGGTGCGGTCTTCGCTTCGAAGGTCGGCTCGATCTACCCTCACAGCTTCGATCTGCTGAAGTCGATCAACGTCCTGGCCATCGTCATCGTCGGCGGCATGGGCAGCATCCCGGGCGTCATCCTCGGCTCCCTGGTCTTGTTCGGCCTGCCAGAGCTCTTGCGTGAGTTCTCCGAGTACCGCTACTTCGTCTTCGGGGCGGTGCTCGTGGCCATGATGTTGATCCGACCCGAAGGTCTGTGGCCTTCAGCCAAGCGCAAGCAGGAGCTCCATGAGGCCTTAGGCTCCGGAAGTGAACCTGCCCCGGAGACTGCGGTATCCCCGGGCGGAGCCGGATCTGCCTAGGCCCAGGACCAGGAGACAGACATGGCGATTCTCAGCTCCCGGAAAGTCGTCAAGCGCTTCGGCGGCCTGGTGGCAGTCAATGATTTCGACCTCGAGGTCCAGGAGCGCTCGATACACAGCGTCATCGGCCCGAACGGGGCAGGCAAGACGACCTTCTTCAACTGCGTCACGGGCTTCTACCTCCCGGAAGGCGGTGAGATCGCGCTCGACGGCCACATGCTCGTCGGCCTCCGCCCTGATCGCATCACCCGCCTGGGGATTTCCCGCACCTACCAGAACATCCGGCTGTTCAACAACATGACGGGGCTGGAGAACATCCAGGTCGGCGAAGAACCCCACCTGCGGGCCGGGATCGTCGGCGCCGTCCTCCGCACTCGCCGCGTGCGCCAGGAAGAGCACGAAACGCTCGAAGAGGCCCGCCGGCTGCTGCGCTATGTCGGTCTCGCCGGACATGGCGACTTGCTGGCCAAGAACCTCCCCTATGGCTCTCAACGGCGTCTGGAGATCGCCCGCGCCCTGGCGGGGAAGCCGAAGTTGCTGCTGCTAGATGAGCCTACCGCCGGCATGAATACCCAAGAGACGGTCGAGATGACGGCCTTCATCCGACGCCTGCGCGACGAGCTGGGGATCACCATCCTGCTCATCGAGCACGACATGCGGGTTGTCATGGGCATCTCGGAGACGGTGACCGTGCTGGACTACGGCGAGAAGATCGCCGAGGGACCACCGTCCGAGATTCAGAAGAACCCGCGCGTCATCGAGGCCTACCTCGGGCGCGGCTCGGCCGCCCGGATGAACTGAGCGGAGCGCCCCATGCCTATCCTCGAAATCCACGACCTGCACACCTACTACGGCAACATCCACGCGCTGAAGGGGATCTCGCTCAGCGTCGAACAGGCCGAAATCGTGACGCTGATCGGCGCCAACGGCGCGGGCAAGAGCACCACCCTCAAGACGATCACCGGCTTGCTCCGGCCGCGCCAGGGCAACGTGGTCTTCGAGGGCGAGGATCTCGGCCAGTACAAGGCGCACCAGATCGTCTACAAGGGCGTGGCAATGGTCCCGGAAGGGCGAGGCATCTTCGCCCGGCTGACGACCGCCGAGAACCTCCACATGGGCGCCTATCATCGCAAGGACAAGGCCGGCATCGCCGAGGACCTCGAGCGCGTCTTCGCTTTGTTCCCACGACTGAAGGAACGCCGTCGGCAGGTAGGGGGCACTTTGAGCGGCGGCGAGCAGCAGATGCTGGCGACCGGCCGGGCCCTGATGGCTCGCCCCAAGCTTCTGCTGATGGATGAGCCTTCGATGGGCCTGGCGCCGATCCTGGTGGAAGGCATCTTCGAAACCATTGAACGGATCAACAAGGAAGGGACGACGATCCTGCTCGTCGAGCAGAATGCCCAGATGGCACTGCAGATCGCCCATCGCGGCTATGTCATCCAGACTGGCCAGATCGTCCTTTCCGAGAGCGCCCAGAACCTGCGCGAGAACGACATGGTCAAGCGCGCCTATCTGGGCATCAGCTAAGTCGGACCCCCCACGCCGGGGCTGTCCCAACAGGGGCAGCCCCGTTCGCGTTTCTTGGGGGAGCTGCCTGCAATCCGGGCATGAAGCAGACTAGCTACAACTGGGGTGTATTCAAGCCGTACCTGAAGGGGCAACTGCAGCTACCGACGGACCTGGAGTCGCCGATCCCGACGGAACACGTGGTGCAGGTGGTGGATACGGCTATCGACAAGATGGACCTACGCACGTTGCTGCGGCAGTACAAGGGGGACGGTACGAGCAGCTACCATCCGGGGACGATGCTGATAGGTCCTGGTGTACACCTACAACCAGCGGATCTACTCGTCGCGGCAGTTTTCCAAAGCGCTGCGAGAGAACGTGGCCTTCATGTGGCTGAGTGGGAACAGCCGGCCGGACTTCCCGACGGTCAACCGGTTCCGGGGCAGGGTGATGAGGGCGCGGAGCGACTCTCCTTCTCGATGAGGCCGGTGGCACCCAGCTGTTCCCTGAAGGCGAAGGTGCGTCCGCCGCTGTGGCGGCCGGAGTCACCCCCGGAATGTCGTGCCGAGCTCAGGTCCGCGACGGGACTGGCGCGGTGACGGCGCTTGGCGATGCGCTGAGTCCCCAACAGAAACGTTAGAGCAAGGCCTGAGGTAGGACTTGGACCCAGGGGCGTGCCCCCCTGATCCGGCCGAGCGGGTTCCATCCGCTGTTGGCGGCGGGGGTGGGGCAGTGGGGGGCGGCCAGCCTATGGGTCGATGCGCGCCGGAAGGTCGTTGCATTCCCCGCGGCGAAGTGGCACCTGACGGTGCTGCGCGGCCTGCTGCCCAATCAACTTGCCGCGGGCGCGGCGAACGTGCTCCTTCTTGCCCCGGTTTGGCTGCAGCTCATGCATCTGCTTCTGGCGCAATCGGCATGGCTTCTGATCATCGTCTGTCCGTTGGATGCGCCCGTTCGACGGGTCCGATACGAGGGTGACGATCGTTCCCAGCGCTCAAGGGAAGGCGCGGGTCGCAGTGCGAGAAAGCGGGCCCTACCTCACCCGGTCGGAGTCGAAGATTTCGGCGTAGCCCCGATCGAGCTCGTCATCGGCGAGGTGCGCGTAGCGCTGGGTGACGGTGATGCTGCGGTGGCGGGCGAGCTCCTGGGCCAGCTTGAGGTTGCCGCCCGATCCGCGCAGGACAGCAGTGACGAAGTAGTGGCGGAAGGCGTGAGGCGTGATGATGCCAGTCATGCGGTCGCCCAGGGCTTCCTTCGCCCGCTGGTGGACGATGGCCCGGCCTGTAGCCGTTGAGATGGCCAGGACGCGCCGGCCGCAGCCCCTGTCGTGCCGTGCGAAGACAGGCAGGGACGGGAGGGGGCGGCCCGAACCGCCGTCGCCGGCCGCGCGGCCGGCCAGGTAGTCGCGCAGCGACTCAAGTGCCCGGCGCGAGAAGCGGACGACCGCCTGGCGGTTGCCCTTGCCGATCAGGACCGCGCGAGCCTCATGCCAATCGATGTCTCCGCGGCGCAGCGCGCAGGCCTCGTGGACACGCAGTCCCGTGTCGGCCAGCGTAAGCAGGAAGGCGCGATCGCGGAGATTGCGCAGTCGCTCGGCTGGATCTTCTGTCGGCGCCGTGCGCAGCCGCTGGGCGAAGGCGAGCATCGTCTCGATGGCTTCGCGCGGGAACTGCGGCAGCCGCACGCCCGGACGCCTCGCCCGTTGGCGGATAATCTGCTGCAGGCGTGGTAGGTTGACCTCCGCCAGACCCTCCGCCGACAGGAACTCGAACCAGGCGCGGGCGGCCGCCAGGTACAGCCGCTCGGTCGCCGGCGACTGCCGCTTGAGATGATCCGCAAAGGCCGCCAGCCAGGCTTCCTGGGCTCCGCTGCAAGGCGCAGCGTCGGGATCAACGCCTGAGCGCCTCAGGCAGCTCAGGAAGGCATTCAAGGCGTTGCCATACGTGCGGGCCGTGTTCGGACTTCGCGAGAGACGTACGCCGTCGATGAACGCCGCGGCGGTGACCGCGATCGTCAGCCCGGTTGTGTGTGGACCACTCTGCCAGCGAGGTATCATGGCCTCTCCCGCGCTCTCACGTCATGGTTAGCATAAGCTAACTTATCGTAAGCATAAGCTTGTCGACCTTACTTGTCAACCCCTCCCCTCTTTCGGCACTGGCGATACGTGCCTTGACCGGCCGGATACACTCCGGGGTATCTCAATCTGCTGACTGCGGACACGCCGCGCCGCACTGAACAGCAGTCATCGCCCCTGCCCCACCCGCCCGGGCGACGGGCATTCGACCGAGGTCGGCTGCAGGAATCACCGGGAATGCTCGGCTGTTTGTCTCCGTCGCGAAGAACCGGCTGACACCCGCGTGCGACAGGATCGCCTGAGGCGCCTGGCGGCCAGGCCATCGCCTGAACAGCCCGCCGCGTGGGTCCCTTGCCGCGCGCACGGTGTTGACGGCTGCAAGGGGTCGCAGCTTGACTTGCCTCAAAACAGCAATGACTGCGACGTTGCGTCGAGGTGACGCCCAGGCTCCAGAACTCCCCGGGACACAGGCCGGCGATCCC
>Ga0315274_10008270_pt1 | contig 15069 bp, 17 predicted proteins | sample YL17G02_20_MG_FD_203700 | JGI IMG/M metagenome (GOLD analysis project Ga0315274, IMG submission 203700) | Sediment microbial communities from Yellowstone Lake, YNP, Wyoming, USA - YL17G02_20 | ecosystem: Environmental > Aquatic > Freshwater > Lake > Sediment | place: USA: Wyoming | collected... | reverse complement strand
TTATTGTATAATGCCCAAACCATATTTCCGTAATAACACAAAGCCGTGGTCTTGGGCGGAGATTGAAAAGTATCTCCTAAGTCAGCCATAGTGTGGTCGCTTAACATTGAGAATACATTGTCCGTGCCATTAGAAATCAATGCTATTTCCCCTTGTCCCGACATTCCAGCTTTGATAATCGTAGTAGGTAGTCCAGTAGTCAAGTCTGATTTATAAGGCGAATTAAACGCCCCAGAACCACCCCAGCCACTTAGATAATTCCTCTGGACTGCGAGTAATTCAAAACTTCCACCGTCAGGGTCAAAACCAAACAGTCCTACCCCAGCACCAGCCCCTGTAGGATAAGTTGCGTCTATCCTTGTAGAGCCAGTCCTTAATGTCCTTGCCCCAGCTGTCTCTAAGAGAATGTTCCTCAAAGTAACTGCCTGAGTTTCCCCTATGACTTGCTCGTGCTGGCGGGTGTTTACCCCACCACTTAAATCTCTACGCAAGACATACTGGATAGGATCATCAGAGGTGGTATATTTTTTTCTTTTTAAATTCAAATTAGCCATTTAGTATAATAAATCCCTATGGAAAGATTGTGGAACGAACTGGGTGATTTGGTTGGGTTGGTTACAGCGTCGCCAAATCATGTGTTTTATATGTTCTTCGTATTGCTGTTCAAAGTCCAATGCCTTAGAAAACTGTCTCTTAGTTCTCCAAGCTTCTGCTGTTGCACCTATCTCGACTTCATAATCGCAGTCAAGTATCGGTAGGTCGGTAGCCGCCGACATATTCGATGGTTCAATCTGATAGGGAACTAGAATAGTGATAATAGAGTTCGGTGTCGGGTGAAGCCTCATCCAATGCTCTAATACACCAGTAGGATTTGGATTATCCGCATTTAACTTGTCATAGATAGTGCATTTAGTAGGATTACCGCTGTCACTTAAAGTCTGGGAGAAAAATCTTTCCAGCTCATTAAAATCTTTCTGCGGAAGGTCTATACTGTTTGTGTTATCAAATACATAAAGTGGCTTCCAGAAGTCAGCAGGGAGTTTATAATCCTTAGTCCCAGCAACAGTGTTAAAACTGTAAGACTCGTTTATAGTCCCCCAGTTAAATCTTTCCCATATTTCTTTGTAGCGGAAGTTTACATACTTCTTTATCTCGGTATTAAAAGTAGAAGAAGTGTCTCCGACCCTTACGCCGACATTGGTGCAAATTTGACTAAACGTGTTCATTATTTCACCCTTTCAAATAATACTTCTACTATTGACCCTGGGACATAGTCTTTATGTTTTTCATAAAATAACTTCTGTCCGTGATTATAATTTTCCATGTGTTGCTGCCTATTGTCTGCATGACTGTCTTTTGGGTGTTCCACTATGCAATTAAAATTTCTATACATCTTGTAACCAGCCTTGTAAATCCGCATTAACAAATCTGTGTCGTCCCAAACACCTTTAAATTCCTCGTCGAGATAACCAACTTTCTCAAATATCCACTTCGGGAATAAGACTATTGACCACCAGTTACCTTCTTCGATTACATCTTTTTTTTGGTGATTAAACTGCGTTGAACCAAGTGTCGCTACCCCGCAACCTTTATCTTTAAAACATTCTAATAGTGCCTCTAACCAACCGTCATCTACAATCACATCATTAGTAAGTAAAACAACCCAATCCTTATTACAAGCCCTTAAAGCCCTGTTTATACTTATAGTAGCGGTAGTCTTTTCTTTTTCCCATATATAAATATCAGCTAAATCTTTGAAATAATCTGTTACAGTTTCTACAATTACAAGTTCAAATGTAATCTTAGATTCTCTTGCCTTCTTGATACACCTGATAGTCATTGCTATTTGTTCCGGTGTATTAACTAAGATAGGAACGATTACATTAACTGTTGGCATTTTTCAAATATTTCTTCTTCTGTGGGAGTTAGGTTTTCTATATTACACCCAACTGAAACTTCTTTTAAACCAATTGCTTCGTGCCTATTCCCAGTTTGTAACATTAACTGATACGCTATATCCCTACCTGCCGAGCAGGTTTCAAACCCAGTGTCTACTACTAAACCTTCTGTTGCCATTATATTTAATTCTAATGGTTTTAACTTATAAATATTAACAAAGTTACACTTAAGTCTTTCTGCCACTTTACGTGCGTTTATCCTTGCCAGAGAAATTGCATATATGGTGAAGTCAGAACCAGGAACATAAATATCCTCTATTTCTTTATCATTATCAAAGGTCAACCTACTTTCAAAACAAATCGCTGGGTCATCGTGGGTCATAAAGTCTTTCCAGCACTCTTTGTATTCATTAGGAGTTATGGGTGCATAGATTCTAAACCCAGGGTAGTGCATAAAGGTTGAGTGAAGTTTGCCTGAGTGCGTTCCACCCGTACCAAAGCCCTCTAAAGACAAAGCCCTTACCCACAAAGGACAGGTCTTACCAAAGATGTCTTTTCTTTTTGCGGCGAAGTTAATAAGAACAGAACCATTTAAAATTAAGAAATCTTGAAATCTAATTACTAATATCGGTCTATTTCCAGTTATTGCTATTCCACAAGCTATGCCTGCGCCTGTCAACTCAACCATTGGGAGTTCTATAATATTCTTGTGGTCGGGAACTGTCCCGTTAACCCACCCAATAGCACTAAGGCACTGTCCAAGTATATATCCACCATTATCGGCGTGAACCATAGAAATCTTTTTAATCGTATCTCTTAAGGTCGCCATAGTTTTTCCATACGTTCCCTAATACTGTCATTACAATATCGAGATAGTCTATCTTGAGTTGGTTTACTATCTTGACCAGGTCCTGCGTGCCAATGGTGTCTAGTGGTCGTTATGTTAACCAATGCCGGCAAGTTAACACTTATGTTAAGTATCTGTTCTGGTTCATCTTCTACCTGTGCTGTGTCTACTCCAAGACCCCTAACCGCATCAACTATATTCCATTTTCTGCGTGCATTGATTGGAGTGAGTATTGCCAACCCATTATCTTCAACCACAAACATAACTGGTAACTTGTGAGTAGCCGCAAATCCCACACTTGTCAAAAAGCAATCTTCTTCTACTGAACCATCACCCATTACGATTATTACGGGTTTCTTGGTTGCTAAGGCATATCCTACTCCAATAGGGGCATTTTCGCCTATTAGACCGTGGTGGGCTTCCATATTATCACACTGGACATCAGAACCACCCATCCCGCCAGAACAGCCCGTAGTAAGCCCTAGGAACTCATCTCTTAGCCTTGCAGGTTCGCCTCTAAAGGATAGATACCAACTATTACCTCTGTGCTGTGAGAAAACCCTATAATCCGGACAGGTTACTGAAAGACTTGCCGCTACTGACTCCTGACCGATTGACAGATAGACGGGACACTTTATGCGACCTGCTTCCATCGCTTTTACTAACTCAAGTTCAAAACAACGGATTTCATACATCCGCTTAAGTATTTCTTCTAGCATAATTTATTTATTATGTTAAGTGCTTTCTCTAATTCTTTCTTTTCTTTAGCAAAACACATCCTCAAATGACCTTTACCATTACTACCGAAATATTCCCCATTTAGAACTGCCAACCCGTTTTCTAAGAGTAATTCTTCTGTAAGTCTGGTTTTACTTACATCTGGGAATACATAGAACGCACCCATAGGTCTATTACAAGTTATGCCTTGTATGCTATTCAATCCGTCAACCATTAAATCTCGACACTCTTTTAAATATTGCAGTCTTTCAGGAATTATCTCATCTTCAATATCTAGTGCTTTTATTCCTGCTTTCTGTATGAATACGGGCATACAAGAGAATATGGTCTGGAATAGAATCATTATCTTGTTTGCTAAGTCTTTATTACAAATAGCATAACCAAGTCTAAAACCAGACATAGAATATGACTTAGAGAATGATTTAAGGAATATTAAGTTCTGCCTGTTAAAGGTATCATATTCAGGTCTAGGGTCACTAGCAAAGACCATCTTAGAATAAACTTCATCTAATAAAACAAACTCTGAACTGCGACAAATATTTCTTATTGCAGTGTTACTCACCATCATTCCCGTCGGATTAGAAGGAGAGTTAATTATTGTCAACTTCGATGGATAACCACACTTTAAACCTAAATATTCCTTAACTGCTATATATGTTGGGAAACAAGGGTTGGGTAATGTAATTCTGTCGCCCTTATCACATACACACCTAACTACAAAATCTATTATTGCATTGGCAGGCATTATTACTATATTATCCAGTTCAGGAGTAAATCCGTATTCTTTCCGTGTATTCTGGATAATTGCTTCTTTTAGTTCTATTAACCCGCCAGAAGAAGCATAATGTGTTTCGCCCTTACGCAGAGAATCTATCGCCGCCTGCCTAATTCTTTTATCTGTTCCCCAGTCAGTATCACCTATCTCAAGGTGGATTATCTTTCTACCCTTACGTTCTAATTCGGTTATCTTTTGTTTCAGGGCAAACATTGGTTGACCGATAAGATTGTCTGTGAGTTTAGATAATTTCATTTATGAGAAGAACCTTCCTATAGCGTGTCATTATCAACAGACTAAATCTCAAGTAACCTCCTCGGTAACCTGTCTTTTGTCATCCCGATAATGTGGTTCTTAGCATCAATCCCGAACTTACCCTCTATCATTGATAGGTATTCTGGTCTTTGATAATACTCTAAGAACTTAGTATCTCTTAACTCAAGTATTTCTTCTCTTGATAAACTCTTGCTTTTTAAGGGATAACAATTATATCCATATAGAGCATACTCATCCCAACTTTTAGGAGTTTTCATCCTGCCCTTTTTAATGTATTCTTTATAAAGTTCTGTTCCTGGTAGAGCAAATGCTGGGTATATGTTTAACCACTCGAAGTTATGTCCTACACACCACTGGTATGTTTCTTCAATCGATTTTTTATTGTCAAGCCAAAGACCAAATATAATGTCGATACCCATACACATACCGACATCTTTGGTCATCTTAATTACTGAATCATAAAATTCTTTTTTACAACCCTTATTTATATCCTTTAGGACATTATCGGACACGCTCTCAACACCGCAAGCCATCCACTTAACCCCGACTTCCCTTAATTTACCCAAGAGTTCTGGATTAACCGTATCCATTCTGGCGTAACACCACATATTAAGATTATACTTACGTTTTTTTAGACCTTGATAAAATTCTTCCATTCTGGGGTGATTAATAACAAATAGCTCATCTAAAATCTTAATATTCTTTACTCCGTAGCAATTAACCAATACATCTATCTCGGCTAAAACATCATCCATATCCCTCATACGATATGCTCTCTTACCGAATACATTATTAGTGCAACAGAAACTACACGAATGTGGACACCCCATAGAAGTCCAAATTACTCCATATGGAGAACGGTGTTTAATGTCTTCAAAGGCGTGCCAACCATGTGCCTTGTATTTGTTGGGATTCATCTTCTCCCAGTTGACCATTGGCAGTTCTTTAACGTCAATCAACTCAGAATAACCATTGTCAAAATACTGCCCCTGATGGAACATCGCTAAACCAACTATTCTTGAGTAGTCTTCCTTATTTATCAAAGAACGATATAAATTTTCAATCGTTTTATAGCCTTCGCCACGTACAATAAAATCTGCACCTGTTTCTTCAAGGGTCCTCATTGGTAATACTGAAGGGTGTCCGCCCTGAACAAAAGTCTTACTCTTGCCCTTCCTATTGCCCAATTCTTTCAAAAACTGGATAGCCCCGACCATCGACATCGTAGAGGCAGAGGGGTTGGCTCCTGAGCATATTATACCCACCAAAACTGGTTGCTCTACTTCAATAATATCAATTATTTCAGCGAAGGAATACTTGGATGTTTCATCTATCATTTCAACTGGGATTCCCTTAGACTCTAAATAAGAATCTAATAACGCCATACCGATATTAGGCTGAATAGCCTTATACTCGTCGCCAGTTAAACCATATAATTCTTTCTTAGCACAGATTGTGAGAAGAAGAATACTATTCATTCTTTATCCAGTTAAAAGTAGCTGTTAAACCTTCCACCAGCAATTAAAATCTTGTCGTTTTTAAAGAATTCCAAAGGACTCATATTTTATTTTATCGTAATCCAACTGCTCCTTAGTCAGAAATAGGTTAGTCTTTATCCAGTTGTATAGTCTGTCGTCTTTAGGAAATCCACCTTCATATAATTCAGATTTATGTTTCCTTGTTTCGGGAATTCCCCTACCGCCATTTACACAATAAACTTCTTCAAAACCTATACCGTATTCAATGCCTTCTGACATTTTAAGTAGGAACGATTCCTTATTGCCGTAAGTCTCAAATGGCTTGTCATAAAACTCAAACTCTTTTCTTTCTAAACCTATGTTCATTTCGTTATCCCTATAATGAGTAAGCACAACCTTATGAGATAAATACTCTGCTTTTCTAATAGCCGCACACTGATAAGATATAAATGGTTCTGTTCTATGTCCCCACAATACATCAGGTTTTCTGTAGTCATACGCTTTCATAAACTCATCAGTATATAAGTAAGTATGCCCATTAACACCTTGGCTAACCTGCAATCTTGTCGGTGGAGCGGATGGACTAAAGAAAATCATACTATTAAACGCTTCACACATATCCTTATTAACCTGTGGTGAAATAACAGCACAATCAGGAAGTTCTGTCATCTCGCTAGTTAGTATGCTGTAACTATCTGGACTTTGATGTATCACATCAGAATTAATATATGAATAGTAATCATAGCCCCTGTGTTTCATTAATCCCCAAGCGTGGTTAGTGCATACGTGTACGGGCAGTCTTGGTTCTGTAAATATGAGAAAGAGATTGGGTATTTCTTTTTGCCACTCTATCAATTTATCCCTGCCATTTTGGGCTGAGACATTATCGCAAACAACTATATCAACTTCTAAATTTGGTTTCCTTTGCTTAACCAGACTATCTATAACCTGCCGCCAAACATGGAAATGGTCGTGTCCGGAAGGATTATAGGTTGGTATCGCAACCAATATTTTACTCACTAATATGGTCTTTCTTGGCTTCTTGCGTTCCTTCGCCAACTAACTTATTTAATTCGTTTTTTAACAATACTCTTTGTTTGTTGTAGTTTCTTATTTGTATTGCCCTATATCCTACTTCCATTTCATCACCGTCTAATTTACCCTGTCTAACCGCTGATTCTAAATCCCAAATATGTCTATGTATAACAAGTATATCATTTATGGTTTTCCACCAATCTATATGGGGATAGATTAGCATATGGGTGAATAATCCTTCAAAGAACTCTCTGAATTCTTTCTTAGTTTCAGGAGTTCCTATTCTCTCAGCCTTTAACTGAGCAATACAAAGATGGTCGATTATATCGGCACAATCCCTTAACATTATATAAAGTTTTTGCAGAATGGGTCTTTGTCCATAAAGACTTCTTCGCAAACCTTGTTATAAAATCCAAAGGTGCAACGGGTGTTGCACGATTTCGGAGTGTTAGCAAATACTAATCTCTGGTGATTATCTCCACCCCAGAACTTTAATATGTTCTCTGGGTCAGGAAAATGTGTTCCTAACAAATACTCCGGTTGATGTCTTTGGTCTACGCACAAATAAACATTTCCGTCTGCACATAACTGAATACAGAGTGGTGTAGCATAACACTGGTTAAAATCCCTGCTTGGAGTAAAGTCGTCAGCGAATTTATGCATCACGGTGAACACCCTAAAGTCCACAGTTTCTAAATCGTGGCACTTATCAAACTGTGCTCTAATTAGGTTACAATTGTAATCATTTTGGGTTTTCTTCCATTCCCCCATACCTTGATGTCTAAAATCGGCAGGTCTTGCGTGGAAGTCTCTAACACCAAGTTCCCGTGCCAATTTACACGCCTGATAAATCTCGTGTTGGTTATAAGGCATAATTAGAAACTTATATGCAATATCACAGGAGCTTCTCTGATCCACAAGTTTTGAGATATTGTTAATAGCGACATTAAATAAGTCTTTTTTTCGACCAATCCTGTAAGTTTCAGGAGTTGCAGAGTCTATTGATATGCCTACCCACCTACATTTTGTCAAAGAACTGATTAATCTATCATTAAAAAGCGTTCCATTAGTAGCAACACTTGTTTCAATTTTGAGAACATTAGCTAGGTCTAGCGCATCGGGTAACGCTGTATGTAGGGTTGGCTCTCCACCACCACCGAAGCAAACCGCCTTAACTCCCCACTTACTAAGAAACTTAACCAGATTAAATAGGTGCTGGTTAGTCATCCGGTTGTATTTCAAGTTTCCATCCGTAAGATACCTATGGGCATTACAATGTTCACAGAGTAAATTACATTGGTGTATAGGGTCTAAAGATGCTTCTATTGGGTGGATAAACTTCTTATCCAAAACTGCTTTAAAGTAATCACCGTAAAGTAAAGACTTCATACTATTAAAACTATTAAATGGTGAACCCCATTCTTTAGACAAAGAGTTTCTCCTTCCAATCACGGGCGATAGTTTCCCAAGAGTTTTCTTGGATATAATTATCGAGATCTGGCTGTTCTTCACCAGTTAAAAGTTTAATTAATTTATCCTTGAAAGATTCATTAGGAACAGAGCACGGGCTTCTTTCAGCCATAACCGCAAAGTCATTAGTGACAACTTTACATCCACTTGCAATCGCCTTAGTAAGAGCAATACAGTTAATCTCACCCTCATATGTACAAGGATAAGCGAAAACTCCAGCCTTCGCATACTCCGCAAGAAGTTCTTTATGCCCAAGTCTACCGTGTTCATAAACGCCCTCCTGTAGCATGAGTTTAACCATCTTTTTCTTGAAACCTTCATCCTTGACCTGTCCGTCTTTAACGAAAGCATCATAAACATCCCAGCCGTAATAAATATGCAAACTGCTGTCTGGTACTTCCTTACGTATATCAGACCACATTTCAAGGAGTTGTTCCAATCCACGATTATACGAACTGGCATAAATGATTCGGTGTGGTTCTCTAATCTCGTTGATTCCATTGAAGTCCTCTGGGTTGATGCCATTGCTACTAACAAATACCTTATCTTCAGGAACATTGTTAGATAACTTACTTTTGTGGTATTGAGAAAGAACTACTATCTTATCTATGTTCTTTAATCTACTTTCACTTAAATCTAAATAAGGCAAATCATGGAGCCATACAATTTTCTTCTTTGCCGTTAGTTCATTCTCAAAGATATTTACTCTCCAACTAATTAAGATATTAAATTCATCTTTTGGATTTAGATGAAGAACTTCTTTGTACTCTACTCCGTCGTACACTCCCGCCTGAAGTCCGCAGTTGTTGAACACAGTCACATCTAGTCCTAGTTTTACGAGTTCCTTTGACAGACAGATTACTGCTTCCTCGCTCCCACCTATACCACCACTTACTGATTTTGGAGACCAATCTAGTAAAGAAGTTAGGGCGAATATGCACACTGAGTTTTCTGACCATTTCTTTGCCTCGGAATAATGTTGTTTAAGTTTAATGATTACTTCATTTTCTTCAAGTTCTTTGGGTAATGCTTTTAGTAACTCCTTAATCTTTAGTTCTTGGTCATTATCGTGCAAGAAGTTAACCACTGCAAGATAGTGTTCCATAAACCTACTATGTTCTACCGCTGTCTTAAATAAGTGTTCGTTGTCTTTAACAAAATCTAAGTTCGGCACATCCTTCTTGGCTTCGTTAAACAATTTAAGTGCTTCTTCAAACCTATTTAATTGTAATAAAGTAAACGCCAGAGATAACGTTGGTCTCCAACCATAACTGGATGGGTCAATAAGACAGAAGTTTTTTGGTATCGGCTTTAATAAACCCTGTCTGCCCCACTCTAACGCCTTTTCCCATTTGCTCTGGTTAAAGTAAATATCGTGTAATTTTAAGTAGGCATCTGGATATTCAGGTCGTTCTTGTAATGCTTCAAACGCTGCGCCTATAGCTTGTTCATAGTTTTCTTTTTTACTATAAAGGTCAGCTAATTGACACCACGAAGCATATCTATCCTCATCCCAACCCGAAAGACCAATGTGTTTTTCTAAGAAGAATATGGCTTTATCATATTCACCAAATCCTTGAAACATACGTCCTAAATAAGCTAATGTTCTAGGGTCGGTCTTTTCTTTATCTTGATTGTATTCCTCTAATAAATATTTAATGTTTCTCATACCCGAAACAAATCCATGGTTATCGTCTATGAGATGGTTTATTACTATGCTTTCATCTAAAAATATCTTATGCTGAGAAACATCTTTGGGTAATAAGTTCTCGTGTATCTTCTTATTCCAGTATAAGTTAGGAGTATTTTTAATTATTGTTTCACGCCAATGGGCAGCGTTACAAATTCCGTGTTCGTCTTTAGAGTAAATATAATAACAGTAGACTATTGAGGTGCCTTCTTTAAGTGCGTTTTCTGCCACCACCCTTAATCTATCAGGATTTACTATTTCATCATCCGCATCTATGCGTACGTAGTAATCACCTGTTATATGAGAATGAACAAAGTTTCTTTTAGCCGCAAAGTCGTTAACCCACAAATAAGGGATTACCTTAATCTGTTGGTTAGCCTTGGAAACATCAATGAATTCATCAACCTTATCATCAACCGCTACTACTATCTCATCAAAATATTTTTGATATAAATTTACAATTCTTTTAAACTGGTCAACTTCATCTTTAAAGATTAGGGCTAAACTTAACTTCATATTTTTTCCGGGATGGTAAACATTGGGAACCGTCTCATAAATGCGTTTAGTTCCTTATTGTCTTTCCAAAGTTTCTCCTTAATTGTGGTTGCACAATATTCCTCTAGGTCTTCTAGTAGTCTCGGTAGAATACTTACGCCAAGTCTTAGTGTCTTTTTATCGTCGGAAGCATATTCATTTTTCCTTGTTTCTTGGCGGAGTTTATTCTGTTTTAAAAGAGCGTGCATATACTCGGCATTAGTTCCGTATTGGGGATTCTCACAACATACATTACCATCAAGAATAAAATCCTGACCGCAATTGTTACAATACTTAGTTTCATCACGAAGCCAAGTATTTATAAATGCGTGTATTGCTGTCCATTTATCAGTAGTTTTTACAAACATAAATTTAGTGCTGGAGTTTATGGCACCCCAGCGAGCCTTGCTCACAAAGTGAGTTTACAGATGTGCTATTGAATAGACACCAGCTTGAGGATGTTGATTCTCAAGAGTTGCTTCAACGGTTACCTGACCATCAGTAGAATCGCCAACTTTGGCGGTCTGAATAACAGTCGGTTTCCTTAAGTAAGCAACCTTCCAGAAGTCTTCATTCAATGCGACTAAGTCATAGTTAGTATCACCAGATACGGTGACATAACGATGGGCGAATAATTTCACCATTGAAGCTGCATCAGCCTGATACACGTCAATAGCGTTAATTAAACGTCTGTCATCTTGAGTAAAATACTTTGTTGCATTTGCTGAGAACGCAGATATTTTTCTCTTTAAATACATAGAACCATAAACTGCGTTGACTTGAATTCCTGTATTAGTCCACATCATCTGGAATATGTCATTCAAAATCGTTTCTGAAAGACTCGTTCCCGACTGATTAGTGACTAATGAACAAGAAAGTTTTACACCACGAAGTTGCCTTGCAGCCGAACCAGTACCAGTAGCATAAGAACCTCTCATTAAAGCATATTCCATGTCATTCTTAATCATCTTTAATGCTTTGGTTGCTTCGTATTGATACCTGTCGTTGAAAGCCGCCGTGTTGACTGCTCTTTCAGTATCAGAAACCCTGAAACCCTGTTTAAAGATTTGGCAGTAGTTAGCAAGTCTTGCCGGACTCGTTACGGCATTAAATGTTGCCGCTGCACCTTCTGGGTGAGAGTTATCTTTTACTGCTGAAAGCGTGTCAATAAGCGTTTCGTGACGTATGCTTGTTGCTGCTGATGTGCCTAAACCACTGACTAACTGATTTTCTGTTGGCGAAAGATTTTGTAAAATCGCCAATAAATCCTCACGCATTGATTGGTCATCATATGAAAAACCATATACTCCAGTTGTTGCCATTTATTCTTCCTGTAATATGCCACTTTGCCTTAAGAGTAACCCTACTGCATTGGAGGCATCCTTTATTGTTCCTGATTTTTTAACTTGCTCAATAGCGTTTTGAGAAGGAGTGGATACTTGAACTACTTTTTTACCCGAACCTTCAATCAATGCATTTTTTTGTAAAACTTTGACTTCCCGTTTGAGCTGTAAGTTGGTCTGTTGAATATTACCAGCCTGATTTCGCATATATCGACCATATGCTATGTCTGCTGCTGCTTCAAGACCTCTAGGGCTATTAGATAATTCGGGAGAATTCATCATCAAACTTTTAATCTCTTGAGCCAAAGGATGATTTGGATTCATCGCTTCTGGGTATCTTTCTTTGACATATTCAAAAGACTGCTGTCTTGATATTTCAAAATCTCTTTGTCTATCCCTTTGCCCGACTATTTCCTCAAACATCTTTCGCTGTTCTACATTTTCCAACTTTCTTTGCTCGCCAGTTGCCCAAGCGACTACATTAGAATCACTTAAATTCTGCAACTTATAAGCCTCAAGTTGTTCAAAAGTGTATTGCGGCTGTTGAGTTTGACTAAACTTGCTTAACTTTTCTTCAATTATCTGAGGAAGTCTTTCCGCAAGTTCAGTGCTTTTCCTTTGCCACTCCATTGCACGATTCTTCCACGGAACACCATACTCATCTACATCCAGATTAACCGCTGGGACGGGTGGAGTTGGTTGTTCTGTTTCTGTTTGTGTTTCTGGAGCTACCTCTGGCTGTGAAGTCGGTTCAGCCTGATTAACGACTTCGGGTGGGGTTTCTGTCGTAGGTGGAACGACCACAACCTCGGGTGGATTTAACACCTGTTTATTTGGGTCCATTACTTTCTCCTATCTGGTTTACGTACCAGTGACGTCTTATAGGGGCTATAAAATCTACTTTTCTTTGTAATAAGTATGAAACTTATTGGAATCTACTTTTACCATTTTCTTTGCCCAACTTGGATTTGCTAAAGCTGGGTTAAAATAAAACTTTGCTCCTTTAGCGTCATCGGGTAAATTACCACGCCAAGCAGCAGAAGCTATGGCAATTTGTTGTTTATAAATTGATTCTTCTTCCGCAGTTAATTTGCCAGACATGGCTTTGTTAAACTCATCTCCACCAACCCCACTAAATTGTTGAGGTTGTAAAATAACACTTGGAATATCAGCACCGAATCTACCATCCTTTGCCCTGTTTACTATTACAGAAGCAACTTTCCTTGAGTCATTAATATCTTTGGTCTCGGAAAACAAAGTAGCGGCTAATAATTGCACTGGGTCATTATTGGGATTAAGATTATTCATTTTAAAACCCGTATGTAACTGGTCCGTATTCAGCGTTGTTATCTACAACTCCTGCACCTTCCGCCTTTGAATCCCCGCCATTGTTATTAAATACTTTAGGGTTTTTGCCACGTCTCATTTTACCAGTTGACGCTGCTTCGTATGGACAATCCTTTTGATTAGGCATACCAAGCACACTATCACTAACACTTAATGTTTTTCCTACAGTTTCAATTCCCATACTTTTCTCCTATTTAATTTGTCCTGTTTTTTTCAAATATGTTTTAATTTTATTTTTAACTCCGCCTTCGGTCTTAGCCCTTTTTAATACTAGTTTCCTATCCATAGAGTTATGCGCCACTAATCCCGTTTTTCCTGCCATGATATTACTCTCCATTTCTGCTTGTGTTGGTCTATTCGCCATCTCGAACTCCTTCTAAATCATAATCCTTTTGAACAATTTCTGCTGGGTTCTGAATCTTCTTTAATTCATCTTGTGCCGCCTTTAACTCGTCTTCGTAATTCTTCTTGGTGTCCATAAGGTGCATAACCGCTACCTTCATTGTTCTTGCTTTTTGCAGTATAGTTTCATCGGTTATATTCTGCCACCTGCAATCAATATCTTTTAACGTATTATCCAGGTCTTTAATAATAATCTTCCAAGCTGGGTCATTGTTTAACTTATCTGCTACTAACTGACATTCAGATATTCTTTGAATTATCTGCTCTTCAAAATTATTCAGATTTACCTCCTTGTTTGCTTGATGCAGCAGCTTTTTTTGCTCTGATATGCTCAAGATTTGTTTCGTGAATTATCTTTGCTATAGTCAATTCTTTTTCATGCCTATGTTCATGTTCTGCTTTGTGAATATCATGTTCCTGTTCTACTGCTGCCTCCTGATGTTCTTCTTGATGTTTAAGAGCCATCCCTTGAATGTCTGGTTTAATTCCAAACTTAGCCTTAACCTGCGCCTGTTCTTCTGGCGTTAAATCTTCCATATCCATATTAATTGGTGGGGGGGGAGGAGTCGGGGCTTGCGGTGGTTTAGGGAAGGTGATAAGTTCTTGCCAATTGGGAATATCTAACTCTTGATAAACGTTCTTTAAAGCATTAGCAACGTTCATTGGAGTAACTACTCCCATCTGAGCTAAAATTGGATTCTCCATACCCGCCAATATCGCTTGTGCTTTTTGTAACCGGACTTGGGGGTTAGTGTTTTGGTCATTACCACGAACTGTAATTTTGTATTTCCCCTGAACTTCTTCTCTATTCAACCTAATCTTTTCCCAACCATCTTTACCAAAATAAGCAAACTCTGTTTCATCATCTCCATATTGACACCATAAATCCCAAACCCAATTAAAGAGTTCTTCTACCTGCCCGATTAAAAGAGCGGCATCTAGTGAAAATACGCTATTAGAGTTCTGTTGTTGCATTTGAACTTCACCTAGGGTTCTAGGTTGGCGTTTGTTAATCATTGATTGAAGTGTAAAATCTATTTGACCAGTAAGTTCTTCTATCTTTGATTCTAAAACCATCTGTTCATCTTTATAAGAAAATTCTGCCTGAGAATTCCCCATGTTCATTGGTTGCATAACATCCTGAAGTGGAGTCATGCCGTTTACTGGAAGACCTTGACCGAATACGAACTGAACGACCTTACTATTTACCATCCCTGCCCTGTACAAAAACATTGG